>VFQQ010002948.1_pt1 | contig 17723 bp, 17 predicted proteins | sample 3512341 | NCBI WGS metagenome assembly VFQQ01 (sample SAMN10412373, study PRJNA504923) | tailings metagenome | isolation source: Relicate 2 Philex TSF1 revegetated site | place: Philippines: Tuba, Benguet | collected 2017-08-29 | reverse complement strand
AGCGGCGCCCTTACAAGGCGTAGGTCGGCGGTTCGATCCCGTCAGCACCCACCACGGCCCCTCGGCTAAACTCCGCGGCCCTCGCGCGCCCGCGCGAGGCCGAGGCAAGCACCCCATGTTCGATTTCGTCCGCAACAACACCCGGCTCGCGATGGCCGGCCTTCTGCTGCTCATCATTCCGGCGTTTGTATTCGTCGGCGTGGACGGCTACACCCGCTTCCGCGACGGCACCAGTGCCTCGGTGGCCAAGGTGGACGGCGTGTCGATCACGCGCGGCGAGTGGGAGTCGGCACACCAGCGCGTCGTCGATCGCCTGCGGCGCGAGAACCCCAACCGCGAAGGCATCGACACGCCCGAGCTGCGTGCGCAGACGCTGGAGCAACTGGTGCGCGACCGTGTGCTGCTGGCGGCGGCGTACAAGTTGCAGCTGGCGCCCGCCGACGAGCGCCTGCGCCGGCTGTTCAGCACCGACCCGGCCTACGCCGCCGTGCGCAACCCCGACGGCAGCATCAACCGCGAGCTGATCGGCATGCAGGGCCTGTCGGTCGAAGGTTTCGAGCAGCGCCTGCGCCAGGAACTGGCCAGCAACCAGGTGCTCGGCGGCGTGGTGCGCACGGCCTTCGCCACGCCGGCAGTGGCCTCGGCTTCGCTCGACCCGCTGCTGCAGCGGCGTGAGCTGCAGCTGCAGCGTTTCGACCCCGCGGCGTACCGCGACAAGGTCAAGCCCACCGACGCCGAGATCGAGGCCTTCTACAAGGCCGAGCAGGCGCAGTTCAAGGCACCCGAGCAGGCCGAGATCGAATACGTGGTGCTCGACCTCGCGGCGCTGAGCAAGGCCGTGAGCATCACCGACCAGGACCTGCGCCAGTTCTACGACGCGAAGGAGAACCAGCCGCGTTTCACCGCGCCCGAAGAGCGCCGAGCCAGCCACGTGCTGATCAAGGCCGACAAGGACGCTTCGGCCGCCGACAAGGCCAAGGCCAAGGCGCGCGCACAGGAACTGCTGGAGCAGGCGCGCAAGAACCCCGCCGGTTTCGCCGAGCTGGCGCGCAAGAACTCGCAGGACCCGGGCTCCGCCGCCAATGGCGGCGATCTCGATTTCTTCGGCAAGGGCGCGATGGTCAAGCCTTTCGAGGAGGCGGCCTTCACGCTGAAGCAGGGCGATATCAGCGAGGTCTTCGAGACCGACTTCGGCTTCCACTTCCTCACCGTGACGGGCGTGCGCGGCGGGCAGAAGAAGCCTTTCGACGAGGTGCGGGCGCAGATCGATGCAGAGCTGCGCCAGGCCAAGGCCAAGGCCGAGTGGGCCAAGCAGGCGCAACAGTTCACCGACACCGTGTACGAGCAATCCGACAGCCTGAAACCCGTGGTCGACAAGCTCAAGCTCGAGCTCAAGACCGCCACCGTGCTGCGCACGCCCGCGCCGGGCACGCCGCCGGTGCTGGCGGCGCCGAAACTCATCGACGCCATCTTCGGCATCGAGGCTGTGGCCAACAAGCGCAACACGGACGCGGTGGAGGTCGGTGGCAACCAGTTGGTTTCGGGCCGCGTCGTCAAGCACCAGCCCACGCGCACCTTGCCGCTGGCCGAGGTGAAGGACCGCGTGCGCGAGGTGCTGGTGATCAAGCAGGCCGCCGAACTCGCGCGCAAGGACGGCGAGAAGCGTGTCGCCGAGTTGCGGCAGGCGCCGGCGGAGGCGCTGCCGGTCACGGCCACGATCTCGCGCATGCAGGCCCAGGGCGCTCCCAAGCAGGTGGTGGACGCGGTGATGAGCGCCGATGCCGACAAGCTGCCCGCGGTGCTGGGCGTGGATCTTGGCCCGCAGGGTTACCTGGCCCTGCGTGTGCTCAAGGTGCTGCCGCGTGAGCCGGTGCCGGCCGCCGCTGGCGGCGAAGAGGCGCTGCGCGGCCAGTTGGCCCAGGCCTGGGCCGCGGCCGAGGCCGACGTGGTGATGGCCGCGCTGAAGCAGCGCTTCAAGGCCGTGGTGAAGGCCGGCGCCACGATGAGCACCGATGCCGCCTCGGCCCCGGCGCGCTGAGCCCGCGGTCTATAATTCTTCTTCTCTACGGTGGCTGTAGCTCAGTTGGTAGAGTCCCAGATTGTGATTCTGGTCGTCGTGGGTTCGAGTCCCATCAGCCACCCCACTCAAGTGAAGCCCCGATAGGTCCTCTTCGCAGGACGATGTTCGGGGCTCTTTGTTTTCTCATGGGTACGCCATGGGAGCGGTTCCGATAGCAGCTATCGAGGACTGCAAGACCGCGCTCAACGCGACGCCGCAGCGACGGCCCACGGTTCTCGGACGCACCCGATGCGGTCGACCGCGGCGTGCTGAACAGCCGGGTGTTTGTCATCTTCGCGCTTCAGCGTCCCTGCCCAGCGGGGAAGCCTTCTCGGCAAGCACGGGCCGCACCCGGGCGCCGGCAGGGGTTGTCCTTGCGCGGCCGGCGACCGGGTTCAGCGTGCGACTCGTGTTGCCCGCCGCGGGCGGTGGCGCCATCGTCAACGTGGCCTCCATCGACGGGCCGCAAGCCCGGCGACATCGGCCGCGCGCGTTGCGCCGCGAGCAGGTGCGGCGTCGTTGGCCTCACGCCACCGGCGGCGTGCGACCCTGGCCTGCAGGGCCTGCACATCACCACCGCAGCACACGTGGGCCCAGCAGCGCGCCGACGCAGCCCGCCAGGCCGATGCCGGCCGTGTACCACAGCGCCACGAAAGCCGGCGAGGCCTCCGGGCACGAGAGCGTGTAGCCCAGCGCCCCCAGTGCACCGGCCAGCAGCCCGGCCGCAAAGCCGGCCGCGGCCGGCCGTGTGGGTGCCAGCCCACGCAGCGCCCACAACAGGGCTGCCAACGCGGGCAGCGACAGGGCCAGCACGCCCCACGGGCAGGCCCACCAGGAAAGGCCCAGCAACTCGGCGGCACGTGCGCCCGGCTCGGCGGTCCACAGGGCCAGCGCGCCGCACAGGCCCATCACCACCAGCACGCAGGCCACGGCGCAGCGTGGCACGGTCAGGTGCGCCAGGGGCCGCGCCAGGCGCGCCGTCAACCAGGCCGCCGCGAGTGCCAGCGAAGCCGCATACGCGAACTTCATCCACGGCGCCGGCGTGCCGTACAGGTGGGCCGGGATCGGCCCGATGAGCCCGAGCGCCAGCACGGCGCTGGCGGCCAGGCCGCCAGCTGCCGCGGGGGCCAGCCGCCGTGCCGCCACGGCGGTGGGCGCGGGGCCGGCACCCCGCGCCAGCAGGTCGATGAGCGTGTCGGTCTTCATGCGGTTCCAGCCTTCACCAGCAGCGCCAGGCGCTTGAGCCCGCGGTGCACCTGCACCTTGATGGCCGATTCCGAGGCGCCGGTTCGCTGCGCGGCCTCGGCCACCGACAGGCCCTCGATCTTCGTGAGCTCGATGGCCAGGCGCTGCGCCTGTGGCAGGGTCTGCAGCAGCTGGCCGAGGTCGCGCTGGGCCGGGCCTTCCTGGGTGTCGACGCCCAGCAGGCCTTCGTCGACATCGTCCAGCGGGTCGTGCAGGGCCTCCTGGCGGCCGCGGCGGCGCCAGAAGTCCACCAGCTTGTGGCGCGCGATCGCCAGCACCCAGGCGCTGACGGGCAGCGCCGGGTCGCAGGTGCCACGGTGTGTGTGCACGGCCAGCAGGGTTTCCTGCACCAAGTCCTCCACATCGTCCGGCAGGGCCTGCAGGCGGCGGCGCAGGAAGGCGCGCAGGCGCGCGGCGATGCGCTGCAGGCATTCACGGTAGGCCACCTCGTCGCCCGATTGGGCACGCAGCCAGAGCGGTTTCAGGCCGGACTCGAAGTCGTTCTGGCGGGCGTCTTCGGCCATTCGTCGGGCGTTGCGGTCTGGTTACAGCGGCGTGCTTGTGGCGGCAGCGCCCGTAAGCATTCTGCCCGCCGAACGACTGCGGGCTGATCGCAAGGCGCGGCGGTGGTGTAACCCTGGACGCCCGCGGCGCGAATAGGACCCGTCAGCCCCCAAGGAGCCTTGTCACCGATGCACGACACCCTGCCGCTGCTCGCCGCCACCGACTTCCCGCCGCTGCGCCGGCGCCGCCTGGACACGCTGCAGGTCAACCTGGGCTACAAGTGCAACCAGAGCTGCCTGCACTGCCACGTGGCCGCCAGCCCGCAGCGCACCGAGATGATGGACGCCGAACACGCGGCGCTCGTGCTCCAGGTGCTGCGCGCGCGCGGCGTGGGCACGCTGGACCTGACCGGCGGTGCGCCCGAGCTGAGCCCGCACTTCCGCGGCCTGGTGAGCGGCGCACGTGCGCTCGGCGTGCGCGTGATCGACCGCTGCAACCTGACCATCCTCTCCGAGCCCGGGCAGGAAGACCTCGCACGGTTCCTGGCCGACAACGGCGTGGAGGTGACGGCTTCGCTGCCCTGTTATTCACCCGCCAACGTGGACCGCCAGCGCGGCGACGGTGTCTTCGAGCGCAGCATCGCCGGCCTGCGCCAGCTCAACGCGCTGGGCTATGGCGACCCGGCCACGGGCCTGGTGCTGAACCTCGTCTACAACCCGCAGGGCCCTTCGCTGCCGCCGCCACAGGGCCCGCTGGAGGCCGACTACAAGCGCGAGCTGCTGCAGCACTTCGGCATCCGCTTCGACCACCTCTTCGCGCTCACCAACATGCCGATCCAGCGCTTCGGCAGCACGCTGGTCAGCAAGGGCGGCTTCGCCGGCTACATGCAGCTGCTGCGCGGCGCCTACCGGCCCGAGAACCTGGACACCGTGATGTGCCGCAGCCTCGTCAGCGTCGACTGGCAGGGCCAGCTCTACGACTGCGACTTCAACCAGATGCTCGGCTTGCGTGCGCGCTTGAACGGCGCGCGCCAGCCGCACCTGCGTGACCTGCTGGCGCACGACCCCGAGGGCGAGGCCATCACCGTGGCCGACCACTGCTACGGCTGCACGGCTGGGCAGGGCAGCAGCTGCGGCGGTGCGCTGGCGGGCGCGGCGTGAGGGCGGCGCGTGTGCCAAAGGCGGCGCTGTGGGCCGCCGTGGCGGCCCTGGCGCTGGCGGTGCTGTGGGCCTGGCGCGCCTACGACCTCGGCGCCTGGCTGACGCTGGACCAGCTCAAGGCCAGCCGCGACGCGCTGCAGGCACATGTGCAGGCGCAACCGCTGCTGACGGCCGCGGTGTTCTTCGGCGTGTACGTGGCCGCGGCGGCGCTGTCGATCCCCGGCGCCGTGATCCTCACGCTGGCGGCGGGCGCCATGTTCGGGTTGGGTTGGGGCCTGCTGCTGGTCAGCTTTGCCTCGAGCCTGGGCGCGCTGCTCGCCTTCCTGGCCGCGCGTTACCTGTTGCGCGAGACCATCCAGGCGCGCTTCGGCAAGGCACTCGCGCCCATCAACGAAGGGGTCGCGAAGGACGGCACCTTCTACCTGCTCACGCTGCGCCTGGTGCCGCTGTTCCCGTTCTGGCTCATCAACCTGCTCATGGGCCTCACACCCATGCGCGCGGGCCGCTTCTACGGCGTCAGCCAGCTCGGCATGCTCGCCGGCACCGCGGTGTACGTGAACGCGGGCACGCAGCTGGCGGCGGTGCAGTCGCCGGGCGACATCCTCTCGCCGGCGCTGCTGGGCAGCTTCGTGTTGCTGGGCTTGTTCCCGCTCATCGCCAAGGCGGTGGTGGGCTGGCTGCAGCGGCGCAAGGTGTATGCGAAGTGGCCCAGGCCGCGGCGCTTCGACCGCAACCTCGTGGTGATCGGTGCCGGCGCGGGTGGCCTGGTTTCGGCCTACATCGCCGCCGCGGTGAAGGCCAAGGTCACGCTGGTGGAAGGCCACAGAATGGGTGGCGACTGCCTGAACTACGGTTGCGTGCCGAGCAAGGCGCTGATCCGCTCGGCCAAGGCGGCGCGGCAGCTGAAGAAGGCGCATGAGCTGGGCGTGAGCTGCGCCCAAGGCCAGGTGGACTTCGCCGCCGTGATGCGGCGCGTGCACACGGTGATCCGCGACATCGAGCCGCACGATTCGGTGCAGCGCTACACGCAGCTCGGCGTGCAGGTGCTGCAGGGGCAGGCCCGCATCACCAGCCCCTGGACCGTGGAGGTGCGGCTGGCCGATGGCGCCACGCAGACGCTGAACACGCGCAGCATCGTCATCGCCGCCGGCGCCAGCCCATTCATACCGCCGATTCCCGGCCTGAAGGAGGCAGGTTGCCTCACCAGCGACACGGTGTGGGGCCTCACCGAACTGCCGCGGCGCCTGGTGGTGCTGGGCGGCGGGCCGATCGGCTGCGAACTGGCGCAGAGCTTCGCGCGGCTGGGCAGCACGGTCACGCAGGTGGAGATGCTGCCGCGTGTGATGGCGCGTGAAGACACCGAGGTGGCCGACCTGGTTGCCACCTCGCTGCGCGCCGACGGCGTGCAACTGCTCACCGGCCACCAGGCGCTGCGCGTGGAGGTGGTGGGCGGCCAGAAGCGGCTCGTGGCACGTGCTGGTGATGCCGGTGATGCGGAAGTGGCGATCCCCTTCGACGAGCTGCTCTGCGCCGTGGGCCGCAGCCCGCGTGTGAGCGGCTATGGCCTGGAGGAGCTCGGCATCCCGCTCACGCCCAGGAAGACGATCCAGACCAACGCCTGCCTGCAGACGATCTTCCCCAACATCTACGCCGTGGGTGACGTGGCCGGCCCCTACCAGTTCACGCACACCGCCGCGCACCAGGCCTGGTACGCGGCGGTCAACGCGCTGTTCGGCAGCTTCAGGCGCTTCAAGGCCGACTACCGCGTGATCCCCTGGGCCACCTTCACCGACCCCGAGGTGGCCCGTGTGGGCCTGAGCGAGACCGAAGCGCAGGAGCAGGGCATCGCCTACGAGCTCACGCGCTACGGCATCGACGACCTCGACCGTGCCATCGCCGACGGCAGCGCGCACGGCTTCGTGAAGGTGCTCACCGTGCCGGGCAAGGACCGCATCCTGGGCGTGACCATCGTCGGCGAACACGCGGGCGACCTGCTGGCCGAGTACGTGCTGGCCATGAAACACGGCCTGGGGTTGAACAAGATCCTCGGCACGATCCACACCTACCCCACACTGGCCGAGGCCAACAAATACGCCGCGGGCGAGTGGAAACGCGCGCATGCGCCGCAGCGGCTGCTGCGCTGGGTGGAGAGGTTCCATGCCTGGCAGCTGGCTTGAGGCGCGCGCTGCGAAGGCCGCGGCACTGCTGGCGCTGTGGCTTGCCGCGGGCGCGGCCGGCGGCGCCGCAGCGGCCGCGGAGCTGCTCGCGCCCTTGGCCGCCGGCAGCGGCGGGCTGCCGCCCGCACCCTGGGCCTACGCCGGCCTGCCCGCGCAGAAGCCGCCGCCCACACGCTACACCGTGGGGGAACTCGAAGGCCGCCGTGTGCTGCGTGTGGAGGCCGACCGCTCCTACGGCAACCTGGTGCACCCGCTGGCTGGTGTGACGGCGGGCGATCTGAGCTGGCGCTGGCGCGTGGACACCCCGCTGCCCGCGGCCGACCTGCGCAGCAAGGCCGGCGACGACGCCGCGCTGAAGGTCTGTGCGCTCTTCGATCTGCCGCGCGAGCGGGTGCCCTTCGTCGAACGCCAGCTGCTGCGGCTGGCCGAATCGCGCTTCGGCGAACCGCTGCCCAACGCCACGCTGTGCTACGTGTGGGACGCCTCGTGGCCGCGTGGCAGCGTGGTGCCCAACGCCTACACGCGGCGGGTGCGTTTCATCACGCTGGGCGGCGCGCCGGGCACCTGGCTTGTAGAGCGGCAGGACCTGGCGGCCGACTTCCTGCGCGCCTTCGGCGATGAATCGCGCGAGGTGCCGCCGCTGCGCGCCGTGCTCGTGGGCGCCGATGCCGACAACACCGGGGGGCGCAGCCTGGGCTGGGTCGATGCGTTGCGGCTCGAAGCCCCGGCCAGGCCCTGATGCCATGCAGGCCCCGAAGCTGTCGATCGTGATGCCGGCGCTGAACGAGGCCGCGTCGATCGGGTCCGTGCTCACCGCCCTGCAACCGCTGCGCGAACGAGGCCACGAAGTGATCGTCGTCGACGGCGGCAGCAGCGACCACACGGCCGCGCTGGCCACGCCGTGGGCCGATGCCGTGCTGGACGCAGCCCGCGGCCGCGCCACGCAGATGAACGCCGGCGCCGCCGCCGCGCGGCACGCGGTGCTGCTCTTCCTGCACGCCGACACACGGCTGCCGCCGCAGGCGGATGCGCTGATCCAGCGGGCCGTGGACGCAGGCCGGGTGTGGGGCCGCTTCGACGTCCGCATCGAAGGGCGCGCGCCGATGCTGCGCGTGGTGGCGGCGCTGATGAACCTGCGCTCGCGCCTGAGCGGCATCGCCACCGGCGACCAGGCCATCTTCGTCACGCGCGCCGCGTTCGAAAACGTGGGCGGCTTCCCGCTGCAGCCGCTGATGGAAGACATCGAACTCTCGCGCCGCCTCAAGCGCCTGGGCCGCCCGGCCTGCCTGCGCGAACGCGTGCGCACCTCGGGCCGCCGCTGGGAACAGCGCGGTGTGTGGCGCACCATCTTCCTGATGTGGCGGCTGCGCTGGCGCTACTGGCGCGGCGAATCCGCCGCGCGGCTGGCGGAGGCCTACCGGTGAGCGCCGCGGTGATCGTCTTTGCGAAGGCGCCGGTGGCCGGCCTGGCCAAGACGCGCCTGGCGCCGGCGCTGGGGCCGGACGGGGCGGCGGCGCTGGCGGCCCGCATGCTGCGGCATGCACTGGCGCAGGCCGTGGCAGCGGGCATCGGCCCGGTGGAGCTGTGTGGCGCACCGGATGGAGCGCATCCCGCGCTGGTTGCCGCGGCGGCGGCGTGTGGCGTGCCGCTCAGCGCGCAAGGCGGCGGTGACCTGGGCCTGCGCATGCACCGCGCCCTGGCGCGCGCGCTGATGCAGCACGGCCGCGCGCTCGTGATCGGCACCGACGCCCCGGCGCTCGATGCCGCCATGCTGCGCGAAGCAGCCACGCGGCTGCTGGACCATGACGCGGTGTTCGTTCCCGCTCTGGATGGCGGTTATGCACTGGTGGGCCTGCGGCGTGCCGATTCACGCCTGTTCTCCGACATGGCCTGGAGCACGGCCACCGTCATGGAGGAAACGCGCCACCGGCTGCGCGCCGCCGGCCTGCGCTGGGCCGAACTGCCGCCGGTGGCCGACATCGACGAGCCGCAGGATCTGCCGCACCTGCCCGCCGCCTGGCGCGAAAGCCTGCCGTCGATGGCGCCGGGGGCCAGCCGGTGAGGAGACTCGTGCTCGCCGGTGCCGGCCACGCGCACGCGCTGGTGCTGCGTGAATGGGCGCGCGCGCCGCTGCCGGGCGTGGAGGTCACGGTCGTGTCGCCGCAGGCGCTGGCGCCTTACTCGGGCATGGTGCCGGGCTGGCTGGCCGGGCGCTACGCCTTCGACGACATCGTGGTGGACTTCCCGCGCCTGTGCGCCGCGGCGGGCGCGCGCTGGTTCGAAGGTGAGATCGGTGCGCTGGATGCAGCGCGGCGCCGCCTGCGTCTGGCCGACGGCAACGAGCTGGTCTTCGACCTGCTGTCGCTGAACGTCGGCGCCACCTTGCGCCCACCACCCACGGCACACGCGCTGGTGTTGCCGCTGCGCCCGCTGGCCGACTTGCGCCTGCGCTACGAAGCGCTGCTGGCCGGCTTGACGGCCGGGCAGGGCACCAGCCCGCTCGTGCTCACGGCGGTGGGCGGTGGCGCCGCCGGCTTCGAAGCGCTGCTGGCCGTGCTGGCGCGCCTGCGTGCCACGCTCACCCGGCCGGTGCAGGCCGCGTGGATCAGCCGCGGCACTGAACTGCTGCCCGGCCTTTCGGCGCCCGCGCGCCGCGCGGCCCTGCGGGCCATGCAGCGCGCCGGTGTCACGGTGCAGCCCGGCACCGCCTGGTGCGGAGCCCAGGACCGCGGCAGCGACATCGTGCTCTGGGCCACCGGCGCGGAGGCCCACGACTGGCAGCGCGACCCCACGCGCCGCGGCACGCTGGCGGTGGACGAACAAGGATTCGTGTGCATCGACGAACACCTGCGCTCGATCTCTCACCCGCAGGTCTTCGCGGTGGGCGACTGCGCACGCTGGGCCGGTGCGGCGCTGCCGAAGGCCGGCGTCTACGCGGTGCGCATGGGCCCGGTGCTGATCAACAACCTGCGTGCGGCACTCGGCGTGCCCGCTGCCGTGCCGCGCGCCTACAGCCCGCAGCGCCGCTTCCTGATGCTGCTGGCCACCGGCGACGGCCGTGCCATCGCTTCACGCGGGCCTTTGGGCGCCGAAGGCCGCTGGGCCTGGCGCTGGAAGGACCACATCGACCGCCGCTTCATCGCCCAGTTCCGCGGCCTAGCGCAGCACCACGGCCACCTCCCGGCCGCCGCCCCCACAACACACCGCTCCACAGGAGAGACCGCATGACGCTCGACCGCCGCACCCTCATCCAGCTGGCCGCCGCCACGTTGTTGCCGCAGGCCGCGCTGGCGCAGCCCAGCACGCCGCTCAACCTCGGCGTTGGCATGTTCCAGCCCGACCGCGAGAAGAACGACGCCACCTACCGCCCCCTGGCGCAGCACCTGTCGCAGCGCCTGGGCCGCCCGGTGACGCTGCGCACGGTGGACAGCTGGGAGGGCCTGGCCAAGAGCCTGGCCAACGGCGAGACCGACCTCGCGCTGATGGGCCCCTGGGGCTACGTGCTGGCCAACCACTTTGCCGAAGCGCAGGTGGTCTCCACCATCCTGTACCAGGGCAAGCCCGAGTACTTCGCGATGATCGTCACGCATCCCGACTCGGGCCTGAACAGCATCGACGACCTGCTCGGCGCCAAGGGGCGCGGCCGCAGCTTCGCCTTCGGCGACAAGGGCTCGACCTCGGGTTACCTGATCCCCTTCCACCTCTTCCAGCAGCGCGGCGTCGACCCCGAGAAGCACTTCGCGCGTGTGCTCTACACCAAGCACCAGGCGATCCAGACGCAGGTCACCGCGGGCCAGCTCGATGCCGGTGCCGACTACAACCGCAACCGCAGCGCCATGATCGAGCAGGGGCTGATCAAGGCCGAGCGCAGCAAGGTCATCTGGCAATCGGCACCGCTGCCCAACGATGCCTTCGCGGTGAGCGCGGCGCTGGCCAGGGACACCGCCTTCGTGAAGCGGCTGCAGGCGGCGCTGGCCGAGGTGGGCGCGCTGCTGCCGGCGCAGCCGCAGCTGCTGCCGGCCCACTACACCGGCTTCGTGGCCAGCGACAACGGCTTCTACAAGCCGATCCGTGACGCGGGCCTGGCCACCGGCAAGCTGGCGGCGCGGTGAACACGGCGCTGGCTCGCCCCTGGGTGCCGCCCTTGCCACGCGGCCGCGCGGGCTTTGCTGCGCTGGCGCTGCTGTACCTGGCACTCGTGGCCCTGTGCATCGGCTCGCTGGCCGCCGCGGGTGACCTGAGCCTGGGCCGCAACCCCTGGGACAACCTGCTGAAGTCGGTGGGCGAGTTCGCGCGGCCGAGTTTCATGGATCTCTGGTTCGGCCCCGAGCGCCTGGAGTACCGCAGTGACGACGGCACGGTGCTGCGCGTGGAGAACCGCCGCCAGGTGGAGGCCTCGTTCCTGGCCGGCCTGGGCCGCGCCACCTGGGTCACGGTGCAGATCGCCACACTGGGCTCGTTGCTGGCTGCGCTGCTCGCGCTGCCGCTGGCCATGCTGGCGGCGCGCAACCTGCATGCGCCGCGCCCGCTGGCCTGGGCCGCGAAGGGCCTGCTCGACACCACCCGCGCCGTGCACACGCTGGTGTTCGGGCTGGTGCTGGTGGGCATCGTCGGGCTCGGGCCCACGGCCGGCATCCTGGCCATCGCGCTGCATTCCATGGGCACCTGCGGCAAGCTGTTTGCCGAAAGCATCGAGTCGCTCGACATGGCCGCGGTGGACGCGGTGCGCGCCACCGGTGCCGGCCCCGCGCAGGTCTTTTTCCACGGCGTGTGGCCGGCGGTGCTGCCGCAGTTCGTGAGCCACCACCTGTACGTGTGGGAGTTCAACATCCGCGATTCCACGATCCTCGGCCTCATCGGCGCCGGTGGGCTGGGCCTGTTGATCAGCGAGGCGGTGAGCCTGTTCCAGTGGAGCCGGCTGGCGACCATCCTGCTCGTGGTGGTGGCGCTGGTGGTGGCCTTCGACACGGTGTCGCGGCGCATCCGGGAGGCGCTGCTGTGATGGCCGCCGCAGCGGTGCACCTGCAGGGCGTGTGCGTGGCCGCGGGCGGCCGCGTGCTGCTGCAGGTGGGCGGTCTCGCGCTCATGCCCGGCGAATGTGTGGCCGTGGTCGGCCCCAACGGCGCCGGCAAGAGCACCTTGCTGCGTGTGATGGCCGGCATGGCGCGCGTGGAGCAGGGCAGCGTGCAGGTGCTCGGGCGCGCGCTCGGCGCCGATGCGCCGGCCCCGCTCACGCGCCCCGCCTGGCGCGCGCTGCGCCGCGAGGTGGGTGTGCTGATGCAGGGGCTGCACCTGGTGCCGCGGCTCACGGCGCGGGAGAACGTGCTCATCGGCGCCCTGGCGCGGCTGCAGGGGGCGCAGGCCTGGCGCAGCTGGTGGCGCCGCTACCCCGAGGCGCTGGTGGCCGAGGCCGATGCCGCGCTGGCCGCGCTGGGTTTGCTGGAGCGCGCGCCGGTGCGTGCCGACCGCCTGTCCGGCGGCGAGCGGCAACGCGTGGGCCTCGCCCGCCTGGTGCTGCAGCAGCCGCGCCTGGTGCTGGCCGACGAACCCACCTCCGCGCTCGACCCCAGCGCCACCGCGCAGGTGTGCGCGAGCCTGCGCCACGGCGCCGCGCTCAGCGGCCAGACGCTGGTGACGGTGGTGCACGACCTCGACCTGCTGCCTGCGCTGGCCACCCGTGTGATCGGGCTGGCGCAGGGCCGGGTCCGCTGGGACCTGCCGCTCGACCAGGTGGACGAAGCAGCCCTGCGCGACCTGTACGCCCCGCCTGCCGGCCGTTCGTCGGGCACGAACCCCGGAGAGGCCGCCCTGCTGCGCTGCGCGGGCCCCGCCCCTTGGCGTGAAGCGGCGGCCACACGATGAAGGCGCCACTGTCGGCATCCACGCCCGGCCGCAGCTGCCCGCTGCACTACCGCTACCGGCCGGAGCTGCTGGCATCGCCGCCGCCGCCGGGGCTCGACGGGCTCGAGCTGCTCTACGTCGTGGGCGGGCTGTACGGCAACCCGTTGGCGTTGCAGCGTGTGCTCGAACTCTTTGACCGCGAGCCCGGCCGCAAGCGCCTGGTCTTCAACGGCGACTTCCACTGGTTCGACGCCGACGCCGCGGTCTTCGAGCGCGTGCAGCGCGGTGTGCTGGCGCACACGGCGCTGCGTGGCAACGTCGAGACCGAGATCGCCGCGGAACAGGCCGACGCTGCCGACGCCGGCTGCGGCTGTGCCTATCCCGAATGGGTGGGCGACGGCGTCGTCGAACGCTCCAACCGCATCCTGGGCCGCCTGCGCAACGCGGCCACCGCCACGCAACGCGCACAACTGGCGGCGCTGCCGATGTGGCAACTCGCCGACGTGGGCGGCGTGCGCATCGGCATCGTGCATGGCGACGCGGAGTCGCTCGCGGGCTGGGGCTTCGCGCAGGAGCACCTGCGCGAAGAGGCCTGGCGCAGCGCGGCGCGCGGCTGGTTCCAGCGCGCGTGTGTCGACGCCTTCGCCTGCACGCACACCTGCCTGCCGGTGTTCCAGGGCCTGCGGGGCGAACGCCCGGCCACGCGGCGCTGGGTGCTGAACAACGGCGCCGCCGGCATGCCCAACTTCGTGGGTGACGGTGCAGGGCTGCTCACACGCATCGCGCTGCAACCGTTCAGCGGGCCGGAGCGGCGCTTCGGTGTGCGCATCGACACCGGGCAGGGGCCCCCGGTGCATGCCGAAGCCATTGCCATCGAGATCGACACCGCCGCCTGGCGCGCCGAGTTCCTGCGCCAGTGGCCCGCGGGCAGCGATGCCCATGCGTCCTACTTCGAGCGCATCACCCGCGGCCCGGCCTACACCTTGAGCGACGCCATCCGCGTCGAGGAGTGACAACCACCATGCTGGCCATCGTCGGCGGAACCGGCCTGTACGAACTGCCGGGGCTCGAGATCAGGAACCGCGTGAGCGGCGACACGCCTTTTGGCACACCGTCGGGTGAGATCCTGCACGGCCAGCTGCATGGCGTGCCGCTGCTGTTCCTGGCGCGGCACGGCGCCGGCCACCGGCTGCTGCCGCACGAGGTGAACTACCGCGCCAACGTGTTCGCGCTCAAGCGCGCGGGGGCGACGATGCTGCTGGGCTTCTCGGCCGTGGGCAGCCTGGCCCTGGACGTGCCACCGGGCACCCTGGCCATGCCCGAGCAGTACTTCGACTGGACACGCGGCGTGCGCGAGCGCAGCTTCTTCGGCGGTGGCGTGGCGGCGCATGTGTCCACCGCGCGGCCGGTGAGTGCGGCCCTGGTGGCGGCCGTGCAGGCGGCGGGTGAGCGCGCTGGCATGCCGGTGCGCCGCGGCCTCACCTACGCCTGCGTGGAAGGCCCACGCCTGGGCACGCAGGCCGAAAGCCACTTCCTGCGCGGGGCCGGCTGCCACCTGGTGGGCATGACCAACGTGCCCGAGGCCTTCCTGGCGCGCGAAGCCCAGCTGGCCTACGCCACCGTGGGCCTGGTCACCGACTACGACTGCTGGCTCGACGACCCCACCCAGCACGTGAGCGTGTCCGCCATCTTCGAGCGTTATGGTCAGACGCTGGCCGGTGCGCGCCGTCTGCTCGACGAACTGCTGCGCGCGCCGCTGCCGCAGCCCGAGCCCGAGATCCGCTCGGCCTTGGCCCATGCCCTGCTCACGCCCGAGGCCGCGCTGGGCCCGGCGCAGCGCGGGTGGCTGAGCGTGCTCCAGGCCTGAAACACGGCGGCGCTGCGCGCCCCGGCCACCGTCAACGTTGCGCCGTCGCTGTGGCGCGCCCCGCCAGCCGCGCCTTGAGTGCCTGCTCCAGCCGGCTCCACACGAAGCGCATCGAGGCCGAGCGCCGCAGCTCTGCGTGCGCACACAGCCACACCTCCTGGCGCTGGCCGAACTGCTGCGCCAGCACGCGGCGCAGGCCGGGGCGCTGCTCGGCCACGTCGGCCAGGAAGACGCCGACGCCGTGCCCTGTTTCCACGGCGGCCTGGCGCGAGAGGAAGGCGTCGGTGCGCAGCCGGAAGCGCACCGGCTGCACCGGCCGCGCGCCCTTCAGCAACGGGCCCAGCGGCGTAGGCTCGCGGTCGAAGCCGGCCACGAAGGCGTGCTCGGGCAGCTCGAAGCCGGTGGGTTCGCCATGGCGCTGCAGGTACAGCTCGTGCGCAAAGAGGCCGAGTTCGGTGTCGCCCAGGTGCACGGCGATGAGGTCGTCCTGCTCGGGGCGGAAGAAGCGCACCGCGATGTCGGCGTCGCGGCGCAGCAGGTTGTCGGCCTGGTTGGAGACCGACAGCTCGATCTCGAGCGCGGGTTGTTCCGCCAGCAGCTGCGCCAGGATCGGCGTCACCACGTGGTAGGCGTAGACCTCGGAGGCGGCCACGCGCACCGTGCCCACCACCTGCTCCTGCGCGCCGGCGAAGACACGCTCGGCATCGAGCACGGCCGCCTTCATCGTGGCCACGGCGGCGTGCAGGTCGTGCGCGCGCTGCGTGGGCACCAGGCGCCCGGGGCGGCGCACGAAGAGCGCCTCGCCCACCGTGCCTTCCAGCTCGCGCAGGTGGCGCCCCACGCTCGGCTGCGTGGTGGCCAGGCGGCGCGCGGCTTCGGTCAGCGTGCCGGTTTCGTACACCGCGATGAAGGAGCGCAGCAGGTTCCAGTCGGCGATGTCGGGCCCGGAGCGGGGCGCCACTTCAGGCGGTTGTGCAGGGGTGCTGCGCGGCATGCACACGAGTGTGGCATGCGCGCGCGGCACGGCACGGTTCACGCCTGCAGCATCTGCTGCAGCCCCCGCCGCGGGCTGGGCTCCGCCGGCGCCAGCGCGTAGCCGGCGCGCGCCAGCATCTGCACGGTGCCCTGTGCCGGCTCGATGCCCAGCGCGCGGTGCAGCGCCAGGTACTGCGGCCGCACCTCGGCAAACTCCTGCAACGCCTGCGAGAGCGGGTGCAGCTCCACGCCCGCCGCGGTGGCCTGCAACTGCAGCCGCAGGTAGGCGCGCCCCGCCTCCACCTGCGCCGCGCGGCTGTTGCCGGTGCTGGCCAGCCACAGGTAGCCGCTGCCGGTTTCGAAAGCGCCCCAGCGCTCCATGACGCGACCGAAGTTGGACGAGCCGCGTTGCGGCACCTCGAGCGGGTCGAACAGGCCCAGCGTGTGCATCAGCCGCGGCATCGTTCCGTTGATGCTGATGCCGTCGCGGTGCTGGGCAATCGCCGTGGGGCCGATGCGCATCAGGTGCGCCGATTCCAGCCAGGTGCGCGGCGTCAGGCACTCGGCCTCATAGGCCTCCCGTGTGAGGGTGCGGATGGGCGCCATGGCCGCGTCACCGGCCACCACGCCACCGCTCAGGCCGTGGTGGCGCGTGGTGTCGGCCCAGGCCGCCAGCAGCTGCTGCGGCAGCACGCGGCCGTTGGCGTAGGCGCCTTTGTTCGTGTGCCGGCGCGGCACGGCGGCAAAGAGCGCGTCAGGCGTGGCGCTGCCGGCCGCGCCCAGGCGCAGCGTGGCCACGCGGGTGCCGGCGGGCAGCGCGTCGGCCGCCGGCGCGCCGGCGGGGAACAGCTGCACCTCCACCGCCACGCCGCGCTGGCGGGCCGCCATCACGGCGAGCTCGAGGAAGGCGCCGCAGCCGATGAGGATCTGGCGGCCATAGGGGTCGGTGTGCGGCAGCAGGCGCTGGCCATCACACACCAGCGTGATGCGGCCGGGTTCGCTGAGGTCGGCGAGCCAGGGCTGCCGGTTGTGCGGGTTGGGCGCGAGCAGCGCGTGCGCTAGCATGTAGCGGCGCAGTTCGGTTTCGCCGCCGGCGCTGCGCCATGCTTGGGTGGCGGCGTCGGGCAGGGTGCTGGCGCAGCCGGCGAGCGGCAGCGTGGCAGCAGCCACGGCACCGCCGCCCACGAGGCCGATGAAGCGGCGGCGGGTGGTGTGCTGCGCTGGGGTGGTGGTATTCATCGCGGGCTCCGGTGGCGGTTGCAATGGCCGCGATGTTTGCGACACCGGCATCTCCAGGCCAGACCCGCGCGCGTTTGCCAGCCATGCATCCGCGCATGGCGCAGCGTGGGTCAGCCTGGCGGCGGTGCGGCGCGCCGCTGGCGGCGGCAGGCCTCGGAGCAGTGCCGCACTTCGTCCCAGCAGCGCGCCCAGGCGCGGCGCCAGGTCATGGGCCGGCCGCAGGTGGCGCAGGGCTTGCTCGGCAGTGCCTGCTTGTTGCCCTTGAACGGCTTGGCCATCAGAACAACTCGCCCTGCGTGGGCGGCGTGCCGCGAGTCGGGGTGCTGCCGCGGCGGCCGCTCGGCGGCAGGCCCGCCTTGCGCGAACCATGCCGCGCCTGGATGCGCTCGGCCTCGGCACGCGCGGCCGCTGTCTGGCGCAGGCCGTACAGCAGCGCCTTGGCGTGGGCCAGCGCAGCGCGTTCGTCGACGATCGGCCGCGGGTACGCGGGCGTGCCGATCTCCGGCACCCAGCGCCGCACGAAACGGCCTTCGGGGTCGTGCTCGGCGGCCTGGCGCGTGGGCGAGTAGATGCGCAGCGTGTTGATGCCGGTGGTGCCGCTTTGCATCTGCATCTGGCTCCAGTGGATGCCGGCCTCGAAGTCGAGGAACTGGCGC
>VFQQ010002946.1_pt1 | contig 17753 bp, 14 predicted proteins | sample 3512341 | NCBI WGS metagenome assembly VFQQ01 (sample SAMN10412373, study PRJNA504923) | tailings metagenome | isolation source: Relicate 2 Philex TSF1 revegetated site | place: Philippines: Tuba, Benguet | collected 2017-08-29 | reverse complement strand
GGCCGACTACCTGCCCTACTGGCCCGCACGTTGGCCGGTGCGCCCGCTGGCCGGTCGCCTGCACGCCGACCTGGGCGTGGGCTTTGCCCAGACGGGCGGCGTGCCATCGGTGCGCATCAGCGGCGACGTGGCGCTGGGCGACCTGCGCGTGGATGAGGTGCAGCCCGATGGCCAGAGCTCCCGGCTGCTGGCCTGGCAGCGGCTGGACGTGACCATTGCCGATGCCCGGCCGCTGGAGGCGGTGCTGGGGCTGGGGCGTGTCGGTTTGGCGCGCCCGGCCGTCTGGCTGAGCCGCCGGAGCGATGGACAGACGAATGTGCAGCGCCTGTTGAGGCACGCCTTGGCGCAGGCGCCGGCGCCCGGCCAGCAAGCACCGGCAGTGGGCGTTGCCCTCGGCCAGCCCGCACCTGGCTGGCGCGTGCAACTGGAGGCACTGGCCGTGAGCGACGGGCAGGTGCACTGGGAAGACAAGGCCTTGCAGCCCGCCTGGCAGACGGTGGTGGAGGACATGGGGCTGCGCGTCGGCCCGCTGGCCTATCCGTTCGAGTCGCCGGCGCCGGTGCAGATGGCCGCCCGGCATGGCGAGGCCATGCTCACCGGGGAAGGGCAGTTCTCGGACCGCGTGGCGCAGCTTGAGCTGTCGGTGCAGGGCGTGGCGCTGGAATCCGCCGCACCTTACCTGCGCCAGTGGCTGGAGCCCGCGCTCTCGGGTCAGCTGCAGGCGCGGCTGGGCCTGCAATGGGGCGCCGAAGGGCAGGAGGGCGCCGGCCTGCGCGTCACGGTGCCCGAGCTGGAGCTGCGCGAGCTGGCGCTGGGCACCCGGGCGGTACCGCAGGCCTCGCTGCGCCTGCTGCGGCTGAGCGAAGCGGTGGTGGACCTGGAGGCCCGGCGGGTGGCGCTGGGGCAGGTGCGGCTCAACCGCCTGTGGGTGGCCGCCGAGCGCGACAGCGGCGGGCGCTGGATGGTGCAGCGTTGGCTGCGGGCGCTGGCCGACGCGCCGCCGGCGGGCGCTTCGGCGAGCCCAGGCCCGGGCGCCGAGCGGCCCTGGACGCTGGGCTGGACCGGTCTGGACCTGCAGGCCAGCGGACTGCGGTTTCGCGACCAGGCCCTGGCCAAGCCGGTGGCGCTGGATGTGTCTGGCTGGCGCACCACGCTGGGGCCCTGGCGCAGCGATGCGGCCGGACGAACCGCCGTGGCGGTGGAGGCCCGGGTGGGTCTGGGGGGTGCAGACCGTGCCGACCCCGGTCGGCTGAGCCTGCAAGGGCAGCTTGGGTGGACGCCGGCACAACCCGTGCCCGGGGTGCAGCTGCAGGCCCAGCTCAACGCCAGTGCGCTGCCGCTGCATGGGCTGGAACCCTATGTGAGCGAGTATCTCAACCTCGAGCTGCTGCGCGCCGATGCCGGCTACCGGGGTCGGCTCGAACTGGCGCAGCGGCCCGATGGCTGGCAGCTGGCCTTGGCGGGTGACGTGGCCCTGGACGAATGGCGCGCCAACACCTTGTCGCCCAGCGAGGAGTTGCTGGCCTGGAAGGCGCTCAGCGTGCGCGGGCTGGAGCTGGACCTCGAACCCGGCGCGCCACCGCGCCTGAGCGTGGCTGAGACCGCGCTGAGCGACTGGTACGCGCGCATTGCCATCGACGAAACGGGGCGCATCAACCTGCAGGACCTGATCCGGCCGGCCCCGGGCACTGAGGCCGCGCCTGCCGCCGCGTCCGCGCCCCAGCTGCGTTTTGGCCCGGTCTCCCTGGTGAACGGGCAGGTGCGCTTCTCAGACCGCTTCATCCAGCCCAATTACAGCGCCCAGCTCAGCGAACTGACCGGGCGCCTGAGCGCGTTCTCCAACCAGCCGTCGGCGGCGGGGGGAGTGGTGGAACTGGCCGAGCTGGAGCTGCTGGGGCGGGTGGAAGGCACGGCCGCGCTGGATCTGCGTGGGTGCATCAATCCGCTGGCACAGCCGCTCGCTCTGGACCTGCAAGGCAAGGTGCGCGAGCTGGAGCTGCCGCCACTGTCGCCCTACAGCGTGAAGTACGCCGGCCACGGCATCCAGCGTGGCAAGCTCAGTGTGGACGTCGCCTACCGCATTCAACCGGACGGCCAGCTCACCGCCAGCAACCAGATCGTGCTCAACCAGCTGGCGTTTGGCGAGCGGGAACCCGGCAGCGACGCGCCCAACCTGCCGGTGCGCCTGGCCGTGGCCCTGCTGTCAGACCGCAACGGCGTGATCGACATCAACCTGCCCGTCAGCGGCTCCATGAACGATCCCCAGTTCCGGCTGGGCCCCATCATCGTGCGCCTGATCTTCAACCTCATCGGCAAGGCCGTCACCGCGCCGTTCGCGCTACTGGCCAGCGCATTCGGAGGGGCCGGAGACGAGTCGGGTCAGGTGGCCTTCGCCCATGGCAGCGCCCGGCTGGACGACGGCGCGCGCGCGCGGCTGGACGCCGTGGCCAAGGCGCTGGCCGATCGTCCCGCGCTGCGCCTCACCGTGGTGGGGCATGCCGACCTGGAGGCCGAACGCCAGGGCTACCAGCGCGAGCGCGTGAGCGAGCTGGTGCGGGCCGAGAAGCGTCGCCTGCTGGCGCGCGCCGGACAGGCGGCCGACGGCGAAGTGGTTATTGCCGATGCCGAATACCCGGCCCTGCTCAAAGAGGTCTACCGGCGCGCCGACATGCCCAAGCCGCGCAATCTGGTGGGCATGGCCAAGGACTTGCCGGTGGGAGAAATGGAAGCCCTGTTGCGCGCCAACGTTGCCGTGAACGAAGACCGCATGCGCGAGCTGGCGCTGCAGCGCAGCGTGGCCGTGCGCGACTACCTGACCACACGGGACTTGCCCAGCGAGCGCCTGTTTGTGGGGGCGCCCACCGTGCCCGGCGCATCGATCCGTGCAGATGCGCAGTCGGGTGCCGGGGCCAGTGCCGCGCCATTGCCCGCACGCGCCGAGCTGCAGCTGTCTGCGCGCTGAGGTCTGCCGCCCCAAGCAGCGGGCACGGTCGTGCGCGCTTGCGGCGACAATACCGGTTTGCTTCATCCAGCCCGGCGCGCCTGTGCGCCCATGACACCCCATTCGCCCGTGAACGACTCTGCCACTTCTTCTCCCCGCAAGCCCTCGGACCTGGACGCGCTGACCGGCGGTGTCTTCTCCGCGCCTACCTCGGGCGAGCGGACCGCGCGCGTGCGCGACTGGCTGGCCACCGAGCCCGACGCCGACCTGCTGACCGAGGTGTTCAAGGAACTCTCCCATCGCGACAAAGGGGCCGCCAAGCCCCTGCGCGAAAAACTCGATGAACTGCGCCGCGCCCGCCAGCAGGAAACGCTGGCGACCGAGTGGGCCGACAAGGCCCGCACCTTGCTGGGCGCCACCCGCTTCAACATGGCCGACGCCATGGCCTGGCAACGCGATGCGGCCAAGGCCGGCGCGCCCCTGTCGCGCGAACCGCTGGCCAGCCTCAAGACCGAGCTGGCCGAGCGCCTGCGCGCCATCGAAGACTTGCAGCACCGCGTACTGGTCGAGCGCGAGGCCGCCGTGCTGCTGGCCCAGCGCATCGAGGTTCTGTCCACCAAACCCTGGCGCGACGCCCAGGCGGCGCGCGACGCGCTGCAGGAGGACGTGGGCGCCTGGCTGGCGCAGAGCGACGCACTGCAGGCAGACGCCCACTGGGGCAGCGTGGATGTGAAACTGCCGGGGCAGCTCGACGCCTCCCGCCAGCAGCTCAGCGTGGTGTGGGAAGCATTTGGTGCCGCCCTGTCGCAGGCCGTGAGCGCCGATGCGGACCCCCAGGCGCCGTTGCCCGCCGTGCCGGTGTGGGCCGATGAACTGCGCGCCGCGCGCGGCGATGCCGTGCCGACCCCGGCGCCCGAAGCCGATACCCAGGCCCTGCAGGCGCGTCGCCAGCAGGCGGCCGAGGCCCTGGCGCCGCTGATTGCCGCCCTTCAGCAGCAAGTGGGTGAGGGCCACGGCAAGGCCACGCCCAAGGCCGCCGCCGACCTGCGCGCCGCGCTCAAGCAGCACGGGCGCCACGTGGGCCCGGAACTGGACGCCCAGGCCCAGGCCGCGCTGGCCCAGGCCGGCGAGCTGGAAGGGTGGCAGCGCTGGCGCGCCGACCAGTTGCGCACCGAGCTGGTGACCAAGGCCGAGGCCCTGATGAGCGTGCCCGCCGAGCAGCGACTGGGTGGGCGAAAGATGCAGGAAACCCTGCGCGCCCTGCGCGAGCAGTGGAAAGCCACCGATCAGGGGGGCGTGCCCAACCACGCGCTGTGGAAACGTTTCGATGAAGCGTGCAACCAGGCCCACAAGGTGGTCGAGGAGTGGCTGACCCAGATCCGTCAGCAGGCCGAACAGCACAAGGCCCAGCGCCAGGAGCTGATTGCCGCCGTGCGCGCCTGGACCGAGGCCCATGCCGACGACACCGACTGGAAAAAGCAGGCCCGCGAACTGCACGCCTTTGCCGAGCGCTGGCGCGGTGCCGGTCATCTGAGCGAAAAACAGTTTGCCGAGCTGCAACCGCAGTGGAAGGACGTCATGCACCAGGCGCATGTGCGGCTGGAAGCCGCTCAGGCACAGAGTCTGGTGCGCCGGCGCGCCATGATCGACGAGGCCCAGGCCCTGGGCGAGGCCCCCGTGCTGCGCATGGACGCCGTGCGCGCCTTGCAGCAGCGCTGGCAGGCCGAAGCCCAGGCCGTGCCGCTGGACCGCAAGCAGGAGCAGAAGCTGTGGGAAAGCTTCCGTGCGCCGCTGGACGCGGCCTTCCAGCGCAAAGGGCAGGAGCGTGAGCGGGCCGCCACCGCGCTCAGCGCCCACGACCAGCGCGTGCTGGACGCCGCCAAGGCGCTGGATGCCGCCAACGCCAGTGCAGACGCTGCCCGCATACGCCAGGCCGTGGCCGAGCTGCAGGCCGCCCTGCGGGGCCAGGCCGACGCCGCTGCGGCATCGATGGCCGAGGCCGAAGGCGCGAGCGTGGAAGGGACCGTGGACGGGACCGCCCGCAGCGACGGGACAGACAGCGCAGAACCCGCGGCAGCCGATGCCGCGCCGGCCCCCGCACCTGCGCCGGCACGCAAGCTGGTGGCCATGCGTGGCGACGATCGCCCCGGCATGAAAAAGGCCGAACCCGCTGTCCAGGGACGCCGCGATGACCGCCGCCCCGATGCCCGTGCGGGTGCGGGTGCGGGTGCGGGTTCAGGCGCACGACGCGACTCCCGCGGCGATGACCGCCGTCCACCGCGAGGTGACCGCTTCGAGCGCGCGGACCGCCCGGAGCGCGGCCCCCGCCTGGGCGACGCGGCTTTCCGCGCCCAGCGCGATGCACTGGACCGGGCCGACGCCGCTTTGCGCAAGCTGGCCGCACAGGCCCACGGTGAGGTGCTGACCCGTGTGCTGAGTGCCTGGGAAAAACGCGACGCCGCCGAGCTGCCCGCGACCCAGGAGCTGGGCGACAAGGTGAACGCTGCCACCCGCGCCGCCTGGAGCCAGGCGCTGGCCCAGCCTGCCAAGGATGGTTCAGCCCAGGCGCTGCTGCGGCTGGAGATTGCGGCCGAGGTGCCGACCCCGGCCGAGCAGCTGAGCGAACGCCGCATGCTGCAACTGCAGCTGCTGACCCGCCGCCACGACGCCCCGCCAGCCCAGACTTGGGCGCAGGACACGGCTGCCGTGCTGGCCGGCGGTTACGACGCCGCGCAGGCGCGCCGGTTGCAGAACGCACTCAAAGTGCTGATGCGAAAAGGTTGATGCGCAAGGGTTGATGCCGGTGTGTGAGCGGCGTTGTCACAAACGCCGGCCGTGAAACGTCTGAACCCCATGGACGACGCGACACTCCGTTTCAACCGCCTGCGCCCCCGGCTGCAGGGCATTGCCTACCGCATGCTGGGCTCGCTGGCCGAGGCCGAAGACCTGGTGCAGGACGTCTGGCTGCGCTGGGATGCGGCGGACCCGGCAACGCTCGACAACGCCGAAGCCTGGCTGGTGGCCGTCACCACGCGCCTGTCCATCGATCGGCTGCGCGCGGCCAAGCTGCGGCGCTCGGACTACGTGGGCTTCTGGTTGCCGGAGCCCTGTCTGACCGATGGTGACGACGGGTTCGGGCTCTCGGGGACGTCGCCCGCCACCCCGGAGCAGGTGCTCGAGAGAGCCGACGACATTTCCGTGGCCTTTCTGGTGATGCTGGAACGCCTGGCTCCCGAGGCGCGCGCGGCCTTTCTGCTGCGAGAGGTGTTCGATGCCGACTACGCCGAGGTGGCCAGGGCTCTTGGGAAAAGCGAGGCCGCGTGCCGCCAGATCGTGCACCGTGCCAAGACCCGGATACGCGACGGGCAGTCCCGGCGCCAGGTGTCGCCGCAGGAGCACCACCGCCTGCTGGCCGGGTTTGCCGACGCGGCGCGGCGCGGTGACCTTGCCGCCTTGCAGGCCCTGCTGGCCGAAGACTCGGAGCTGATCAGCGACGGTGGGGGCTTGGTGCCCAGCTTTGGCAAGGCGCTGGCGGGTTCCGCGCGCATCGCGCGGCTGTTTTTTGCCAGCTGGCGCCGCAGCCAGCTGGGCCAGGAGACGCTGCGGCTGGAGCTGGTGCAGATCAACGGCCAGCTGGGCCTGCTGCACTTCATCGACGGGCAGCTCGAATCCGCCCACACCATGCAGACCGATGGCCAGCGCATCACCCGCATCCACACCCAGCGCAACCCGGACAAGCTGCGCCGCCTGAACGCGGCCTGGGGGCATGTCACACACCCGGGGGGTCAACCGTCTTTCAAGTGAGCGGTCACCGCTTGTTCTGACTGACACCCCACCGGAGTTTCACCATGTCCCAGACCCAACGCCTCGATTACGCCATGTCCTCGCCCGAACTGTTCAGGAAATACCTGGAGTTCAGCCTCGCCATCAAGCAAAGTTCGCTCGAGGTGGGCTTGCAAGACCTGGTCACCCTGCGCGCCTCACAACTCAACGGCTGTGCCTTCTGCGTCGACATGCATGTGAAGGAGGCCACCCTGCATGGCGAGCGTGCCTTGCGCCTGCACCATGTGGCGGTATGGCACGAGTCGCCGCTGTTCACGCCCCGGGAGCGCGCCGCGCTGGCCTGGACGGAGGTGCTCACCCGGCTCCCGGCCCACGGTGTGACCGACGCCGACTACGCCGCCGTGGGCGAACACTTCAACGAGCAGGAGCGCGCCGACCTGAGTTTTGCCATCGTGGGCATCAACGGCTGGAACCGCCTGGCCATCGGCTTTGCGGCGGTGCCCGGTTCGCAGGACCGCGCCTACGGGCTGGACAAGGCCGGGCTGACGGCCTGAGCCGGGCGCCCGCGGTGCTCAGGCCGAGAACACCCGCGCCGGGTCCAGTCGCAGCTTGACCTTTTCGGCCAGCACCGGCTCCACGATCTGGAACTCCGGTGCCCATGTCTCGCGCAGGCGTGGCGTGCCGTAGGGCAGGCCGTCCTTGTTCAGGATGGACAGCACCGTGGGTTTGTCCACCGCATCGGTGATGCGCACCACCACGGCCACCTCGTCGTTGCGCAGCTTGACGTAGCTGCCCGGCAGGTACAGGCCCAGGCGGCGCACCAGCAGATGACCCAGCTGGCTGGGGTTGTCGCGCAGTTCCAGGTAGTGCGCGCGCACGGCCTGCCGCGCCGACAGGCTGGTGCGCGAGCGGCGCGGGCTGATCCGGGCCACGAAGCGGTCGGCCAGACGCAGCATCTGCAGCGGCAGCGAGTCCACCTGCAGCCCGCCCGGGTAGCCCTTGCCGTCCGGTGTTTCGTGGTGGTGAAGCACAAGGTCCAGCCAGTCTGTGTCCTGCACACCCAGCGCTTGCAAGCGCTGGTGGCCCTGTATGGGGTGTTCGGCAATGGTGGCGCGCTGGTGCTCGGCCGGGGGCGCTTTTTGCAGCGCCAGCTCGTCCTGCAGTCGCGCCATCGCCAGGTTCATCGTGAGGGCGGCCTGCCGCAAGGGCACCTGTTGCGCCGCCGGCAGCCCGGCCAGGGGGCCCAGCAGTTCGGTCAGGGCCGCCGCCGCCAGCGCATTGCTGGCGCAATAGGGCGACTGGCCGTCGTACAGCAGTTGCACGAGGATGAACAGGCTCTCGTCGGGCTGTGCCTTGACCAACGAGGCTACCCGCTCGCCCAGCGACATGAGGCGCGGCAGCACATCGGCGGCGCTGGAGGCCGGCTCCTCGCCGGCGCGGCGCAGCAGCAGGTGCAGCGAGCCATGCAGGTCCAGCCAGCGCCCGTACAGGCTGGGGGCCAGAGCGCTGGCCGACAGCTGAGGCCGGGCCGTGTTCACCGGCAGGCCCGCAGGGGCGCCGGTCTTGTCGCCGGTGGCGGCGCGCCAGTCGTGTGCATCGCGCACGCGCACCACGGGCCGGTGGCTGGCCAGCAGTCGGATCTGGTCGTGTGATGCCAGCGTGTGTCCCCGGGCGAGCAGCAGTCGGCCATCGGGAGTCCACAGGTCGGCAGGCAGCGGCTGATCCGGCGCCAGGCTCAGCGCGTTGACCGGCAGCCAGTCTGTGCTGGCGGGGGCGCCGGCTGCGGGGGAGGGGTGGGGCAGGGTCATGGGGGTGGGCATCACCGGGTATTCAACCCGCTTTTGGGGCGGGTGAAAGCCCGAAAAAGCCGTCCAGCAAGGGCCGCAGTTCAGGGAATTCCTGGCCGAAGCGCTCGCGCTGCACCCAGTAGGCTTCGCAGGCAACGGCAAAGAATTCGGCGGGCGCCGTGGCGCCGTAGCTGTCCAGCCAGGGCGCGTCCTGCCCGAAACGCTCGGCCAGGACCAGCTGTTCATGAAAGCGCCGGTAGGCCTGCGCCCAGGCGTCGCGCCACAGCCTCCGGGCGGCTCCCCGGTCGGTCAGTCCCATGAAGCCGTCAGGCAGCAGCGGGCAGCCGTCGGGGGCCTCGCCGGGTGCCTTGCCGTGCATGTCCAGCTTGTGGGCGAACTCGTGAATGACCAGGTTGTGCCCCTGTTCGGCGCTCACCCCGGCGTGGGCCACGTGGCGCCAGCTCAGCATCACGGGGCCACGCTCCATGGCCTCGCCCAGCAGGGTTTCGTCGTAGTGGTGCACCACGCCGGCGGTGTCCATGACCCGGCGCCGTGCCACCGCCTCGGCCGGGTGCACCACGATGCCCACGAAGTCGCCGTACCAGCGCAGCACGCGGTCGCCGCCCGGCATGTAGGCCAGGGGCAGACAGGCCTGGGCGGCGATGGACAGGGCCATCGCGTCGCTGACCTGCAGGCCGTGTGCGCCATGGAACTCCTTGCGGGCCAGGAACAGGCCGCACAGCCGCCGCAGGCGCGCCAGTGCGCTGGCGTCCAGCTGGGTCAGAAAGGGCAGCTCGCGCAGGGTCTCCTGCCACAGCGGCTCGGGAATCGGGCGCGGTGCCGCACCCAGCCAGCCACGCAGGGTGGTCCACCAGCGGTTCAGCATGCGTTCACGCGTTCGAGTCGACCGTCGGCCCACAGGCGCAGCAGCTGCCCGCGCGGCGGCCGGGCATCGGCCTCCCAGTCGCTCAGCACCCAGCGCGACAGACCGTTGCCCAGATCGTGCTGGGCCGGTTGGTGGGTATGGCCGTGGATCAGCACCGGCGCCTGCGCGGCCTGCAGTTGTGCCCGCACGGCGTCGGCGTCCAGGTCGCTCCAGGCCAGTCCCTGGCGCTTGCGCTGTTCGCTCTGGGTGCGCAGTTCGCGGGCCACGGCTTCGCGTTCGGCCAGCGGGCGGGTCAGGAAAGTGCTTTGCCATTCGGGGGAGCGCACCTGGGCGCGAAAGCGCTGGTATTCGGTGTCGGCCAGGCACTGGGCGTCGCCGTGGCTCAGCAGCCAGCGGTGCGCGCCCCAGTGGAGCAGGGCGGGGTCGGCGAGCGGCAACACGCCGGTGCGCCCGAAGAAGGTTTCGCCGAGCAGGAAGTCCCGGTTGCCGTGAATGAAGAACACCGGTTTGCGCACGGCCAGCCCACCCAGCACGCTTGCGCAATGGCGGGCAAAGTCGCGCTCGCCCGAACCGGTGTCGGGCGCGTCGAGCACGTCGTCACCCACCCACACTTCGAACAGGTCGCCCAGCAGGAACACCGCATCGGCCGGGCTGCTGGCCAGCGCGCGCTCAAAGCAGGCGAAGGTGGCGGGCTCGGCCGGATGCAGATGCTGGTCGCTCAGCAGGTCCACGCAGCGCCAGCCGGCGCCCGCATGGACTTCGCCGGGCGCAGAGGCCATCAGAGGGCGACAGCTTTTTCAATCACCACGTCGTTGACCGGCACGTCATCGTGGAAACCCTTGCGGCCAGTCTGCACCTTGCGGATGGCGTCCACCACCTCGGTGCCCGACACCACCTTGCCGAACACGGCATAGCCCCAGCCCTGCGGCGTGGGTGCGGTGTGGTTGAGAAAGCCGTTGTCCGCCACGTTGATGAAGAACTGTGCCGTGGCCGAATGGGGCGCCTGCGTGCGTGCCATGGCCACGGTGTAGCGCTCGTTCTTCAGGCCGTTGTTGGCTTCGTTCTCGATGGCCTCGGCGGTGGGTTTTTGTTGCATGCCGGGTTCGAAGCCGCCGCCCTGGACCATGAAGCCGTCGATGACGCGGTGGAAAACCGTGTTGTCGTAGTGGCCCTTGGCCACGTAGGCCAGGAAGTTGGCGACCGACTTGGGCGCTTTTTCCGCGTCCAGTTCCAGGGTGATGACGCCGTGACCGGCGATGTGCAGTTCGACTTGGGGCTGTGCCATGTTCAGTTCTCCACGGAGGCTTTGAGGATGGTGACGGGGGTGACGGGCACGTTCTGGTGCATGCCCCGGTTGCCGGTGGGCACGGCGCGGATCTTGTCCACCACGTCCATGCCCTGGACCACCCGTCCGAAAACCGCGTACCCATGCCCATCGGGGCTGGGGGCGTTCAGCCCAGCATTGTCCACCACGTTGATGAAGAACTGCGAGGTGGCCGAGTTGGGGTTGCCCGTGCGGGCCATGGCGATGGTGCCCCGGTCATTGCGCAGGCCGTTGCGGGCTTCCAGCGCAATGGGGTCGCGGGTGCGCTTTTGCTGCATGTCGGCGCCGAAGCCGCCACCCTGGATCATGAAATTGCCGATCACGCGGTGGAAGATGGTGCCGTCGTAGTGGCCGTCGCGCGCGTACTGCAGGAAGTTGGCGACCGTGGCCGGTGCCTTGTCCGGGCTCAGCTCCACCACGATGTCGCCCATGGAGGTCTGCAGTCGCACCTTGGGCGCGCCTTGTGCCCAGCTGGCGCCACTCAGGCCAAGTCCCATGGCCAGAACGAAGGCGGCCAGGCCGCGCCGCTTGAGGATTGTGTGTGTCATCACCAGGTCCGTTCGTCGAAAATCTGCCATTGTCCCTGTTCCAGACGCCAGTGCTGGCGCCGTGTGACGCCACGCACACGGCCTCTGGGGACTTCGCCCAGGGTCACCTGCACCACGGGCCGGCCGTCGGGCCAGGCAATCAGGCCCAGGTCCTTGAACTCCAGCGCCCCACGGTCGGCGGGTGGCCGCAGGCCGGGTGCGTAGAAGGTGGCCAGCGCCTCGGGGCTGCCGTGCTGGCGGGCTTGCCGCCAGCGCAGCAGCTCGGCCTCAAAGTCGGCCCGCCTGGCCGCGGGCTCCCCATGTGGCACCCAGTGCAGCTGCGGCGCAATCAGCACCGGCGTGGCGCGCAGGGCCACCTGGTCGAGCAGCGCCAGCAGCGCGTCGTTGTGCAGCACCACACAGCCGTCGGTGTCGCGCTCGGGGCGGGGCGCGACGTCGGGTGCGCTCCCGTGCAGCCAGATGCCATGGCCGGTGCGGCCTTCCAGGCGATCCAGCGCGTTGGGGTAGTCCAGCGTGAGTGCGCCCGGGCCGTAGAACGGATCGAGCGTGCGGCCTTGCAGCCGGCTGGTGATGTGATAGACACCCAGCGGCGTGCGGGCGTCTCCTTCCACCCATTTGTCCACCCCATTGCGGCCCAGGGACACCGGGTGTTCGGCGGCAACGCGCCAGCCCGGCGTGTCCGGGTGGTCGGCCGGCTCGCGCTGCAGCAGGTACAGGCGGGAGCGCGACGCGTCCACGGCAATGGCGTGCCGGGCCGGCCAGGCCCACAGGCCGGCGGGCAGGTGGCCAGCCGGTGGCCAGGTGGCAGCGGGAGAGGGGGTGTCGGCGAGGTCGGCGTATCCCGGTGCCGACGATGTTGCCTGGCGTGGAGCCTTGTCGGGCGAAGCGAAGGGGTGGCTGGCCGGGCGGTAGAGCGCGGGCGACGCCAGCAGGATCAGCACGGTGGCCACGGCCACCCAGCCGCGCCAGACGGTCCTGGGGGCCGAGGGCCCCATCAGGAGCCTATGGTCTCCCGCACGATCAGCCAGCGTGGGCCGTCCTGCACCAGCTCCAGCGTCTTGCGGTCGGTTTCGCGCAGGATCTCGGAGGCGTAATCCTGGCGGAAACGCACCGTGGCGCGTGGGCCTTCGGTGCGGATCTCCAGTTCGCTGACGTTCACGCTGATGCGTTCGCGCGGGACGATTCGGGACTCGCGCTCACGCTCCCACTGCTCACGTGGCACACCCGACGCCGCCACGAATGCGGGGCTGTAGTGAGCCAGATAGCTGCCCAGGTCACGCGCCGACCACGCCGATGCCCAGGCCCGCACCGTGGCCTCGATGGCGCTGGTCGCGGACGTGGCCTTGGGCGAGCCCACGGCAGGCGGGTGGCTTTCCAGCAGGGTGGCCATGGCGGCCACCGTCGTCTCACCGGCGCGCGCGCCGGTGCGGGTGGGGAACAGACCGTTGATGGTGCGAAGCTTGGGCGCGGCGCTGGTGTTGGCGGTGTCGAGTTGGCTGGCCTTCTGGTAGGCCTGCGCCGCCAGCCGGGCGTAGACGTCGCCCAGGTTCTCATGGGCGGTCGCGTAGGAGGGGTTGGTCCGTACCGCCATCTCCAGGGCCACGCGCGCCTTGTCCAGCTGGTTCTGGGCGGCGTAGATGACGGCGAGGTTGTTGTAGGGCTCGGGCAGCTCCGGGTAGTCCTGCGTCAGCTGCGTGAAGGTGGCCAGTGCGTCGGCCGTGCGCCCGCTTTGGTTCTGGATGACGCCCTTGAGAAAGCGCATCTGCGGGTCGCGCGGCTGGGCGCTCAGGTGCTGCTCGGCCCGGGCCAGGGCCTGATCGAACTGGCCGGCGCGCAGCAGTCGGCTCACCTCGCCATACTCAATGGTGGCCTGGACCGGCGTGGGGGCCGCGGCAGGTGGGGGCGTCTGGGCCTGGGCACTGATCAGGGTCAGGCTGGTCGCGATGGCAAGGAGGGATTTCACGGACGCAAACATGAGCACCTCGTAACGCGGGGTCGATATACTGAGGGCATTGTATATCCCGGGTCGCGTGCAACACCCTCTTGCCGTGACCGGTTCCCAAGGCACTGTCACAGTGCCTTTTTCGCCTTTCATGATCCGCATCTTCAATTCCCTCACGCGCCGCGTGGAGCCGTTTTCGCCCATCGAACCTGGCCATGTGCGCCTGTACGTGTGTGGCATCACGGTCTACGACCTGTGCCATGTGGGCCACGCGCGTGCCAACGTCGCCTTCGACGTGGTGCAGCGCTGGCTCAAGGCCAGTGGCCTGCGCGTGACCTTCGTGCGCAACATCACCGACATAGACGACAAGATCATCAGGCGCGCCCTGGCCAACGGCGAGACCATCCGTGGCCTGAGCAGCCGAATGATCGACGAGATGTACCGGGACTTCGATGCCCTGGGCATCGAGCGCCCCACGCACGACCCGCGCGCCACCGACTACGTGCCCCAGATGCTGGACATGATTGCCACGCTGGAGCGCAAGGGCCTGGCCTACCGCGCCGCCAATGGCGACGTGAACTATTCGGTGCGCAAGTTTCCCGCCTACGGTCGCCTGTCGGGCAAGTCGCTGGACGAACTGCGCGCCGGTGAACGCGTGGCGGTGGACGACGGCAAGCTCGATCCGCTGGATCCGGTGCTCTGGAAAAGCGCCAAACCCGAGGAGCCCGACGAGGCGAAGTGGCCCAGCGAGTTCGGCCCGGGGCGGCCCGGCTGGCACATCGAATGCTCGGCCATGGCATGCGCGCTGCTGGGCGAGACCTTCGACATCCACGGCGGCGGTGCGGACCTGCAGTTCCCGCACCACGAAACGGAAATTGCCCAGAGCGAAGGCGCGACCGGCAAGCCCTTCGTGAACGTATGGATGCACAACGGCTTCATCAACATCGACAACGAGAAGATGTCCAAGAGCCTGGGCAACTTCTTCACCATCCGCGACGTGCTGCAGAAGTACGAGGCCGAGACGCTGCGCTTCTTCGTGGTCCGCGCGCACTACCGCAGCCCGCTGAACTACAGCGACGTGCACCTGGACGACGCGCGCGCCTCCCTCAAGCGCCTGTACACCGCGCTGGACGCGATGCCGCCGGCCGAAGTCGCCGTTGACTGGAGCCAGCCGCACGCGGCGCGTTTCAAGGCCGCCATGGACGAAGACTTCGGCACGCCCGAGGCGGTGGCCGTGCTGTTCGAGCTGGCTGGCGAGGTCAACAAGACCCGCTCGCCCGAGCTGGCCGGCCAACTCAAGGCGCTGGGTGGCGTGCTGGGCCTGCTGCAGGGCGACCCCAAGGCCTTCCTGCAAGCCGGTGTGGGTGTGGACGAGGCCGCCATCAACGACGCCATCGCGCGCCGCGCGGCCGCCAAGGCCGCCAGGAATTTTGCCGAGGCCGACCGCATCCGCCAGGAACTGCTGGCGCAAGGCGTGGTGCTCAAGGACAGCCCGACCGGGACCACCTGGGAGCGCGCCTGATGAACCCGCCCCGTGTGCCCGAACTGGTGCTGCCTCCCGAGTCACCCGCGTACTGGCTGGATGCCTGCAAACACCTGATGAAGCGCGACCGCGTGATGAAGAAGCTCATCCCGCAGTTCCCGGGCGCCACGCTGCAGTCGCGCGGCGACGCCTTCACCACGCTGGCGCGCAGCATTGTGGGCCAGCAGATATCGGTCAAGGCCGCGCAGGCGGTCTGGGACCGCTTCGAGCGGCTGCCGCGGCGCATGGTGCCCGCCCAGGTGCTCAAGCTCAAGGTGGACGACATGCGCGCCGCCGGCCTGAGCGCGCGCAAGGTGGAGTACCTGGTCGATCTGGCCCTGCACTTCGACAACGGCTCGGTGCACGTGGCCGACTGGACGGACATGGACGACGAGGCCATCATCGGCGAGCTGGTGGCCATCCGCGGCATCGGGCGCTGGACGGCCGAGATGTTCCTGATCTTCCACCTCATGCGCCCCAACGTGTTGCCGCTGGACGACGTCGGACTCATCAACGGCATCAGCCGGGCCTACTTCTCGGGCGAACCGGTCAGCCGCAGCGACGCGCGAGAGGTGGCCGCCGCCTGGGCGCCTTTCTGCAGCGTGGCGACTTGGTATATTTGGCGGTCGCTGGACCCGCTGCCTGTCGCATATTGAGCATCTAGCTCGCGCATTCTTGGCGCTTTCGCCAGCCCCGAACAAGAGCACAGGAGTTGAACCTTGGCCAAAAAGACTTTCCTGGATTTCGAGCAGCCCATCGCGGAACTCGAAGCCAAGATAGAGGAACTGCGCTACGTCCAGACCGAATCCGCGGTCGACATCTCCGAAGAGATCGAGCAGCTCGGCAAGAAGAGCCAGCAGCTCACCAAGGACATCTACAGCGACCTCACACCCTGGCAGATCACCAAGATCGCCCGCCACGCCGACCGGCCCTACACGCTGGACTACGTGCGCGAAATCTTCACGCACTTCCAGGAGCTGCACGGTGACCGTCACTTCGCAGACGACCTGAGCATCGTTGGTGGCCTGGCCCGCTTCAATGGCCAGCCCTGCATGGTGCTCGGCCACCAGAAGGGCCGCGACACGAAAGAGCGTGGCCTGCGCAACTTCGGCATGACCAAGCCCGAGGGCTACCGCAAGGCGCTGCGCCTGATGAAGCTGGCCGAGAAGTTCAAGCTGCCGGTCTTCACCTTCGTGGACACGCCCGGCGCCTATCCCGGCATCGACGCCGAGGAGCGCGGCCAGTCGGAGGCCATAGGCCGCAACATCTTCGAGATGGCGCAGCTGGAAGTGCCCATCATCTCCACCATCATCGGCGAGGGCGGCTCTGGCGGCGCACTCGCCATCGCGGTGGCCGATCAGGTGCTGATGCTGCAGTTCTCGGTCTACTCCGTCATCAGCCCCGAAGGCTGCGCCTCCATCCTCTGGAAGACCAGCGAGCGCGCGTCCGAGGCGGCCGAGGCGCTGGGCATCACCGCCCACCGGCTCAAGGCCCTGGGTCTGGTGGACAAGATCGTCAACGAGCCGGTGGGAGGCGCCCACCGGGACCCCAAGCAGATGGCCGCCTTCCTCAAGCGCGCCCTCAACGACGCCTACCGCCAGGTCGCCGACCTCAAGGTCAAGGAACTGATCGAGCGCAGACATGCCCGACTCAACGGCTACGGGCGATTCACCGACACCAAGAGCGACGCCAAGCGCTGAGCCCCTGGCCGCAGCGCTGCGCGCCTGGCGCCAGCGTTGGCTGCCGGGTGCGGATGCCCGTCTGGGCGTCGCCTTCAGTGGCGGCGCAGATTCCACCGCCCTGTTGCTGGCGGCACATGCGCTGTGGCCCCAACAGGTGGTGGCGCTGCATGTGCACCACGGGCTGCAGGCCGCTGCCGATGCCTTCGAGTCCCACGCGCGCGACCAGTGTGCGGCCCACGGCATCGGGTTCGAATCCACCCGCGTGGCAGCCCGCCACGCCGAAGGGCAGAGCCCCGAGGACGCCGCGCGCCTGGCGCGCTACCGGGCACTGGCCGACATGGCCACCCGACACGGCTGTGCGGCGGTGTGGCTGGCCCAGCATGCCGACGACCAGGCCGAAACCGTGCTGCTGGCGCTCACACGGGGGGCCGGCCTGCCCGGGCTGGCGGCCATGCCCGCGCGCTTCGAACGCCATGGCATGGTCTTTGGCCGGCCCTGGCTGGCGCAGCCGGGGCCGCAGCTGCGCGACTGGTTGCAGGCCCACGGTCACTCCCACGTGGAAGACCCCAGCAACCGGGACAGGCGCTACACACGCAACCGCATCCGTGCCGGCCTGTTGCCGGTGCTGGCGCAGGACTTTCCGGCCTTTCGCGACACCTTCGCGCGCAGTGCGCGCCACGCCGCCCAGGCCCAGCGCCTGCTGGAGGCACTGGCCAGTGCCGACCTGGTGCAGGTGGGCCAGCCGCCGCGCCTGGCGGACTTGCAGGCGCTGTCGCGCGACCGGCAGGCCAACCTGCTGCGCCACTGGCTGCGAGAAAGCCATGGTGTCGGCGCGAGCGAGGCTCAGCTGGAGGCCTTGCTCGACCAGGTGATGGCCTGCCGCACGCGGGGCCACCGCATCAGCCTCAAGGTGGGTGACGGACAGGTGCGCCGCGAGGGCGCGGTGCTCGTGTTTCACCCCTGAGCGCGGGGTGGGCGCTCGGTATAATCCCTAGGTTTTGCGCCGCACGGGCGCGGGCGCCACGACCTCCTCCCGTTTTCTTCCGTTTTCCCCTCAGACCATGGCCTTGATCGTTCACAAGTACGGCGGCACCTCCATGGGGTCCACCGAACGCATACGCAACGTCGCCAAGCGGGTCGCCAAATGGCACCGCGCGGGACACCAGATGGTGGTGGTGCCCAGCGCCATGAGCGGTGAGACCAACCGCCTGCTGGGTCTGGCCAAGGAACTGGCGCCCGGCGCCCACAGCAGCGCCTACAACCGCGAGCTCGACATGCTGGCCGCCACCGGCGAGCAGGCCTCGTCCGCGCTGCTGGCCATCGCGCTGCAGGCCGAAG
>VFQQ010002945.1_pt1 | contig 17756 bp, 33 predicted proteins | sample 3512341 | NCBI WGS metagenome assembly VFQQ01 (sample SAMN10412373, study PRJNA504923) | tailings metagenome | isolation source: Relicate 2 Philex TSF1 revegetated site | place: Philippines: Tuba, Benguet | collected 2017-08-29 | reverse complement strand
AGGCCGGGCGTTGCCCAGGGTGCGCCCCTGTGGACTTTGTGGGGCTGATCCTTGCCCTGGGAACTTTAGGCGCCACCCCCTCCACCAATCTGGCAAGTGCTCCTCTCTGCAGGCCCCGCCCCACTCAGCCGGCCTATCCCTGACGACAAGCATGCCCCCGCGCAGCTCCAGGTGCGTGCCGATCGCCTGGCAAGGGAGCGGGCAGGGCATCAGCGGCGGCGGCGGCCGCCGCCGCCTTAGGAAGTCAGGCAGGCCCGCCGCCGATCAGTGCGTCCCATTGCGCCCTCCCTCTCCCGCCCGCCTGCAGCACCAGCGCGCCCGCCCCCAAGCGTCAGCGGGGCGCGCCCTCGCCGGCCCAGCTGCAGCCGCAGGTGGAGGAGTGGCTCAGCGGTGTGCAGGCTGGCGCGTTCTTCAGCCCCCGGCACGTGGCCAAGCAGCTGTATGAGCCTCCCGAGGACAAGAACCGCTTCAGCCAAGTTGACAAGGCGCTCAAGGCGCTCGCAGCAGCAGGGCGGCTGCGCGAGGTGCCGCCGCTCCCCGGCGGCGGCCCCCAAGGGCCCAAGCGGGTGTTCACGCTGGCATCCACCAGCGAGGCCGACGTGCGGTGCGTCTCTGCTGCAGGTGCAGGGCTGCAAGTGTAGGGCTGCAAGTGGAGGGCTGCAAGTGGAGGGCTGTCCATCTCCCATGCGCCTTTTGCCGCCCCGCCCGCTGGGAGCGATGGACCCAGCCGCATGCACCCTCCCTCACCCCCCGTGCCCCCTTGCACCAACCAACTGCAGGCGCCACGTGCTGGGCGAGGCCGCCCAGGCGCCCGGCATCATGCTGCACTGGTGGCTGCAGCAGCACCCCTTCCAGCACAGCCTCTTCCTGTCAGCGGCAGAGGCGGCGCCGCGCGCGCAGGAGGCCTTCCAGCGCCACCTGGACGCGCAGGGCTATGCCGACATCCAGGCGCGTGCCCTGTCGGTGGACAACGCGACCTTCAAGCTCAAGCGGGCGGTGGTGGATGCGCGCCCGGCGCACGCTCCCGCTGCGGGCAAGCCGCAGCCGCTGCGCCGCCTCGAGGTGGCGGTGAAGGGCGGCGGCCCTGCCGCCATCATCAATGACCAGTTCATCTACTGCTCATGGGACACCCCAGAGCAGGAGTGCAGGTGCGGTGGGGTAAACCCAAAAGTGCAAGCGAGCAGCCCCACTTCCCTGCCTCCTGTGTGCGCTGCACTGCGTTGCGCTGCGATGTGCTGTGCTGCGCTGCGGTGCTCCCGCCGCTCGCCAGCCTGCTGCGCTGTGCCGCGCTGTGTTGCAGCTGCGCCTGCTTCCACCAATCGCCAGCCTCCTTCGCTTTGCTGCGCTGCGCTGCTCTGCTCCTGCCGCTCGCCAGCCTCCTGTGCCAGCGCGAGCCAGCCCTTCTCACACCCCTCACCCGTTCCTCTGCCCCGCCGCCCCCCTGCACGCAGCCGTGTGCTGCTGGAGCGGGGCCTGGTTGGCTCTCCCCAGCTGATCATGGAGCGCTTCCTGGCCAGCAACCCGCTGGGCGCCGACCAGGTGCTCAGCGTGGAAGGGCTGAGCCGTGCCGCCATCAACTTCGGCAATGCCGAGCTGGCGGCGCTGGGCAGCACCGTGCGGCTGGGCGCCGAGGCCCTGCCCTACCCGCCCGCATGGCAGGTGCAGTCGGGGTTTATTTGTTGGTTCTCTGAGCCACACTGGGCTTCATTTGAGGGCTGCAGTTGTTGTTCAGCGGCCTTTCCCTAGGCTGCATTGCTTTGGTTCTGGCGCACCGAGGCTTGTGTGCAGCGCAGCTGGTAAAAGCAAAAAGCCAAGACACGATCTGAATCGGATGGCGCCCCCCCCGCAGGTGCTGGAGGAGGCGGTGCTGGAGGAGGCACCCGAGGAGGGGCGCGAGCCTGGCGGGCCGCAGCCGCTGCGCCGCCACCGCACCGCCGGCGGCGGCGGGCGCGGCGACGCGCTGGCCTACGGCTCCTGGCTGAGCGCACAGCCCGCCCAGTTCATGTGAGTGGCGGGGCTTGCAATGGTGGTGCCAGGCCTGGCGCCTGGAAGCCCTTGGAGCCCTGCTCTGCTCTCGGGAAGGCTGGAGGCGGCCTCCCTTGGTCACCCTGCTGCCGTGCGCTGCGCTCATCATGCACCCATGCCCACCACACCCAGCAGCACAGGCACTCATGCCTGCTCTCCCTGCTGCCCCTTCCTGTCACTCCCACGCAGCGTGTGGACCGTGGAGGCCTTCACCAAGTCGAAGGGCGGCTGCGTCAAGGCGCTGCTGCGCTCCGGCGATCTGGAGGACAACCGCGTGTACTTTTGCAACGACATCGCGGCGCTCACCCCGCCCTTCATCAACCGGCAGCTGGCGGCGGCAGGCAGCCAGCTGAGCTGCCCCACAATCAGCGGCACAGATGTCAACAATGCGCTGCTGGGCACCAATGCCCCGCCCCAGCCGCTGATGCGCTGCCTGTCCGATGTGGGCTGGGCCCGCCTGGGGTTCGTCACCCTGGGCACCTCAGACGCCTTCATCGAGTGAGTCACTCGGCTGCTGCCTTGGCTGCCGTGCACAGCGCTGCTGCCTTGGCTGCCCTGCACAGCGCTGCCGCCTTGGCTGCCCTGCACAGCGCTGCTGCAGGTGCTGCGACGTGCTGGTGCCGGGATCTTGTGCGGTGGCTGCTGGCACCCATCTGCCTGTCTGGCTGGCCAGCGCTCTGGCGCTTCAGGCGTCCCACCTCCCACCATCAATTGGCCTGCCCGCACCCCCTGTGGCTTCCTCTCTCGCAGGGCGCACTTCAACAAGCTGTATGAAGAGGAGGCGGCGCTGCAGGCGGCGCGCGGCCGGCCCTCCGCCAGCCAGACCCAGGAGCGCCACGTGTTTGTGGATGGCAGCCTGCGCGTGGCTGTGGACGTCTTTGATGACAGCGCCTCGGTGCTGATCACCTCCCATGAGCACGCAGGTGGGTGCCCACAGTCTGCACATGAGCACAGGAGAATGCCGTGTGGGATGCGCTGCTGCCTCCTTCCTAGCAACAGCATCCCATCCTCCCTGCTCCAACACCTGCTGCCCCAGCAACTACAACTGCCCTCATGCACCGCACTCCTGCGCCCCATTGCAGACCACGCGGGGATGCTGCAAGCGCGCCTTATCCAAGCCCTGCGCGACCCCAGCTGCACCAAGAGGCTGTGCCTGCCGGAGCGGGTGCACCAGGGCTTTGCCGTGATCAGCAAGCACAACACGCCTCCCACAGCGCACGACCTGGCAGGTGCACACGCTTCTGCCTTGCCTTTGCAGGAGCTTGGGGCGTGCGGGAGCATGCAGCTGTGTGTTCTGCGGTGCGGCCAGCCCATGCGCTACGCCGCATGCTTGGGGGCTAGCAGCCTGGAGGCACCAGGTCAGACTGAGCATGAAGAAGGCACCATGGCTCAGATGGTGGCTTGCGGCATTTTTGCGGGGCTGCCCCCAAGGCTGTGCAAGCCCACATAATGCCCGCTGCTCCACCCCGCACTCTTCCTCTTCTCCGTGGCACAGGCGGTGGCGTGGACGTGTCCCGGCTGCATGGCGTGTGCGTACTGCGCCGCTGCAGCTGCACTCCCTGCCAGGCGACCTGCTGGTCACAGCAGTGGACACGGCTCACGCCAACGCCGGCCACGGCTTTGTGGCAACCTTTCCCACCGGCGCCACATTCATCACGACAGCAGATGCGCAGCTGGACGACAGCGCAGTGTGCGACGACTTTGTGGCGGCGGTGCGCATGCACCAGGATCGGTGCAGGCGGCGCGGTGTCGCCCTGGACATCAAGCTGTGAGTGCAAACCTGGGTTGCACAGGGTGCCTGGGCTGTGCATGGCAGGCAGCAATGCGCGAGTGGTGCACCATGCTGCTGATGGCGCTGCTACATGTGAATGAGAGCTCCTCACCCCTGCTCCTCTGCCCACCCCCTGCCCGCCCATCTGCGCAGGCTGGTGGTGGACGACACGCGGGCCACCAAGATGGCGGCACGGTCCCTGGCCCCTCAGCTCACGCACCGCCAGTCGCTGGAGCGCCTGAAGGCCAGCGTGCAAAGCTTTTCCGAGTGAGCAGAGGGGCAAGGGGGGTTGCAGTAGGGGCCCCAGCGATCGGTGGCCAGTCGATGTGCCGGCCCATGCTGCTCTCACTGAGCAGCGCATGCTGCGCATGGGCAGCCGCCTTTCCTAACCAGTTCCCCTCGGGATCTGCCCCTCCCTGGTACCTGCTCCCCACAGGCAGCACGAGCCCACGCTGGTGGTGATGACGGGGCACAGGAGCAGCGGCCGCACAGCTGCTGCCGCTGAGCTGGCGCCGCTGCTCTTCGGCGACGGTGCCACCGTGTATCTGCAGGACGTCATTTACGAGCACCTGGTGCGGGGTGGGAAGCGTGCAATACATGCTGCTGCAAGCAGGCCAGGCCGGGCTGCTGCCGCTTGTCCTGCAAGCAGGCACAGAGGTGGGGCTGGCGGATGCAAGGGTGGCGGGGACTGCACCCATGAAGGAAATTGTATGCTTGCATGCGCATGTTTGCTGCTTGCCCTCCACGGCAGGCTCCAGCTGGCGTCTCACTGTGGCATGCTGCCCCCTTGCTCCCTCCACAGGTTGGCTTTGGCGCTGAGATGGCGGCCTTCACCGCCGACGCCAGCACCAGCGCCTTCCATGTGCTCATGCTGGGCACTTGCGGCGTGCCGCTCAACCGCTCCGCGCAGCATGCCTTCCTGCAAGACTACGCGGCACGCCTGGTGCGCTGGTCTGGTGGCGGGGGCTGTGGTTGAGGAAGGCAGGGTGTGGGCCTGCAGCTACAGCCAGCATCATCATCCAACACAGATGCCGCCGCCGCAGTACATCCGCATCACTGCTCCCTCACGATCCCTGGCCTCCACCCTGCTGGTGGAAAACGCATGGTGCAGGGCCACCGGCGCGTCCTGTACATTGAGGCAACCGGCTGGTACCGCCCCTCTGATGGCACCACGTACCTGATGGGCGGCATTGACGCCGCCACCTACCAGGCGCAGGGCGGCGTGCGCCTGGTGGCCACCTCGCTCAGCGACCACAGCACGCTGGGCGGTGTGCGCGCCTTCCTGGCGCGCATGCACTCAGAGTTTGGCGTGCGGCGCCGCCAGATCCGCCCGCTGACAAGCGGCTTGGATGACGTCTCCCACCTCTGCATGTGGGATGAGTAGGCGCGGTGAGTGAAGCCTCGATCCTTTCCTGGGAGGGATGGGACTGGAACCCAGGGGCTGGCAGCTGCAGCAGCGGCAAGCTTGCGTGGTTTGCGGCAGCATGGCCGGCACGTTGGGGCGTTCCGGGAACCTGCCTCAGTGGCATGCCTCTGATTGCCCTCCCTCCATTTTTTTTGCGCCGGGGGGGTTTGCGGCAGCTTGGGCCAGCACGCCGCCGGGCAGGGGAGAGGAGCGGACATTGTGCCCTGCCTCTGACCCCCGCCCCTGCACCCCCTCCCTCCCCAATCTGCAGAAGTAAGCTGCTTTGGCGCATTGGGCCACCAGCGGCTACCGAGGGCGGGCAGCAGACAGCTCCACCAGCCGCTGAGGGCAGCCAGCAGCCAGCCCCGCCAACCGCTGTGAGCATGGCATGCGGGCAGCAGACGCGCTGTTGTGTGCTGTTGCGCCACATGTAACAGTGGTAGTGGATCGGATGGCTTACAGTGGCAGGAGGAGGGGGAGCAGGGGAGGGCCTGTGTATGCAATTCATGCGAAGAGGGGGCCGGGGATCACTTCCATGTGGCGGCACACCAGCGTGTGACGCTGGGAGTGAGTGGATCGACTGCCCAACCACGTTGGCAGCAGCATCATGGCTGAGCGACACAGTTTTCAGGCCCCTGCGTACCAACTGATCCCCTGCCATCCTCCCCATGCATGGAGATGACGTCAAGTGTGTGGGTTGGCAGCGGCGGCCGTGCTGCAGCGGCCATGCTGCAGCTGCAGCAGCTTGGGGGCTCTTGATTGTGCTGGATTGCATGGCGGGCTGGTGCGTGGCTCTCCTGCCACTCTGCACCACCTGCTGACCAGTGCACTACCCACCCCGCCTCCCCTGCCGCAGAAGAAAACTACTCGCTTCGGCGCTGGCTCGTGCGGCGGCTGGCGGGCGGCGGCAGCAGGCGACAGCCGTTGCCCGCGCTCTCCAGCAGGCGGCATGATGCTCTGCAAGCAGCGCTAGTCTAGTTGCTGCCGTGCAATTGTAACGGAGATAGCGGACATGCAGAGGCTGCAAGAAAGTGTACAATGGCAGGGAGATGCTGCAAGAAAGTACACACGAGGGAGCTGACGCGTGGTGTTTCGCAGCCTTCCGGCCCCATTTCTCATCCGGAGGTTACTGTCTCGCTGGCACGTCATTACATCAGCCAGCACAGGGAGTTGTTGGAGGGACAGGATAGGAACAGGATGGGGAGAGATAGGAACAAGCGGGAGAGAAGAGAGCAGCGGGAGAAAGGGCACAGGAGGGAAGCAACGGAGCACTCAAAACACAGACATGGGGCGCGGCCGCCTCACGCCTCCGCCTTCTTCTTCTTCTTCTTCTTCTTCTCGCCCTCCGCTGCCGCGCCGTCTGCCGCCGCCTCCTCCTCCGCCGCCCGCTTCTTCTGCTTCTTCTTCTTCTCCTTCTTGTCGCCGTTTGCCTCGTCTGCCGCCGCCGCCGCCGCCGCCGGCTCCTCCGCCGCCGCCTCCTTGTCCTTCTTCTTCTTCTTCTTCTCCTTCTTCTTCTCGCCGTCCGCCATGGCCACATCCGCGTCCGCGTTGTAGGCCTTGGCCTGGCCCAGCAGCGCGCCGCCCGCCGCGCCTGTTGGCAGAAGGAAAGGGAGGGGGGCGGAGGGCGGGGAGCAGGGGTGAGCATCAGAGCAGGGGGCCATCGAGCCGTAGGCCGGGTCAAGCAGCCAGAGGTGTGATGCACGGCGTGCCAGGAGTGCATTGTACTGTGCACGTCCAGTTTCCTTGCCAGGTGTGCATCATGTTGCCGCCCTGAGCAACCCAAGCCGCCCAGCACAGCACAATAGGGGCATTTCCAGGCGCACCTGTGGCGCGCCCCGCATCGTACTTCTCCGCCCCCGGCAGCCCGCGTGGCTTGGCCGCCTCGCCGCCGACCTGCTTGCCCTCCAGCTGCCGGAGGCGCGCCTCCACCTGGGGGTGATTGTTGGGGAGGGGTGGGGAGGGCGGGTGACGGGAGGAGCAGGAGAGCAGGCAGGTTTAGCAGGTGAATCAAGCAGAACGTAAGAGTATCACAACAGGGAAGCAACAGCTAGCATGCGGTGCAGGATGAGTGCAGGGGTGTGGGAATGTGGGTGCCAATTCGAGGGGCTAGTGCATGTGTTTTCCTCTACCCGTCCCCGGAGATTGGCACCCGTCGCTCTGGCCCCCGTTCAAAACTGGCAGCGCCCAGCGGCAAGGCGCCCAGTTCTGCCAACGAAGGGCCGTTTTATATGGGGTGTGCACGCGGCATGGCATGGCATGGCATGGGCCGGTGTGCAAAGCAGATGCATGAACGTGGCACGTGCGACCACTACAGTGCAGCTGCACAAGTGGAGCTGCCCGATGATGAATGGGCTGTGGTTTTTAAGGCACAGCATCCCTAGCCTCACCTTGGCGCGCGCCTCCAGGCCCACAGCGCCCTCGTCCGACACCTCGCCCAGAGCGTCCACGCGCACGCCCAGCGCGCACTTGGCCGCCAGCACGCGCGAGATCTTGCCTGCGGGACGGCGGGGGAGCGGGGCAGTGCGGGGGAAGGTCAGGAGGTGGTGGGTTGGGCAGCGGGAGGGCGGGCAGGCATGGAGTGGCGGAGGCGCGAAAGAGCATGCACGGCACGGTGGCTGTGAACTCCCTTCAAAGCCTGCAAACACACAGGAAGCGCCGCTAGCCAGCCAGATTGCAAGGCTGAGCTCATGCTGCGCAGCCAACACACCCAGCCCCTGCCGCTCACCCTTGAGCTTGGGCGGCGCCTGGCCGATGAGGGAGGCGTGGTAGATGAGGCCGTACTTGGGAGTCTCGTGCTTGGTCTTGAGCGCGCTGCGGGGGAGAAGAGAGGAGGGCAGGGCGAGGAGGGGATGGTGAGGGAGGGGGGGGAAGGAGAGGGTGCAGCGCAAGGGGACATTGAACCACTACTCGACAGCAGGTACGTGGGCAAGTGTGCCAGCGTGCCAGCCCAGCCACCCACGGGCCCGATGGACTAAAGCCTTCCAGCTGCATGCTTGCCAACCTGCTCGCACGCTTGCCCCCTGCCCATCGCCGCCGCCGGCCTCACCGGAACAGCGCCTTCTCCGCGCCCAGGATCTGGATGGTGGAGGCGGGCGCCTTGGCCAGGTTGACCAGGGAGCCGACGTGGGCGATGAGGCGGGCGCCCACCAGCTCGCCCACCAGCACAGTCAGGTTGGGGGCCACAGCCATCATGCGCGACTTGAGGTAATCGTACAGCTGCGGGGAGGGGGGAGGGGAGGGAAGGGGGCAAGCAGGGGTGCAGTGTGAGCAGGGCGGATGAGCAAGACATGGTGGCAGGAGCAGAGCTGGTGGCATTGCTGGCCTCAGCAGACAGCTGTCATGGCGCAGACAGGGCTCGCAGCACGCTGCCCACCCCCATCACACACCTGTGCGCGGTACTCGCTCAGCGCGATGACCTGGTCGCAGAGGTTGAGGATGTTGGCCACGTCGTCCTCGCTGATCTCTGTGCCCATGCTCACCACGGCTGCAAAGCAAAGCAGGGATGGGGCACGGGGGCAGGCAGCAATGGTGAGACAGGGGGCATGTGGCAGGCAAGCAGGTCAGCAGGCCAGTAGCACAGCCCCAAGCAGCCTCTTGAATGCGAGCATGCTGCCGAGCCAGGCGGGGCACATCTCCCACCCTCCCAGCACACGCACCAGGCCCACCAGGTGGGACTGCACCCGGCTGCTAGGCCCCTCACGCGGTGCTGCCACTCACCCGCCTCCTTGAGCTGGCTCTCCGCCTCCTCCTCCAGGAAGTCGGAGAAGTCAATGTCAGCGGCCTTGTCGCGCGTGCCCATCAGCTTGACTGCACACAGGGGGGCGGGGGAGGCAAGTTCAGCAGGGTGGGGTTGAGCTGCGTGGGGCTAGGCATGGCAGTGAAGGTGCAGCAGCAGCGGGCACATCATCCAGAAACAAGCAGGAGCAGCCGCCGCACTCGGCACGCCAGAGCAGCACCCCAGCGCAGCGCACCGGTCTTGGCGTACGCGATGTTGTCGGCCACAATCTTGGTCATCTCGGGGAAGTGCCAGCCGTACCACTCGCGCACGCGCATCGCGTACGTGTTGAGCTCCTTGTCCAGGTCGTCCAGCAGGCCAATGGCCTGGGGGGTGGGGCGGTTGGTGAGAGGGTAGATGAAGAGAGTGAGTGGGCAGGAACGCGACGGAGGGAGCATGGTGTGCCACCCCTTGCAAAGAGTAGAGAGTGGCGGCACCATGTCGAGGCAAGCCCACCGGACCCCAGCTGGCCCATCGGCCCTTCACTCCCCAACCCCTCGGCCAGCCCTGCCCCACGGGCCCGCCCTCACCTGCACAATCATGGTGTCCACCTTGTCGGGCGAGAACTTGAGCTTGTAGCGGGAGAGGGAGTGGGAGAGGCCCAGGGCCGTGGGGCGCAGGTCCTGCTGCGACAGACCCGCCACCAGGCTGGTCAGCTGGTTGCGGATGCCGCGCGTCAGCTCCATCACGCCTGCGCAGCAAGGGAGGGGTTGGCAGGCGGGGGGAGGGTTGAGGGGCGAAGGGGTTGGCCAGGGTGGGCAGGAGCAGGCCACTCGTCAGGCGCCGCCGTGCATGCGACTGGTGCTGTACACAGTGCCATGCTCCCGGCAGCACACAGAGGGTCACAGTACTGCAGCAGCAGCCGGCTGCAGCCTGTACGCACCCGCGGAGTAGAGGCAGTTGATGCCCAGCTTCTCCTTGATGACCGAGCCCAGCTTGGCGTCCAGCACCGCCAGCGTGTCGCCCTCGGCGTGCTTCTTCAGGAACTTCTTCAGGCCTGGCGGAGGAGGAGGAGGGGAGGGTGCAGGGGAGGCGGGTCAGGGGCAGGGTCTTGAGGGGCAGGCGCATCGGCAGCCAGCTGAGGCGGACTGTGGCGCGAAGCAACCAGGTATGAGGGTCATGTGACACCATGCAGACCCCACTCCAAACAGCAGTGCTACTCCAAACAGCAGCGCAAGCAGGGAGAGCAGTCCAGCGCACCCTTGGAGATCTTGGAGTCCACCAGGGACGCGGCCGCCTGCAGCGCCTCAGCCGTGTTCTCAAACTTGCTGAACGCCTTGAGCTTCACCACCTGCTCAGCGCAAGGGGGCATATGTACAGCGGCTGTGGTGGAACGGCCCTGGCTGGTGGCGTATCTGCATCCGGCTGCAGCGCATCAACACTTGGCGGCCCCAGCTGCAGACATCTGCTCAGCGAGCCTGACATCAACTCTGGCTGTCTACAGCCAGCATTCATTGCCGCAGAGGACGACTGGGCGCTGCAAGGTGCGCACCTTTGCCGCCTTCTCGGGCGTCTCAAAGTCGGACCACACATCCTGCGTCTCCGCCTCCTTGAGCTTGCCCTCGTTCAGCACCTTGAACAGGCAGAAGCCTGCCGACGACTCGAAGAGCAGCAGCATCCTGCGACACGGAGAGTGGGCAGCGGCAGCGGCGAGCCGGCTTGGCGGCAGCGGCGGCGGCGGGCCTGGCTGCGGCTGGGAGGCGCTGCACGTATGTAAAGCACGTCGATGCTGCTCCGGAATTCACCCAGCGGGCAGGAGCAGCGCTGGGAGCGCGGCGGCAGGCCATGCAGACGGCCTGCAGGAGCCATGCATACCGCCCGCCCCTGGGCTGGGCATTCCCCAACGTGCATCGAGGTGCTCTCCCAGCTGCGCATGCTTGCAGCGCCGTCAGCCCCCGCGGGCAGCCGCACCTGGGGTGCTGCTTGGCGGGGTAGCGAGCAGCACTGCAGACCTAAAGTGCTGCTTCCCCGGTTCACTATGATGCTCTCGGGGCGCAGCGCGCCGGTTTCTGCAGGTGCAGCTCCCGCATGGAAAATGCGCGGCGGCAACCAAGAGAATTGAGCCCCTCCTGCAGTCGTCCTGCCTTCCAGTCGTGGCTGATCACTCTCGTTACCCTCGGGATCGGCAGCGTCACTCTTGGAGGGCTGGCCAGGCCGGAGCCTCGCCACTCAACGAGCGCTTGCCGCCTGCTGCTCGCCATCCTGTACTGCACCATGGGCGATGCAAACGGCTCTGGTGCAAACAGCAATGGCGTGCTGCAGGTCGTGAGCGGGGAGGGCGCCTTCAACACCGATGGCCTGCAGAGCTTCGTCAGGGACAGCGGCGTGGAGGGGAGCGGCGTGGGCTACACCATCGTGGCCATCACGGGCCCCCAGAGCTCCGGCAAGAGCACCCTGCTCAACCACCTGGTGCGCTCAGGCGGTGGCGGCGGCGGCGGCGCTGCCGCCAGCGCTGGCCGACTCTCTCTCCCTCTCTGCCTGCTGGCCCACTGCTGATGCATTGCAACACGCCTCACCTGTGCAGTTTGGCACGCGGTTTGAGGAGATGGACGCGCTCAGCGGGCGCAACCAGACGACCCACGGCATCTGGCTGGCCCGCGCCACCAAGGTGCGAGAGCTGATGGGTTGAGTTTGGCAATGCTGCTGCTTGTAGGATGGCAGATTTATGCTGGTTGCTGCACATGTGGTGACATGCATCGCCATCTCCAATGCCTGGCGCAGGTGGCAGCACCCACCACGCTGGTGATGGACCTGGAGGGGTCGGATGGGCGGGAGCGCGGCGAGGACGACACCTCCTTTGAGCGACAGGTCAGTGAGTGGGTGGGGGGGTAGGTGCTGCAGCTTTGATGTTATGGGGGGACAGACTTTTCGATGGTGTAGGCTGGGACACACTGTATGCTTAGTTTGCAGCTAGTGCTCTTGCGTATTGTGCCAGCACTGCTGCTGCTGCTTGGCCTGAGACTTGGGTGGGCCATGGCAGCAGGCGACGCCTGCTGCTGCCAGCCCCCAGCCCACGTGCTGCGGCGAGCTGCAACCCTTGCTTGTTTGCCCGCTGCTGCTCCCGCAGTCCGCCCTGTTTGCGCTGGCAGTGGCGGACATTGTGCTGGTCAACATGTGGGCCAAGGACATTGGGCGGGAGACAGGGGCGGGCAAGCCGCTGCTCAAGACCATCTTCCAGGTCAACCTGAAGCTCTTCCAGGTGGGGCAGGGTGTGCTGCCCGGGAGGTTGGCCAGGTGCATCACCACTGCTGCAGATGGTGGGCTCTGCACATGGCAGGTTGGGTGTGAGCGCCGTGCTTGGCCTGCTTGTAGAAATCCTCGCCGCTTCCACGCTTGCTTGCTGGTGTCATGCTCACACTGCAGCACCCCTGCACCCCTCCCCCCGCCGCCGCAGCCCGCCCCCAACCGGCGGCGCACCGTGCTGCTGTTTGTGTTCCGCGACCGCACCAAGACTCCTCTGGAGAAGTTGGTCGAGACGTGGGAGGCGGACCTGGGGCGCATGTGGGACGCCATTGCCAAGCCGCCGCAGGCAAGGAGCAGGGGCTGGGGCAGCGTGGTGCTTGCAAGGGCCTTGCGAGGCGCTGCGGGAGGGTGCAGCGTGGGTGGGTGGTTCATGGGTGAGGTCGCTGAGGCTGTGCTGCTGTCTGACAGCTCGTGGCGACAGCGGATTGCAATTGCTCGATGATGCTGCTGGGTTGACACGCAGGGCCTAATCCTCTCCTTCCTTCCCCGCGCTGTGTGCAGTATGAGCAGTACAGCCTGACCGACTTTTTTGAGCTGCAGTACGCAGCGCTGTCCAACTTTGAGGACCGGCAGGTGGGCTGGGGGCTGCTCGGGCCTGCTTGTCAGCTGCGCTGCTGCAGTATGCAGGGCGCAGCTCCAACAAAGTGTGCATGCAGAGCACTCACAGCATGCTGCCCTAGTGAACTCGAGCTCACGTACACCTGTCCATCTGCAGGAGGAGTTTCTGGCCGAGACAGTTCTGCTGCGCCGCAAGTTCACCGACGAAGCAGGTGTGGCGGGCATCATTCCAAGGTATCAATCACATGCCCAGCTTCACATGACTGGCGTGGCCGGCGCGCCATGGCATGCGCTGGGCTGCTGCGGCCCCACCGGCAATGCCTCATCTCTCAAGCAACTGAGCTCCTCTGCACACTGGGCTCACCGCAGACGAGGAGGAGGGCTTCCTGCGGCTCAGCGATGAGAAGCTGCCCGGGCACGCGCTCGCGCTCAGCATGGGCAAGGTGCGGGGGGTGTGCCGTTTGTGGCTGGCCGCTGGTGCCTGCACTTGAGGTTCTCAGAGTTGGTACAACTTGTGTTGCAGCTTCCATGTGCTGGGCCATGCTCGCCAGGCAGCCCACCACTGTGTGGAACGTGCCCCTTGCTGTTCTGTGAGGCTTCACTGTCGAAACGTGTGTCCCTCCGCAGGTATGGGAGGTGGTGCGGGAGCACAAGGACCTCAACCTGCCCGCCCACCGGGTGCGCCCTAGCTGGGATTGGCTTGCTGCCTGCTGCCATGGCTGCTACTGCCAAGTGGTCCCCTCAAGTGTGTCCGCGTTTGTGCTGCAGCATGGTTCAGCTGCACAGCGGCTTGTGTGTATTCACTCAACCGCAGGGCTTCCTTCCTGCTGCCTGCCTGCTGCTGCACAGGTCATGGTGGCCAACATCCGGTGCAGCGAGATCATGGCCGACCAGCTGGATGCCTTCAAGCACGACCCAGCCTGGGTGCGGACGGGCAGGCAGCGGCTGCGGTGGACTGGAGGGCTGGATGCATTGCAGGGAGGCGGCATGGGCGTGACTGCATGGGTGGCATCACAGCCACTGTCTTGAGGACATGGAAACCTGCTGGTTGCGTGCGCAGTGGCAGAGCATTTCCTCTCCAGCCTGTCTGAGCGTTTTCTGCCCACGACGCCACCCGGCCCGCAGACGACGCTGGCGGAGGAGGCTGGCCAGGACCTGGCCACCTCGTTTGGGCAGCGCGCCGCAGACCTCATGGACTCGTGCCTGGAGGGTGGGTGGCGGCGGGCTCCCCTGCTGCTCTGCTCCGCGGTGCAGGCATGCAGGGCTGGCAGCTGCAAGCTGCAGCCGGTTTGCAGCCTTGTTTGCATCCCATCGACGCACAATGCAAGCATTTACATCAAGTTGGTGCCACTCGGACCCCTCGTTGTGCAGGCTACGACGAGGAGGCGCGCTACTTTGAGCGCGGTGTGAGCGAGGCCAAGCGGGAGGAGCTGGTGGAGGCGCTGGACGTGAGCGGGTGGCAGCATGGGGGAGCTGGGGGCATGTGCACGGGCGGGCGGTGTTGGGTGTGACCCATGTTGTTGGTGTTGGTGCATGGCCATGTCAACTGCAGTGGCTAGGAGCTTGGCTGCACCACATCCAGCAGTGCAGCCACCTTCACCCACCCGTCCGTTCCTGCCTCCTCCGCGCAGGCGCTGGTGCGGCCCGCCTTTGAGTCGCAGCTGGCGCTGCTGCGGGAGCTGGCGCTCACCGTGTTCAAGCAGCAGCTGGCCATGGGCGGGGGGAGCGGCAGCCCGCGCTCGCCGGGGCGCGGGGCCGCCACCTTTGTGGAGCGCGCGCAGCGGTGCGTGGTTTCGTGGGGGGCGGGGCGGGGTGTTGGGTGGGCGGGGGCCTTGAAGCAGACACTTGTGCTGGGCTGCAAGCTGTGGACCATGCCACCATGGGGGCATGCAACAGCAAAGCAGTGCTTCATTTTTCTGCCTCCTTTGCTGGAGCAGCTCCACCACCAGGCCAGCGGGCATCACCAGCCCCGCTGACAAGTTTCCTGTCTCTGCCCCTGAATGCTTGCGTTCCCCCTCTGCAGCTACACCGCCGAGGCGCTGGAGCAGTTTGATAGCCAGCTGGGCGAGGTGGTGGTGCCCGACACCGAGTGGGAGACGGGGCCGGCGCGCCAGCACCTGGAGCGGGACATCGCGGCACACATCCACGCGGCGCGGTGTGGCTGAGGGCTTGGGATGCGCTGCTGGATGGGATTGGGCAGTAGATGCGCTGCTGGATGGGCTGTGTTGTGCTGGATGGCCTGGGCTTGGTTGGGTTCCAGCAGGCTGCCGTGTATGGCCTGCTGCGGTGTGGTAAAGCAGGCACGTCGCCGACTCTGCATGTTATCACGCAGCCCCAAATGCTTTGCTCCCACACGCCTCTCATTGCAGGCTGGAGCACGTGGGCGAGTCGCTGCGTGCCGCGCAGCAGGCTGCCTCCAAAGAGGTGACGGCCGCCGCCATGTCGCTGCTGGAGGCGCCGCCCGCAGACCTGTGGCCACGCCTGGGCAGGGTGCGTGCGCAGGCCTGGGTGGATGGGGCCAGGGTGTGGTGGTTTTCCCAGCAAGCTTCGAGGGCGGCCTGGCAGTGGGAGGCAACTCGTAGGCGTCAGATGTGTGCTGCAGGGCATGCTCTTTCCACCCCGCGACCTACTCCTGCCTGCCTGTAACCTGTTGCCCCTCACCGCCTGCATGCAGGTGGTGGCCAAGGCGGCGGCCAAGGCCAGTGCGCAGCTGGATGCGGCAGTGGAGGGGTACGGGCTGGCTGCGGACGAGCTGGAGTCGACGCACACCCAGGTGAGCAAGGGGGCTTGGCAGCGCTTACGCTTCACAGGCTATACGGCACTTCAGCAATGCATGCAAGTAGTGCTTTGTTCGCACCCGTTGCAAGTGTGGTGTCGTCACAGTGCTATACAGTAAGGAGCAAGGGAGTCACAAGCTGGGCCCTTGCCCGCCATCACCCTGTTGCCTCAGGTGGCGGCGGCGGCGCGGCAGCAGCTGCTGGTGCACGCTCGCGAGGCGGCCAACACCGCGCTCAGCCGCGTCAAGGACAGGTGCGGCACATAGCGTGCGCTGCCCCTGTACTGAGGGCACCCAAGTCGCAGGGGGCTGCCTTCCTGCACGCCTCCCGCCTTGCCAACACTTACAACCGGCTCGAATCTCCAGCCGTGGTACCAGTTCAACTGACAGAAGAGGGATCCTGCCCCGCTCTAATTCCCCCCAGGTTCTCCGAGGTGTTCCAGCGCGACGAGCACGGCATGCCGCGCACCTGGCAGCCCTCGGTGGACATTGCCGCTGTGACGGCCACCGCACGGCGCGCCGCGGCGCAGCTGCTTGCCCAGCTCTGCTTTGTGCGCGGCAGCGAGGGCGGCACGGCAGCGGCAGCAGCTGCAGCTGCAGGCGAGGCCGCGGTGCTGCGACTGGCCGAAGATGCGGCGGGCACCAGCGGCGTTGCGGCTGGCGGCGGCAGCCGCCTGGGGCGGTCCAGCAGCGCAGGGGACGCATCCTCGTTGGACCTGCAGTCAGCGGCGGAGTGGCCGGCGGGGATTGGGGAGGAGGATGTGCTGCTCAGCCCGGCCCAGGTCCGCTCCACCTGGCGGCAGTTCATGTCTGACTCCACGTTTGCGGTGCAGCAGGTGCGCTGGGCGGGAAGGGAAGGGGAGGCAGAGTCTGTGCAGCGCTGCGCAAGGCTTGGGGTGTAGACAAGCCATGAGTGCCTGTGCAGCTTCTCTGAAAGATACAGGGCGGTGTGCACACACACATCCGCCGGCCGACTCACTGCTTGCCATGCATCATTGCCTCGCTGCCTGCCCATGCTCCCTGCTGCAGGCGCTGGCGACGCAGGAGGCCAACCGCGCGGCGCAGAACCGGCTGCCGCCGCTGTGGGCCATTGTGGCGATGGTTGTGCTGGGCTTCAACGAGTTCATGGCGGTGAGTGAGGGCTGAGGGCATGGCTGTGGGGGAGCAAGTTTGGCGGCAGAATGCGCTGTTTGCTGTGTTTAGCTGCTGAGGCAACGTCGACAGAGCGCTGGGGAAGGAAATGAAATGGTGGGTCCCATGCCTGAATGCCTGGGTTCCCCTCCAGTTCATGCTTGCCCTGGCCCTGACCCACAGGTGCTGTACAACCCGCTCTGGCTCCTCTTCCTGCTGATGCTCTTCCTGTTTGGCAAGACGGTCTACCAGGTGGGTGGAAGGGCAGGGCCGGTCCGCCATGGCAGCGATGCTCCTCGGCAGTTGCATGCTGGATGGTTGCCACAGTTGCAGTTCGTGTTGCCTGGTGACGTGACACCCTGTGCTGCAGCCAGCCAGCCACGCTCGTTTACCCTTGCCCACCCACCCACGCACATCTATCCACTGGCCCACCCACCCACTGGCCCACCCACCCACCAATCTCAACAGGAGATGGATGTGGAGCGGGAGATGCAGCGCGGCCTGCTGCCCGGCGCCATCGCCCTCTCCTCCAAGTTTGTGCCCGCGCTGAAGAAGGTGACGGCGCAGACGATAGACAGCACGCGGCGCTTCCTGCAGGAGGCGCCTGAGGCGGGGGGGGCGGGCGGCAGTGGCGGCGGCCAGGCGGCGCGTGGCGGCAGCGAGGGTGCGGCGGTCCGCCAGGGGGACGGTGGTGCAGCGGCGGGGCTGCGTGCGCGCGGCCGGCGTGAGGTGGAGCTCACAGAGGGTGGCAGCCTTGGAGTGGGCACGTCCCGCTTTGGCGCCGAGGCGGCAGCGGCGGCAGGCAGCCGCAAGGACGACTGAGCACGCTCAGGCGCCAGCCGTTGCGCCCTCCCGCCCTGCCCTGATAGTTACCTGTTTCCTCGCTGTTTCTGTGCTGCCCCTTCTGTCATGCTGTCTCGTTGCCTCTGCATCATTGATTCGCAATGCTGCGTCACCATGCAAAGCAGCCCGCAGCACAGTGCTTCGCAGGCATGGTGCGGCCGCTCGATGGTGCGATGGCGCCGGCGCCTTCCACGCTGTGCGGCCGCCGGCTGCCCCAGTGCATGGCTTG
>VFQQ010002944.1_pt1 | contig 17761 bp, 15 predicted proteins | sample 3512341 | NCBI WGS metagenome assembly VFQQ01 (sample SAMN10412373, study PRJNA504923) | tailings metagenome | isolation source: Relicate 2 Philex TSF1 revegetated site | place: Philippines: Tuba, Benguet | collected 2017-08-29 | reverse complement strand
GACGTGAAGAGCGAGAACAACGCACCGGAGTCTTCTTAAGGCGCCAGTTCGCTTGAGGTCTTCATGAACATGAAGCCGGTTACCGCAACCAGTGCAATGACGATCATCAATGTCACCGGACGGTATTTCAGCGAGCCGGAAACCAGCCGCTCATAGCGGTTGGCGATGTTGTCGAATGTCCTGTCGACCCAGTCCTGGAATTTGCCGTGGCCGGGCTTCAGGATGCGCGCCGCCATCATCGGCGTGATGGTGACCGCCACGAAGCCGGAAATCACCACCGCGCCTGCGAGCGTCACGGCGAATTCGCGGAACAGCGAGCCGGTCAGGCCGCCGGTGAAGGCCAGAGGCGCGAACACGGCGGCGAGCGTGATGGTCATGGCGACGACCGGCGAGAAAATCTCGCGCATGCCTTTGAATGCGGCCTGCATCGGCGTCATGCCTTCTTCCATGTGGCGGTGGATGTTTTCCACCACGACGATGGCATCGTCGACCACGAGGCCGATGGCGAGCACCATGGCCAGAAGCGACAGGAGGTTGATGGAATAGCCCATCGCCAGAAGGATGGCGCAGACGCCGATCAGCGAGAGCGGAATGGTGACCACCGGCATCAGCACCGAGCGGAAAGAGCCGAGGAAGAGCAGGATGACGACGATGACGATGGCGACGGCTTCGCCGATCGTCTTGAACACTTCCTCGATCGAGGCGCTGATGGTCTGGGTCGCGTCATAGACCATCGTGACGGTCATGCCTTGCGGCAGGCTCTCCTGCAGCGCCGGCAGTTCCTTGGTGACGGCTGCCGCCGTGTCGAGCGGGTTTGCCGCCGGCGTCGGGAATATGCCGATGAAGGTGCCGGGCTTGCCGTCGAAATTGACGACCGTGTCGGTGCTTTCCGCGCCGAGTTCGACGTCTGCAACGTCGCGAAGACGCACGACGCTTTCACTATCGGAGCGCAGGGGCAGGGCGCCGAAGGCCTCCGGCGTCTGCAGCGTCGACTTCATGGTGATCGAATAGGCGACATATTCGTTCTTGGTCTTGCCGGGGGCGGCAAGGAAGTTCGAGGAGTTGATCGCGCTCAGCACTTCGGCCGCGGTCAGGCCACGTGCGGCGAGCTTGATCGGATCGATCCATACGCGCATCGAATAATTCGCCGCACCCAGAACCTGCACTTCAGCGACGCCCTGGATGGTCGACACGCGCGGACGAATTACGCGCTCGATATACTCGGTGATCTGTTCCGACGTCATGTTGGGATTCTGCAGCGCCAGATACATGATCGCGAACTGCTGGCCTGTTCCCTTGACGATCGTCGGGTCTTCTGCCGCCGACGGAAGCTGGTTCTTGACCTGCTGTACCTTGGACATGACCTCGGTAAGCGCGACATCGGGGTTCGAGCCGAGCTTCATCTGAACGGTCACGACGCTGGCCGACGGGCGGCTCTGCGAGGTGACGTAGTCGATGTTTTCCGTCGTCGAGACGGCGGAAGCGATCGGCGCGGTAATGAAGCCCTGGATGAGATCGGCGCTGGCGCCGGCATAAGGCGTCGTGATGGTGATCACGGTTTCCTCGACCTCAGGATACTCGCGCACCGAGAGGTTGAAGATGCCCTGGAAGCCCAGGAGCAGGATCATGAAGGCGACCACCGTTGACAGGACGGGGCGGCGGATGAAGATGTCTGAGAAGCTCATTTTGCGGCCGGCTGGGGTTGCGCCGGATTGGCGGGGTTGATCGTGTTGTCGATCGTCACGGGCGTGCCGTTGGAAAGACGGTTCTGGCCTGCGGTCACGATCTGGTCGCCGGCGGCGATGCCGTCGAGAATTTCGACGACGCCGTTGGAGCGGCGGCCGGTCTTGACGAAGACCTGATGGGCTTCAAGCGCCGGTTCGGCCTCGGCTTCCGCTGCGGGTTTGGCCGCGTCGGCTGCCGGCTTTTCGTCGGCCTTTGCCGGTGTCGCAGGCTTTTCAGCTCCTGCCGGCGCGTCTGCCTTCTTCGCCGGGCGAATGACGTAGACATAGTCGCCATAAAGGCTCGCGATGACCGACGTCTGTGCAATTGCCAGCACGTCCTTTTCCTCGGGCAGGACGACCTGGGCCTGAATGAACTGGCCTGGGCTGAGCTTGCCTTCCGGATTAGTGATTTCCGCACGGACAGCGACGAGGCGCGAGGTCGGGTCGACCTTGGGTTCGATGCCGGTGATCGAGCCTTTGAAAGGCATATCGTCCGAACTGACGCCAAACTTGACGGGCTCGCCGATCTTCAGGAGGTCCAGCTGCTGTTCGGGGATCGAAAAATCCGCGCGCATGGTCTGAAGATCCTGGATCGTCGCGACAATCGTACCCGGCGCGAGATACTGGCCGATATCGATCTTGGGAATGCCGATCGTGCCGGCAAACGGCGCCCGCAATTGCTTCTGGTCTACAACCGCCTGAAGCTTGGCGACCTGCGAAGCAGACGCCTCGGCGGCGGCGCGGGCGGAATCGACATTGACGTCCGTGCCGACGCCCCGCTTCTGCAACTCGGCGGCGCGATTGAGCGTCACCTGGTCCAGTGCCGCCTGTGTTTTGCCGGCCGCAAGATCGGCTTGCTGGACGGCGTCATCGAGTTGGATCAGGACCGCGCCGGCCTTGGTCTGCTCGTTGGCCTTGAACAGGATTTCCTTGACGATGCCGGCTGCTTCCACCGTCAGATCCACGCCTTGCGATGCGTTCACGGTGCCGATGGCCTCGATGCCGGGCGTCCAGTCGATAGGTTCCACCGTCGCGGAGGAAACGGTGACCTTGGCCACCGGCATGTTGGCGAAGAACTGCTGGATCGCATGATCCCGGAAAAGATTCCACCCGACGATGCCGCCGCAAACCAGCACAAGGAGGATGAATGCGATAATGAAGCGCTTGATCATGGATGGCACCAGGCGTGAGATGAGCGTGACGTTTAAAAATTTCCGTTTCAACCAACGCGCTAAACCAAAACGCGAAGTTTGAAAACTGCGGGGCTGCTTACTGTACCGTCTGGACGGTATTGTCAATTGCGCTATATGGACCCTCTGAGAGGATTTTCCAGATGTCGAACGGCAAGATAAATTCACGACAAAAGATATTGGCAGCCGCCGCTGAACTCGCGTGGGAGGTCGGTCCGGGTCATCTGTCGCTGGACGCGGTCGCGCAGCGCGCAGGGGTCTCAAAAGGCGGACTTCTCTACAATTTTCCGAGCAAGGCCAAGCTGCTTGAAGCTCTGGTGGAGCAGCATCTGAGCGAGTTCAATGCTGCCCTGGAGGCAAAGGAAAAGCAGTGGGAAGGGCGGCCCAACAGCCTGGGAGCCGCCTATCTTGAACTTTTCGTGACCGACCTCGAACAGCGTCAGCCTCCGCCGTCTGGCTTGCTCGCGGCGATGGCCGAGGATCCCGGTTTCCTGACGCCGATAAAGCGCTTCAACCGAACATTGCTTGACCGGCTCAAGGCAAGTTCAAAAAATGAAAACAGCGCGCTGATCCTGTTTCTGGCACTGGAAGGCATGCGCAGCCAGCGGCTTTTTGACGTCGACGTCTTGTCGTCGACCGAAAGGGACGCAGTGATTGCGTCGCTCGGAGCGTCGTTAGATCGAGATCGCCTGCTTGATAAATGATTACGGCGGGCCAGGCGCCCGCCGCATATGGTCGAAACCATCACTCGGCATGTTTGAGACAGCTACATGCCTTTGATCTTGCCGCAGAACTCGGCGAACTTCGTGCTGTCAGTCTTCCCGCACTCGTCCTTCATCATTTTCTGATTGTCCGCCGACATCGCGGCCCAAGCCGCCTTGATCTCGTCGTCCGAGCGCATGGTCGTCATAGCTTCATCGCTATAGAACGGCTTCATCATCATCGGGTCTTCCAGCGGCTTCATCTTGTCAGCGGCTGCCGGATCGCTGGCAGCCGGATCGGCCGTCGTTGAAGTTTGGGCGTAAGCGGCACCCGACGCCAGCATGAGAGTCATGGCTGCGGTCGCAAGAAACTTGAGTTTCATGGCGTATTCCTTCCCTGATTGCCTGTATTTTCGATCGACTTTGAGCGATCAGATAGGCAACGGCGGAAGCTTTGGAAGGTTCCGGAAATATATCGAGATTTAGTATGTTATTCTAAAATAACTTGAATTCGCTGGGTATTTTACGCGTCACTAATATATATTGGAGGTGTGGTCAAAAACTTCACGGAGATGATTTGGCGAGCCGGAACGGGTGCAGCTAAAAGCTCCGCTGTCTGCGTCGAATGGCAGGAGCTGCTTCCTGACAACGACCGGCGCGTCAGCACGCCAGGCGTTTCGGGCAGATTGTCCTTATTTTCGTGCAGCCTTGACCTTGCGCGGACGAAGGCGGTCGCGGTCGAGCACGACGACGCAGGAATCCAGATCGTTCGTCGCGAGATGCGCATAGCGCATAGTCATCTGCAGGGTCTGATGCCCGAGCCACATCTGCACGCGGCGGATATCGATGCCGCCCTGCACGAGGCGCGACGCGCATGTATGGCGCAGGATATGCGGTACAACCTGACTGTCGTTTCCGAGGCCGACTTCCGCCTTCGCTTCGTTCCAGATGGCGCGGTAGCGAACGCCGGTCAGCATGGAGAAGGGACCTTTCAGGCCTTCGGCACTGACGTTGACCGATTCCTCGGCGCGGATGGTCATGGGGATGGTGCGGCTACGGCCGGATTTGGTGATCCAGAAGCTCACCCGGTGTTCCTGGATGTCGTTCCAGATCAGGCCGAGGGCTTCGCCCAGGCGGCAGCCGCTGTCGACCAGAAAAAGGCTCAGCCGGTAGCTGTCATCGCAGCGCGCCTTGATGGCGCCGAACAGGCGGTCTTCCTCGTCATGCTCGAGGAAGCGGATGCGTCCAGCCCGCTCTTTCTGCCGCCGAAACTCTGGCAGGCTGTGGATATCCCCCATCTGACTCGCCTTTCGCAGCAATTTGCTGAGCGCAGCCATCTTTCTATTGATGGTTGCGTTGCTGTTGCCACGCTCGCGTAGCTTGCCGACAAGGTCATCGAGGGTGCTTTGATCGAAGGTGCTGAAGCGCTCTCCGAGCAAAATCTCATTCAACTCGCCTATGAAGAAGGTAACGTTGTATTTGTGGTTTCCGTCTTCCCACAAAATATTCTTGTATTTTTCGAAAAGCTCGGCGAGCGAAAAGCTGCTTACGACGTTGAAAGGATTGGCATTAAAAGTCGGGCTCCCTCCATAGCTCGTAGAATACGAGACAACATGGCCGGAGAATTCGCTTTTCGCGCTTTCCTGTGTGCTCACTTTTCAGTCCCCAAGTAGATAGTGACCTATGGTCAATATCCCGCCCCACATGCTGCTAAACACATTTCGCGGGAGGTTGGAAACCCTATTTTCTCGAAACCGGTCAAAAACCCGAACTATGACACCTTGATGTATGTCGGGTCGAACTGACCTTAACGTCGTACCCCCTTGCAGTAGTGCAGTTGTCTCCCTGTCTTCCGGCTGCCCGCCAACGCTTCATTTCGAGAAAAAAAACGGCCCGGGACCGAAAGACCCCAGGCCGTCTACTAGGTTTTTAAACCAGTCGCATTAGAAGTTGCGCTGGAAGCGGAGGAAACCGCCGAAGCCGTCGCCGAGCTTGTTGCCGTCATTGTCATGCCAGGAATTCCAAGCGACTTCCGGGGTGATCCGGAGGCCAGGAACGAGCTCGTAAGCCACGTTGGCAACAAGCGCGACATCCTTGTTGTCGGCATAGGAAGCCTGGAGATTAAGCTTGGCCTTGTCGTTCAGCTTGGCCGAAGCCCCACCCCAGACAGCCCAGCTGCCACCCCAAGGCTTGTAGAAGCTCTTGGTGACATTGTCGTCGGTGCCATAGCCGGCCATCACGAAGAGCGAGATGGTTTCGGTTGCATTGACATCCAAACGAACCTTGCCGGCCCATTCTTCATAGACCGAGTCGTAGCCGACGACGCCGGACACGCCGCCCCAGCCCTGCGTGTAAGCAGCGCCGACGACTACGTGCGGAACGTAGGAGTCGATCGTGTAAGCACCGTTGCCTTCTTCGAGAGAGACGGCGGCCGAGAAGCCGTTGCCACCCTTGTAGGTGTAAGAAATCTGGTGCGTATCATACGGGCCCGACGGGATGATGTCGTCCTCAATCACGCCGCCAGCATAACCAACCAGCGTGGTGAACATCGAATCGGTCTTACCAACGCGGAAGCCACCGAGTTCGATGTAGGCGTGGTTCATCTTGGCAACGGTGCTGCCAGCAGTGGTGAAGCCACCGGGAGCCGAGGTGTCATAGTCGAAGTTGAGGTGCATGTAGGCGCGCAGGGTGCCGAGTTCGGTCTCCGAACGGGCGTCGAGCTGCAGGGCAGCGCGAGCACGCTTGTAGTAGGTGTCGTTCAGGCCGCCATCGAGCTTGTCGACGACGTCGATCAGGCCGCCGTAGCCGCCGTCGCCAACGCGGATGTCGTAACGGACATAGCCGCCGACGCGCAGGCAGGTCTCGGTGCCCGGGATGTAATAGAAGCCGGCACCGTAAACGTCGCAGACGCGGACATATTCCATGGGCTCCGGCTCGGCGACGACGACAGCGTCGGCCGCACGGGCGCCGGATACTGCGGCGAGGGCCGCAGCGGAGCCGAGAAGCAGGCTCTTGATGTTCATTTTCTGACCTCCAGTCAGAATCATGTCTGGAGGCCGAAAAAGAACCCTCACGCCGAAGCCTGAATCTTCTAACCAACTGAAAATACTGGAAAATCCGAAATCAGTACTGAGTGCTGGCGGAGAGGAAGGGATTCGAACCCTCGAGAAGCTTTTGACCTCTACTCCCTTAGCAGGGGAGCGCCTTCGACCACTCGGCCACCTCTCCGTTGGGTCGCTGGATAAAGAAAAGGACGCGCACACGCAATAAGGAGTGATGCTGTTTGATGAAATAAACGCCGGCAATCGGAAAACGGCCTCGCCTTTATATGTGCAGGGGACTGGCGATTGGCTTTGGCATGTCCCGCCGCGGCGTTTCGCGAATCGTGACGCACCCGCTGCAGGGCGATTACCAGGTTTCCCTTGGTTTCCCGGCCTCCCTAAGAGTTGAGAAGTTAATGAGACCTTTCCGCGGGGTATCAAATCGTGTCATTTGTGCCACAGCGTTGCGGGATCACACGCCGGGAGCTGTTGCAGGCATACGATCGTGGTTGAACGGCGGCGCGCGGTGGGTAATGTCAGATTCGAGGAAGGGGCGAACGTTCGTGTCTTTTTCAGTATTGGGGATGGGGCAGGGAAGCTGTCCTTCAGCAAATAAAACCCAGACCCGTTTTTTAACTTTGACTGGAGGTCAGAAAATGAACATCAAGAGCCTGCTTCTCGGCTCCGCTGCGGCCCTCGCCGCAGTATCCGGCGCCCGTGCGGCCGACGCTGTCGTCGTCGCCGAGCCGGAGCCCATGGAATATGTCCGCGTCTGCGACGTTTACGGTGCCGGCTTCTATTACATCCCGGGCACCGAGACCTGCCTGCGCGTCGGCGGCTATGTCCGTTACGACATTGGTATCGGCGACGGCGGCTACGGCGGCCTGACCGACGTTTGGGACAAGCTGGATGCGCTGAATGGCGAAGCCAACACCAACGACACCTACTACAAGCGCGCTCGCGCTGCCCTGCAGCTCGACGCCCGTTCGGAAACCGAACTCGGCACCCTGCGCGCTTACATGCACCTCAACTTCGACTGGGATAGCTTCACGACCCCGCGTACGGTCAACGGCATTGTCGGTGTTGATTCTGACGCTGGCGGCACCACCGCCAAGATCAACCACGCCTACATCGAACTCGGTGGCTTCCGCATCGGTAAGACCGACTCGTACTTCACCACGATGACCAACTATGCCGGCGGCGTGATCGAAGACGATCTGAACGGCGGTTACGGTCCCTTCGACACCCACCAGATTTCGTACACCTACACCGGTGGCAACGGCTTCTCGGCTGGCGTGGCTCTCGAGGAAGGCACGGGCGACTACACGATCGACTCCTACGTTCCGCACGTAGTCGTCGGCGCTGCCTACACGCAGGGCTGGGGCGGCGTGTCCGGCGTCGTCGGCTACGACTCGGTCTATGAAGAATGGACTGGTAAGGCTCGCTTGGACATCAACGCGACTGACACCATCTCGCTCTTCATCATGGCTGGCTACGGTTCGGACGACAACGTCACCCGCAGCTTCTACAAGACCTGGGGCGGTAGCTGGGCTGTCTGGGGCGGTGGTACCGTCAAGCTGAACGAGAAGGCTGCCTTCAACCTGCAGGCTTCCTATGCCGACAACAAGGACGTGGCTGTTGTCGCCAACGTGGCTTACGAGCTCGTTCCTGGCCTGAAGATCACGCCGGAAGTTGCTTGGAACTCCGTGCATGATGACGACGGCAACAAGATCACCGACGGTTTCGGTGGCTTCCTGCGCTTCCAGCGCAACTTCTAATCGGCTCTAGAGCTGATTTGAGGAAAACCCGGCGGGCAATCGCCGGGTTTTCTTTCTACAAAGCATCATGGCCGTTGTGGGCTTCGAATCGCTGACCTCATTCCATCGAATGTGGTCAGCGTTCGTGCTGTGATGAAAATATGGGCATATGCCTACCTCCGGGGCTTCATCTGTTAACAGAAGATGAATCCGATCCCTGATTTTGTGTCTTTTCAATCACAGCGGGGAATCTCAATTCGACTTCGCCAGCTAAAATCTCAAGTCGCAGTTGAACGCAGCAAGAAGTTGCGCGAAAGCTGACTGCAACAGGCCTGTTATTCCTGTCGGCTCCATCCGGGTGAGCTCCCAACGAAACCGGGACTGGATTTAGAAGATTTTGACTGGAGATTTGAAAATGAACATCAAAAGCTTGCTTCTCGGCTCCGCTGCGGCCCTCGTTGCAGTCTCTGGCGCCCGTGCGGCCGACGCTGTCGTCGTCGCCGAACCCGAGCCGATGGAATATGTTCGTGTTTGCGACGTTTACGGCGCCGGCTTCTACTACATCCCGGGCACCGAGACCTGCCTGCGCGTCGGCGGCTATGTCCGTTACGACATCGGCGTTGGCGACGGCGGCTACGGCGGCCTTAACGACGTGAACGACAAGCTCGACGCACTGAACGGTGAGGCGAACTTCAACGACACTTACTACAAGCGCGCCCGCGCCGCGTTGGAACTGGACGCCCGTTCGGAAACCGAACTCGGCACCCTGCGCGCCTACTTCCAGATCAATTTCAACTGGGACAATGGCATCGATGCTGACAACGACTCGGTCGCCGGCGGCACCGACGTTGAAATGGAGCACGCTTACATCGAGCTCGGCGGCTTCCGCATCGGCAAGACCGACTCGCTCTTCTCGACCTTCACCAACTACGGTGCGGACGTGATCGAGGACGACCTGAACGGCGGTTATGGTCCGTTCGACACCCACCAGATCGTCTACACCTACACCGGCTCCAATGGCTTCTCGGCGGCGGTTGGCCTCGAAGAAGGCACGGACGATTACACGATCGACTCCTACGTTCCGCACGTGGTCGTTGGCGCTGGCTATACCCAGGGCTGGGGTGGCATCACGGGTGTTGTCGGTTACGACTCGGTCTATGAAGAATGGGCCGGCAAGGTTCGCCTGGATGTCAACGCCACCGACACCATCTCGCTCTTCATCATGGCTGGCTACGGCACCGACGACAACATCACCCGCAGCTTCTACAAGACCTGGGGCGGCAACTGGGGTGTCTGGGGCGGTGGTACCGTCAAGCTGAACGAGAAGGCTGCCTTCAACCTTCAGGCGCAGTATGCTGACAACAAGGATGTGGCGATTGTTGCCAACGTGGCTTACGAGCTCGTTCCGGGCTTCAAGATCACGCCGGAAGTCGCCTGGAATTCCTGGCATGACGATGTCACCAAGGAGAAGCTTGGTGATGGCTTCGGTGGCTTCCTGCGCTTCCAGCGCAACTTCTGATAAGCTTCAAAGCTGAATAGGAAAAACCCGGCGAGCAATCGCCGGGTTTTTATTTGGATAAAATATATAGAAATAACAAACGCTTACGTAGAGGGCGCATTACGTAACTGGATCAGCTTGCCCCAGAAACGTAGCGATCTGCCTGGGCAGTTTTCCAGTCTCCAGCAGCGGCGCATGGCCCTGACCTTCGACGGTGATCGTCTTGATCGCAGGATGACGCACGGCCATTTCCTCCAGCGTCTTTGCTGACAGAAGCTTTGAGTTTTCGCCGCGAATGGCGAGAATCGGCACACCCTTCAAGCTCTCGAATTGCGGCCAGAGAACCGGAAGCGGTACGCTGAGATCCATGCTCGTGACGGTCTTCAGCAGCGCCGGGTCGAAATCCGCCACCGGCGCGACACCGTCGGTGCGATAGAGCGCACCGACAAAGCGCTCCCAATCCGCGTCTGTCAGCGCCGAGAAGGCCTGGCCATGCGTCGCACGCTGGATGACGATTGCGTCGGTGATGCTTATGGGTTTTGGAGCGCGTTCGAGATAGGCGCGGATATGCGCCAAGCCGGCTCCTTCGACGACCGGGCCGATATCGTTGAGGACCACGGCTTTCAGAATTGCCGGGCGCATCGATCCCAGAACATGGATGATCAGCCCGCCGCGCGACGTGCCGATGAAGGCTCCATGCTCGACGTCGAGCGCGACAAGTCCCGCCAGTATGTCGCCCGCTTCGACGGCGACATTATAGTTCTGCCAGTCCTTGTCGTAGGCCGACTCGCCGCGACCACGGTAATCGAACGCTACAACTTTACGTCGTATTTTTGCCTTGCGGGAAAGAAACAGCGCCAGTTCATGGAAATCCCGGGCGTTGCGCGTCAGGCCGGGAAGGCAAATGGCCGGGGTAGGCCCGGCGATGTCTTCGCCATAGATTCGGGCGTGAAGCCGAAGCCCGTCCGCTGCGGAATAGAAGAAATCTGAAAAGCCGGGAGAAGAGGTCAATTCGCACCTGTCGGAAGCACGCCACGAATAGGACGCGCCCGCAGGATTACCCGCCGCGAGGCACGATGCAAGCCATGCGCGATGGGTAAAAATCTCAATCTAGACTTGCAGGATCAACCGCGTCCGTTCACCAGATCCGCGACGATGTCGAATTTCCCCGACAGGCGCATCTTGTAGACCTGATAATTCTCCATCACGCGCTGGACGTAGCTGCGCGTTTCCGAGAAGGGGATGCGCTCGATCCAATCGACGACGGCGTCGACATCCTTGCCGCGTGGATCGCCGTAACGCGAAATCCACTCCTGCGCGCGGCGCGGCCCGGCATTGTAGCCGGCGAAGGTCAGCACATAGGAGCCGTTGAAACGGCCGAGCTGTTCGCCGAGGAATGCCGCGCCGAGTGCTGCGTTGTAGCCGGCGTCCGTGGTCAGGCGCGCCTGCGAATAGGGCAGGCCGTTCTTTCTCGCCAAATCCTTGGCGGTGCCGGGCATCAATTGCAGCAGTCCGAGCGCACCTACCCTTGAAACAGCGGCTACATTGAACTCGCTTTCCTGTCTGGCGATGGCATAGGCAAGCGCCTTGCCCGAGCCGGAGATATTGGCGTTGGCCGGTATCACACCGATCGGATGCGACAAGGCGCCGATGTCAATGCCGCGCGCCGCAGCGATCTTGCCGACCCTCAACGCAAGGAAATGGTTGTCGCGCTTTTCCGCCATGACAGCGAGCAGGGCCAGCTCGCCGGGGCTGGTCAATTGCCCGGCCAGATCGCGATACAGCGTGTCGGCCAGGCTTGCATAGCCCGCGTCTTCCAGCCGCTTGATGGCATTGACGGCTTCGCGCTGGGCAAAATCGCGCCGGTCGGCGTCCGTCGGCGAGGGATAGGCAATTTTGATTGCGCCTTGGCCGATGCGTTCCGCCGCAAGCTGCCCGTAGAAGGTGGTGCCATAGCTTGCTGCCCGTTCGAAATAGGCTTTCGAGTTTCCCGGCCCGCCGGCTTCGGCGGAGCGGCCGAGCCAGTAATAGGCGCGCGATTTCGAAATCGAACCCTCGGCGAGATCCGCGATGCGTGCGAAATGCTTCGCCGCCGTTTTGGCGTCGTTCAGGCCGCGCAGGGCATACCAACCGGCATGGAACTCGGCATCTGCGGCGTTGGTGGGGCTTTCCGCCGCGTGTGCCGCGACGATGCGGTAGGCTGTCTTCATGTCGCCCTTGTCGACGAGTTCGCGCGACAGAGACCGCCGTTCTATCCACCAGGCGTCGGGATCGACGAGCGAAGCCTTGTCCGTTGGCGCCTTGAGCATCACGGCCGCTGCTTGAGTGAAGTTTTCACCGCGCCGCAGATACCGTGCCTGCGCAAACACGTAGCCGGCGGAGCGTTGCGCCAATGGCACCGCATCGAGCAGCTTTTGTGCGTTCTTGTCGCCCTTGATCACCGCGCTCCAGGCGTCAGTCAACGCTTGCGCACCGGCAAGACCTGCCACGCGTTTGGCTGAATTGACGCGCTCGGCGTAAAGCATGCGCTCCATGCGAAAGCGATGATCCGCCGCCGGGATGAGGCTGCCGAATTCGTTGATGATCGTTGCCTCGTCCTTGGCTTCGAGCTTCTCGACCCGCCAGAAGGGCGACAGGACCGAGCGCGCAGCATCGCGGTTTCCCAGCGCTACATAGGCACGCGAAAGCAGAATGACGCCTTCAACCGTTTGCGGCTGCGAGCCGCCAAAGGCGCGCACGACCGTCTGCGGAGCGGGATTTTCGCGGAACAGCGCCTTTTCGCTGTTGCGGCGCAAGGCTGCCATTCCGGGCCAGCCGGGCAGTGCTTGTGCCGCTGCGGAAATGTCGCCGCTCGGTACGAGATCGCCGCCGCGCAGCGCGATGGCCCAGGCGAGGATGTGTCGGTCGAGCGAATTCTCCGAAAGGCTGTCGCGCACGGCCCGTGCGCGGCCTACCTCCTGCGCCGCAAGCGCATCGAGGCCGCTTTTCAGGTTGGCGATGCTTCCGGCTGCAGCCGAGCCGGCGCTCACGAAATTTCCCGGCAGTGCAGGGATTGCTGCCGTGGTCTGCGCGTCGACGCTCGCGCCGATCGCGAGAGCGGGCGTCAATGCGAAAATCGCGCCGATCAGCGCGAAACGATGTTGCCTGTTGCCTGGCATGCTCTTTTCTATTCCCTGTCCATACAGGATACAAATGGGGTCGGGTTACAAAAAGCCTAGTGGCCGGTAGTGAAGGGCGGGTTAACGAAAGGTTATCGCAGCTCCTTGATTTGTCCGCTTTCTGCTTTGCTCAATCCTTGCCGCAAGCTGATGTCAAGACTATGGTGCGCGGCCTTGCTTTCGGTTAGAAAGCCGGCGTCAATCACACTATTGCGGAACCGGGTGGTTCCAGGGAGTAGAACGAAATGCTGAGAGGCTCGCTTACCGCGCTCGTAACACCGTTCGAAAAGAGCGGGCGTTTCGACGAGAAAGCCTTTCGCGCATTCGTCGAATGGCAGATCGCCGAAGGCACGACCGGCCTTGTTCCTGTCGGCACGACGGGCGAGTCGCCGACACTTTCCCATGAAGAGCATCGCCTTGTCGTGAAGGCCTGTGTCGAAGTCGCAAAGGGCAGGGTGCCGGTGGTTGCAGGCGCCGGTTCCAACAACACCGCCGAGGCCGTTGGGCTGGTCGAGCACGCAGAGAAGGTCGGCGCCGACGCCGTCCTGGTGGTGACGCCCTATTACAACAAGCCGACCCAGCGTGGTCTCTACGCGCATTTCGCGGCGGTCGCCCAGTCGACCAGCCTGCCGATCATCATCTACAACATCCCGCCGCGTTCGGTCATCGACATGACGCCGGAGACGATGGGACGGCTGGCGCACGACTTCAAGAACATCGTCGGCGTCAAGGATGCAACCGGCAAGGTCGAGCGCGTGTCGGAACAGCGCATCACCTGCGGCAAGGATTTCATCCAGCTTTCGGGGGAGGACGCGTCCGCTCTCGGCTTCAACGCCCATGGCGGCGTTGGCGCGATTTCGGTGACGTCAAATGTCGCGCCCCGGCTTTGCGCCGAATTCCAGGAAGCGACGCTCAACGGCGACAAGGATCGTGCGATCGAGCTGCAGGACCGCCTGATGCCGCTGCACAAGGCGATCTTCATCGAGCCCGGCGTCTCCGGCGCGAAATATGCTTTGTCACGGCTCGGCAAGATGGAGAATGTTCTACGTTCGCCGCTGGTGACGGTCGAGGATGCGACCGCCGAAAAGATCGACGCGGCCATGAAGCACGCCGGATTGGTCAACTAGAGCATGATCCCGAAAAGTTGCAGACTTTTCGGACAAGATCATGCTTCAGGAACAAAAGCTTAGAGCGAGATAGAGATTCAGTGAAAGTCATCTCGCTCTAAGCCATTAGAGCTCTTGCGGAATTCGGCGCGCAGGGCCATTTGAATGCGTCCTCCGGGAACCCGGAGGATCGCCAGATACCTATGTGATGCCATGAACCAGAAGAAATCCGATCCCAACAACAAGGTCGCCGCGGAAAATCGCAAGGCGCGGTTTTCCTATGAGGTCATCGACACGGTCGAGGCCGGCATCGTGCTGACCGGCACCGAGGTTAAGTCGCTGCGGCAGGGGCAGGCCAATATCCAGGAATCCTACGCCTCGGTGGAAGGTGGCGAAATCTGGCTGATCAATTCCTATCTGCCGGAATATCTCCAGGGCAATCGCTTCAACCATGAGCCGCGCCGCCGCCGCAAGCTCTTGCTCAACAAGCGCGAAATGGCGCGCATGAGCCAGAGCGTCGATCGCGAAGGCATGACCATGGTGCCGTTGAAAATCTATTTCAACGACCAGGGCCGCGCCAAGCTCCTGCTGGCGATCGCTCGCGGCAAGAAACTGCACGACAAGCGCGAGACCGAAAAACAGCGCGACTGGAACCGCGAGAAGGGACGCCTGCTCAAGGAGCGGGGGTGAAGTCCTTCAATTGATGCGCGAATCCTGTCGGCCGACGGAAAGAACCGGCCAGATGAATCTATTTGGCCAGAAACGCCGCTACCTCCCTGAAAACACTCACAAACATCTCGGTCGTCAGGCGGCCGGTGTTGGTGTTGTAGCGTGAGCAATGATAGCTGGAGAATACGGTGACAGGACCTATTTCCTGCCGCCCGCCATGCTTGAAAGGATGCGCCGTGACACGTCCGCCGAGTGCGCGCACGGTGGACTGATGGGCGATGGTGCCCAGGGTCAGCACCGCCTGAAGATTCTTGAAGCGCGCAAGTGTCGGCTTCAGGAACGCCCGGCAGGTGTTGATCTCCGCGCCGACCGGCTTGTTTTCCGGTGGCACGCATCTGACGGCATTGGTAATCGCGGTCGAGATCAGTTCGAGGCTGTCATCGGGCCGGGCTTCGAAACGCCCGCGCGCCAGTCCGAAACGGATCAGCGTCTCGTAGAGCAGGTCGCCGGCATAGTCGCCGGTGAAGGGGCGGCCGGTGCGGTTCGCGCCGCGCAGGCCGGGCGCCAGCCCCACGATCAGGAAGCGCACCGCGTCTTCGCCTTCAGGCGGCAGGAAGGTCGGCACCGGCCCGTTGAACCAGCCCGGCTCACGCTCGCGCCACAGCGCGATGAAATCATGAAGGCGCGGACAGAGCGGACAGTCGCGCGACGGTTCAACGGCTGCGGGCTGCATCAATAATCGTCGTCGTCAGCGTCTGTTTCGGCGGGCTCCGGACGGCGCACCGGCCTTTCGGACGGGTCGCGGCCGATCTCGTTCTTCAGCGTCATCAGGTCGATGAAGTGGTCGGCCTGCCGGCGCAGGTCGTCGGAAATCATCGGGGGCTGCGAGGCCATGGTGGAGACCACGCTGACCTTCCTGCCACGCCGCTGCAACGCTTCGACGAGCGTGCGGAAATCGCCGTCGCCGGAGAAGATCACATAGTGGTCGACGACTTCCGACAGTTCCAGCGCATCGACGGTAAGTTCGATATCCATGTTGCCCTTGATCTTGCGGCGGCCGGTCGAGTCGGTGAACTCTTTAGCTGGCTTGGTCACGACCTTGAAGCCATTATAGTCGAGCCAGTCGATCAGCGGGCGAATCGAGGAATATTCCTGATCCTCCACCAGCGCGGTGTAATAGTAGGCGCGCAGCAGATAGCCGCGTTTCTGGAAACTCGAAAGCAGTTTGCGGTAGTCGATATCGAAGCCGAGCGAGCGTGATGTCGCATAAAGATTGGCGCCATCTATGAAGAGCGCAATTTTTTCACGGGGATCAAACATGTGAAATATCCTTTGGAAAAATAGGCAATCTCATAAAATACGCGGATGATGCCCGCTGGGTTGCGTTGGAAAATCACTTCACAAGCCATTACACGAGAAAATATCGCTCGACTGCGGCCATTCCAAGGGGCCGGGACGATATCGCAAGAAAATGTGATGTTATCTTTGGGACAAAAGAATGGTGAACAGCGCGTGCTATCGCAATCTAATGGTTCGCCCGTGCACTCGATACGGGCTTCGCCCTTGTATTTCGTGGGCTTTCGGGTTATTGAGCGCGCCTGTTTTCCATCACATCCACGTATGAAAGGGGCAATCCATGGCCCGCGTAACCGTTGAAGACTGCATTGACAAGGTCGACAACCGCTTCGAACTGGTGCTTCTGGCCGGCCATCGCGCCCGGCTGATTTCGCAAGGTGCGGCAATCACCGTCAACCGCGACAACGACAAGAACCCGGTCGTGGCGCTGCGCGAGATTGCTGACGAAACCCTGTCGCCCGACGATCTGAAAGAAGATCTGATCCACTCGCTGCAGAAGCATGTCGAGGTCGATGAGCCGGAATCGGATGGTCAGGACCTGATCGACCAGGCCGACGCCACCGTGGCCTCCGCTGAGGAAGATCGCGAAGAAGACAACGTCACTTTCGACCGCATGACCGAAGAAGATCTGCTGGCAGGTATCGAAGGTCTCGTCGCCCCGGAAAAAAGCGACGATTACTGACCCTTAGAGGCGCTGTCGGCACTTTCGCGCCGGCCGTTTCGTGGCTATCTATCATGCGCCGCATCGACCGATGCGGCGCATGATTTTTATCGATTTGTGAGATTTGGCCCATGATGCGTCAATATGAGCTTGTCGAGCGCGTTCAGCGCTACAAGCCCGACGTGAACGAGGCGCTTCTCAACAAGGCATATGTCTACGCCATGCAGAAGCATGGTCATCAGAAGCGGGCTTCCGGCGATCCTTATTTCTCGCATCCGCTCGAAGTCGCAGCGATCCTCACCGACATGCATATGGACGAGGCGACGATTGCGGTTGCGCTCCTGCATGACACGATCGAGGACACGACTGCCACCCGCCAGGAAATCGACGAACTCTTCGGGCCCGATCTCGGCAAGCTAGTCGAGGGGCTGACCAAGCTCAAGAAGCTCGATCTCGTCTCGAAGAAGGCCGAGCAAGCCGAAAATCTGCGCAAGCTGCTGCTGGCGATCTCGGAGGATGTGCGCGTCCTTCTCGTCAAGCTCGCCGACCGGCTGCACAACATGCGCACGCTGGACCATATGCGCGACGACAAGCGCCTGCGCATCGCCGAAGAGACGATGGACATCTACGCGCCGCTGGCTGGGCGCATGGGCATGCAGGGCATGCGCGAAGAGCTTGAGGAACTGGCCTTCCGCTACATCAACCCGGAAGCCTATCGCACGGTGACGGCGCGTCTGGCCGACATTTCCGCCCGCAACCGCGGCGTCATCGTCGAGATCGAGAACTCTTTGTCGGCGCTTTTCGAGAAATATGCGCTGAAGGCCACCGTCAAGAGCCGCCAGAAAAAGCCGTGGTCGGTGTTCCGCAAGATGGAAGCCAAGGCGCTGTCCTTCGAGCAGC
>VFQQ010002943.1_pt1 | contig 17769 bp, 11 predicted proteins | sample 3512341 | NCBI WGS metagenome assembly VFQQ01 (sample SAMN10412373, study PRJNA504923) | tailings metagenome | isolation source: Relicate 2 Philex TSF1 revegetated site | place: Philippines: Tuba, Benguet | collected 2017-08-29 | reverse complement strand
CGCGCAGCAGGACGAACGCCAGGATCGGCAGCAGCACGCCGAGCGCCAGCACCAGGGCCGATTGGCCGAGCAGCTGCAGGCTGGCCTGCTCGGCCAGCTCCACGCCACCATGCAGGCCGATGGCCAGAAGAAGGATGATCGACAGCGTCTCGTACAATGCCGCCGGCAGCTTCAGCTCACTCCTGAGCAAGCCGGCGACCAGGCCGAAGACGAAGAACAGCACCACCGGATCCAGACCCACCTCAGCTCCTCCCCCAACATCTCGGGGTGCGTTGCGCGCACCCGCTACCCTATTCACCACCCATCTCGGTGCACAGGGCGCACCCTACCCGGACGGCCACATGCACGCAAAGGAAAAGGCCATGCCCCGGCAGGGCGGTGCTGATCACCCTGCCTTGCCTCGCCACTGGCGAGGCATCGGGGCATGACCGGAAAGCTTAGCCGGCATGCCCGGCCTGGCAACCTGGCGGCCACTCAAAAAAAGGGAGCCTTGCGGCCCCCGGGACATAAGTGCGCCTTAGCGCGGAATAAAAAAAGGAGCCCGGGTTACGCCCCGTCAAACTTGCCCATCCAACAGGCCGGGCTCCGTAGAGGTTAACCTTCGATTTCCACCAGCACTTCGCCCGGATTGACGCGGTCGCCCTTGGCCACGTGAACGGCCTTCACGGTGCCGGCAATCGGCGCCTGCACTTCGGTCTCCATCTTCATCGCTTCGGTGATCAGCACGGCCTGGCCGGCCTTGACCACATCACCTTGCTTGACCAGCACATCGACGATGTTGCCCGGCATGGTGGTGGACACGTCGCCCGGTGCCCCGGCCTGCTTGCGCTTGCCACCGCTGCCTGCGACGAATTCGTTGAGCGGCTCGAACACCACTTCTTCCGGCATGCCGTCGATGGACAGGTAGAAGTGGCGCTTGCCGTCGCCCTTGACGCCCACACCGGTGATGTCCACGCGGTAGCTTTCGCCATGCACGTCGACCACGAACTCGGTTGGCACGCCTTCGCCACCGACCGGCGCCGCCTTGCCCTGGCCGTTGGGCATGGGCAGCAGTGCTTCCGGCTTGAGGGTGCCGGCGGCGCGCTCCTCGAGGAACTTGCGCCCGATGTCGGGGAACATGGCGAAAGTCAGCACGTCCTCTTCGCACGATGCCAGGCTGCCGATCTCTTCACGCAGGCGCGCCAGCTCGGGCTTGAGCAAGTCGGCCGGGCGCACGTCGATCACTTCCTCGCTGCCGATGGCCTGCTTGCGCAGTTGCTCGTCGACCTTGCCCGGCGCCTTGCCGTAGCGGCCCTGCAGGTACAGCTTCACCTCGTTGGTGATGGTCTTGTAGCGCTCGCCGGCCAGCACGTTGAAGAACGCCTGGGTGCCGACGATCTGCGAGGTCGGCGTCACCAGCGGCGGGAAGCCGAGGTCGGCACGCACGCGCGGAATCTCCTCCAGCACTTCGTTCATGCGGTTCAGCGCACCCTGCTCCTTGAGCTGGTTGGCCAGGTTGGAAATCATCCCGCCCGGCACCTGGTTGACCTGCACGCGGGTATCCACGCCGGTGAACTCGCTCTCGAACTGGTGGTACTTCTTGCGCACGGCATGGAAGTACATGCCGATTTCCTGAATCAGTTCCAGGTCCAGGCCGGTGTCGTATTCGCTGCCCTTGAGCGCGGCGACCATCGACTCGGTGCCGGGGTGGCTGGTACCCCAGGCCAGGCTGGAAATGGCGGTATCGATATGGTCGGCACCGGCTTCGATGGCCTTGAGCTGGCACATCGAGCCGAGACCGGCGGTGTCATGGCTGTGGATGAATACCGGCAGATCGATCGCGCTCTTCAGCGCCTTGACCAGCGCGAAGGTGGCATAGGGCGTGAGCAGACCGGCCATGTCCTTGATGGCGATGGAGTCGATGCCCATCGCCTGCATGGCCTTGGCCTGCTCGACGAAGGCGTCGATGGTGTGCACGGGACTGGTGGTGTAGGCGATGGTGCCCTGGGCGTGCTTGCCGGCAGCCTTAACCGCCTCGATGGCCACGCGCAGGTTACGCACGTCGTTCATCGCATCGAAGATGCGGAACACGTCGATGCCGTTGACCGCGGCCTTGGCGACGAAGGCACGCACCACGTCATCGCTGTAGTGGCGGTAGCCGAGCAGGTTCTGCCCGCGCAGGAGCATCTGCAGGCGGGTGTTGGGCAGCGCGGCCTTGAGCTGGCGCAGGCGCTCCCAGGGGTCTTCCTTGAGAAAGCGCACGCAGGCGTCGAAGGTGGCGCCGCCCCAGACTTCCAGCGACCAGTAGCCGACGCGATCGAGCTTGTCGCAGATCGGCAGCATGTCCTCGGTGCGCATGCGCGTGGCCAGCAGCGACTGGTGGGCATCGCGCAGGACGGTATCGGTAACGGTGATCTTCTTGCTCATCAGATTCTCCTTCAGAGCTACGGACTCAGGCTTCAGGCTGCAGGCAAGGCACCTTGGCGCTTGCCTGCAGCTTGGGGCCTGTACCCGCAGCCGCTTTATAGTCCCGCGTGGGCCGCGATGGCGGTGGCGATGGCGATGGCCAGGTGCGACGGGTTGCGCTTGATCGAGTACTGGGTCAGTTCCGGGTGGCTTTCGACGAAGCTGGTGTTGAACTGGCCGCTACGAAATTCCGGATTGCGCAGGATTTCCTGGTAATAGGGCGCGGTGGTGCGCACGCCCTGCACGCGCATGTCGTCCAGCGCGCGCAGGCCACGGTCCATCGCCTCTTCCCAGGTCAGCGCCCAGACGATCAGCTTCAGGCACATCGAGTCGTAATAGGGCGGAATGGTGTAGCCGGTATAGATCGCCGTGTCGGTACGCACGCCAGGGCCGCCGGGCGCGTAGTAGCGGGTGATCTTGCCGAACGAGGGCAGGAAGTTGTTCTTCGGGTCCTCGGCGTTGATGCGGAACTGCAGGGCATAACCGCGATGGATGATGTCTTCCTGCTTGACCGACAGCGGCAAGCCGCTGGCGATGCGGATCTGCTCGCGGACGATGTCGATGCCAGTGATTTCCTCGGTGATGGTGTGCTCCACCTGCACCCGGGTGTTCATCTCCATGAAGTACACCTCGCCGCCGGCGAGCAGGAACTCCACGGTACCGGCGTTCTCGTAGCCCACGGCCTGCGCCGCGCGCACGGCCAGGTCGCCGATATAGGCGCGCTGCTCGGGGGTCAGCTGCGGGCTGGGGGCGATCTCGATCAGCTTCTGGTTGCGGCGCTGGATCGAGCAGTCACGCTCGTACAGGTGAACGGTGTTGCCGAAGCTGTCGGCGAGGATCTGCGCCTCTATGTGCTTCGGATTGACGATGCATTTTTCCAGGAAGACTTCCGCGCTACCGAAGGCCTTGGTCGCCTCGGAAATCACCCGCGGGTAGGCCTGTTCCAGCTCCTCGCGGCTGTTGCAGCGACGAATGCCGCGGCCGCCACCACCGGAGGTGGCCTTGAGCATCACCGGGTAACCGATGCGCTCGGCTTCACGCAGGGCCTCGGCCAGGTCGGCGACGTTGCCTTCGGTGCCGGGGGTGCAGGGCACGCCGGCGGCCATCATGCTGCGGCGGGCTTCGGTCTTGTCGCCCATGCGGCGGATGACTTCGGCGCTCGGGCCTATGAACTTGATCCCGCGTTCGGCGCAGATCTCTGCAAGCTCGGCGTTCTCGGAAAGGAAACCGTAGCCGGGATGCAACGCGTCGCAGCCGGTTTCCACCGCCAGATTGACCAGCTTGCGCGGGTTCAGGTAGCCGGCCAGCGGGTCTTCGCCAATGCTGTGCGCCTCGTCGGCACGCTTGACGTGCAACGCATGGCGGTCGGCTTCGGAATAGATGGCCACCGAGCGAATGCCCATTTCGGCGCAGGCCCGCACGATGCGGACGGCAATCTCACCACGGTTGGCGATCAGTATTTTTCTTATCACGATCCAATCCTCAGCACAGCGCTGCAAGGTTCGCTGCAACACTTGGTTGCAAAACGTGGTGAAACCCTATCCGGCTATACGAATTAACCAAAATGAATAATTATTTGATCGTGCATAAGTAATTCCTTATGCATTGATCGAACGAGGACGAAAACATGCGTAAAACCCTGCTGCGCATGACCTTGCGCCAGCTTCAGGTGTTCCGGGCGGTGTGCGAGCACGGCTCCTACAGCCGTGCGGCTGACGAAATGGCGCTGACCCAGCCGGCCGTGAGCCTGCAGATTCGCCAACTGGAGGAGCTGGTCGGCCAGCCGCTGTTCGAGTACGTCGGCAAGAAGCTCTACCTGACCGAAGCCGCCGAGGCGCTGCGCCGCGCCAGCAGCGATATCTTCGGTCGCCTGGAAAGCCTGGATATGCAGTTGTCGGACCTGCAGGGCTCGCTGCAGGGGCAGCTCAACCTGTGCGTCGAATCCAGCGCCAAGTATTTCATTCCCCACCTGTTCGCCGACTTTCGCCATCATTACCCGGAAGTCAGCCTCAACCTCACGGTGGTCAACCACGCCCTGGTGGTGCGCCGCCTGACCCTCAGCCGCGACGATCTGATGATCATGAGCCAGGTGCCGCAGGACATGGCGCTGGACTTCATGCCCTTTCTCGACAACCCCATCGTGGCCGTCGCGCCGCCGGATCATCCGTTGTGCGAAGCCGGCGGCCTGCACCTGCAGGATCTCACCGCCTACCCCCTGCTGATTCGCGAAAGCGGCTCGGGCACCCGTCGTGCCTGCGAGGAGTACTGCCACCAGAAACGCGCGCACTTCCCCCATACGCTGGAGATCGGCTCGCTGGAATCGCAGCGCGAAGCGGTGCTGGCCGGCCTCGGCATCGCCCTGCTGCCACGCCACGCCGTGCGCCTGGAACTGCAGCACGGCCTGCTGCGCGAGCTGCCGGTGGCCGAACTGCCGCTGCAGCGCAGTTGGTGTGTGGTGAATATCCGCGGCCGGCGCCTGTCGCCGGTGGCGCAGGCCTTCGTCGACTTCATTCGTACCGAGCGCGCGCACATCGTCAAACTGGCCGAGCGCTTTCAGGCCGCCAGCGCAGGATCGGGCAATAATCTCGCAGGATCGGCCTAACCCTTGCTCACCGAGATAAGGGACATTGCATTCTGGGATCGTCACAAAACCTGCCTGGGAGAAACCTATGCTGTCGGGAATCAGCGCCCTGCTCGAGGCCCTTCGCGCGCTGGAACGCGACAATGGCCAGGCCGTGCTAGCCACCGTGGTCAAGGTCGAAGGCTCGGCCTACCGCCGACCCGGCGCGCGCATGCTGATTCCACTCTACGGCGCCACCGTGGGCACCATCAGCGGCGGCTGCCTGGAATCGGAAGTGGCGAAAAAGGCCTGGTGGCTGACCGACAGTGGCGAGCCGGTGATTCGCCGCTACAGCACCGCCACCCAGGACGACGATGACGACCAGGACGCTGCACTGACCTTCGGCCTCGGCTGCAACGGCACCGTGCACGTGCTGCTCGAACGCCACAGCGCGGATAGGCCACTGGCGGTGCTCGAGTTGCTGCGCCAGGTGCGCGAAAGCGGCGAGGCCGGCGCGGTGGCCACGGTGATCGGCAGCTATCGCAACGCCCGCGTGCGCGTCGGTGATCGCCTGTCCCTGCATCCCTCGCTCGGTGACGGTGGCCGCCTGCTCGATGCGGCACTCGACGCCGAGGTGCGCGCCGATCTGCAGCGCACCCTGAGCGACGGCCGCTCCTCGCTGCGCAGCTACCGTGATGAGCGCGGCGAGATCGAGGTGTTCTGCGAATACCTGGCGCCGCAGCGACGTCTGGTGATCTTCGGCGCCGGGCATGATGCCCAGCCGCTGACGCATATGGCCAAACTGCTGGACTGGCACGTCACCGTGATCGACGGCCGCGCCCATTTCGCCCGCGCCGAACGCTTTCCCGACGCCGACACAGTGCTTCAGGTCGATGCGCGACCGCCCTATGACCTGCACACACTCACCGACGGCGCCATGGTGGCGATCATGACTCACAGCTACAGCCAGGATCGTCACTGGCTTGGCAGCGTGCTGCAGGGCTCGCCCGCCTATATCGGCCAGTTGGGGCCGCGCGATCGTACCGAGCGACTACTGGACGAGATCCGCCAGCACAGCCCGCAATTGCCGGCACTGGGGCGCCTGCACTACCCCATCGGCCTTGATATCGGCGGCGATACGCCGGAAAGCGTGGCCACGGCGATCCTCGCCGAGATGACCGCAGCGATCAATCAGCGCACAGGCGGCATGCTCAAGCACCGCCAGGCGGCAATCCATACACCAACCGCGCAGGATTGCAGCGAGATCGAGCCCGAGAGTAGACGTACCGCCTCCTGATAAAAGCCCCGGATTGCATCCGGGCTACAGACCTGAAGGGTGGGCCGGGCGGCGATCCCTTTAGTCCACGCCGACCACAATTGGTGGGCTAAAGCCCACCCTACGACCTGCAGTTCAATTGCATCCACTCAACCGCCGGCCTCAGCCTGGTAGGGTGGGCTTCAGCCCACCAAAGCTGCTGGGCCGAGGCAGAGAATCCCCCCACGAGCTGAGTCTGATCCACCTGCAGGAGCAAACAGCGGGCCCCGCTTGATTCGCGTTACCACCGTAACCCGAATGCAATCCGGGAAAACCAACCCCATAAACGCAAACGCCCGAGATAACCCCGGGCGTTCCTGCTTCCACTATCAGGCGTCAGGCCTTGATCTGCGCCGGGAACGGCAACTTGCGCAGGCGCACGCCGGTGGCAGCGAACAGCGCATTGGCCAGCGCCGGTGCCAGCGGCGGCACGCCCGGCTCACCGACGCCGGTCGGGTTCTCCGCGGACGGCACGATATGCACGTCGACCTTGGGCATCTCGTTCATGCGCAGCACCTGGAAGTCATGGAAGTTCGATTGCTCGACCCGCCCTTCCTTCAGGGTGATCGCACTGTGCCTGGCAGCCGCCAGGGCGAAGCCGATGCCGCCTTCCATCTGCGCGCGGATCACATCCGGGTTGATGGCGATGCCACAGTCCACGGCGCACACCACACGATCCAGACGGTAACTGCCATCGGCCTTCACCGTGACCTCGGCGACCTGCGCGACGAACGAGCCGAACGACTCGTGCACGGCAATACCACGCCCGCGCTTCTCACCCTCGGCGCCGGCAGCCAGCGGCTTGTCCCAGCCAGCCTCCTTGGCAGCCAGCTCCAGCGCAGCGCGGTGGCGCGGATGGCTTTCCAGCAGCGCATGACGGAAAGCGTAAGGGTCCTGGCCCGCGGCCACGGCAGCCTCGTCGATCATGGTTTCGGCCACATAGCCGGTGTGGGTATGGCCTACCGAGCGCCACCACAGCACCGGTACCTTGATATTGGTCGGCGTGCTCAGCTCCACCTGCAGGTTGGGCACTGCATAGGACAGGTTGGAGATGCCCTCGACCGAGGTATGGTCGATGCCATCCTTGACCAGGAACGGCTCCATCGAGGTGCCGGCGATGATCGACTGGCCGACGATGCGGTTGTGCCAGGCCTGCAGCTTGCCGGCCTGGTCCAGGCCGATGCGCACGCGATGCAGATACGCCGGCCGGAAGTAACCGCCACGGGTATCGTCCTCGCGCGTCCAGACCATCTTTACCGGCGCATCGACGCCCTTGTCGCGCGCAGCCTTGGCGACGGCCACCGCCTCCAGCAGGTAGTCGGACACCGAGCTGGCGCGACGGCCGAAGCTGCCGCCGGCGTAAAGCTGGGTCAGCGACACCTGCTCAGGCGCCAGGCCCAGGTAGCCACCGATGATGGCCTGGTCGACGGTCTGGAACTGCTCGCCGTTCCAGATTTCACAGCGGTCACTGGACAGCTTGACCAGGCAGTTCATCGGCTCCATCGCCGCATGGGCCAGGTAGGGGAATTCGTACTCGGCCTCGACGGTTTTCGCCGCCTGCGCCAGTGCCGCCTCGGCATCGCCCTTGCTCGTGGCGGGCAGGCCCGGCTGACCAGCGCTGTCGCGGTACTGGGCGAAAATCTCCTCGCTGCCGAGGGTGAAGGCCTGGCTCTCGTCCCACTCGATCACCAGCGCGTCACGGCCCTGGCGCGCGGCCCAGGTGTTCTTGGCCAGCACGGCGACGCCCGAGCGGCCGTGGGGCAGGTCGCGAAACTCCACCACCTCGACCACGTCGCGCACCGCCTTGGCCTTGCTGCTGTCCACCTTGCGCGGCACGCCGCCAAAACGCGGCGGGTAGGCGACCATGGCCACCAGCATGCCCGGCAGCTTGAAGTCCTGGGTGAACAGGGCGCTGCCGTCGGTCTTGTCCGCACTGTCCTTGCGCCGCAGGTCGCGCTTGCCGATCAGCTTGAAGTCCTTGGGATCCTTGAGCTGCACCTGCTCGGGCACCGGCAGTTGCGCAGCGGCCTCGACCAGCTCACCGAAACCGGCGCTGCGGCCGGAGGCGGCATGGCTGACCACGCCCTGGCTGACGCTGATCTCGCTGGCCGGCACACCCCAGCGCTGCGCTGCCGCGGCCACCAGCATGGCCTTGGCGGTGGCGCCGGCGTTACGCATCTGCTCCCAGGAATTGGCCATGGCGGTGCTGCCGCCGGTGCCCTGCATCGGCCCGAAGGCGAGGTTGTTGTAGCGTTTCACATCGGCCGGCGCGCCTTCGACGCGCACCTGGTTCCAGTCGGCATCCAGCTCTTCGGCCAGTAGCGTGGCCAGGCCGGTGTAGCTGCCCTGGCCCATCTCCAGGTGTTTGGCCAGCACGGTCACCGTGCCGTCGAGGTCGATGCGCACGAAGGCGTTCGGCTCCAGTGGGCCACCTGCCGCCAGTGCATCCATGCCGCGCAGCAGCGGCGCGAAGAAGATGCCCAGGGCCAGGCCGCCGGCGCCCTTGAATGGTGTCTGATGGTTCCGGCATGGCGTGCCGGCAGTCACGGTGAGCCCCGTACAGAGGGGGCCGGATCATCACTGTAGTGGGCGTAAAACTGGATGTCGCCGCCTGCCGCCGAGATCGGCAGAACCGGGCAATAAGTTCGTAGAATCGGGCAAGCCCACCGCCCTGCCCAGGCAGGGCGGCGAGAGAAAGTCAGGCGGCGCGGCGCGAGGAGCGCTCGGCGTGCTGCAAGTAGCCGGCAGACACCAGCTCGGGGAAATCGGCCAGTTCGCGTTGCAGCTGGCACTGCTCGGCGTAGTGCTCGATGGCCCGGCGGTAGGCCATGCGGCGTTGGTCTTGCAATTTGCGCCGGGTCTTGGCGTCAGGTTGGTCGTGCAGTTGCGCGTCATCGAAGATACGAGGCATCTCGGTTCTCCCGGAACGAGGACTGGAGAACCCAGCTTCGCCCTGGGAGATGACGCTTTGACGGCGAGAAGATGAACAGGCGGTGAAACCGCCTGCACTCAATCCTCGCTATTGCGCAGCGACTTGGGCGACAGGCGCAGGCTACGCAGGCTGCGCTTGACGCTCTTGAGGTGGTTGACCAGGCTCGGCCCGCGCGCCATGGCCACGCCCATGGCCAGCACGTCGATCACCACCAGGTGGGCGATGCGCGAGGTCAGCGGAGTGTAGATCTCGGTGTCTTCCTGCACGTCGATGGCCAGGTTGACCGTGGCCAGCTCGGCCAGGGGTGTCTGGCTCGGGCACAGGGTAATCAGGTTGGCACCGGACTCACGCACCAGGTTGGCGGTGATCAAAAGGTCCTTGGAGCGCCCGGACTGCGAGATGCACACCGCCACATCACTCGGCTGCAGGGTCACCGCGCTCATCGCCTGCATGTGCGGGTCGGAATAGGCCGCAGCATTGAGCAGCAGGCGGAAGAACTTGTGCTGGGCATCGGCGGCCACGGCACCGGATGCACCGAAACCGTAGAACTCCACGCGCTGGGCCTTGGAGCAGGCGGCGATGGCGCGCTGCAACGCCTCGGGGTCGAGCTTCTCGCGCACCTCCATCAGGGTATGCAGGGTGGTGTCGAAGATCTTCAGGCTGAAGTCGGCGACCGAGTCGTCCTCGTGAATGGCGAACTGGCCGAAGCTGGCACCGGCGGCCAGGCTCTGCGCCAGCTTCAGCTTGAGGTCCTGGAAACCACTGCAACCGATGGCGCGGCAGAAGCGCACGATGGTCGGCTCGCTGATACCGACGCTGTGCGCCAGCTCGGCCATGGAGCTGTGCATCACCGATGCGGGATCGAGCAGGACATGATCGGCCACCTTGAGCTCGGACTTGCGCAGCAGGTGGCGCGACTGGGCGATGTGTTGCAACAGGTTCACTGAGATAGGCTCTATGCGGAAAAGGGTCTACCGCGGCACTTGGCCGATCATGGCTCGGTTATGATCGGTGGGCGGCGGTTGTAGTGGCCTTGTAGTTATACTACATAGCTCGCGCCCACGCACAGCCGGGCGGCTGCCAATTAGCTGAACGAATATTTCAGAGAGCGCAGACGCGCCGCAGAATACAGGCATTCTTTGCAGCGGTTTTGCCACGGCCCGAAGGGCTGTGCGAAAAATCGCCGAACGAAGGTCGGGCACTGGTCGACAGTGCCCGATGTGCAACGGTCCGCTAGAACGAGTCGGAGTGTTCCCTTGAGTATTCCCTGCGACATGCTGGTCTTCGGTGGCACGGGCGATCTGGCCCTGCACAAGTTGCTGCCGGCGCTTTATCACCTGCACCGCGAAGGTCGCCTGCACGCCGACATGCGCATCCTCGCCCTGGCTCGCAGCAACCACAGCCGCGAGTCCTACCAGGCGCTGGCCGAGCGTCACTGCCGCGCACAGGTGGCGCGCGCCGACTTCTCCACCGACACCTGGGCCAGCTTCGCCGCACGCCTCGACTACCTCGCCATGGATGCCGCACAAAGCGCCGACTTCGGCCGTCTGGCCAAGCGCCTGGGGCGTGACGAGCAACGCGTGCGGGTCTATTACCTGGCCACCGCGCCGAGCCTGTTCGAAGACATCGCCGCCCACCTGGCCAATACCGGCCTGGCCGGCCCGGCGGCGCGCATCGTGCTGGAAAAGCCCATCGGCCACTCGCTGGAGTCGGCGCGGGCGATCAATGCCGCCATCGGTGCGGTGTTCGACGAGGCGCGGGTATTCCGTATCGATCATTACCTGGGCAAGGAAACCGTACAGAACCTGATGGCGCTGCGCTTCGCCAACGCCCTGTTCGAGCCGGTATGGCGCGCCGGGCACATCGACCACGTGCAGATCAGCGTGTGCGAAACCCTCGGCGTAGAAAACCGCGGCGGCTACTACGACAAGGCCGGCGCCATGCGCGACATGATCCAGAACCACCTGCTGCAGCTGCTCTGCCTGGTGGCCATGGAAGCGCCGGTACGCTTCGACGCCGAAGCGGTGCGCAACGAGAAGGTGAAGATCCTCGAAGCGCTCAAGCCGATCAGCGGCCTCGACGTGCAGGACAAGACCGTGCGCGGCCAGTACACCGCCGGCAAGATCGGCGGCCACGATGTGCCGGCCTACTATTTCGAGAAGAACGTCGACAACGACAGCGACACCGAAACCTTCGTCGCCGTACAGGTGGAGATCGACAACTGGCGCTGGGCCGGCGTGCCGTTCTACCTGCGCACCGGCAAGCGCCTGGCGAAGAAAACCTCGGAAATCCTCATCCAGTTCAAGCCGGTGCCGCACCGCCTGTTCCATGAGGGCGAGGCCAACCAGCTGCTGATCCGCCTGCAGCCCGAGGAGCGCATCAGCCTGCAGTTGATGGCCAAGAACCCCGGCAAGGGCATGCACCTCAAACCCGTCGAGCTGGACCTCAACCTCGCCGCTGCCTTCCACCAGCAACGCCGCTGGGACGCCTACGAGCGGCTGCTGCTGGACGTGATCGAAGGCGACTCGACGCTGTTCATGCGCCGCGACGAAGTGGAGGCCGCCTGGCAGTGGGTCGACCCCATCCTGCAGGGCTGGCACCAGCACTACCAGAGCCCGCGCCCCTACCCGGCCGGCAGTGACGGCCCTGAGCAGCTGCAGCACCTGCTGGAGCGCCACGGCCGGCACTGGGCCGAGTGAGCGTTCTGGCAACTTCCTGCACAGCAAAATGTGGATAAGCCTGTGGATATATCGCTATAGGCCAAGCATTCAAAGGCCTGCATGACACTGCGCAAAAAGTTGCACAGCAGTGCGCAACTTGTTGCGCAACAATCTGTGCGACACCGCTCAATATGACCAAAGGTCATTCGATGGTCACTTCAACCTATTGATCTTATTGAAATTTAAATATCTGGCACGCCGCTCGCTATAAATCTGGCTCCCGGATCGATCACGATCCATGACCCAGGCAAGGAGAGCACTCATGCCAACACCCGCGTATCTGTCCCTCGAAGGCACCAAACAAGGTCTGATCACCGCTGGCACCTTCACCGAGGACTCGGTCGGCAACATTTTCCAGGAAGGTCATGAAGACCAGATTCTGGTGCAAGCCTACAACCACCAGGTCATCATCCCGCGCGACCCGCAGTCCGGCCAACCGACCGGCCAGCGCGTGCACAAGCCGCTGATGATCACCAAGGTCTTCGACAAATCCTCGCCGCTGATCTTCAACGCCCTGACCTCCGGCGAGCGTCTGAACAAGTGCCGTCTGGAGTGGTACCGCACCTCCTCCACCGGTACCCAGGAGCACTACTTCACCATCGAACTGGAAGACGCCGTGATCGTCGACGTGCAGTCGCGCATGCCGAACTGCCAGGACCCGAACATGGCGCACTTCACCCACCTGGAAGACGTCTACTTCACCTACCGCAAGATCGTCTGGACCCACGAAGTCTCCGGCACTTCCGGCTCCGACGACTGGCGTACCCCGATCTCCGCGTAAGTCGGGGTCGAGTCCGCGTCACCGCAGCGGCCAGGCATCGTCCTGGCCGTTGCGTTTACGACGCTCTGTGTGGGAGGGGCTTTAGCCGCGACGCACCTTCGCTTTCGCGCCCAAGCGCCAACCCGAACACAGCCCTGGTCGCGCCGCCTGCCTAGAATGGCCCGCGTATTCATGGATCGAAACGAGAGGAACAACGATGTTCGCCCAGGCCAACCAGACCCATTTCAGCCTCAGCATCGACGCTGTCGAACACGACCTGCAGGTGCTCGAGTTCAAAGGGCGCGAGGCGATCAGCCAGCCTTACGCCTTCGACGTGGAACTGATCAGCGAACGCCCCGACCTCGATCTGGAGAGCCTGCTGCATCAGCGCGCCTTCCTCGCCTTCGACCAGAACGGCGCCGGCATTCACGGCCTGATCCACCGCATCGCCCAGGGCGAATCCGGCAAGCGCATGACGCGCTACCGCCTGACCCTGGTGCCGCAACTGGCCTACCTGGCGCACCGCACCAACCAGCGCATCTTCCAGCACCTGACGGTGGAGAAGATCATCACTCAGGTGCTCGAAGAGCACGGCATCCAGGCCGATGCCTACCAGTTCCAGCTCGGCTCGCTCTACCCCGAGCGCGAATACTGCGTGCAGTACGACGAGAGCGACCTGCACTTCGTCCAGCGCCTGTGCGAGGAAGAAGGCATCCACTACCACTTCCAGCACAGCAGCGAAGGCCATGTACTGTGCTTCGGCGACGACCAGACCGTGTTCCCGCGCCTGGCACCGCTGGCCTACCAGCAGGACACCGGCCTGGTGGCCGACGACCCGGTGATCAAGCATTTCGGCGTGCGCGTGGAAACCCGCACCAGCCAGGTCACCCGCCGCGACTACGACTTCGAGAAACCGCGGCTGCAGCTGGAAGCCAAGGCCGACGGCGATGCCCAGCCCAAGCTGGAAGACTACGACTATCCGGGCCGCTATACCGACCGCGAACGCGGCAAGCACCTGGCCAAACGCGCTCTGGAGCGCCACCGCCACGACTTCGAACTGGCCCAGGGCGACGGCGACTCGCCGACCCTGGTCAGCGGCCACTTCCTCGACCTGACCGATCATCCGCGCGAGGCCTGGAACCAGCTCTGGCTGCTGACCGAAGTGCTGCACGAAGGCAAGCAGCCGCAGGTGCTGGAAGAGTCGGTGTTGAACCTCCCCTCTCCCCCCGGGAGAGGGGCCGGGGGAGAGGGTAAAGCTGACAACACCGACTTCCACCAAGGCTACCGCAACCGCTTTACCGCCACCCCCTGGGACGTACCCTTCCGCCCCCAGTTGGCCCACCCCAAACCGCGCATCCTCGGCAGCCAGAGTGCCGTGGTCACGGGACCTGCCGGCGAAGAAATCCACTGCGACCAATACGGCCGAGTGAAGGTGCAATTCTTCTGGGATCGCGAGGGCCAGGGCGACGAGAAAACCAGCTGCTGGCTACGCGTCAGCTCCAGCTGGGCTGGCGATCGCTACGGCGCCATCACCATCCCGCGCATCGGCATGGAAGTGCTGGTCACCTTCCTCGAAGGCGACCCCGACCAGCCGCTGGTCACCGGCTGCCTGTACCACGCCGAACACGTGGTGCCCTACGACCTGCCGGCAAACAAGACGCGCAGCGTGTTCAAAACCCTCAGCAGCCCCGGTGGTGGCGGCTACAACGAACTGCGCATCGAGGATCGCAAGGGCGCCGAGCAGATCTACATCCACGCCCAGCGCGACTGGGACGAGAACATCGAACACGACCAGAAGATCCGCGTCGGCAACGAACGCCACGACACCGTCGAGGCCAACGCCTACAGCCACTTCAAGGCCGAAGAACACCGTACCACCCACGCCGACCGCAAGACCGAGATCAAGGCCAACGACCACCTTACCGTCGGCGACAGCCAGCACATCAAGCTGGGCAACGGCCAGTTCATCCACGCCGGCCAGGAAATCCACCTCTCCAGCGGCCTCAAGGTCGTACTCGAAGCCGGCAGCGAACTGACCCTCAAGGGCGGCGGCAGCTTTATCAAACTCGACGGCGGCGGCGTGACCCTGGTCGGGCCGGTGATCAAGATCAACTCCGGCGGCGCGCCGGGCAGTGGTTCGGGGGCAGCGCCGGTGTTACCGGGCGCGGCGAAGCCTGCGGACGCGGATAAGGCGGGTATGGTTACTAAAAACTACCGCTTGCAAGCACTAGCAGGGCATCTATTGCCTGCTTTGGGCTGCATATTCGACGCCAGTGGCAAATGCATGATTCACAATCACGGATGAGTGACATGGAAAAGCCGATCCAATCCCCATTTGAGCAGGCCCCCAACCCTCACCTGCGCTGTGTGATTCTTGAGGCCACTGCCGACCCGGATTTGCATCGATGGCTCTACCAGCTCGCACCGGATGGCATTCCGCAATGGGCTCCACTGTTCCTTGATACGCCCTACCATTCGCTGGCCGATCAAGGGCCAGCGCTGATCATGAGCAACACCTCGGATCAGTGGAGTGACTATGCCAACGCCCTTTTGTCCCAGAGCGATGCCGGCTGCATCCTTTATCTTGAGAGCGCTCAGCATTGGCAAGCGGCGATAGAACATTGCCAGAGCCTGCTTTCCGTTCGTACGGAAGAACGCCCAGATCAGTTGATGCGCTTCTTTGAGCCGCGCTGGCTTGAACCGCTACTTATGGCCCTGAGCGAAGGAGAGAAACAGGCATTTCTGGGTCCGTTCTCCGGATTGGCCTGGCGCAACGAGTTGGGATGGCGCTACACCGAGCGTAACCAACCTTGGGACGGAACAGTGCAAGAACCAGGTTGGCTGTGGCTGGGGCAGCAGCGCCGCCAGGAAATGGAAAAAGCACGCCTCAGGCTGTTGGCAGCCGAGATGGCCGAGGGCTATCGCAGCGTAATCGATAGCTCGCCCGCCGAAGAGTTCGTCTTCACTCAGCTATCGAACGCCTATGCAGCGGGCGTTACCCAGAAAGCCCACTACGAACGCTGGTTACGATTGACGCTGAGCCAAGGCACGCAGTTCTGGCAGTCAAAACCTGTCAACAGCATCCTGGCGCGCCAGGATCTCGCGATCAGCACAAAACTGGATGAACTGGAAAGTCTTTCAAGCTAAGGGCAAGGGAAATGTCGAATACCAAGATCCACACCGTTCAGAGCGGCGATACCTTGGGTGCTATCGCTCAACAACATGCGACCACAACGAGTGAGCTGCAGCGGCTCAACCCTATCATTCGTGACCCGAACGTCATTCATGCCGGTTGGAAACTCAAAGTTCCAGATCAAGCAGCAGCCAATGAGGCTAGAGCGCCAGCCCCCGGCCAACCGAAGCCTCAATCCCTGCCGCCAGCCCAACACAGCACGGATGAAACCAGCAGCCAGACGCAATGCACGAGCCAATGCCAGGATGAACTGGTGGATGTGGCGCACATCACGGGCGACTCTCACTATTACGTGTTGAACGAGCGACAAGCGCAGGCACTGAAGCGTGAAATTCAACGCGTACAGACCTTGATGGATGAGCTGCAGCAAAAGCTCGCGCAGGCCGCAGAGCGTGTCGAATGCCTGAAAGAGCGCACTCAGGGCAACGAATGCAATTGCAGCCGCTGCATCAAGCAGGCCTGGAACGAAAAGGCCGAACAAGCAGGCCTGGTGCTTCTCTCGCCACCGCCGCAGGAACAAGAAACCGCCGTTCCGACCACAGAAGAAGATATCCAGGGCCAACTGCGCACACTGCAGGATGCTCGCAACTGGTATGAATCCTATACGCCGGTTTTCAGCCCCTCTCATGCCACCGGTAACCTGCTCGAAAGCAACTGGCGCCTGCTACGCCAGAAAAAGCTGGCCGAACTGGATGCAGAGATCGCAACCCTGAGGGATAGATTGAGATCAGAGCAGGGAGACAGCAGCACACTGGCCAGCGGCACCAGGCCGGATCTGGCTCATGGCCGTGGCCGCAGCACGGAACGAGAACGTGGCACTAGACGCCGCAGCGGCGTCACCGTGGTAGAGGTCGTGCTGTTCAGCCAGCCAGATCGGCGCTATTACATCAGCACCCGCTACCATGAACAGGTGGACTGGAAACTCAAGGTGCGCAGCACCGTGCTGGCAGGCAAACCCTTCGGCCGCCAACTGGCCAAGGATCTGATCGACGACATCCGCAAGGGGATCGGCGAAGGTCGCAAATCCAGCCCGATAGGCGCACTGGAGGCCAAGCTGGTTGGCTGGACGAGCAAGGAAGACAACCTGCTCAACGCCCTGCACAAAGAAACCAACTGGACCAGCAATTCGGACGATTCTGCCCCGTACGCCGTGTCATCCGAGGCACATGCGCTGCGCTTCGCGGCCAGTGCCAGCGCGGGTGTGAACAATTGGAACCCAGCCGAGGGCAACATCGAGGTGGGCGCCAAGGCCAGCGCGGCGTTCTCGTTGGCGGAAGGTTCCGTTTCGCTCACCAGCTTCTTCCCCTCCCAGGGTGGACACCCACTACGTCTGCGTTATCGCAACGCAGCAGGGCAGCAAGTCGACTGCCCGCTGGGTGTCATACGCTTGCAAGGCAAGGTCGAGCTTTCCTGCTTCGTCGGCGCCCATGCCCAGGCATCGGCGGGTGTTAGCGTACGCTACAAACCCGGTGACGAAGGCGCGGGGGGCGCCACGGCATTGCTGGGCTCACCGCATATCGAGCCGAGCCGTGGCGGCAATATAGGGCTGAAAGGCGATGCCTTCGCTGGCGCTCAGGCCGGTGGAGCAGTGAGCGGCGCATTGCAGTGGGTAGAACCATCGAACCAAGGCCGAGGGACCATCGTCAGAGGCCAGTCCAATGCCAGCAGCAGCTGGAGTAGCCTCGCGGAAATCAAGGCCGAGGCCAGTGCTGCATTCGGCGCAGGTATCGGCGGCGAATTCGGTATCACCATCGCCAATGACCGGCTTGCCGTGAACTGCAAAGGCCGCCTGGTATTCGGCCCAGGCGCCAGCGGCGGTTTTTCGACCGTGGTGGATCTGGAGA
>VFQQ010002942.1_pt1 | contig 17770 bp, 13 predicted proteins | sample 3512341 | NCBI WGS metagenome assembly VFQQ01 (sample SAMN10412373, study PRJNA504923) | tailings metagenome | isolation source: Relicate 2 Philex TSF1 revegetated site | place: Philippines: Tuba, Benguet | collected 2017-08-29 | reverse complement strand
TTCCGGAAAAGCTACGCCCGATCAGCGACTTGCTGGAAAAGCCGATCTTCGCCTCGGAGAAGGCGCCGGCCGATCCCTCCCGCCGGCCCGCCTGGCTCAACGGCGTCTCCGCCGCCGCCCTCCTCGGCGGACAGAAATGTCCGCCGGGATCGCTTTGAAAAAAAACCGCGCTGAATATCCGGGTGGGCCTCCCTATACTCCCGGCCCTTCCCGGACCAAAGGCGATGTGACGTGAGCAAGAGCGATGTGAAGAAGGTGGTGCTGGCCTATTCCGGCGGGCTCGACACCTCGGTGATCCTGAAATGGCTGCAGACGACCTACGGCTGCGAGGTGGTGACCTTCACCGCCGACCTGGGTCAGGGCGAGGAGTTGGAGCCGGCGCGGGCCAAGGCCCAGTTGCTGGGCGTGAAGGAGATCTTCATCGAGGACGTGCGCGAGGAATTCGTGCGCGATTACGTCTTCCCGATGTTCCGCGCCAATGCGGTCTATGAAGGCACCTATCTGCTCGGAACCTCCATCGCCCGGCCCCTGATCGCCAAGCGCCAGATCGAGATCGCGCGCGCGGTCGGTGCCGATGCCGTCTGCCACGGCGCGACGGGCAAGGGCAACGATCAGGTCCGCTTCGAGCTGAGCTACTACGCGCTCGAACCCGGCATCCGCGTCATCGCGCCTTGGCGCGAATGGGACCTCACCTCGCGCACCCGGCTGATCGATTTCGCCGAGAAGAACCAGATCCCGATCGCCAAGGACAAGCGGGGCGAGGCGCCGTTCTCGGTCGACGCCAACCTGCTCCATATCTCGGCGGAGGGGAAGGTGCTGGAAGACCCCTGGGAGGAACCGGAGGAATACGTCTATTCCCGCTCCGTCGCTCCCGAAGCGGCACCGGACCAGCCGGAATACGTCGAGATCGAGTTCCTCAGGGGCGATGCGGTGGCGGTGAACGGGACGGCGCTGTCGCCGGCCGCGCTGCTGACGAAGCTCAACGAACTCGGCGGCAAGCACGGCATCGGCCGTCTCGACCTGGTGGAGAACCGCTTCGTCGGGATGAAGAGCCGGGGGGTCTACGAGACCCCCGGCGGCACCATCCTGCATGTCGCGCATCGGGCGATGGAAAGCCTCACGCTCGACCGCGGCGCGGCGCATCTCAAGGACGAGATCATGCCCCGCTACGCGGAGCTGATCTATTTCGGCTTCTGGTTCTCGCCCGAGCGCGAGATGCTGCAGGCACTGATCGACAAGAGCCAGGAGAACGTCGAAGGCACGGTGCGGCTCAAGCTCTACAAGGGTTCGGCCCGCGTGGTGGGGCGGAAGTCGCCGAAGTCGCTCTATTCGATGGCGCATGTCACCTTCGAGGAGGATTCGGTCTACGACCAGCACGATGCGGAAGGCTTCATCAAGCTGAACGCGCTGCGGCTGAAGCTGCTGCGCCGCCAGCGCCAGGGCTGAGTCCCGGTCGGAAGGTAAGGCGCATGAGCGACAGTGCTTCCAGACATCTCGACCGGCTGACCGACCTGGTCGGCCGGGCGCGCAAGGCGGGCGCCGATGCCGCCGACGCGGTGCTGTTCGAAGGCGCCTCGCTCTCCCTCAGCTACCGGCTGGGCAAGCCCGAGGACGTCGAGCGTTCGGAGAACCGGGACCTCGGCTTGCGCGTGCTCATCGGCCGCCGGCAGGCCTTCGTTTCGACCACCGACTTCGCTTCCTCGGCCCTGGACGAGCTGGTTGAGCGCGCGGTGGCGATGGCCAGGGCGACGCCGGAGGACCCCTATTGCGGCATCGCCGATCCTGCGGAGATCGCCCGCGCCTGGCCCGAGCTCGACCTGCAGGACCCGACCGAGGTCAGCGCGGAGATGCTGGTCGCCCGCGCCCGCGCGGCGGAGGAGGCGGCGCTTGCGGTCAAGGGCGTCACCAATTCGGAAGGGGCGGGGGCCGACTGGTCGACCGGGCTCGTGGCGCTCGCCGCCTCGAACGGCTTCGCCGGCGCCTATGGCGGGTCGCGCCACGGCGTTTCCGCCTCCGTCATTGCGGGCGAGGGAACGGGGATGGAGCGTGACTACGACTACGCTTCGACGCGCTTCCTCGCCGATCTGGGCAGTCCCGAAGCGGTGGGCCGGAAGGCGGGCGAGCAGGCGGTGGCCCGGCTCAATCCCCGCAAGATGCCCTCCTGCCAGGTGCCGGTGGTCTACGCCCCGCGCGTGGCGGGCGGCCTGATCGGTTCCATGCTCGGCGCCATCACCGGCCCCGCGGTGGCCCGCGGCACGTCCTTCCTGAAGGACAAGATGGGCCAGCAGATTTTCGCCCCCGGCCTGCGCGTGATCGACGATCCGCACCGCCGGCGCGGCCTGCGGTCCAAGCCTTTCGACGGCGAGGGCCTGGCGACGAAGCGGACCGTGATCATCGAGGACGGGCGCCTCACCACCTGGCTGCTCGACGGGGCCTCGGCCCGGCAGCTCGGCCTGAAATCGACCGGCCATGCCGCCCGCGGCACCGGCGGCCCGCCTTCGCCCGGGCCGACCAACGTCTATCTGGAGGCGGGCGGACTTTCGCCCGACGAGCTGATCGCCGACATCAGGCAAGGTCTCTATGTGACCGAACTTATCGGCATGGGCGTCAACGGCGTGACCGGCGACTACAGCCGCGGCGCGGCCGGTTTCTGGATCGAGAACGGGCGAATTGCCTTCCCGGTCTCCGAGCTGACGGTGGCGAGCAACCTGAAGGACATGTACCGGTCGATGACGCCGGCGAACGACCTGCAGTTCCGGTACGGGACCGATGCGCCGACCATCCGCGTCGAAGGGATGACGGTCGCCGGCACGTGAGCGTTCCGAAGGATCTCGCCGCGGACCACGCGCTCCTCGTCGAAGCGGTCGAGGAGGCGGGTGCGCTCGCCCGCCGCTTCTTCGAAACCGGCTTCAAGTCCTGGGAGAAATATCCCGACGACCCCGTGAGCGAGGCCGACATCGCGGTCGACAAACTGCTCCGCGAACGCCTGTCGGCGGCGCGGCCAGACTACGGCTGGCGGTCGGAGGAATCGACGGCGCAACGGGGGCAGGGGGCACGGACCTGGGTGGTCGATCCGATCGACGGAACCCGCGCCTTCGTTGCCAAGAAGCCGGAATTCGCCGTGTCGCTGGCCCTCATGGAGGGTGCCCGGCCGGTTGCCGGCGCCGTCTTCAACCCCGCGACCGACGAATTGTTCGAAGCCGTCCGCGGCGGCGGCGCGCGGCGCAACGGCCAAGCGATGCGCGCGAGCCGGCGCACCGATCTGGCCGGGGCCAAGCTCCTCGCCAGCCAGCGGACCTTCGAGCGCAACCGTTGGATCGAACGGACCCCCGGCGCCTCCTTCCACTACATGAACTCGATCGCCTACCGCATGGCCCGCGTCGCCGCCGGTGATTTCGAGGCGGCCATCTCGATGACCGAAAAGAACGACTGGGACATCGCCGCCGCCCACCTCCTGCTGGAGGAGGCGGGTGCCTGCTGCACGGCGGTGTCGGGCGACCGCCTCAGCTATGACGTGCCGGGTGCACGGCTGCCGTCGGTGCTGGCGGCCGCGCCCGGGGTGCACGGGATGCTGGTCGGTATGCTGAAGTCGCGGGGCTAGAGGGCCTTGGCGGCTGCGAGAACCTCATCCACATGGCCCGGCACCTTCACCTTGCGCCAGACCTTCGCCACCTTGCCGGCGCCGTCGATCAGAAACGTCGCCCGCTCGATGCCCATGTACTTCCTGCCGTACATGCTCTTCTCCACCCAGACGCCGTAGGCCTCGGTGACCTTGCCCTCCTCGTCGGCGCCGAGCGTGATGCCCAGGGCGTGCTTGGCCTTGAACCGGTCGTGGCTCTTCACGTCGTCGCGCGAACAGCCGATCACGACGGCGCCGGCCTTCTCGAACTCGGCTCCCTTGGCGGTGAACTCGATCGCCTCCTTCGTGCAGCCGGACGTGTCGTCCTTCGGATAGAAGTAGAGGACGACCGCTTTCCCCCTGAAATCCTTCAGCGCGACGGTGCCCCCGCCATCGGTCTTCATCTTGAAGTCCGGCGCCTTGCCGCCCACCTCAACCGGCATCCTCTTCCCCTCCGCTCCTGCGTATCGGCGTGACAATAGGTTCGGTACCCGCCGCTTCAAGGGCGGCGGCAGGCTCGGCGATGCGCGCGGCAAAGCGCCTCGCCACCTTGGCTTCGACGGTGGCGAGGCGGCGGGCGAGGCCGGCGAAGCTCGCCGTGCCGCCGACCTTGGCGATGAACTTGCCCAGGCCCGGCGGTATGGCCTTGGGATCGAATTTACCGACGATGCAGAGCCTGATGACGTTCTGTACGGCGCGGAGGAACAGCGTTGCTTCCTTCATCGCCTTGGCCTCCGCCCGGGGGAGCAGCTTCGCCGCGGCGAGGCGGTCGTAGAGATGGGCCGTGTTGCCGTCGAGGATCGCCGGATGCGACGCCGCGTGCGCCAGCAGGTGGTATTGGGCCATGAACTCGAGGTCGATCAGCCCGCCCGCCGCGTACTTGACGTCCCAGGGGTCGCTTCCGCCGTGCTGCTCGGCGATGCGGCGGCGCATGCTTCCGACCTCGGCGAGCAGGCGGCTCGCGTCGCGCGGCCGGGTCAGTGTTGCCGTGATGACGGCTTCCACCCGGGGCCGAAGGCCGGCGCTGCCGGCCAGCACCCGGCCCCGGCTCAGCGCCATGTGCTCCCAGGTCCAGGCCTCCTCGCGGTGATAGCGTGCGAAGGGTTCGATCCGGACCGCGATCGGCCCTTTGTTGCCGGAGGGGCGCAGTCGCATGTCGACCTCATAGAGTTGCCCCTCGGCGGTCAGCGCGGTCAGCGCGTTGATGTAGCGCTGGGTGAAGCGACTGAACCAGACGGAGGCCGACAGCGGCTTCGCCCCGTCGGAAGCCTCGGCTTCCTCCGCGTGGTCGTACACGATGATGAGATCGAGATCGGAACCGAAGGTCATCTCCCGAGCGCCGAGCTTGCCCAGGCCCACCACCACGATCTCGCCCCCCGGCACGCGGCCGTGCGTCCGCGCCAGGTCGTCGACGATGGGCTCGATCATGGCCTCCAGCACCGCTTCCGCGATGTCGGTCAGCGCGAAACCGACCTGTTCGACGTCGAGGTTGTCGCGCAGCATGCGCGCGCCGATCTGGAAACGGTGCTCGCGCGCGAAGCGCCGCGCCATGTCGAGCACGTCCTCCATGTCACGGGCGTGCTTCACCTGGTCCTGCATCTCGGCCAGATAGGCGGCGCGGTCGGGTGGCGGGGCGCGGAACTCCGGGCTGAGCAGGGCGTCGAGCAGGGCGGGGGTGCGGCCCAGCACCTCGGCGAGGCGCGGCGCCGTGCCCATGATCAGCGCCAGGAACTCCAGCACATGCGGATTGGCGTGGATCAGGGACAGGATCTGGACGCCGGCCGGCAGGTTGCCGAGGAAGTCGTCGAAGGTGCGGAAGGCGAGGTCCGGATGGGCCGTCTGGCCGAGCGCCTTGAGCAGCGGCGGCACCAGCTCCGTCATCAGCTCGCGCGCCCGCGCCGCCCGCATCGCCCGAACCCTGCCGTGGTGCCAGCCCCGGATGGTGGCGGCGACCCGGGCCGGCTCCTGGAAACCCATCTCGCGGAGCGAGCGGAGCGTGTCCGGATCGTCCTCGGTGCCGGTGAAGACGAGGTTGTGCCCTCCGGCGGAGAGTGCGGGCGCATGCTCGAACAGCCCGCCGTAATGGCTCTGCACCGTCGCCAGCGTGCGCCGCAGGTCGCGCTCGAAATCCGCGGTCGAGGCATAGCCCATGAAGGTGCCGATCCGCGCCACTCCGGCCTCGTCCACCGGCATCTTCTGGGTCTGTTCGTCCGCCACCATCTGCAGGCGGTGTTCCAGCGTCCGCAGGAACTCATAGGCGGCGGTCAGGGCTTCCGCGGCCACCGGGTCCAGCCGGTGGGTGGCGACCAGCGCCCGCATCGCCCCGCAGGTGTCCGACACGCGCAGTCGCCGGTCGCGCCCCCCGGCGATCAGCTGCTGGGTCTGGGCGAAGAACTCGATCTCGCGGATCCCGCCCGCTCCGACCTTGATGTCGTGACCGGCCACCGCGATCGCCTTGTGGCCTTTGGCGGCGTGGATCTGCCGCTTGATCGAGTGGATGTCGGCGATGGCGGCGAAATCCAGATTCTTGCGCCAGATGAACGGGGCGAGCCGGTGCAGGAAATTGCGCCCCGCCTCGAAGTCGCCAGCAATGGTGCGAGCCTTGATCATGGCGGCCCGTTCCCAGTTCTGCCCGAGGCTTTCGTAGTAGACCTCCGCCGTCGCCATCGACATGGCAACCGGCGTGGCGCCGGCGTCGGGCCGCAGGCGCAGGTCGGTCCGGAAGACATAGCCCTCGGCGGTGCGCTCCTGCAGGGCTTTCACGATGCCGTGCACCACCCGGGAATAGATGTCGCGCGGGAACCTGTTGCCTGTGGTCCTGATCACCTGCTCGTCGAAGAAGACGACGAGATCGATGTCGCTCGAATAGTTGAGCTCGCTCGCGCCGAGCTTGCCCATCCCGATGATGACGAGGCCGGAGCCGCGCTCCGGGTCGTCCGGATACGGCAGGTCGATGTCGCCCAGCTCGGCTCGGCGCCTGAGATGAAAGGCGGTGGCCGTCCTGACCGCTCTCTCGGCGAACTCGCTCAGCGCGCGGGTGACCTGGAACAGTGTCCAGACGCCTCCCAGATCGCACATGGCCGTGAGCAGAGCCACGCGTCGCCGGACGGTCCTCAGCCGGCCCATCATCTCCTCCTCGCCCTCCTCGGCCGGGGAGGGGCCCGCCTCGCGGAGCAGGTCGCCGAAGGCGTCTCCGGGAGGCTTGCCGAGGGCCGAGAGGAAGAAGCGCCGGTCCTTCAGGATGCAGTCGGCGAGAAAGGGGCTGTTGCCGAAGACGGCATCCAGCAGCGCCTTGCCGCGGCTGTCGGCCAGCAGCAGGCCGAGCTGCGGGGCGAGGTCCGCCTCGGCCGGATCATCGATCTCGAGCAGGTCGTGCCGGTAGCGGGCGGCGCGGTCCGCATCTGCGGCTTGCGGAAGTCGGCTCAGCCGTTCAAGAAGTGTGTATCCGGTCATTTGTCGTTGTCACTGTTTCCGGCAGACTGCGGGGCGGGCATCTGTCGCGTCAAGGATGGGACCGGGGCGCGTCGTCCACAATTGGGGTCCATATGGGCTCGATCCGCCTCATCGGTGCGCTGATCACCGGCCTGACGATCGTCCTGCTGGCGGTCGCTCTGCGCATCGCCAGCGGGCCGATCGCTCTAGGGCCGGTCGCGCCGCTCCTGGAGGAATTCGTCGCCGATCTGGGCGGCGACATCGTCATCCGGCTCGAAGACGCGCAGATCGCCTGGGACCGGGCGGATCGAACCGTGTCGCTGCATCTGAAGTCGGTACAGGTCGCGGGTCCGGACGGGCGCAGGCTCGCATCGGTGCCGCAGGCGGCGCTCGGTTTCGACATGGGTGCGCTGCTGCGGGGCCAGCCGAGGCCGACTCGGATCGACGTCCAGGGTCTCTCGCTGCGGCTGGTCCGGGATGCGGACGGCCTGGGCTTCGGCATGGAAAGCGTCGCCGGCTCCGACCAGGAGGGTTCGGCCGTTTCGGCCCTGCTCCAGGCTATCGTGACCGACGATCCTGAGAGTCCCTTCATCAAGCTTCGCGAGTTGCGGTTCAGGGATGCCGCCTTGGTCCTGGACGATCGTGTGCTCAACCGCAGTTTCGCGGCACCCGACGTCGACATCACCCTCCGTCGCGAGGCGGGAGGGTTGCGCGCGGTTCTCGACGGCGAGTTGCGACTGGGCGAGGCGCTGGTCGGCCTCGGCCTCAACCTCATGATCGACACCGGGACCGGCAGTGCGGACGTCGCGGCCCTGGTCGATCGGCTCGAGCCCGCGCATCTCGCCCTTCTCGTGCCCTCCGCGGCGGCGGACCTGCAGGGGATAGAGGTTCCGCTTCGCCTGCGGGCGAGCGGAAAGGCCGACCTGAAGCGCCTCCTCGCCCCGGTCGCTTTCAGCGTGGAATCCGATGGGGGCGTGATCCGGCTGCCGGCATTGGGGGCAGACGTGATCCGGCCCACGCGACTTCTGGCCGACGGCGAGATCAGTGCGGACCTGTCGCGGGTCCAGTTGCGCGCGGCGGAGATCGTGATCGACGACCTCTCGTTGCGGGTCGGCGGGGACGTTGTGTTCGAGCCGTCGGGACCCGCGATCGACGTCATCGTGAATGCCGGCCCACTTTCCGTCGCGGCACTGAAGCGCCACTGGCCGAAGGCGATCGGCGCTGACGCGCGCGATTGGGTGGCCGAAAACATCCTGGCTGGACAGATCCGGGATGTCCGCGCCCGCATCCGGGCCACCGGCCCCCAGCTCGCCGGCACGTCGCCGATGCCGGCGGATGCGGTCGCCCTGGAATGGCGGGTGGAGGGCGGCGAGGTGCGGTATTTCAAGCCTCTGCCCACGGTAACGCAGGTGACCGCGTTCGCTCGGATGAACGCTCACCGGCTGGACGTCGCCGTCAGCGAAGGTCGGGTCGGCGAACTGTCGGTGAGGGACGCCGCGGTCGCCGTGACCGGCCTGCATCAGAAGGATCAGTTCGCCGATGTGAAGGCGACGGTTGTCGGCCCGGTTCCGCTGGTGCTCGCCATCCTCGATCGCGAGCCGCTGGGCTTCATACGCCGCTTCGACATGGATCCGGCGGCCACCACCGGTGCTTCGAGCACCGTCGCGCGTTTCAAGTTCCCACTGGCCAAGAACCTCTCGATCGAACAGCTCGACGTCGGCGCCGACTCCGACATCACCGGCTTTTCCTATCCCAAGGTCTACGGCCGCTTCGCCGTGAGCGAGGGCCGGCTGGCGCTGAAGGTCGATCGCAAGCACCTGTCGGCGCGGGGCACCATCGCCCTGAACGGGGTGCCGTCGCAGCTCATCTGGGTCGAGAATTTCGAGGGGGGCGCCTTTGCCAGCCGCTACGACCTGACCGCGGTGGTGGATGATGAGGGTCGACGCGCCCTGGGTTTCCCGCTCGAACCGGTAGTGAAGGGAACGATCGGAGCCGATGTGGCGATCCAGGTCGCACGCGGCGGCGGCGCGCGTCTCGACGGGGCGTTCGATCTGGCCGACAGTGTGCTGACGCTCGGGCAGATCGGGTGGAGCAAGCCGCGCGGACAGGGTGGCAAGGCGCGAGTGTCGATCGACTTTCCGCCCGGCCTGCAGGCGCGCATCCTGAGCGCGGAGGTGGCGGCGGCCGACCTGACGGCGCGCGGCAGGGGGCAATTCGGTCCCGGCGAGGCCCGCCGCTTCGAGATCCAGAGCCTCAGGCAAGGACGCAACGACATCGCCCTCCTAATCGACGTCGCCGCCGATGGGGCGACGGTGGTCCAGGCGACGGGGCAGGGCTTCGACCTGCGGCCGATCCTGCGTGATCTCGACACGCCGGCCGAGCCGAAACCGGTGTCGGCGCCGCCCGAACCGCCGCTCAGCGTCCACTTCGACATCGAGCGCGTGCGCCTTCTGGACGACGTCTCCCTTCGGCTTAAGGGCCACATGCACCAGCGCGACGGCAGGACCGCGAACCTCGCGGCGTCGGGCCGGCTGGATGACGGCGCCGTGATCGACCTCGATATCCATCCCGAGGGCAAGGGCCGCGCCCTGAAGCTCAGATCCGCGGATGCCGGCGCGGTGATCAAGGCCTTCGGCATCACCGACGATGTGGTCGGCGGTACCCTCGCCATCGACGGGCGCATCGCCGACGAGCTCGAGGGTGCGCCGACGCACGGGACGATCAGGATCGATGCATTCAAGCTTCTCGACGCGCCCGTTCTGGCGCGCATCATCTCGGTCGCGGCGCTGAGCGGCGTCGGAGATCTTCTGCGCGGGGACGGCGTCGCCTTCACCGAGGCGAAGATCCCCTTCATCATGACCGGCCCGGTCGTCCGCATCGACGGCGCGCGCGCGCACGGGCCGGCCATGGGATTCAGCGCCGAAGGAACGATCAACAGGGCGGAGGAGACGCTGTCGCTGTCCGGCACCCTCGTTCCGGCCTATGCGATCAACTCCGTGCTCGGCAACATCCCCATCCTGGGCCAGATCCTGGTCGGACGTAAGGGCGAGGGGATCATCGGCATCACCTACCGGATGTCGGGGCCGTTCGCCGATCCGAGCGTGGTGGTCAATCCTCTCTCGGCACTCACGCCGGGCTTCCTGAGGAGGATCTTCGAGTTCGGGGAGGGGACCCCGTCACCGTCGAGCCCGCCACCGCCCGAGGGATCGCGGAACTGATCGGCTTGGTCAGGCGGTACCGGTCATGCGGGTCGGGTTCCGCCACCCCTCATGCCAGCGCTCGAAGGCCTCGACCTGAACCGGGGCGCTGATGTGGTAGCCCTGGACGGCGCTGCAGCCGAGCTCGGCCAGCGCCGTCATCGTGCGCTGGTTCTCGACCCCCTCGGCGACGACGGCAAAGCCGAGCGCGCGGCCGAGATCGATGATCGATCGGACGATGGCCCGGTCGCGCGGACTGTCGAGCATGGTCGCGATCAGCGTCCGGTCGATCTTGATCTCGTCGATGGGGAGGGTTCGCAGGTAGCCGATGGAACTGTATCCGGCGCCGAAGTCGTCGATCGAGATCGACGCTCCGAGAGCTCTGACGGCTTCGAGCAGCGCCCGGGCCCGGTCGATGTCGCGGATGAGGACAGACTCCGTGATCTCGAAGCTGAGGGCCCCGGCCGGTGCATTCTCCTCCTTCAGCGTCTCCTCGATGCAGGCGACGATACGCCAGTTGCGCAGGGAAACCGCCGACAGGTTGACGGATACAGGCACGGGGGTGCCGCTCGCCCCCAGCGCGCCGCGGTCTCGCAACGCCCGCCGCATCGCCCAGCGTGTCATCGGCTCGATCGCCCCGTTGCGTTCGGCGATCGGAATGAAGGCGTCCGGTGCCAAGCGCCCGCGCGAGGGATGCTGCCAGCGAATCAGCGCCTCGGCGCCGCAGAGGCCGCCGGACGCGAGATCGATCTTGGGCTGATAGAACAGGAGGTACTCGTCCCGCTCGGCGGCGAGGTGCAGATCCCTCGACAGGGCGCGCAGACCGACCGGGTCACCTGCGGAGACGCCCGCGAAGCTGGCAATGGACGCCGGGTTCGCCTTCGCCGCCTCGGTCGCGATGTCGGACGCGGCCAGCAGTTCGTCGACAGTCGCCGCATGATCCGGCGCGGTCGTCACCCCGATCACGACGTTGAGGCGGAAGGCTTCGCCGCCGGCGATGACCGGCTCGGCGAAGAGTTCGAGCAGCTTGCGCGCGACGACGCGCGCGGCATCCGGCGTCGCCTTCTGCGTCAGCACGATACCGAACCTGTCCGCGCCCACGTGTCCCACCAGGTCGGCGGCCCGGATACCGGCGCGCAGGCGTCGGCCGACGGCACTGGCGACGATGTCGGCGACGCGATGGCCGAACAGACGATTGATGCCGCGGAAGTCCTGGATGTCCACGCAGAGATAGGCGACCGCCGCCGAGCCGGCGCGCACCTGGATCATGAGTTGTTCCATGGCGGCGACCAGGGCGCCGCGCGGCAGCACGCCCGGAATGCCGGCGGGATCGGTGTAGAGGGCCTGGACGGAGGGGATCCTCGGCGGCCGGGGGACGAGCATGTCCAGGGCGAGCTGTTCTTCCAGACGCGCACCACCCGCGACATAGGTCGCGGCACCGATCTCGGCCAGCCGGCGCGCTTCCCCGTAGCTCAGGCGTTCGGCGAGGATGAAGAGCGGGCTCCCGTCCGTCGTCCCCTCTCGCCCCCCGGTCAGCGGAAGGTCCTCGCTGACCAGCGCCGCATCGAGGAGGACGGCGTCGAAACGCTGCCGGGCGAGCGCCGTGGACACCGCTCGCGCATCCGCGCAGCGATGGATTTTCACCTCGTGGCCGGCGCCTTCGAGCAGTATCGACAGTCGTGCGAGCCGATGCAGCGGCTGTTCGCCCGCGACGAGCAGATCGAAGACGGAAGACGTGGCGAGGGGAAGCGAAGGGGACTGGCGCTCGATCACAACGCGCCGAGTGTGCGCTCTTTCGGCTAACGCGCGATGAAATTCCTTGGTTAGCGAATGGTTACAAGGACTGTCAGTAGGTGCGCCTCAACTTGAGGAAGTCGTAGCGGCTGACGGACTGTATTTCGACCTCCTTCAGGTCGTTGCCGCGCACCACCTTGAGATTGACGCGCACGCCCGCATCGCCGAGAGCCCACATGCTGCGATACAGCTGTGCCGGCGTGCTGATCTTCTTGTCCTGAACGCCGATGATGATGTCGCCCGGCAGCAGGCCGGCCTTTTCCGCCGGCCCCCCCTTGGTGAGGCGTGTCAGGACGGGATGGCCGCCGACTTCACCGTTGACCGTGATGCCGATCCACGGCCGGTCGGGATTGGCGGATCGGCCGTCGATCAGCAGATCGGACAGGATCGGCTTCAACAGATCGATCGGTACGAAAAGGTTGCCGGGCCTGCCGCGTCCGTCGCCGGCCGCATCGCCGATGAACAGCGATCCCACCCCGACGAGACTGCCGCGCTGATCCACCAGAGCCGTTCCGCCCCAGTTCTGATGCGGTGGCGAGGTGTAGAGGGCCTGGTCCAGGAGGTACTCCCAGTAGCCGGCGAATTCCCGTTTAGAAACGATCACGGCGGCGACGGCGTCGGCAGCGCCACCATGTCCGATCGCGAGGACCTTTTCGCCCACCTGGACGTCCTGGGAGCGGCCGAGGGGGATGGGCTGCACGTCGAGCGGGGCGAGGGCCCGTACCAGCCCGAAGCCGGTATCGTAGTCATAGCCGACAACGTCGGCTGGGATGCGACGGCCATCCTTGCGATGCAAGGTGACGGTCTGCGCCTCGACGATCAGATAGCCGATGGTGAGGACGAGACCGCCGCCGTCGATCACGATGGCGTTCCCCTCGCGCTGACCTCCGAGCGTGGCGGCGCTCCGCGAATCGGGCGGAACTTCGGCTTCCAGCCGCAAGACCGCTGCGAGCGCGGCATCCAGTCCGCCGCCCTGCGCCCAGGCGCTGCATGGCGCAACGAGAATTGCCAGCAGAAGCGAGGCAGTCCTGAGAAGCATGCGGGCACCCGTCGTCAACCGGCCGCGGTCCGTGCATTTTAGGACGGGGCGGGGCGCGCGTCACCGCCGGTGTTCCGCGAGCAAGAAGGATGTTCGTCGTGCCAGTAATGTCGACCACCGAGCTGGAGGCCTTCCTAGAGAGCGATTTTCCTGAGATCGGAAGTCTGGGCGTACGGGTCGAGCAGGTCGACGATCGGTCCATTACGGTGCGTCTGCCCGCGAACGCCGGCAATCTTCGCCCTGGCGGGACCATTTCGGGTCCGGCGATGATGACCCTGGTCGATGTCGGTATGTATCTGCTGCTTCTGGCTCAGATCGGGCCGGTAGCCCTGGCCGTCACGACCAGCCTGAACATCGATTTCCTTCGCAAACCCCCCTTGGGCGACCTGCTGGGAGAGGGGGAATTGCTGAAGCTGGGCAAGCGGATAGCCGTAGGCGACTTTCGCATAAGGGGGGCCGGTGGCGGGCCGGTCGTGGCGCGCGCCTCCGTCACCTACTCGATCCCGCCGGCCGGATCGGCCTGAAAAAGCGGTGTTTTTGCCGATGGTATTATGATACCGCCACGATTTTCAGCGGAAAACCGGGACGAATCCGGTTGACTGCATCGAAAGGCGAAACTAGCTTCCGCGCCTCTTCGGGATGCCTGTGGTTCACACGGTGCGCCCCGCCCCACTAGGCAATGGTGCCATGAAGACCTATTCGATGAAGCCCGCCGAGGTGAACAAGGCCTGGGTCGTGATCGACGCGGACGGCCTGGTCCTCGGGCGGCTGGCGACGATCATCGCCATGCGCCTCCGCGGCAAGCACACGGCGCGCTACACCCCTCATGTCGATTGCGGTGACAACGTCATCGTCGTCAATGCCGAGAAAGTTCACCTGACCGGACGCAAGCGCGAGCAGGAGGTGTTCTACTGGCATACCGGGCACCCGGGCGGCATCAAGGGGCGCAGCCTCGGCCGCATCCTGGACGGCAAGCATCCCGGTCGGGTGATCGAGAAGGCGGTCGAGCGCATGCTGCCCAAGGACAGCCCGCTGGCTCGGCGCCAGTTCGCCAATTTGCGGGTCTATGCCGGCCCGGACCATCCGCATGAAGCGCAGCAGCCGACCAAGCTCGATGTCGGTGCGCTGAACCCCAAGAACAAGAGGAGGGCCTGAGCATGGCCGAAGGCCGCGTTCTCAGCGATCTCCGTTCGCTCGGTCAGGCGGGGCAGGCCGAACAGCCGTCTCGCGAGCAGAAGATCGATGCCCAGGGTCGCGCCTATGCGACAGGCAAGCGCAAGAACGCCATTGCCCGCGTTTGGCTGAAGCCGGGCTCCGGCAAGGTCCTGGTCAATGGCCGCGAGAGCAATGTGTACTTCGCCCGTCCGGTTCTGCGCATGCTGATCGCCCAGCCGTTCCAGGTGGCCGATCGCTTCAACAACTACGACGTGGTGTGCACCGTGGTCGGCGGCGGGTTGTCCGGCCAGGCCGGCGCGGTCCGTCACGGCATCAGCAAGGCGCTGTCGCTCTATGAGCCCGCGCTGCGGCCGGTGCTGAAGCAGGTGGGTTTCCTCACCCGCGACCCGCGCGTGGTCGAGCGCAAGAAGTACGGCAAGCCGAAGGCGCGCCGGAGCTTCCAGTTCTCCAAGCGCTGAGGAACAAGCACTCGCCCCCGTCATGGGGGCATGCGAAAAGGGCGCCTTCACCGGCGCCCTTTTTGTTTTAGGTTCATGGCAGTGGAGGAACGAAGATGGATCACGAGACGCCCTTCGCCGCAGCGGGCGGCCTGCGCCTTCCCTACAGGGGCGTGCTGCCGCGGATCGCTCAGGACGCCTTCATTGCCCCCAACGCCACCGTCATCGGCGATGTCGTCATCGGTTCGCAGGCCAATATCTGGTTCGGCTGCATCGTCCGGGGCGACGTGCACGAGATCCGCATAGGCGACCGCGCCAATATCCAGGACGGGACGGTCGTGCATGTGAGCAGGGAAAAGTTCGGCTGCTACATCGGCGATGACGTCACCATCGGCCACATGGCTCTGATTCATGGTTGCACCTTGGAACCCGGCGCCTTCGTCGGCATGAAGGCGGTGGTGATGGACGGCTGCGTGGTGGAAAGCGGTGCCATGCTTGCGGCCGGCGCGCTTCTGACTCCCGGCAAGCGGGTCCCCACGGGCGAGCTCTGGGGCGGCAGCCCCGCCAAGCTGTTGCGGCCCTTGACGGAGGAGCAGCGCGCGACGCTGGGCAACACCGCGGCCCACTATGCCAGACTCGGGGCCGAATACCGGCTCACCCTGAAAGGCTGAGGGCTTTGGGCGTCGCTGCGCGCGCCGACACCTGGACCCGCGATGCGCGGGTGATCGGATCGATTGGTGTCGCTCATGGCGTGAGCCACTTCTACCAGCTGGCGCTGGCGCCGCTCTTCCCGGCCATCATCACCGATCTCGACGTGAGCTACACCGCTCTCGGGTTCGCGATCACCTTGATGTACGCGGTGTCCGGGGTCTGCCAACCACTCGCCGGTTTCGTGGTCGACCGCTTTGGTGGACAGCGGGTGCTGGTGGCGGGCCTCGTGCTCGGCGGGGTAGGGGCCGCACTCGCGGGTCTCGCTCCCAACTACCCGATGCTGCTGGTGGCGGTGGTGGTCAGCGCGCTCGGGAACAGTGTCTATCATCCGGCAGATTTCGCGATCCTGAACCATTCGGTGAGCGACCGTCGGATCGGCCGGGCCTTCAGCGTCCATGGCGTGTTCGGCACGCTCGGCTACGCGCTGGCACCGGCGGTGGCGGCGCCGCTCGCCCTCGCCCTCGGCTGGCGTGGCGCCATGATCGCCATGGGCTGCGTCGGTCTCGCGGTGGCGGTCGTCATCGTGATCGAGCGCGACCTGCTGAAGAGCGAGCCGGCACCCCACGAAGAGACAGGGGGGCCACCGGCGGCGTTCAGCGCCGGCGCTCTTTTCCAGCTTCCGGTATTGCTCTGCTTCGCCTTCTTCGTGCTGCTGGCGATGGCCCAGATCGGACAGCAGACCTTTCTCGTCGCCACTTTGGGATCGCTCTACGGCATCGCGATGGAGCACGGACAGCTCGTTCTGACTACGCTCCTCTTGGGGGGCGCGGCCGGTGTGCTGTTCGGCGGGGTACTGGCCGACCGCACGACACGGCATGACTTCGTCGCCACCACCGGCCTTCTTCTCGCCGCCGCAGCGGCGCTTCTGCTGGCCACGGGGGCGGTGCCGCCGGCGCTGCTGGTGGCCGTTCTGGGGATCAGCGGCTTCTGCATGGGGACGACGAACCCGTCCCGAGACATGCTGATCCGCGCCGTCACGCCGAAGGGATCGGCCGGCCGCGTCTACGGTTTCGTCTATTCCGGTCTCGACGTCGGTTCAGCGGCCACGCCGGTCCTCTTCGGCTGGCTTCTCGATCATGGACACCCGCAGGCGATTTTCGTCGCCATCGGTTGCGTGCTGATCGTCGCCATGGTCACGGTGATGGGGGTCGGGCGCGAAGCGCGTGTCGCCTACGCCCGGACGTAGGTGCCCGGCGCGTCGCAGAGCGGTTTCAACTTACCTGCGCCGGGCTTGCGGGCCTTCACCTTCGGACCCGACTTCGGCGCCAGCCAGCGATCCCAGTCCTCCCACCAGGAGCCCGGGACTTCCTTCGCGCCGGCCAGCCATTCCTCGACGGTCGCCGGAAGGGCCTTCGCGTCGCTTATCCAGTGCTGATACTTCCCGTGATGCGGCGGGTTGACGACGCCGGCGATATGACCGGATCCGGCCATCATGTAGCGCACCGGGCCGCCGAACAGCTTCGTCGCCTTGTAGACCGAGCGCGCCGGGGCGATGTGGTCTTCGCGGGCGGATTGCAGGTAGATCGGGATATCGACCTTGCCCAGGTCGATCGGCACGCCGTGCATTTCCAGTCCGCCCGGCTGCGCCAGCAGGTTCTTCTGATACATGTTGCGAAGGTAGTAGCTGTGCATGGTCGCCGGCATCCGGGTGGAATCGGCGTTCCAGTACAGCAGGTCGAAGGGGAAGGGCTCGCGGCCCAGCAGGTAGTTGTTGACCACGAAGGACCAGATCAGGTCGTTCGCGCGCAGCATGTTGAAGGTGTTGGACATTTCCCGTCCGTCCAGATAGCCGCGGGCATGCATCAGCTCTTCCAGATGACGAAGCTGCTCTTCGTCGATGAAGATCATCAGTTCTCCGGCCTCGGAAAAATCGACCTGCGAGGCGAAGAAGGTGGCCGCCCTGATCCGCCTGTCGCCGGTTGCCGCCATATAGGCGAGGGCGGAAGCCAGCAGGGTGCCGCCGATGCAATAGCCGATGGCGTTCAGCTCCTTCTCACCGGTCGCCGCGCAGACGGCGTCCACGGCGGTGACGATGCCTTCGGTCAGGTAGTCCTCGAAGCTCACCTCCGCGAGATTTTCATCGGGATTGACCCAGGAGACGACGAAGACGGTGTAACCGCGCGCCACCATCCAGCGGATGAAGGAGTTATCCTCGCGCAGGTCGAGGATGTAGTACTTGTTGATCCAGGGCGGGAAGATAAGCAGCGGTCGCTTGTAGACGGTGGGCGTGGTGGGATCGAACTGCAACAGCTCGAAAATGCGGTTGCGGAACACGACCTTGCCGGGCGTGGTGGCGATGTTCTCGCCGATCCGGAACGACTTCATATTGGTCATCTTGACGGCGAACTGGCCTTCGCCGTCTTCC
>VFQQ010002941.1_pt1 | contig 17774 bp, 26 predicted proteins | sample 3512341 | NCBI WGS metagenome assembly VFQQ01 (sample SAMN10412373, study PRJNA504923) | tailings metagenome | isolation source: Relicate 2 Philex TSF1 revegetated site | place: Philippines: Tuba, Benguet | collected 2017-08-29 | reverse complement strand
CCAGTTTTGTTTCCGACCCCATGTGTTTCATCCCATGCTGCATCTCATCGAGAGACCTCCGCATCTCATGGACAGATGCCTCCTTGATTCATCCCCTGACAGGGCTGCCCACAAAACCAGCATGTGCTTGTTGCCTTGCGCCCTGACTGTACTATACGCGGTAGCGGCCATGTGTAAAGCAACTAGCGCACACCGGCAGGAGCGCACCACTTGCAGTGTGGCGTGCTTTGGTGCCTTTGAGGTAGCAGGCACTGTGAGGTGCCTAAGACAGCTGGTCAATTGGTTACATGGTGTGCAGTCATGGTGGTGGGCAGAGAGTCAGCAGCGGGAAGAGGAAGCAAGGAAGGGAGCAGCGCAAGGGTCGGCTCGGGCTAAAGAACCTTCAGTGTGGCTTGGCAGTTCGGCGGTAATGAGGAAACTTCCACCAGCTTGGCAGGCTCTAAGCCGTTGAAGTGGATTCAGCCACAAGCTTGGGCTGGCAGGCAACAGAGCCATCGCACGCCACAAGTTGGGCTTGTCTATGCCAGAACCATCTCCACCCACGAGGGAAGGCCAATTTTGCTGCCGTCTGAGGCCGGGATGGAGAAGCCTCACGCCGCCAGGAGCGTGCCGGAGAAGGTTGCAGCGGGCCAGAGGGAGCCGCCTCACCGGCCGGCCTGGTCTGCCAGCCGCCGCAGGTGCGTGAACGCCTTCTTCTTGATCCACTCCTGAAAGGGGAGGAGAAAGAACTTGGTTGACGTGCCCTTGGTGCGTTTCATACCATGCATTTCTTGGCGGCCATGGCACGCCAAGCGGTGCTGCTGCATGTCGCCACACCGCATGGCCACACCATTTCCAGCTGGCTCCAGCATGGCATGAGCAGGTTTTGGAAGCTGCAAAACTCACCTTGCCGCACGGCACGTATGCCTGGATCTTGGGCTCGAACACAAGCGCGCTGCGGCAGGCACAACAGCAGTAGGGAGCGAGTTTAATCGCAACAGCGCGCTGCGGCAGGCACAACAGCAGTAGGGAGCGAGTTTAATCGCAACAGCGCGCTGCGGCAGGCAGCACATGCAGCAGGGTGTGCGTTTCACAGCACAGCAAGGCAGCACTTGGCGCCTCCTGCATTCCCAGCGACACTCGTGGCCATGCAAACGCCACCGCCGGCCGATTGACTGCGCAGCAGGCCCACTCACAACCGCTGCCGCAGCCAATGCTCCCACCTAAGGTCAGGCATGTTGTCCACCCAGCTATACAGGTCACCAATATCGTAGGTGATGCTGCGCAGCTGCGGGTTGAGCTCTCGCAGCCGCCGCTCAAACTCAGCACAAATGCCTGCAAGTAAATTGAGTGCAGAGCAGCGGCCGCTGGGAGCTGGGAGGCGGCTGCTGCGAGCTGGCGTAGCAGCAGGCCGGCGTAGCAGGCCTGCCTGTCTGCTGTGCCATGCTGCAGGTGAAGCAGGCTGCGCTGCTTACCGTCGATGGCGCGCTCCACGCTATCGCTGCGAAAGAGCATAAGGAGGGGGAACAGGGGAGCGTGTGTTGAGCAAGCGGGAACGGCGTCCCACTAGTAGTAGCAGCAGCGGACCATCACCAGCTCACCATCCCCACCTCACCCACACTCACTAGTCTGCGAATGTGCGGCTGGCCTTGTTGGGCGTGGGCTGCATCAGCACTATCGTGTGATGCTCCTGCAGGGCAGCAGGGCAATCGGAACACGGTCGGCCTGCTAGCGGTGGCGGAGCAGGCGGCGACAGCGGCGGCGTGCTGGACCCGGCGCGGCCTAGCCGGCTAGCGACAACCCCGATTGTCACCGCAGTGTCCGCTGAGGCGCACCATGCTGCCCGCGCGTGCCGATTCGAGCGGAAGTGCGAAAAGAGGCTGCCGAGCAAGTGCTGGGACGGCGAGAGCGGTGGCTGGAAGGCGCAGCGTTCTGGGCAGGTGGGAGTGAGGCGGAGAAGGCGAGAGGAGCCCGAGAGGCGCCGCCTACATTCACTGCCAGCGAGGCGTGCTCGCCCAAGTCACCTGAACGCCCTCCTGCAGCCTTCATCGTACGTCCGAGCCTCTCTCTTTCAACAGATCTGCACCTGTACAGCGCGCCAGCTGCCCTCTACCCGCCGAACGTGTGACGCAGTCGCTCAGGACAGCCGCTGTGACCTCCAGGTGGGGCTCACATTGCGGCGACCGATCAGATCACGAGCAAGGCGCAGCGTGGCGCCTTGCCAACGGCCGCGGCAGTGGTGCCGCCGCCGCCGCCCTGCCGCCACTGCCCCTCCCCGCCAGCGCTCGCCGTTCGCTCCCCTCCCTGCTGCAGGCAGTGAGTTAAAGCAGCAAGTAATGTTTGGCTTTGGCGGCTTCGGCTACGGCGGCCCTGGCGGCGGCCGCTTTGAGGCCAGCTACCGCTGCTACCCGGTGTCGTTCCTAGACAAGCCGGAAGCAGAGCGCGGCGACAAAATTTTCTTGCCGCCCTCTGCACTGGACCGCCTGGGTGGGTGGCTCAATTACATTTCTGCATTGAGCAGTGTGTTGTCAGTTTCTGATTGCTGGAAGGGCGGTTGAGCTGCGGCGGTGGCGCAGGCTGCTGCGCAGCCCTGCCTTGCCAGCTAGCTGCCTTGCACATGCCTGCCTGCCTGCAACCTGGCCTCGAATCGTGCCCCGCTTGCTGCTCATACTGAATGCAGCCCAGCTGCACATCGACCACCCCATGCTGCTCACTCGCTATGCGTGTTTTCTATCTACTTCATAATCGCAGCCCAGCTGCACATTGACTACCCCACGCTTTTCAATCTGCTCCTCTGCTCACCTTCCTGCTCACATTGTGCTAATTTTTCGTGCAGCCCAGCTGCACATCGACTACCCCATGCTGTTCCAAGTGGAGAACCGGCGCGACGCGCGCAGCACGCACTGCGGCGTGCTGGAGTTTATCGCTGATGAGGGCATGGTCTACATGCCCTACTGGGTGAGAGGCTGTTGCTTGGCTTGCTGTGGCTGCTGCTGCTGCTGCTGCTGCTGCTTGGATTTGCCACATACTGGTGTCCTGCCTGGCTCGTACGTGCTGCAGTTTATCGCTGATGAGGGCATGGTCTACATGCAGTGTTGGGTGAGAGGTGGTTGCTTGGCTTGCTACGGCGCTGCTGAGGGCTGCTGCTGCCTCTGCTGCTGCTGCTGCTTCGTCGGCTTGCTAAGCTATTGCTGCTGCACCTACTGCTGCTGCTGCAACTGCTGGTGCTTGCGACAACTACATGAGTTGTGATGCAGCCGGTGCTTATTCCTGCCTCCAATACTGTCTACCTTTGCTGCAGATGATGGAGAACCTGCTGCTGCAGGAGGGCGACGTGGTCACGCTGCGCAGCGCCACGCTGCCCAAGGGAACCTTTGTCAAGCTGCAGGTGGGCATGGGTAGGGACTGCCGTGTGGATGGATTGTTGTGGCTCTGCCGCAGGTATGCCCTGGCAGGCTGGTTGCTAGCCCTTGGTCAGCCTGCATGTGCCGCAGCAGGGCCAGTGCAGCTACACGTGTGTGTGCAGGGTTGCAGCCGCAGCGCACCAAATGCTGTGCCATGTCTGTCTGTGTGCAGCCGCACTCCACCGACTTTTTGGACATCTCCACCCCGCTGATGGGCATGGCACTGTCCCTGCATTCCTCTCCCATTCTAAACACACCCACTCCCTCCCCTCGCTTACCTGCAGCCGCACTCCACCGACTTCCTGGACATCTCCAACTCAGCTTGTGACCAGCCCTGCATTTTCATCACGCGCTTGCATGTGCTTTGCCCTCTATCTGCAGCCGCACTCCACCGACTTTCTGGACATCTCCAACCCGCGCGCGGTGCTGGAGACCACGCTGCGCAACTTCTCCTGCCTGACCGGTGAGCTGGGATTCTGTGCATTCTCAGATCTGTGGGTTACATGTGCTGTACTGGGCTGTCGGGCAGGGGCATTCCGCTTATTGCATCCACTCACCCACATCCACTCAAACTCCTCTGCTTGCAGTGGGCGATACGATTCCCATCAACTACAACAACAAGCGCTACTTCATCGACATCATCGAGGCCAAGCCGGGCAGCGCCATCTCCGTCATTGAAACCGACTGCAACGTGAGCTGCGGGGGGCCATTGTTGCTTACTGTTGTTGTCCACTATTGTTGCTGGGTCGGGCATGTTTACCAGCCGGGGAGCGCAATTTCGGTCATCGAAACCGAGTGCAACGTGAGCTGACTGGGCCATTGCTGCCATGTTTGCTTGCTGTCGTTGGTTGTCATTGCTGTCATTGCGGTCATTGGCATGTACGCCAGCCAGGCAGCGCCATCTCGGACATCGTAACCGACTGCAACGTGCGCTGCTGGGGGTGGCATGGGTGCAGTGCAATTGTTACGTCATGCAGCTAACCACGCTTGCCCACGGCAGCAACTGAGACTGCTCGTGGTGAAGCCAGTGTGGTGCCTATCCGAGCTCAAGATGCCTCTAGCTAACTCTTGCTTCCAACACACCCCTGCAGGTCGACTTTGCCCCGCCGCTGGACTACGTCGAGCCGCAGCGGCAGCAGCCGGTGCCCATGGCAGCAGAAGCGCCCGCCGCCGCCGCCGGGGCCGCCGCAGCGGCAGAGCCGGCGCCAGCGGAACCTGAGGAGCCTAAATTCCTGGCATTTGCCGGAACGGGGCGGCGGTTGGATGGCAAGCCAGCCAGCGAGTCTCGCCCCATTGCCATCCCTCTGCCTGGAACCGGCCGCCCCGGAGCCAGCACCAGCGGACCGGGCTCAGCGGCAGGCAGCGTGGGCGGCAGCGAGGGACCGGGTTCGGCTGCTGGATCGGCTCCCAAGCGGCCCGGCAAAGTGTTCGGCGGCAATCGGCTGCAGGCGAAGCTGGCGGAGAAGCAGTCAGGAGGGGGTGCGGGGCGGCCGCCGCAGCCGCCGCCGCCGCCAGCTGAGAAGAAGGAGGAGGATGCAGAGGCCAAGTTCAAGGCCTTCTCGGGCAAGGGATACAGCCTGAAGGGCTGAGCTGGGCGGCTGCCCAGCCAGCTGGCGCTGTTGCCAGCCGCTCTGTTCATCCCCGCTGCGCAGCCTACCGATATAGATGGCTGTGCAGCCTACATACATGGCTGGGCGGCTGCCTCTTCTGTGTGACTCTGTGAGGCGCCTGGCTGCTGACCCTGTACATTACACATGCTGCGCAGCTGCTGTAACAGTTGCAACATGCACCCAATGTGCTGTTGATGTGCAACCAAGGCTGTTCAGGAAAGGCAAAGGCATGCTTGCAGCCGGAGTTGGAAAAAAAAATCGGGCATGCCATGCAAGCATGCGTAACAAACAAAACTGTACATCTGCATGGTCCTTCCACTGCCCTTTTCCATCTGCTCAGCTCACAAGGTCTTGCTGGATCAGCCGCTCCCCGGCAGCTGCACGCCTGCCACTTGCAGCACCGCCTGCATGGCTGCCGCCGCCGCGCTGTACTGCTGGCGCTGCAGCAGGCGGCGCAGGTAAGCCTCCTGCTAGGAAAAGGGAGTGGGCATGAGTGCTGTTGGCTGGTCATTTACTGCACACCTCAACGCATCAAAGCAACACGGTTGCCAGCACTTCTATCGTGCGAGCACCACATCTGAACCCACCTTTTTGTCCGGTAGAGGCAGCAGCATGGCAAACGCTGCCACCAGTTCAGGAGTGAGGCCCGAGGCGGCGGCCGCCGCCACCTCCACCGCTGCTTGCAGCAGGTCGAACAAATCCTGATCTGCTTCTGGCTGTGGGGGCTGCTGCTGCTGCTGCTGCTGCTGCTGCTGCCGCTGCTCGTGCTGCTGCTGCTGCTGCTGCTGCTCGTGCTGCTGCTGCTGCTCGTGCTGCTGCTGCTGCTGCTGAGCAGGGGGCGATGTGCTCTGGCTTGCACCGCCTGCTGCGCCTGCTGTATCTGCTGGCCCTGCTGCCATTAGTGAGCCATGCAGGCTGGCCACAGCCGGCCCAAAGCTGCCCGCCTTCTCCTCAGCACCGTGCACCACCTCAGTTGGTGCCAGTGATGGCTGCTGCTGCACCTGCGGCTCCTGCTGCGCCTGCCCCTGCGGCTGCTCTTCTGGTGCAATGTGCCGCAGCGGCTGTCGCTGCTTGCGGCGGCGCTTGGCAGCAGGTGCTGGGGCTGCGTTGCCCCCACTTGCAGCGGCAGCTGGCTGCTGGTCCTGCTGGTGCTCCGCCTGCAACCCAAACTGCTCGGCTGCCCTGCCGTCGCTCTCACTGCCTGCTGCCTGCTCCATGCCACGGGCCCGTTTCTTGGCAGCGGAGGCTGGGCCGCCGTTGAAGGCAGGCGGACCTGGCTGCTGGCATACCTGCTGCTGCTCCTGCCGCTGCTCCTGCTGCTGCCGCCGCCGCACTCGCCTGCTGTTTGATGGCTGCCCCATGCCAGTGGGTGCCTGCTCGCCTTCTTCCTCCTCATTGCTGCTCACCCCCAGCTGCAGTGCTGCATCCTGCCACTTCTCCTGCTGCCGCTGCGTTTTTAACTGCCTGAGTGCAGTGCCATAGCAGATATGGCACAACCACTCCTCGCCGGTGGCCGGGTGGCGGTGCCACGCTGCCCCCTTGCTGCTGCCCGGGCTGTCCGAGCCGCACCGCAGGCAGCGCCGCTGGCCAACCTCTCTGCGGATGTTGCTCAATTTCTGCGGCTCAGCAGGGCGGCGCTGCAGCACATTGTCGGAAGGCAGCTGTCCGCTGTGGCTCTTTGCATACTGAGCGCAGGCGTTGCACAGCCGGCGCCCGCTGGTGGGATGGCGGCGCCAGTTGCCTGACGTGTGACTGCCGCCGCAGTGGGAGCAGGCTCTCCGCTCGCCGCCCTGCTGCTGCTGCCGCTGCTGTGCCTGCCAAATGTTGTTGTAGCAGGGGTGGCACAGCCACTCCTCACCAGTGGCTGGGTGGCGGTTCCAGTGCGCTGACTTTCCGCCACCAGGGCTGTCCGAGCCGCATTGCAGGCAGCGCCGCTGCGCCATCTCTCTGCGCACATCTGCCAGCCGCCTCGGCTCAGCCGGGCGTCGCTGCAGCACGCTGTCTGGTGGCAGTTGGCCCCCATGCTTGGTGGCAAAGTCTCTGCAGGCGGTGCACAGCCGCTGCCCGCTGGTGGGGTGCCGCCTCCAGCGGCCTGATGTGTGGCTGCTGCCGCAGTGGGAGCAGCGCTTTTCCTCAGCTGCCTCCTGCTGCCCCTGAGCGTCTGGCCTGTCTGATGCCATGCCTGCAGCTGCAGCGAGCGGGGGCAGCTGGCGGCGGCGGGTTTGGCAGGTGCTGCAGCCAGCCTGCAGAGTCAGAGAGTGCTGCTACTAGCAGCTAGCCAGGCTGCCTAACGCATTCGAGCTGCCCAGCTGCGCTCGAGGCTGCCCTCCAGCCGCACCTCAGCGTGGGGCCCAGACCCAGCGTCCTCTGCTGGTTGGTGGGGCTTCCATACTGCCGAGAAGGCGTTGGGGAGGCAGGGCACGACGAGAGCTCGAGCCACTGGTGCATCCGCCGCCTGCCCGGTCAGCGCTAACAGTGTGCAACTTATCAACTCCTCTGACATGGCATTCCTTACATTTCGATTTCAAGCCTCAGCAGCATCCCCTGCTGCAGCCTGGCAGGCCTCCCGGTGGCCTGGCCATGCCGCACGCTGGCAGTCAACCGAGCAGAAATGCACCAGCCGGCAGCCGGCACACAGCTTCAGCTTGCGGCCCTCTGGCCCGCAGGAGGCACCGCACTGCAGGCACTGCTTGCTGTGCCTAGCCCTCTGCTGCGCCGCCCCAGCTGCATTCGCAGGGTCTCCTGCTGCCTGTCGCTGCCCCCGCCCGCCGCCGCCGCCGCCGCTGCCGCCACTGCTTTGCAGCAGCAGGTCAACAAGTTCGCGTTTCTCTGCGCAGCCGCTGCTGTCGATGCCCGCTGCCGCCAAGCGCGCTTTGAGCTCCCGCACCGGCAGGGCCTGCAGCTGCTCGCGGCTGGCGGGCGGCTGCTGCGACTGCTGTGCCTGCTGTGGTTGCCCAGGGCCACGCTGGCTGTCTCCGGGGCGTCGGATATGTCGAGCATGACTCTCAGACGCGTCCGGGCTGTCATGCTCTCACGAACCAGGTCGTCGTACGGACTGCAGCCAGGGGGCAGGTAGGGCCGCAAAACGGCGAGAATAGTCGGTGGGACATTGCTGATGCTGCACAATGCTGCAGCAACACTGAGCCTGCACTTCAGCAGCTGCCATGCTTGCTGCAGCAGAGCCCTTCACTCTGCCCCGGGGCGGTGGCTCGTCTATGCGTCCCACATCCTGCCCTGCATTGCCAACCACACTGCCCCATCTCATCCTCCGCACCTGCCCCACAGCTCCTGAAACCGCTGCTCCAGCGTGCGCAGCAGCCCGCCGCTGCGAATCTGTTCCGCAAGGTTTTCACCACAGCAGCCCAGGTAGCACACCAGCAGGTAGGTGAATGCCCCGTTCACCGGATGCTGCAGGGCACGCAAAGGGCAGCGGCAGCGGCAACCAGTGGGCTGCAAGCCGGGGTAAAGCGGCAGAGCCAGCATACGTGGAAGGGAGCTGCCTTGGCTGCCATTTCGGCGTGCCCAGCGCCTGCGCTGCTTGTGGCCACAGCTTGAGTGCAATGGCTGATGTGGCGCCCGGCCACCGCTCACGTCCGGCATAGCATAGCATAGCATACCGCTCACCTCCAGAGCTGGGCGCTGCAGCCGCGTGTGTAGCTTCTGCAGAATGATTGGCTGCTGCAGCACCCAATCGCACAGCTGCGCCCCGGCCTCCTTCTGGCTTGGGTGTGCGAGCGCCTTTGCCATGCGCTGCGCGATGTACAGCACGTGTGATTCAGTGCTGAGGAGGGAAAGACAGAAGAAGGCCAAGCGGCAGCATCAGCGCGTGCTACAGTGTGCCTCGGAAGCAACAACGTGCAGTTGAGCAGGCATGCGGCAGCGACAGCAACACCGCATGCATCTAGCAGCGGCACGGCGGCAGCAGCGGCGGCGGCGGCAGCGGCAGCAGCACCACTCACTCTCCGTTCGTCGGCACGCCCAGGAGTGTTGGACCTGACGGGCTGCTCAGCAGGCGCAGCGTGCTGTGCAGCGCGCCGCCCCGGGCTGCTTCCAACTCCACCTCTGGATGCACCTGCCGGCCGAAGTCATCGCGAGTGCCATTCAGGCTGCGAGCCGTGCTTACGAAGCCCACCTGGCGGCCAGGCAAGCAGGTTGGGAGCAGACGCTTTAAAAGCAGGCCACAAACCGCAGTTCTGTCAGTGCAAGAAGCCTGCGATGCACCCTGCAGCCACGGCACAGCTGGCCAGCAGAGCTGAGGCAGCACGTGAAGCCCGCACAGCATGGTTCAGCACCCAGAGCAGCTGCACACGAGTGCTAAACCCGCATGGAGTGCTCAACCCAAGTTGTGCAACCTTGTGCAACGTGAGGATGCACGCACGCACAGTAGACAGGGCTTGCCTTGGCCAGGGAATTGAGGAGGCAGAGGTGCATGGTGCGCTGCGCCTGCGAGCCTCGCTCTCGCTCAATCAAAGCTAGGTGGCGGCACAGCTCCCGCACACCCGCCAGCTGCTGCGCCAAGCTGAGATCCTCGCAATGCGTGTGCACCACGAAATCGCCCACCTGTGAGGCATTGGTCGAGAGACGGGCGGCCGGGGTTGGAATCACAAGGTTTCGAAAAGAAACGCAGATAAGCTTGGCGTGAGGATGGCTGTGGCCAGGCAGAGCAGCAAGCCGCCAAAAGTGGCTGCCCAGCCCATGTGGATGGAAAAGGTGCTATGCATGCTGCCATGCTGTCAAGCCAGGCATGCACCAAAGGGGTCCAGCTCAATGAGCAGAGCGTGCTGCCCAAACCTAAACATGCTGCATCCCCTCCCAGAGGCAGTCGACTTACGAAGGCAATTTGCTCGCCGGCAGGAAAAGCGCGCGCGGTGCCCGCAGCTTGCAGTGCCGGCAGCACAAACTCGGCATACTGGCGTGCGCCAAAATAGTAGTCTGTGAGCAATGGGAGAAGCAGGTTATACAGATTGAAGCGCGTGCCAAAGCAGTAGTCTGTCCGCAATCAAGGTCACAGAAGGGTTGGGGCACTGTGAAGGCATGCAGGCTGCCAGCAAGGTCAAGGAGGGGAAAGGCACCAATCAAGCAGCGGCACGCAGGCAAAGTGCACCAGCTGCGAGCGCAGCTGCCCTGCCCTGCCTTGCCTTCTGACAAAATGCCTACCTGGCTCGCCCTGCAGCCCATACAGGATGCCATCCACGGCACCGGACACCGCCTGGAGGTTAGATCAAGGGGCGGGAAGAGAGGTTAGGGATGTTGAGTGTGCAGCTGTTGGCTGCAGCCGCCGCCTGCCACAAGAAGGCAGGAAGACGACAGGGACATCAGCTGCTGCGGCGTTCACAAACCAGGCGCATCAACTGACCTCCAGCGAGCGCCAGAACTTGTTGCTGCCCGCGCCGTGGCGCTGCAGCACCCGCACTGCCGCTCGGTACGCCTGGGCCGCGTTGGCCACTAAAAGTGCGGCTTGTGTGGAGCGGCCGCCCGCCCGCCGCTCGGCATATGCCGTCAGCTCCTGCTCAATGTCCGCCATATCAGCAGGCTGGCCTGGGGTCGGTGTAAATGGGCGGTAGGCGGGATGGCTTCGAACGGCGGCAGCTGCGGCAGGCTGCGGCCGGCGGGAATGACGGCGGCAGCTCGCGCCGATCGGCTCGCTGCGCAACGTGCTCGTGGCGGTCGCACCTTTCTCTAGCTGTGAGAGGCGCTTGGCTGGGCGTAGCTCCAGTGCGAACCCGGCGTCCGCGCCCTCCTGCAGCTGCAGCCGGCGTGTCGCCCGATGAATGAAAAGAAATGCTCGAAGATGCAAGTGCGAGCGCCTGCAGGCCCCTCCGTTCGCTGGCACTGCGCTGCGGCAAGGGCGGGCGGCAGTGCCGCCGCTGCGGGCTGAGCGTGGCAATGCACTGCTCTTCTGCCAGTCAACCCCCGGTGCAGTGCTGCTGTCAACCATAAACACATGCAGTCTTCAGTTCAAAACTTCGGTCCACTGCTGGCTTGGGCTACCAGCCTGCCTAGCGGCACCGCATGCTGGGCTGCGAGATGCGCAAGCACGTTCACTGTGCAAGTTACAAGAGCTGTGCAAGGGCAACAATCTCGTGTTGCAAACAAACATTGTCAAAGCACTGCACACCACGTATCGACAAAGGACATAGTGTGCGCTGATCACCCGGCACACACACCTCCTGCCCGCCCTGCCGCTGTGCCGTTCCGCTGTCTTGCTCAGCCTGCCGCCGGCACAGGGCAGCCTGCCCGGCACAGCGCGGTCGTCATGAATGCCGCTGCAGCGCTGAACTGGCTGCGTTGAAGCAGGCGCTGCAGGAAAGCCTCCTGCAGTAGCGGATATGATGTACCACGTTTTGAGTTATGAGCAAGGTGAGTTGGCAGCTGCGCGACCACCGTCGCGCCACCAGGTTGGGTTGCCTGCAGCTAGTTGCGTGTTGGCATATGCCAAACCAGCCTGCCAAGCGAGCACTTACCCGCCGTGCATCCAGCGGCGGCAGTGCAGCAAATGCGGCCACCAGCTCTGGCGTCAGGCCGGAGGCTGCCGCCGCGGCCACCCCCATTGCTTGCTGCAGCAGGTCGAATAAATCCGGCTCGTCGTGCTGCTGCAGCGGCAGTGGTGCCTGGTTGCCAGCGCCTGTGCCTGCATCCCCAGCTGCGGCTGCAGCCGCTGCCTGCCCTGCCTGTCCTGCCGCCACTGGGGTACCACCCAGGCTGGCTGCCGCAGGAGCGACGCTGCCTCCTGGCTCCCCTGCCCCTTCAGCCAGCACTGTGGTCGCAAACGATGGCTCCCCCAGCTGCTGCTGCTGCTGTTGCTGCTGCTGCTGCTGCTGCTGCTGCTGCTGCTGCTGCTGAGGTGGCAGGTGCTGGGGCTGCGCCTGCTTGCGCCGCTGCCGCCGCTTGGCTGCGGGCAGCGGCGCCTGGCCGCTGCCGCTGGCACAGCCAGCATGCGACACCTGGTGCCGATCTGCCCTCTGCTGCTCTCCTGCTGCATCACTGCTGCCGCCTCCTGCCTGCTGGCTGCTGCGAGCTCGTTTTCTAGGCGCAGAGGCGCTGCCGGCTGGCCCTGGCTGCTCCCCCTGCCCCTGTGTGCGCTTGCGGGACAGTGTCAGCGGAGCAAGTGCCTGCCCGCCTTCCTCCAGACCCTCCTCACCGCTGCTGGCCTCCAGCTGCTCCTGTTGCTGCTGCTGCTGGCGCTGTGTTTTGAGCTGCCTGTACGCGCGGTTGCAGCAAGAGACACACAGCCATTCCTCGCCGATGACTGGGTGACGGTACCAGTGCGCAGCCTCGCCGCTGCCTGGGCTGTCCGAGCCGCACCGCAGGCACCGCCGCTGCGCCATCTCTCTGCGCACGTCTGCCCTCCTGCGTGGTTCTGCCGAGCGCTGCTGCAGCACGCTGTCGGGCGGCAGCTTGCCGCCATGCTTGTCTGCATACTTGCCGCAGGCGCCGCACAGCCGCTGCCCGCTGGTGGGGTGGCGACGCCAACCACCGCTTGATGTGTGCCTGCTGCCGCAGTGGGAGCAGGCCATCTGCTCACCACCGTGCTGCTGCTGCTGCTGCTCCTGTGCCTCCCTGATAATTTGGTTGTAGCAGGGGCTGCAGAGCCACTCTACGCCGGTGGCTGGGTGGCGCCGCCAGCTTGCCCCTCTGCCGCCGCCCGGACTGTCCGAGCCGCACTGCAGGCACCGCCGCTGCGCCATCTCCTCCTGCGTTCCCAGTCGCCGCGGCTGAGCAGGGCGGCGTTGCAGCACGCTGTCAGGCGGCAGCTGGCCGCCATGGTTGTCTCCGTATTGGGCACAGGCATTGCAGAGTCGCAGCCCGCTGGTGGGGTGCCTGCGCCAGCGGCCCGCAGGGGTGTGGCGGGTGCCGCAGTGTGAGCAGCGCTTCTCCTCAGCTGCATCCTGCTGCCCCCGAGCGGCTGGCCTGTCTGATGCCATGCCTGCAGCAGCGGCAAGCGGTGGCAGCCGGCGGCGGCGGGGTTGGCAGGTGCTGAAGCCGCCCTGCAGTGGCAGAGAGTGCAGGCAAGGCGCAGCTGGGCGTGTGCCTGCTGCAATTCTGCTGCCCAGCTGCGTCTGAGGCCGGCCCACCAGCCGCACCTTCAGCTTTGGGTCCAAACCCAGCCTCCTCTGGCGCTCACTGGGGCGCCCATGCTGCTGAGAAGGTACTGCGGACAGGTGGTCCAGAAGGCGGAAGCTCCAGCACTGGTGCCCACACCGCCCGCCGCCCGCCCCCTCAGCACCGCCCCCATGCATGATTGGTGGCACCCCCTCCACTTTGCATATACGAGCGCCCTGCAGGCCCCGCCGTTCGGTGGCCAGCGCTGCGCCGAGGGCGGGCGGCAGTGCTGCCTCTGCGGAGCGTGGCAGTGCACTGCCCTTCTGCCATTCCACTCCAGAGCCGTGCTGATTTGCAGAACAAGCACAAATGTACGGCTCGTGTATGGCACTCAAGCTGCATCGCTGGCCACCCTGCCTGCTTGGCGGCGGAGTTTGCTGTGCAGGCAGCGCCAGCGCCTGCGTTTTTGCAAGTTACAAGGCTGTGCAAGTGCAACAATCTGGTGTTGCAAGCATCAATGTCCGCTCCCCACCCGGCATGCACCCGCCACAATGCCATCGCCACATCAAGCCTGCCTGCCTGGGGAGGGCTTGCGGTGCCGTCCTTGCAACCGCCACTGCTGCACTCCCCCACCGCACTGCAGCCGTGTGGCAGCTGCACGCTTTGGCCGCTCAGCTTCCCCGCCCTGACTGCTGTGGAGGGCGGCTGCCACCGACCGCCCAGCTTGTCAGGTCCAGCCTGCCTGCGGCAGGCAGCCCTGCTTGCCTGTTCAGCATGGCCCCCGGCTGCAGGCCGCCTGCCCCGTGCAGAGCGCTTGTCATGAAGGCCGCTGCGGCGCTGAACTGGCTGAGCTGCAGCAGGCGCCGCAGGAAAGCCTCCTGCAGTGGCGGGAGCTGGAGCAGCACACTTGAGTTGAGCACCAGGCGAGTCGCATGCATTAGGGCGGCGCCACAGCTGAAGCAGGAGGGTGACAGACCAGTCCCCGTAGTGAGCCACTCACCCGCTGTGCATCCATTGGCGGTAGAGCAGCAAAGGCCCCCACCAGCTCGGGTGTGAGGCCCGACGCTGCCGCAGTCGCCACATTCATCGATTGCAGCAGCAAGCCAATCAGGTCTGGCTCTGCTGCTGCAGCCATTAACGGCAGCTGCGGCTGCTGCTCTGCAAGCTGGGTTGCCACCTGCTGCACCTGCAGCGCCACCTGGCTCCCCGGGGCTGTGCCAGCAGCAGCTGCTGCCGCTGAGCCTGCCGCCGTGCCCGTTGTAGCTGCCGCCCGCCCCGCCGCCAGCCGGGTGCCACCCAAACAGGCTGCAGCAGGCCCAGTGCTGCCTCCTGGCTCTGCTGCCCCATCAAGCAGCACTGTGGGTGCAAGCGTTGGCTCCCGCTCCGCCTGCTGCTGCTGAGGTAGCAGGTGCTGGGGCTGCGCCTGCTTGCGGTGCTGCTGCCACTCGGCAGCAGGCCCGGCGCTGCTGCTGGCGTGGCCAGCCTGCTGCTGGTGCTGCTGCGTTTGCCAGTGCTGCCCTGGTACTGCCCCGCTGCTGCCGCCTGCTGCCTCCTGGCTGCCATGAGCTCGCTTCGCAGCTGCAGGGGCGCTACCTGCTGGCCCTGGCTGCTCCTGCAGCCATTGCTGCCGCTGGCTCTTGAATGGCAGCAAGGTCCCAGCATGTGCCTGCTCACCTTCCTCACTGCTGCTGGGCCCCTGCTGCTGCACTGCACCCTGCCGCCGCTTTTTGAGGTGATACTTAGTGAGGCTGTAGCAGGACCCGCACAGCCACTCCTCGCCGGTGGCCGGGTGGCGGTGCCAGCACGCACTTTTGCTGCTGCCCGGGCTGGTCGAGCCGCACTCCAGGCACTGCCGCTGTGCCCTTTCCGCTCTAGTTCCCTTCAGTCGCGGCACAGCGGGGCGGCGCTGTAGCACGCTGTCAGGCGGCAGCTGGCCGCCGTGCTTGTCTGCATAGAGACCGCAGGCATTGCACAGCCTCTGCCCGCTAATTTGGTGCTGCCGCCAACGACCTGCGGTGTGGCAGCTGCTGCAGTGGGAGCAGCGCCGCTCCTCAGCTGCATCCTGCTGCTGCTGCTGCTGCTGCTGCTGCGCCTGCCTCCTGTAGATTTGGTAAATGTGGCTGTAGCAGGGCCCGCACACCCACTCCTCGCCAGTGGCCGGGTGGCGGCGCCAGCTCACCCGCTTGCCGTTGCCTGGGCTGTCCGAGCCGCACTGCAGGCACCGCCGCTGCGCCGCGTCTGTGTGCACAACGCTCTTTTTCCGTGGCTCTGCTGGGCGCCGCTGCAGCACGGTGTCTGGAGGCAGCTGGCCGCCATGCGTGTCTGCATGTTTGCCGCAGGCAGCACAGAGCCGCTGCCCGCTGGTGGGGTGCCGCCGCCAGAAGTCACTGGTGAGGGTGCTGCCACAGTGCGACCAGCGCTGCTCATCAGCCTCGCGCTGCTGCCTCTGGCGAGACATGGCTTGCGGGCGAAGGCACAGCCCAGAGCCCCGCCGCAGCTGGAAGCTGGCGCCGCTGTCGCTGCTGCAGAAAGGCCCAGCTGCGGAGCCGCCCTGCACACGAGGCCACAGCTACTCCTGTTCACTTTCAGCCTGAAATCGCAGCTGCAGGGCGGAGCCACGGGCGATCCGAGAGGCAGGCGTCCCTTGCCTGTTCTGGCCGCTCAAGACGATGCTGGGCAGCAGCTGAGCGCCTCGCAAGAGCCAGTAAACCAGCAGGTGTCGAAGGCAAGGGCTCTGGAGGGTTGGCCCACCGGCCGCCTGGCGATAACGCAGCGCAGCCAGCGCTCTCTCATGGCCACTGCACCATCCATAGATATGCTCCTTGCACACTTAATTACACTGCTCATGTTGCTGAGGCAAGGAGCATGCAACATCCTTGCACTTTAGGCCTCCCCTGCTCCCTCCTCTGCCGCCCCGCCGCTGCCGCCGCTCAGCGCCGCCGCCAGCTGGCCGTGCGCCGCATGCACTCCTTCCACCGCTGCCTGCAACGCCCGCTCTGCCGCCGCCCCCGCCTCGCCGCCATCTCCCGCTGCTGCTGCCCCTGGCGGGGGGCACTCTTCCTTCAAGAGATCGCAGCTGGTGGCCAGAGCCTCTGCTGCTGACGCAAGCTCCTCTGGGTCTTGCGGCGGGTACACCGCGGCTGCGGGGATGAGGGCGGTGGGCAGGAGGTGCTGTCAGCGAGGTGGGGGCCGCAACGTCACAGGTTCCTGAAGCCTAGACGCTGTCAAGCTCCTGGTTGCCTGCACTAACGTGGACATTGTTTTGGTGCCACATGCCCAGCTTATTCGCCATGAACAAACCAGCCAGCTCCAAAGCTCACCCAGCTCCAAAGCTCACCTGCCAGGTCGTCGCACACAGGCGCCAGCGACTTGACGTGATAGAGCACACATTCCCATTCCTTAATGCAGCATCGGCGTTTCAGCTCGACAAAACCTACCTGCCAGGTCGTCACACACTGGTGCGAGCGACTTGATGTGATAGAGCATCGACTCCCAGCCCTCTACTGCTTCCGGTGCCAGGCCCTCGCTGCACGCAGCAAACGAGAACATGCACGGGTCGTTTGATGGGCGGCTGGTGTGGCTGGTGTGCTCTTCACATGCAAAGCAGCATGCACAGCTGGAGCGGCGACCCCGCTGCCGGGCCCCCAACCTGCAAACCAAAGAGCAGACATCAGCGAGCAAAGCTTATCGCAGTCACTCAGCTGCTGTCCATGCAACCTCCATGGGCCTCCCTGCTCACCGCTCAGCAAGCAGCTGCCGGACCACTGCCTTGACCAGGGCCGCAACCGCCGCCAGCAGGCCTTTGGCTCGCCTCGCCACCTCAAGCTGCTCCGCGCTGAAGGCCTCAACTGCAAACCCAAAGCCGGCGTCTGAGTCTGCATCCGAACCGCCGCCGCTGCTGCCTGCGCCCTGCCCATTCTCTGCTGCGTCCGCCCCATCGCTGTCTGCCTCTTCTGCTGCATCCTCCTCTGCCTCCTGAATCGCCTCATCTAGCTCGTTCTGAGCGTCCGCCAGCTGCTTCAGCACCTGTGGCATATGCCAAGGTGGCAGCAGGAAGCAGGGGTGCTCAGCGAGGGGTGGCTGAGTAGACCTGAACGCGTGCACTTAACCTGGTATGTCCTGCAACTACACCAAGCCCACTGCTTGAGCGCCTGGGTGGCGCCCGCGGCAACCAAGGCAGGAGCAAGCAGTGCCCCCAAAGCAACGCCCCGCGCAGCAGCACCAGGCACTGCACCAACAAACATTCCCTTGCCTGGGTGATGGCACGACCAATGGCGGTGCGGCTGTCCAGCGGTGCACGGCCCGCAGCCTCCAACATCTCGAGTGCAAAGCCGCTGAGCATCATAAGCTGCGCCTCGCGAGCGCCGTTGAGGATGGCGCCCCTGCACGTGTTTCAAAGGGAGGCATGCATGACAACAGGTCAGGGAGGGAGTGCAAAGCCGCTGAGCATCATGAGCTGCGCTTCGCGCGCGCCGTTGAGGATGGCGCCCGTGCAGGGGGTTGCAGGGGTCGGAAAGGGATGCACATCAGCTCACCGCACACGCTGGCCAGAAAGTCAGCACAGCGCACAGGTGCACAAGGCACGCAGGTCGGCTGCACTCTCAGAGCTGAGCCTGCACTGCACAGTCTTGCCCGTTGCGTCCCTCCCACCTTCCCCTCTCACCTGACCAGCGCCACGCACGTCTCCGCCAGTGTTGAATCAAGCTCTACTCAACTAACGCTCAACCTCAAGCAGTCA
>VFQQ010002940.1_pt1 | contig 17789 bp, 31 predicted proteins | sample 3512341 | NCBI WGS metagenome assembly VFQQ01 (sample SAMN10412373, study PRJNA504923) | tailings metagenome | isolation source: Relicate 2 Philex TSF1 revegetated site | place: Philippines: Tuba, Benguet | collected 2017-08-29 | reverse complement strand
GCCCTCCTTGTCCTGCACAGTGGATGGCAGGAAGACGGGCGTAAGGCAACAAGCAGAGCAGGTCGGTGCACTTTGTTTAGGCAGTACAGGCCACTTGTTTGCTGTAACCGGCGTCCCAGCAAGCAAACACTCTGCTACCACTCCGCACCAAGGCCCCAGCACTGCACCAGCGCACCTGGATCTTGGCCTTCACGTTCTCGATGGTGTCGGACGATTCCACCTCGAGCGTGATGGTCTTGCCCGTCAGCGTCTTGACAAAGATCTGCATGCCGCCGCGCAGGCGCAGCACCAAGTGCAGCGTTGACTCCTTCTGGATGTCTGCAAGGACAGGGGCAGGTGGGCGGGGATGTTGGAGGGTCAGGCATGCAGAATAGCAGCCTGAGATGCGAGGGCAGAAGGTGGCAACAATTGATCACTGCGCATGAGCCTCAACTGCAGCTGACTTGCCTCAGCACAGCCCTAGCCCCAACACTCACTGTAGTCTGCCAGGGTGCGGCCGTCCTCCAGCTGCTTGCCAGCGAAGATCAGGCGCTGCTGGTCAGGGGGGATGCCCTCCTTGTCCTGCAGGAAATGCAAGGGGCGCGGTTGAGCAGGATGCACGCCAGAGCCGGGTTTGCAGCAGCATCAAAGCAGGATTCAACCAGGGGCAAAGCAGTTGCTGTGCCAGCAGGCCAATGCTGCACAGCTGCGCCGAGCAGTTGTCTGCAAATCAGCTGCCATCAGCCCTCTGAACCCGCATTGCTCCAGTAAACCGATGAATGAACAGCAGCGCACCTGGATCTTGGCCTTCACGTTCTCAATGGTGTCGCTCGACTCCACCTCAAGCGTGATGGTCTTGCCTGCACAGCCAGGCAGGCGCACAAGCGATTGGTCAGCAGGTCAGCACAGGACCAGCGAGGAGCAAGATAACGTCCTGATAGGTGCAGCACCAACCTGTGCACGAACGCTGGAGCTGAACTGAGCACGCTGAACTGAACACCCCATCCCATTCAAGGCAGGCTGCGCCGCACTATGCAGGCGTTGCGTTACAGGCCAGCCCGCTCACCGGTGAGGGTCTTGACGAAGATCTGCATGCCGCCGCGCAGGCGCAGCACCAGGTGCAGCGTCGACTCCTTCTGGATGTTGTAGTCAGCCAGGGTGCGGCCATCCTCCAGCTGCTTGCCCGCGAAGATCAGGCGCTGCTGGTCGGGGGGGATGCCTGCAGGCGGGAGGAGCGAGGGGGCACATGGTGAGCGCAAGCAGCGAGGCAGGACGGCACTTGCCGCTGCGCACAAGGATCATCCAAAGCACGTTTGGTGCGGCCGCGAGCCCAAACCCCTGCAAGCTGGCATCGCAGCGTGAGGGCGCCGCCGAGCAGCAGCTGCGCGCCGGCGCCAGCAAGGGGGCGCCGCCGCCGCGCTCGGGCGCGCCACTCACCCTCCTTGTCCTGGATCTTGGCCTTGACGTTCTCGATGGTGTCCGAAGACTCCACCTCGAGCGTGATGGTCTTGCCTGCGAGGGGCAGCGGGGAAGGGGCCAGGGCCGCGTCAGCGGGGCTGGGAAGCGGCTGGCGAGGGCCGGGGCGCCTCGAGCAGCGCCCGCGGGGCGGCGGCGGCGCGCGGACGCGCTGATCGGGAAGCCTCTGAAACCTCGCGCCCTCACCAGTCAGCGTCTTGACGAAGATCTGCATGGCGCGGGCTCGGGCGGGGTGGGAGGGCCTCTGCGGGGCGCGGGGGGGGGGGGGGAGGGGGAGAGTTGGGCTCGGCCGCGCTGGGACTTGCTCGCACCACAACGGGCGCCTGGGCTGGCGTGGCGCCCCTCCTGGTGGACGGGGGACACTGCTGAGGAAGGAGCAGAAGGCCGAAAGTGTCGTGAGGCTGGGCTGAAGTTCACTCAAAACCCGCATTGGCGCATTTGGCCCTCCCCCGGCCGATGGCGCGCCAGGGCAGGCCCAGGGCCTCCTCCAGGCCCAAGGAGGGCGGCAGGCGGGGCGCGGCGCGGCCTGGCTGGCTAGGGCATCGAGGTGCCGGTGGCCCGCTGCCGCCGCCTGCGCCGCAGCCACACTTGCGGCCGCACTCGCCTGCTTCGCTGCCGGTACATTACACAGGTACAGAGGGCCACCGCCGGCAGGCGCGGCCACCCCCATGTGCAGTTATTGGTAAAGGAATTTGCACGGGGTGCAGGGGGAGAGACGGGGTAGATGGGCCTAGACGGGCCAAATGCAACAGGCGGGAGCGTTACTGCGCATATTCACCGCGCCGGCGGATCCCCGCCCTGATCCAAGCTGCGGGTGTGCGCTGATAGCTGCCGCGGGTCGCGCGCAGCGTCGCCGCTGCCCGCCGCTGCGCTGCTGGCTGCCGCAAAGAGCGGGCCCACAGGCCGCTCGGGTGCTGCCGCTGCGCTCGACTCAGCGTGGTGCGCCACCGCTGCACGCCCCACCTGCTGCTGCTGCTGCTGCTGCTCCGCCGGCGCCGCCGCGCCCTGCTGCTGCCGCTTGTGCTGCTGCGCTGCGTGCCGCTGCTCCTGCTGCTGCTGTTGCTGCGCACGCTGCCGCTGCTGCGCCGAGGTGGGCGGCGCAGCGGGCGCCTCGGCCCACACCTTGAGCTGGCGGTTGATCAGCTCGAACGAGGTGAAGGTCACGGCGGCGGCGGGCGTGGTACGCAGCAGGTTGGTCATGCAGCCGCGGTAGAAGCCCGGCACGCCGTCCTCAGCTAGGATCTGTTGTGCAGGCAAATGGAGCGAGACGGGCAGGCGGGTGGGCGGGCGGGAGAGAGACAGGGCGCGATCTGATCTGGCGGCAGCTGCAGGCAGCATTGCAGAAGCTCCCAGCTGCAGGCGCCCATGCTGTTTGAATCAGATGCAGAGATGCGAAGGCACAGATGGTGCCTGCGGTTATTCCTGCCTCCCAACTCGGCAAAAATGAGCTGCACCCACCTGGCGGCATGTGCGCAGCAGCCCCGTGAAGGCGCCCGTGCCCGCAATGTGCATCCGCGAGCGCACCACCTGTGACAGGTGTGGTGGTGCAAGGAGCAGACTCAGCCCAACGCAGGGACAGGAGGCAGAAGATGATTCCCAGAACGTGCAGGGTGATGCCCTCGTGGTGACTGAGGCGAGCGGCACCCCATAATCCAATCTCCGGCCCTCTGCGGCCGGCGGCACTGCAGCGCACCCGCCCAGCCTGGTGCAGAGCAGAGCACAGAAGACCGCTGTCCAGCAGCAGCGCGGCACAGCAGTGCACAGCACGCGCTGTGCAGCTGCAAATCGCACCTCGTGAGGGTATGTGGCCGTGGACGCAATCATCTTGGAGGTGGCCGAGGCCAGGATCAGCTCGTACCTGCGGGGCAGACACGTGAAGCAAGGAGATGCAGCATTGAGCAGGGGTGGGTGCAGGTTGAAGCAGGGCGGAGGCATGAGCGCGCTGCACCAAACTTTGCCGCAGCACCCTTGCTCACAACCTGATGCGTTGCTCAACACTCGCCCAGCAGACCCCGGCAGGTGAACGCAAAGCAGCCAGCAATTGCCCAGCGTCGCGGCCACCCCAGCTGATCTCTGGCTTTCCAGCAAGTTTCCGGCACTCACAGGTTGAGCTTCTCGCTATTGGGGCCGCCGTCGGCGTGCCGCGCCGCAAAGCGTGCCTTCAGGCTCTCATACAACGGGAACTGGATGACCACGTGCATGACGCCCAGCAGGGAGGGGCCTAGGCCGCTGCAGCATAGCAGGAGGCAGGGGCAGGGCGGCGCGGGTGGGTGAGTGGTAGATGCGGATGGCAGCACGGCACGTGACACCCAGCAGCAGCGGCTCACACTGCTCGTTGCCCAAGCAAGCTGGTCACCATTGGATTTGAGTGCGCACGCCGGCAAGGCTGCAGGGCCAAGAGCAGACCACTGGCCCAGCGCGGCTTGCCTGTAGAGTCCCACAACGCCCTCCTCTCGTGCAATGCGCACCAACGCATCTATCGTGCCGCGGTAAAGCGCAGGGTTTCCCTGCAGGGGTAGTTGGGGTGGGGCAGCGTGCCGAATGCAGTCTCAGCACTGATGATGCATAGATGATCTGCCTAGCTTGTCAGCACAGTGAGCCAGCCCACCGTGCCAGCCATGCTGCACGCCCGCTCTTCCAACACAGCACGGCGCCTGCACCACACAGCGCTTGTCCTGCACCAAACGGGATCCCTCATTCAGCTCACCGAGGCGCCCATGCGGATGCCCATGTTCTGCGTTTGCAGCCGCGTCTTGATCACCCACAGCGGGTTGGTGATCAGCATGGTGGCCGCGCCTGCACAAGGAAGATGGCAAACGATGTGTGGGAACTGGTTAGTGGTTGGCAGCGGTGGGAGGCAGAGTGATCAGCATGGTGGCCGCGCCTGTGCAGCGGGAGATGGCGCAAGGGTTACGGGGAGCGGTTGGCAGCAGTGGGGGCCAAGTCGGCGTGAGCCAAGGTGGTCAGCTGCTGTGCATGCCACTGTCCGGCTGGCATATTGCTCCAAAGGTAGCAGCAAGGTGTCCGCAAGCATGCACGCCGACAATGTCCACTCCGCCATGCCACTGCCTGCTAGCATAATCTTGCTACCATGGTGAGCGGCAGGCCCTGTGCTGCTTGCAACCCAGCCCTAACTCCAGCCTGCTGCCCACGCACCTGCGCCGGCCGCCGCCGCCATGTGCACTGCCGCGGAGCTGCTCCACTGCGGCGCGACACGCGCGCCAATGGCTTGCTTGAGCCGCTCGTATGCAGTGAAGTAGACCGCCCAGTTGGGCAGCAGCGCTACTAGAGTGGGGGTCAGGCCACGGTACAAGCCCCGCATGCCTTCCTCCCGCATGATTTTGGACAGGCCGCCTGCAGAACGCGCACACACAAAGGCCAGGAAAGCAAGGTGAGGGCCGATGGGGAAAATGCCAGCCCGTGGCAGCCAGGGCGAAGCTCGGGCAGTGTGCAGCAGCGCACATGCCGTGGCACAGCAGGGCTGGCAACGCATGGCAGTGCAGCCACTGCAGCATGGCTTGCATGGTGCACAGCATGGCAGTGCATGCGCATGCAGCACATGCAGGCGGCATGCAGGCGGGCGCCCCCCGGGGCAGTGCAGGGCGGGCGGCGGCGGCGGCCGGCGGGAGGGGGAGCCCTTCAAGCAGCGCTCGCGGCATGCAGCCGCTGCCCCGCCACTGTGGCAGTGGGCGGGGGGCCATGCACAGCGGGGCTGCCCGGCGCGACGGTCGGTCTGGGGCGTCCCCAGGTGCAGCCCGGCTGGCGGCGCCGCGGGATCCCACCCAGCCCACCGTCCGCCGCCCGCCGCCCTGCCTGCCTGCCAATCCAATCCGCTCTGCCGGCGTGGCGGCCCCTCGGAAGGGTGGAGGGAGGGAGGCGAGGGGGGCGCCCGTGCCGCCGGCGCCCAAACAAAGCTGGGGGCCGGCGGCAGGGAGGGGCGGCGGCCTGCCTGCGCCCGCAGCCTCCTGGGAAGGGGCGCAGCAGCTACGGCTCGGGGGCTGGGTGTTCACCTTGGGCAACCGCCTCGTAGCTGTACTGGCTCGCCGCCGCCAGCCGCGCCGCGCCGGAGGCTGCTCCCAGCTGGCAGGCCGCGGCGGCGGGGGCGGGGTTGGGCGGCGGGTGGAGCGCCTTGATTAAGTACTCACCACCCACGCCTCGGTACATCGCAGCGCCCGCCTTGCCCTGCACCTGCAGCCGCGTCTTCAGCACGTCCAGCGGGCACACCACCGTGGCGGTGATGGCGCCTGCGGCAGCAGGGTGGGGAGGAGCAGACGGGGCGGCAGGGCGGGTCGAGGTTGGGGGAGCGCAGCGCACAGGTGGCACTGGCTTGCGCAAGTGACAACGTCGCTCAAGAAGGGCTGGGCAAATTCGACGCAGGGCTTCCATGCTCCTCCCCCCTTCCCGTCTGCCATGGTGCAGCGGCAGGGCAGCGCCGCTAGGCATGCGTGGTAGGTGGCCGCAGCAATCCATGGGCTGCACAGCCTCACCCGCAATGCCGCCGGCTACCGCATTGCTGATCTCAGGATCCTCCCGGATCTTGCGCTGCAGGCAAACAGGGATGGCAGCAGGGGTGGCAGCAGTGCTCAGCACAGGCGCAACGCTTGGCAAGCGGCGGCTGCGGCGGCACTGCCTGCCGCCGTGCCCTGGAGCGGGCGCACCATGCCGCGAGACGCATCCCCCGATCACTACCTGCTTGTTGCAAGGCTGCCACAGCAGCGGCAGGGCGCGCATTGGCAGGGAGCCGCCCACCCCAAGCCTGCACGCCCGGCAAGCGTGTGCCGGCGGCTGCAGCGCGCACCTTGAGCGCCTCGAGCACCATCGCGGCTCACACAGCGCCACGAGAGGCCCCGCCGAGCAAGCTTGGCGGGGGCTGCCGCCGCTCAGGCGCCGAAGGCGCCTAGCAGTGCAACTTCCGTAGCCTGATGGGCGGTTTCAAGCGTGTGACGATGCGCCGACCGCTTGAAAGAAGCGGCAAGCAGAGGGAGGGTGTGCTCGGGGCCCAGTTTTGGGCGATGAGCGGCCTGGATGGAGTTGAGAACAAGCACTCAGAAGCGTATGTGCTGCATGCACGCCGCCCGGCACGCTGTGCAGCCCACCAGCCCGCAGGGAGTCAGCGAGCGCATGGGAGGTGTCCTGCGTTCCGCAGGGCCTGGCTGAGCTCTTGATCAGCAATCAGCGACACACCCAATGACCTCCAGCATCCACAGCCGCAGTTGCGGCCTGCTTGCGGCGGGGGCGGCCCTGGGGTTGTTCGGCTGGGCCATCCGTCGCCTAAAGCAGCGATCGCAGAAGCTTCAGAGCACGTGGCTGAAGTCAGGTGAGCTGTGCACGGGCGCCAGCACCCACCCACCGTCCCGCTGTGGCGGCCGAGTGCCTGCCCGTTCGAGCTGCGCAGGTTTGACTCGAGGGTGCTGTTGCTGCTGCCAACTGTGTACCTGCGCCGTTGCGTTGCCATGCAGACCCATTCCTGCGCCTGACCACCCAGCCGGCCCTGCAGTACAAGCCACACACGCCTCCATGGCTGGCGGCCGCTGCGGCGGCGGCCAGCGGCGGTCCACCGCCCGCAGCCGACCCACTGTCTCCTGAAGCGCTGCCGCCGCCGGTGCAGCAGGCAGTGCGCCACCTGCAGGCAGCTCCGGCCACTGGCGAGCTGCAGTTTGGGCATGCCATGCGCTCGGACTTATTCATGCTGGAGGAGGGTGTGGTGTACCTGAACCATGGCAGGTGAGCGAGTCATGGAACGCTCCAGCACTGCGGCAGGCTGGCTGGAACCGCCTTGGCATGCATGGCACTGCACCCGACTGACGTAGCAGAGTGCGTTTCCAGTGTGCATGCCCATCCATGCTGCCTGCCGCCCTGCCCTGCAGCTACGGCGCGGCGCTGCGGGTGGCCGTGCAGGCGCAGCGCTACTTCCAGGTTTGTGCGTTGGTTTGGCTTCTGCTGTTGTGATGATCAGCAGTGCATGCTTTTGCACAATGAGGCATGGTGTGGTGGGTTCATCCTCTGCAACAGCTTAATGTGTTCAGCTAACACAGCCATCATCAGCAGTCGTCATGCCTCCCCCATGGTCACGCCCTGCCACCATGCTGAGCAGGACCGGCTGGAGGCCCAGCCGGTGCGGTTCATGGAGATTGAGGCGCTGGCGGCGATCCGGCAGGCACAGCTGGCGCTGGCCGAGGTGCGCACGCTTGCAACCTGTCATGGCATGTCTCACATGGCGCTTTGCCCCACCTGTTTTGCCAGGTAAAGCCGTGCATGCCTTGCTGATGCGAGGCGCCCTGCTGCTTTCTTGCCATGTGGAACAGCCATGTTGATGTGCCGTTGCTCCCATGCCATGCCATGCCGTCGCTCTCATGCCATGACTGCCCATGCCATTTCTTCCCATGCCGTGCCATGCCATGCCATTGGAATGCTAATCAAGTCATGCCCATGCCATGGCCATGCCACGCCATGCCGTGCCATGCCATGCCCTTGCTCAAATCCCCATGCCCATGATATCCCGCTGCCGCAACCCTACACCTGCAGGTTGTGCAAGCCGAGCCACGAGACATCGTGTTCCTTCCCAATGCCACAAGTGCTGTCAATGCAGTGCTGCAATCCATCACGGCAAGTCTTTTGTGGGATGGGCAGGGTCATGACCAGTTATGTCATGTGCAGGAAGCACCCTGGTGGACTGTCTAGCTGCACATGACCTGCAAGCCATGCACCAAAGGCATGAGGTTGCGCTCTCCTGAGGCTGCTGTAAGCCAACTCCTGGCCTAACTCCGCCCTCACCTGTTTATTCAACGCCGTTTGCAAAACGCCGTTTGCAGCTTCGAGCGGGGGACATGCTGCTGCTGGCCGACACAACCTACCCTGCTGTGCGCTCGGCGGCTGCACGCATTGCTGCCCGCTGCGGCGCTGCGCTGCTGGAGGTGCAGCTGCTGGATGCTCTGGGGCAGGAGGAGGAGATTGTGCGGCGCTATGAGGCAGCGCTCAAAGCAGGTCGGTGGGAAGGGCCATGCAGGTGCCATGCAACAAGTCCTCAGCTGTGGGTCGCCATGCCATGCCATGCCATGCCATGCCATGCCATGCCAGACTCAATGCCATGCCATCACTGCTGCCCGTCATGGCATGTCATTTCACGGCACCTCATGCCACACAATCTGCTTGCATCTTGAGCACGGCATGCCCGCTCCACGCCCATGTGCCCATGTGCAGGCGGCGGGCGTGTGCGGCTGGCCATCATCGACCACATCATCTCTCTGGCCCCCGTGCACCTGCCCGTTGTGCCGCTGTGCGCGCTGTGCCGCCGCTACGGGGCCGCCAGCCTGGTGGACGGTGCGCACGCTGTGGGGGCGGTCCCGCTCGACCTGCCAAGCCTTGGAGCCGACTTCTATACGTCCAACCTGCACAAGTGAGCTTGCACTGGGCGGGGGCCCGCGCATGGACGACATGTCCTGCCTGCACATGGCACCTGCCGCAGGTTGCGCTGCCTGGTCCTTGCATGTGAGGGCAGCTGCTTATGACTCTCGTGATTGCCCTCTTGGCTCCTGCCACTGCAGGTGGGCCTGCACGCCCAAGGGAGCTGCCTTCCTCTGGGCAGCCAGGCGCATGCAGGCGGCGCTGCTGCCTCCTGTGACATCGCATGGCTACGGCTTGGTAAGTTTTGGCCATGTAGTGTAGTGTTCAGCAGGAATGGCATGCCCAACCAGAAGGCCGTGCACATGTGCGCATGAGCAGCCTGGCGGCCTGTCAACAGATATTGGTGTTGCTGCAAACTCGCAGCCCCCACGCTGCCTTGCTCCACGCTTCATGAGGTGCAGGGGTTCCAAGGAGAGTTTCTGTGGGCTGGCACGGCAGACAGCACCGCCGTCATGGCTGTGCCAACAGGTGGGCCCCAACTGCTGCCACATCAACTGCTGCTGCAGACACATGTGCCACCTCGTCCTTTGGGACCACACATGCCTGCCCTGCATCACAACATCACACTCCACCCACACCCTCCTCCATTGCAGCCCTGGCTGTCATGCGTGTGCTGGAACCGGCAGCTGCTGCCTACCGCTCCTCACTGCTCAAGCAGGCGGTTGGCCTGCTGCTGTGCAGCTGGGGCACACAAGCAGCGCTGGGCGTGCAGGCGCCAGCGGCGGTCATGTGTGCTGTGGAGCTGCCCCCGTTCAGGTGAAAGGGGCATCTGATTGCGGGTATACAAGCATTGCTCTCGTGTAATTGCCCTCCTGCATTGCTCTGTTGGTGTGCTGTTGCACACGGTTCAACCCTGGCACCCCTGTCCAACCTCCCACAGCGGGGGGGCCCCCAGCAGCACGCTGGCGGCCTCCGTCCACGCTGCGCTGCGGCGGGAGCACGGCATCGAGGTGCCGGTGGCTTGTGCCGGCGGCCGCATGTGGTGCCGCATCTCGGTGCAGATATACAACGAGCTGTCTGGTGAGCTGCTTGTGGTGTCTAAGCAGGGTGTTAGTGGGGCTGGGCTCCTGGTTGTGGCGCCGGTTGGACCCTGTTCATGGCTGTCGCAGCACAGCATGGCAGCTGCCAAGGCTGGTGCAGCCCTGCTACACACGGACCAATGCCCAGCTCAGCATCAGCGCAAACACCTTCCGTATTGCGCTCCTTTCAATGCAGACTACCAGAAGCTCGCGGATGCTGTGACGCAGCTTGCAGCAGAGCTGAGTGGTGTGCCCGAAGCGCCTGCTGTGCCAGCACCACCCTAGCCTGCACTGGCCAGGATGGCCTCTGGGTTTGACGGCACGAAAAGAAGGTTATTTGGAGCAGAAGCACCTGCAATGATGCAACAGCATTCAAGCCGACGGCGCATTGGGTGCCCAGCGGCATTTGCGCTCTTGTTGCTGGTCGCTGGCCTGCCATAGCTGTACAATTACCCACTGTAGCCTGTACAGAGACCAAGCAGGCCACCGTTGTTGGGTGCCGCCGCGAACCCTGCCTCGTTTTCAGTTGCGGGGTCTTGCGCTGGGCGCGGTGAATCGAATGATGGTCGGGTGTGCAGCAAGCCGCCGGCGCTTCGCTGCCGTTCCTGCGGCCCCTGCCGCCTCGCCGCCGCCTCGCCGCCGCCGCCGCCGCCGCCGCAGGCCCCAGCTCACGGGTCACGCCCCAGCGCACCCCCATTGCTGCAGATCGCACTGAACACGCCCCACACCAGCAGCAACAAGTTCATCTGATGTGCTGAGAGCTTAGACACTATGAAGCGCTCCCGTTCTCAGGCACGCTTCCGGCTTAGTGCTCCCCGTGTGGTGCCCGCCTTGCCGAGCCTGCGTCTCGACAGCTCCCTACACTGGGCGCCCCATGCAGGCGGCTGGCCATGATGAGAACCTGCCGCTGCAGGCAGGGCTGGAGGCTGACGCGGCCGCCAAGCAGCTGAAGCGGGTGCCTGGAGAGGGCGGCGGCTCGCTCCGTGGCGGCAGCAGCAGCATGGCCGCGCCAGGCTTGGCTGGCATCGCCAGCCTCGCGGCGCCGGTATCGCGCAGCACACGCAGCATGACGCGCGCCCTGGCTGCCCAGGGCGCCGGCCCCGCCGGCTGCAGCCCCACCGCATTCCGCGGCAGCAGGCTCCCCGGTGCAGCCAGCATGACGCGGCTGCACCTCATTGCCGTGCTGCAGCGCATCCCGCGGGTGCCGCTGCCAATGGTGTACATACAGTCATGGCCAGAGGGCCGCAGCATCCTGGTGAGGAGGCTGGCTGCATGCTCAGTGGCCACCAAGCCGACCGGCAGCCTGCACTTTGAAGCCATGTACATTACCCAACTGCTCCCTCCCTTTGCAGGACTGCGGCTCCAAGGACCACATCTCCATTCGTACCGGCACAAGCGCCAAGCCCGACGCGGCGCCCAGCCGGCGCCCCCAGCTGCAGGCGCGTGCAGGCAGCTTGCAACGACCAGAGCCAGCTGGATGGCATGCTGCTGTGCTAGCAGTGCTGTGCACGGTCGGGCGCACAGCTTATTCTGAGCATTCAAGAAGGCGGCACCCTGCCCGTCCTCCCTGCAGGCTGCGGCAGCGCCGGCGGCATCGCTGCGCCCGTCACATGCTTTCAAGTGCCGCACGGGCGGTGCAGTGGTGCTGCCGCTCGTGCAGCGCGGCTGCGAGCCTCAGCACTACCCCAACGTGCAGGGAGAGCTGCAGCTGCTGATGGTTGACCTGCCAGAGGAGGCCCGCACAACAACCACCAGCTACCGCTGCGTGGTGAGTGGAGCTCGGTCTGCTTGTGGCTGCCCATGAAGCTGACGTTCTGGTGGCTGCTGTTGGTTGGGTTTGCTCTACAGTTGCAATTGTGAGTGCAGCGGTTACATGTTTTGTTGCGGGACCTGCTAGCACACGCTCAGACCTGTTTGCTGGCCCTTGCCCTCGGCAGGTGATCCACCACATCGCGGCGCTGAGGGCTCCCCCCGGCATGGCCGTGCTGTATGGCGTGCTGGGCGGCGAGTGCGCGGCGGCGGCTTGCGAGCCTTACACCGCCGAGTGGTGGGGCAAGGCCCCACCATCTACTGCAGCATCCAGGGGGGCTCGGGCAACGACATCAACGTGCTGCGCATCCCGTGAGCTCGCCGACTTGTTGCTGAGCTGCATGCAGTGTGCTCGCTTGGTCTCAGAGCGCCGGGTGTGCAGCCTGACCAATGCAACCCATGCAGTGCACCAATGTGCCCCATTCGCCTCATCCCCCTGCGGCGGTACAGGGATGCGGAGGCACGCAAGTGCAGCAGCATGCTGGCGCGCTGGGCCCTCATGCGGCCCTCCACTCAGAAGGCCACTGGCGGCTGGCGGGGGGGCATCAGCTGGTGGATGGCTGAAGGTGGCGCCACCCTTAAGTGCGTATGTGCTCCCCATGCACACTGATTGTGGTGCTTGTGTATCAATGCATCGCAGGCACCTGACTTGTATCGCCGGTGGCCTTGAAACCCCTGCTGTTGGCACCTTGCTGCCTGCTGGGTTGGCTGCCCGCTCACCTCCATGCTGTCTCCCTCCCTCTGCCCTTGCAGCGGCGAGCCTGTGAGCGATGAGGTGCGGGAGCAGGGCTGCGCCCGGCTGTTCATTGCAAGCGTCACGCTGGTGTGTGTGCCAGAGGAGCTGCTGGGCCGCCTGGACAGGCAGCCGCACAGCTGGACGGAGGCTGCCGGGCAGGCTCTGCTGGCCGCCCGCTGCGCCTTCCAGCGCACCCTGTTCCTGGACGTGGCAGGTGTGCGCCGGGCTGCGGCTGGGGATGTGAGATGAGTGAGATGCACTGCGAGTTGTTGCAGGGATCCCCCGGCCTCTGGCCCGCTTGCACGCATGCGCCCCCTCGGCGCTCACATCTGCATCTGCAATGGTTAACCTGCCGTCGCTGCCGCCCGTTGCAGGCCCCAAGGCGCAGGTGGCGGTGACCGAGGCGGTGCCGTTTGAGCTGCCGCCCCACCCCAGCCACCTGCCCATGGCGCAGCTGGCCAGCCGGCAGGCCGGCAACTGGCGGCCTGTGAAGGACACAATGTACGGATGACAGCTGATGGGGAGATCGATCGGCAGCCATCGGGTGCTGCAGGTTGCAGCAGCGCCGTGGCTGGGCAGCATGCTGCCACATGAAGTGGCTCAGACGGGTGGTAGTAGTGCAGTGTGGCATTGCTGGCAGGGGGGCACTGCAAAAACCAGTGTGCTCTCCCACGGTGTTTCGTTTGGCAAGCATTTGTTAGTTTCACCCGTATCATGCCACACCCTCGGGTTGTACAGAAGTGTCTCTGCCTTTGAGTGACATACCAAGCGTGTCACCACCCACCCTTGTGCTACAATGATGCTTTGCGGTGCTTTCTCTTGCGGTGCTCATGCCTCACACCCATGCTGCACTAGCTCTCGCGCGGTGTATTGTAGCCGACGCAGTGCTATGCAAGTAGTATGATGGCAGACAAACAAAGGCACAAATCAAGGCAGTGGAGTACAGAAGGCTTGGCAGCAGGCAGCTCTAGCAGCGTGCCATGGGTATCCTGCTCTCAAAGCGGGGGAGGCGCATGAAACCTGGGCGTGAAATTAAAAGGGTGACTGCTTGACAGTGGGGGTGGCATGATGCTGGTGACAGTGGGTAGGTAGCACAGGCTTGAACGTGTGGATTGAGCTGTTCAGGGGGTGAGAGGTGCAGTGGTGGGCAACAGGGTGGGGCGATTAAAGCAAAAGTACACGGCTGGTGCGCAGCGCTACGCACAGCCACGGGCTTGCACTCAATAGGAACGCAACGAGTCGACACAGCTGTACATCGCTCTAAACAAAGCAGCGCTTTCAAGCGCAGCCACAAAACTGGGCCAGCAGGCGCTGCAGGGTGCCCAGCGAGCAGCGCTCCAGCTGCTGTGCACGGGCGAGCTGCCTCAGGCGGATGAGCACGGCTGCCGTCGCCGGCTGGCGGGCGGCTGCCGCTCGCCAGGCTGGTTGCGCCGCTGCAGCCTGCAGGGCTGCCAGCATGGTGAGCACCCGCTTCATCTGCCGCAGCTGCGGGCGCAGCTGTGGCGGGAGCGGCGGTCGGGGGCTGGCGCTGGCTGCTGCCGGGGGCGAGGGTGCAGGCGGGCAGGCTTCAGCGGCGGTGTGCTGCTGGGGAGCAGCGGGTGCCGCCTGCTGCATGGTTGCCGCGACGGCCAGCAGGTGCAGTGGGTCGCATGCACCAGCCTGCTGCGCGCTCCGCGCCTCATGCTGCGCTGCAGGCTGGGGGCTGGGGCTGCGGCTGGGCCCACTCTCCGTTTGAGAGGTGGCAGGGCTGCTGGAGGGCTGCACCCAGGCAGCAGCTGCTGCGGCTGGGCCAGCGGAGGGCGCTGGCCCAGCCGAGGGTGCTGCAGTGGGGCTGCCTGCTGTGGGCGCTGCGGCAGCCGCCTCATGCTCAATGCTGATGCGTCGCTCCACAACCACTGGAGACGGCGGCAGCGGCAGCCCCTCGAACAAGTCCAGCAGGCCCTGCAGGCGCTCCTGCCGCTGCTGCCTGTCCTGGGAGTCGCACGGCAGCGGCTGCGGCGCTGCCACGCGCTGCCGCTTGCAGTCGCCTGCCAGCAGCGGGTGGGTGGGTCAGGGGTGTGAGGAATGTGCCTCCTCGCGGAGGCCAAAATGCATCACTACGTGGGAGGCAGCGGCGGCGCAGCTGGTGCTCCAAACCAATGCCAAGCCTCACCAGAGGTCACGACAACGCTTGCAGGCCGCTTATGCGGCGGCACGAAGCAGGCCGACAGCTCCCAGTTGGAGCTCGGAAGGGCCCGCTGGCTGGCCAGCAGCGGCGGGCGTGGGAGGACGGAGGGGGCGGAAACACCTGGCTCCAGCTGCCTATGCCAGTTTTCATGGTTCCCATCCACCGCTGGCGCTGGCACCGCGTCACAGCTCATGGCTGGCGCCTGGCTGCCTGCAGGGAGGATGGGGGGGAGGTGATGCATCGGGCAGAAGGTCGGCCTGAAGCTGGCGGCGCCGCCCGGCCGCGGCGGTGGGGACCGAGGCGGGTGCTTGCGCGTGAGCAGCGGCTCCTTACCTTGAACAACCCTGCTCTTGCGCAGAGCGGGGCAGCAAGCTGCTGAGCGGATCGGGAGGACTGAAGGACGGGCCACCACCAACACTGCGGGCAGTGTGAGCCAATCGTGCGATGAGAACACTTGGACAGTCAAGCAGAATGCTTGGGGCGCGCCGCGATCAGAACAGTGCGAGGGGCCGCGGGCTGGCCAGGGCAGCAGGCCTCAGCAGCTGCAGGTGACGGCTTCATTGGAAGCTGGCCGCCGGGCGCTACAGTACGAGTCTCAACCAAGGGAGTTGAACGCATCAAATCGAACCAGCAAGTTGGCGCCGCCCTGCGGCAGCGCCCAAGAAGGTCCGCCCGCCACCGCCGCCTTGCGCTCGGCGCTGGACGGCGGGCAATGTCATACTCACCCAAGCAGCTGCGGCATGGTGCTTAGCCTCTGCCATCATTCTAGCCTCATGGCAGTTCCAGCCATTGCATGAGTATGTAGCAAGCGCCGCAGCCGTTCGGCATGCTGCGGCCAGGCGGCGGCCGCCTGGCCCCAAGCCGCAGAATGGCGCATAGCGCAGGCATGTCGGCTGCCGGCGCAAGTAGGCCCAACTCTCCCTCAAGTACATTCATCAATCCGGGCCTCCACTCCGCTAACATCCGCAACAAAGCCTTTGAGATGAAGCACCGGGCATGCCGTCGGCAGCGCGTCCCGCCGCCGCCCATGGCGGCAGGACTAAAAGCGTCTTTCCCCAGATCGCCGCGCAACTAGTTGAAACAGCATGTGAACCTAACAAATGCGTTGCCCGAAATGGCGTAGGGGCTCTTAGACAAGCTTGGGGAAGCGTACAGGCCCATGCTAGAAGGGCTTGCCGCCCCCCTGCTCCTTTATTTGCTGCTGCTGGTTCATCTCAAGCGCTTGGCCCCTTCCCGCCGCTTCTGCCTCGCTGCCCACCCACTTCCGTCCTTCCCGCCGCCAGGGGAGACGCCCGCCCGCCCCCGGCGCTCGCCACAGAGTGCAAACCACCAAACAAGCCACGGGTGAGCGCCCTGAGGGGCTGCCGCACCTCTGCACCAGAGGCTGCCGCTGCGGCGCGGGCCGCTGCCGCTGCCTCAGCTGTTGTAGCACACGTCAACCAGCGGGTTTGGCAAAGGTTTCCTGCAGAGCCGTGCTGCCTTGGGTGCTATCAACTGCCCTCTGCCTCCAGCCGGCTGTTTTGGCGGCCGCAGCCCGTTCTGGGGCGGCGCGCACCCGAGCGGTTACTCGCGCGGTGGCCCCCCTGACCCCCCTCCGGTCCTGCCTACCAACCCCCGCAGAGCCAGGAAAGCAGGCAGCCATGGCAGCAGCACAGATCCTCCAACCCCAGGCAGCGCACATGTGGGCGCTGGCCACGCAGTGCAGCCCCCCGCCTGCCCCAGCGCCGGTCGAGCCTGCCCAGCCGATGGCACGCCGCCTCCGCCGCCGTGCAGCAGCCCATGGCTCTCGGCGGCACACAGTGGCCTCTGGCGGCTGCCGTAAAGCCACAGGCACGCCAGGGACAGCATGGAAGGCGCTGCTGCTGGTGGCCGGCGCTTCCCAGCTGCAGTCGCAGCGCCTGCAGGCGGCAGCAGCGGCACCTGCGGGGCGAACCGCCGGCGGCAGCATGCGCGCAGCCGCCGCCGCCGCCGCCGCCGCCCAGCTGCAGTGCCGCACCCCCTGCGCCGCCAAGCAGCTGAGCTCCGACCCCAGCAGCTGCTCGGTGCACACGCCCGGCCGTGCTGCAGCAGCTGCTTGCCCGCCAGCCCACGCCAGCCCGGCAGGCCAGGCGGCGGCAGCTGTTGGAGGCGCGGCACCCGGTCAGCACCCTGGCGAGCCTTCCTCCCCAAGCTGCAGCTCCTCTGGCCGTAGCTGGTGAGTCCCATCGGGGGCGCTGCGGTGCTGCCGCGAGCAAACCGCTTGGTCTGCCATGCATGCTCAACTGCCTGCCGTGCCCGTCGCCGCACAGTCACTGTGCACGCCACTGACCGTTTGCCGCTTGCTCCCCTATCGCGCACCGCAGGCGCAGCCCAGCACAGGCTCGGTCAGCTGCAGCGGCTGGTCAAGCACTGCAATATTTTCTCTGCCGTATGCCAGCAGCGGACGCTGCCGAGCTGCTGGAAGCTAAGGCATTCCTGGCATCTGTGCGCCGGTGAGCCTTCCGCTGGGGCCAATAAGTACCACCACCCATGAAAACCAACAAACGCATGCAGGCTGCCTGCCCAGCCCTTGCGCCTGTATTCAAGGTGCTCACTAGCACACCTTCCTGGCCGTGAGCAATGCCACATTTGCTGTCTGTGCCTCGGTCACCTACACCTCTCCAGCTCATCTCTTCCTTCATTTTCTGCCCACGCATGATGGCAGCCCCTTGCTGAATGGTGATCTCTGCCCAACGAACGCTGCCTCTTCCAAGAATTCTTTTCTGCTCCTGCTCTGTCTCCAGAAGCAGACCCTGTACCCTGCTGGCCAAACGCCGACTGCCATGGCGTCACCTGAACACGTGATTTCTGTAACTGCGCCGGCCGCTGGACAGAGTTAGATGAGCGGGGTGGCAGGCCCTGAGCTTTCCTTCTGTCATGAGACGGCTGGGCCCCTCCTCTCCTCCGTTCCTACCCTATCGGAACCCTCATGCCTTTGACCCTTATCCTTATCCACCCACTTGCATGCATGCGCCACCTCAGCATGAATATGAACTTTCATATGCGCCGACTACCACGGCAGTGGGGCCTCGCCCGAGGCACCAGTGGGGCCTCGCCCGAGGCACCGCCCATGCCGCGCCTATATAAGCCCTGTTCTGCCTGCTTCCAGACCCATTTCCCCTCTCGCTCGCCCTGCTGAACGGCAACCTCCCTGTAAGCTCCCACGGCCCTCGCATCGGTG
>VFQQ010002938.1_pt1 | contig 17796 bp, 31 predicted proteins | sample 3512341 | NCBI WGS metagenome assembly VFQQ01 (sample SAMN10412373, study PRJNA504923) | tailings metagenome | isolation source: Relicate 2 Philex TSF1 revegetated site | place: Philippines: Tuba, Benguet | collected 2017-08-29 | reverse complement strand
CCTGTGGACCAGGCCCAGCCTCTGTAACCTCAGTCAGTCAGTCAGTCAGTCAGTCTGCTTCCGCACACCGGGCGTTCTCAACACAGGCCAGCTTAAGCAGCTCCAGTGCAACAGTCCTCAGTGCTGATGAGCCGCTCTGCGACACCTGCAGCGCCGCCTCAATGCCGCCGGCTGCAGCAAAGGCATCCTGCTCTGCGGCTCTCGGGAGGAACAGCTCTGCTGCACTCCTCACGAATATGTCCATCAGGCGATTTGCGGCCTGCAGCTGCACCACCCGGCTGCCACCTCCGCGCAGGCGTTGCACAAGGGCTGGGATGTCACGACGGTCGGCTGCGGCCGCCTGTGCCATGCTGTGCTGCACTGCACTGCCTGTCGGCAATTGCATGGTGGGAAACAGAGCAGTAAACTGGTTGCACGCGCAGGGAGTGAGTGGATGCGGGAGTGGAGGCTGCAGCAGTCACTGGTGGCGGCGGCGGCGGGCAAGAGCCAGGCAGCGGGTGCGAGCTGAGCCAAGAAGTCGAGCAGGCTGCTGTTCACCTGTCCAAGGGCCTGCCCAGCGGCTGGGTGGAGCGGGCGTGGACGAAGGACGAGCTCAAGTGGTTCGATCAGCTCGCTGCGTAGCTGTGCAGGCGGCTAGCAGGCTCGGGGCGATCGTCTGAACCAACGGCATGTCAGCTGCGGCCTTGGGTGGGCTGCATGGGAGCGCCAAGCGGGCAGCGACGGCAGCGGCAGGCCGCCGTCATGCCTCCGAGCTACAGAGCCCACATTTACATGTGATTGAGCCTGGAAACGATGTACAAGCAGATTGAAGAGTGCACAGCTACATGGCAGGATCAGCAGAGGACTCGTGGGCTGCTGTCGCCTCGGCCACTGTTGCCGCCGCTGCTCGCTCCGCCTGCAGGCGCCGGCACTCCGCCTTGTGCTTCCGCCAGTGCGCACGGCTGCACGCTGTGCTGCAGTAGCGCACGGTGCCGCAGCCGCCACAGCGCTTGAGTCCGGTGGTGGCGCTGCAGCCCGGGGCGGCGCACATGCGGGGCGGGCCGGGCGGGCTGCTCTGGGACATGTATTGCTACAGCAGCTGGTTGGGCGCCTGCTGTGCTGCATCAGCCAGGCTAGCAAGAGCCTGCGTTGCACGCTGCCGCACATCAGACCTGCTGCTGCCAAGCAGTCTCTGCAGCTGGCTGTCGTCGCCTGCCGCAATGACGGCTGCTCGTGCCAATTGAGGGCACGTGAGCAGCAAGTTGTTCAGAAGCAGAGCTGCATTGTGTTGTGCACCCACAACGGGACTGCTGAGGCAGCGCACCAGCGCAGGCAGGAGGCCCGCATGCACTGCCGCTGCTATGCGTTCGCGAGAGCCGCTGTAAAGGTGTGCCAGGGCGGCCATCAATGCCAAGGCCACTGGGCTGTCCAGCTCGCAAGCAGACAGCAGCTGCACGAGCGGGCTGATGGCACCGCGTGCTGTGATGACAGCAGCCTGCTGCTCGCCTAGCTTTGCGAGCGCAACCAGCGAAGCTGCCGCCGAGTTGCACAACACTGGCACCGCCGAATTGCACAACACTGAGGGCTGCTGCAGGTCGTCCCGCAGTAGCTGAACCAGCACGTCTGCGGCCCCTGCGCCTGCTGCTGCCTGGGCTGCTGCACTGCCCGACTCGATGACGCATCCCAGTGCCCAGCATGCTTCAGCAGGTTGCAGGTCGCCTGCTGAGCTTGCAGGCTGCAGCAAGCTCAGGATGGCTGCAACGCCGCCAGCTGCCGCCACTGCTTCCCCGCACGACGCATTGTTGATGCAAACCCCTGCCAGCAGTTTGAGTGCTGTTTGCCGCAGCGTGGGTGTGCCGGTTTGCAGCAGCTGCACCGCCGCCTCGATACCGCCAGCTGCAGCAAACGCTGCCTGCTCCGCTGCTCCTGGCCCGCGTCGGCTGTCTGTTGTCGAGCCCGCGAAAATTTCGTGCAGCTGCTGTGCGGCCTGCAACTGCCCCAGCCGGCGGCCGCTGCTGCGCATGCGCCGTACCAGCGCAAAGATGTCAGCAGCGTCCATGGACCAAAGGGTTGGGATGCCCTGCGCTCAGGCACGAAGGGTTCAGTCGGAATGCCGGCGGCAGTGACGGCGCGGCAGCGGTGGCGGCGAGTGGCGAGCAAGACTTACACCCGTCGCACGTGCAGGCCCAAGAAGTTGAGCAGGCAGTGCTGTTGAAATGGCGATCAACACCCCATATGCCAGGAGCAAATACAGCCAAGCAATTCCCCTACGGGGGGGCGCTTTTGGCTGGCATCGACCTTCAACAAGTGCACCTTATGGCTTCCGAGGCTAGGGTGGGGTGCAGACGCTTGGTTCCGTCGGGTCGACCGCCAGGAGCTGCGCTGTCGCTGCCACAACCTAACAAGAGTCTCAAGAATGCCGTGCTTGACTGGTATAGGCATCCGACAGAAGCCTGGGCCTGTCACTGTGTGCTCCATGCAGGCGCTGACCGAGCGGCGGCGGCTGCACCGTCCTCGTCTGAAGCTCAGAAAGGCCAAGCAAAGCAGGCCACATGATTTCCTGCACAAACCGGGTCGTCTCATTTCATTACTGCTGGCGCTTCCCCTTGGGCGGCATAGTCAAGTGGCACACGAGGCCAGCGGATGGCGCCATCCCGCATGCAAGCAGTAAGCGGTGGCGGCGGCTCTTGCCCAGCCCTTTGAGCTGCCACCCAGTCTCCATCACTTGCTCGAACCTTTGGGTCGGAGGCAGAGTGCTGCAGGCACGTTTAACCCACCAGCACCCTGCGCAGCTTCCGAGCCGCAGCCGGCTGCTCTTCTTAAGAAGCTTGCGACCAGGATTGCTCGGCGTTAGCTCCAGCAGTAGCTGAGTACCTGTGCGGCGCCAGGCAGGCGAGAAGGCACCCTGCCCAGCTGCCGCCGCTGCCGCCGCCGCTGCTGCCGCCCAACATCGATGCGATTCCCTTCCCCTCCCCTGCCTCCCCACCTTCCTCCGAACATGTTCACACTGTACAGACCTGCCACATACAAGCATCTAACAGACCCACAATGCCGCCGCCACAGCTGGTGCTGGCGGCGGCGCTGCTGCTGGTTTCAGCCCTGCCGCTTGCTGCCGCCTGCACATCGCTGCTGGTGGCGAGCGGAGCCTCTGCCGATGGCTCTCTCCTTCTGGCCCGCTCCGACGACGGCAGCGATGCCATCAGGTACACGGCTGCTCAGAGCGAATGGGTCGTTTGTCCGGTGGCCGCACAGACCCTTGGCAGCGCTTGCTTCCAGCTAGCCCCACCTGCTGCTCTGTCCAGCCAGCGCAGCCCCAACTCCCCAGTCCTCCCTGCTTTACTAGTTGGCCTCCTGCTGACGGTGCTGTCCCTCACATACTTCCGCTGCAGCGACACCAACAACCTCGTGTTCCACCCCGCCCGCTCGGCGCCCGCCACCTGGCGGTCCAACATGAACTCCATGCAGGCAAGTCACTTGCCTAAATGCCGCCTTTGCCGAGGCCAGGGGACGCGGTACGAGCCACAAGAGGTCATTTCTGCTGCCCCACCGTATTGCTGTGTGACGGTCAGTAAGAATTGAAGCGAGGTGTGAGCTCGGGCTTGCTTCAGCCAGCTTTGCATGGACGAGCGAGGGGAAGCCCAGCAGGCACCTTGCTGCCTACCGGCCGCCACCGCTCTGGCGGCGCTGTCGGGCTGCCACCACCCTGTACTCACCAACCAGAGGCTTTGTGTCCGCTGCATCATTTCAAACAGACTGCGTGACCTACCCGCTGATACTAGACACTGGTTATTCACTATGTGCTCTCCCGCAGGTGGAGCTGCCGGCCCCTGGCCTGGCCTTTTGGTCGGCGCCGCTCACGCTGGCCAGCGCCTCCGCTGAGCAAAACACCTCGAACGAGTCGGTGAGCAGCTGTATATTGGTGGAACATGCATCTCCATGCAATTGACGTGCATCTGTTGGCTGTTTGTGGCACTGCGGCAGGGAAAGGGTGCTGGCGCAGCGCAGCAGCTCCAGCCAGCTGCCCGGCCACACAGCGGCAAGGTCCTCAGCATGTCGTGCCGCCTGCGCCTGCTCAAGTGCCATGAGAGTCTCCTGCCAGGCAGTGCAGCCATGTCGCCGCATCCACAATCGTTCCAATGAGCTGCAGGTGGGCATCAATTCGGCGGGTGTGGCCATGTCGGCAACCGAGTCGTTCGGCAACGCGCGCAAGGCGCTAACGGCGGGTGAGGCACGCCTGCTATTAGCCGAGCTTGACTGCTTTGGCATCAGCGTGCAGGGCTAACGCCTGTGTGGCGCTAGAGATGCCACCGACATATGCCTTGCCAACTTGCAAACAGCTGCGTGTGCATGAGCGACACTCAGCAATGCCGCAGGGGCCCTCACGCACTGGATGCTGTGTGCCAGCTTACCAAGGTTCCTCTTGGCCGCAGACCCATTTTGCCCTGAGAGCGGCGTGCGGGAGGACGCACCGCTGTCGACCGTGCTGCCACAGGTGCGACCTGCAGCACAAGCTGTGCACGCTCCAAAGCACGCCTTGATTCAACCGTGATACGCCAGTCAGATGTTCCGCCAGTCCACTCGCTTCATTCTCTTGCCAAGTTGACCGCTCACCCACCCGCATCTGCCGCAGGCCACCAGCGCGCGGCACGCTGCCCAGCTGCTGGGCGCGCTACTCACCGAGCGCTGCGCTGGGGAGGGCTTTGGCGTGCTGATGGCGGATCACAGGCACGAAGCCATTCGGAAAACTGGAGGGGTGTTGTATCAGTGTGGGGCGGCGGGGCGGCAGGGGCAGAGCTGTTGCGGCCGGGGCAGCAAGTTGCTAATGCGCAGAACGCGTCGCAACTGTTTTCGCGGCTTCTCTAAACCTGCCGGTGCCATGACGAATCCAGGCTCGATTGCCATTCTGCTTGCTCAATCACGTACAAATGAAGCATTCATTCTAAGACCATATGCAGGGAGGCGTGGTATTTGGAGATCGGCAGCGGGCACCACTGGCTGGCGCACCGAGTGCCACATGACGCCTTCTTTGTCACAGGCAACCAGGGCCGCTTCAAGGCAAGCATGCATGGCTTGAGTCAATGCGGTGTGGGGAATCTGGGCCTGCAGCGGCAAGGCACAGGGGTTTGTTTTCAGTTCGCGGCAGGGGCAGCACCTGTGCAATGCCGGTCTGGCTGCGCTGCGCAGCTGAGGCGGTGGGGCCAGTGCTGCGTTGCCTGGTTTAGGCCTGCATGCACCTCATGTGCCTGGCTCCCAACACACTGCCAGCAGGAAGGCAACCTGAGCGATGCAGCCAGCGTGCTGCACTCCACCGGCCTGCTGTCATTTGCGGCGGCAGCAGGCCTGTGTCGCTCAGCCTCCTGCCACCCCTTCAGCTGGTTCGATGCCTTCATGAGCAACAATGCGGGGGACCAGGTGCGCAGTTGTGGCTCCCGAGAATTCCGAACTTACACGCTGAGTGCCTCAGCCAAGGTTGAGCTAGCCTGAGTCACTGGGATCTGTGCGACTGTACAGTACAGTGCGTGTGCGTGGCCCGCTTCCATTCGCTTGGACGCTGCTCGCTGGCACACTGCAATGTTTGGAGCAAACTGAACTTGATTGAAAAATTCATGCGCAGGTGTACAGCACGCCGCGTGTGCGTGACCTGCAGCAGCTGCTCAATGGCACCCGCAACCGGGGTGTGGCGCTTGGATACGAGGTGGGGAGGGCGCGGACTGCATCACTTGGTAATTGGCATGGTTAGCGTCTTTGAGCGTGGGTGGTGCATCGCCAGCAGTTGATTGTTGGCGTGTCAGCACCCCCCTCCAGCCGATGGAATCTGCCTCACTGACCCACCACAGCCCGAGTTCCTGCGGCCTGACCGCCCACTGGCAGTGCTGGATGCCATGGCAGTGCTGCGGCGCCACTTTGAAGGCAGCCCACATGATGGCTACTTGCACAGGCGGGATCTACTGTGTGGCAGCATCAGCGCTGCCGCCAATCTGGCAGGAAAATCACAAATACCGTGTGCACGCCTATGGAATGTGTGCCACGGTGTTTGCAACGCATCACATGCACTGCATTCAACGCATTGACAGCCCTGCCACATCGTTTCTGCAGGAACCCGCTGGAGCCGTGGCGGCCGGTGGCGGTGCTGCGCGCCAGCCAGGTAAGGCGGCCTGAGCAGGGCCAGTGGTTGCTTCCATTGAAGCCGCAACTGCACTCCGCCTCGCCACCACCTTGCCTCCAATGCGGGCCGGACTGTGTACAGTAGGGGGTGCCTGCCATCCCTGCCTGACCTGCAATGTGCATGCCGCCGATGCCCTTCATCGCAGGGCCACGTGGTGCGGCTGCGCCGGCCGGGCTCCGTGCCCGACGCGCTCTCCGCCACGCTGTACATCGCAATGGCCATGCCCGCGCTGTCGCCTTTTGTGCCCATTTACAAGGTGAGTCGAAGGTAGGTTAGGCAGCTTTGTACTCCTGGACACGCTGTGCTACAGCGGCTGTTGGATGTGGCTCCCGCTCTGCGGCACTTCCCTGTGTCCCCATCTTCAAGGTTGTTGAGTGGCGAAGAGGGAGGCTTATGGCTGATGCGGCTCTTGGGGATACGGGGGGCGGTGAGGCCTCCTACTTGCACTTTTGGACTGCAAGGAGTTCTGCACAGCACACCGCTTGTCTTGTTTTCCTAACCCATCTGCCCCCAGGGCCTGCCCGAGCACGCGCTGCCGCCAGCGCTGGCCTTCAGAGCAGGGCGCAAGCCCGACAACACGTCTCTGGTGTGGAAGGCGCGGCGGCTGCAGGTGAGCGGTAGGGAGCTGTCCGACAGGCTGGCTGGCTCTTTCCAGAGGTGAGTGTAGCAGGCATGACGGCAGGACATACTGATATGCTTTGATGGCACTGAAAATGCCCCGCGAGGCAGCACCCCATACACCTGCCCTTCTTCCCGCCTGCCCTCCGCCTCCCCAGGCGCTGGCGGTGCAGGACTGGCCACTCCTGGTGCCCCCCGCCCAGGCTGCAATCTACGCTTTTGAACAGGTGAGACCATCTGCTTGCATGTCACAGTTGCCGCAGCTACGTCAGCCCGCTGATTGGAACAGCTATCCGTCACCGGATTCCCGGCATGCTTGAACGGGGCGCCTGTACCAGTAGCGGGGTGGTACGCATAGTGCATCTCACCTAAGCAGGACGACCAGTCACGCAGCTTGCTCTGCTCCGCTGGGTGCAGCACCTGGTGCACTGGAAGCAGCCCGCCTTTGAGCGCCGCTACATGGAGCTGCATCGCTCGGGCCACGAGGCTGCTGCAGCCGCCCAGCTGGCGAGATTCACCAAGCATGTGGTGGCACAGGTGCGGCCGGACTGCCTCTGACTGTACACCTGTTGTGCCTGTCGTTGGAAGATGCCCCGCCGCTGACCAAGGCTGGCGTTGCTTGCTCGCGCAGTGTCGCTGGCGCTGCTAAAGACCTGTTTGTCCTCCCCTCACTTCCTCCTGCCAGGCGTGCGCCCTGCTGGACCGCCTGGCGGCGGAGGCGGCCGAGGCCCTGGGATTCGAGGATGGCCTGCCGCCCGATGACGTGCTGTCCTCGGCGCTGGACTGGCAGAGCCGCCTGTGGTTCCCGCCCCGCTAGCGCCGGTGTGTGGCTCACATCCTGAAGGTGCCAGCAGCGCTTGTCTACCCCACGGCCCAGCTGCTGACTTTTGCAGCAGTGTAATGCTATGCAATACAAACCGGGTGCAATTGCAGCGTTGATGTTGTTGTTGTTCTGCTCCAGAAGTTGTGCAGTGCGCTGTAAATCCATAACACCACTTGATGCTCGTGTGATCGGAGCAGCAGCTCGCAAAAATGCACTGGCGTGCGGCATGTCGGGAGAGAGCCGAGGAGCAAGCACTCATTTGTCCGCTTGCATGCACGCCTGGTGCTCCAGCCTGGCTGCCAAACCGGATGTCAAATTTACAATGCAAAGGCGCCACAGTGGTCTGGCTGATGGACGGTTGGAGTGCAGCAGTGCAGCGCAGAGCGCAGGGTTATGTTGGTCAGAAATGGCCGCGCAGCAGGCTCAGCCGGCCAGCTCAGAAGTCCTCGAGATCCTCAAATCCGCTTGGCGGCGCTGCCGCCGCCGCTGCTGCTGCCGCACCGCCGCCTCCCTTCTTGAGCAGGCGGCGGCCGCCTCCAGCGGCGGGCTTGGCCACTGTGGCTGCCGCCTGCTGCCGCTGCTGCGGCGGCGCCTCATTTTCTGCTTCCATAGGTTCAGCCGCCTGCTCGCCTGCCTCCTGCTCAGCAGCAGCAGCCTCGCTGTCTTGCCAGGCCCCAAAAGGTTCAGTGGCCGGCAGTGCCGCAGGCCCGATGCCGCCGCCCTGCCGCTTGGCACGCAGCGCGGCCAGAGCAGCCCGCTTCTGTGCACTGCTGGGACCGGCAGGCTCCTCAGCTGCCTTGCGCTTGGCGCCTGGCGTGCCGTCGCCGCCCTTGCTCTTGCCACGCTTGCTGTCCTTTTGGTGCTGCGCGCGCTGACGTGGCGCAGCAGGCACAGCAGGGGCGCCTTCGCTCTCAGGCTCGCTCTCCTGTGCGCTGGCAAAGCCGCCGTCGATGTCATCCCTGCTGCCCGCATCAGAGCCACTGCCCGCCACCGCTGCCCGCCGCTGCTTCTTGCTGGCCGGCTGCCGCCGCGGCTGCTCCTGCCGCCGCTGCGCAGCGCCTCGCTTGCCCTTGCGAGCTGCATCTTTGGCCGCCGCCACGCTATCCTCCTCCTCCTCCTCTCCAGCATCACTATCCTCCAAGCTGACAAAGCCGCTGCCGCCGCTGGAGGCGGGGCTGGCTGCTGCCGCTGCCACCGCCGCCCGCCGCTGGAAATCGCCCTCTCCCTCCTCGCCCTCTCCCTCAGAGGCAGGCTCTGGCCCCAGGGGCAGGCTGGCGGCCAGGTCGGGGCTGCCGGCCCTGCATTACGAGGAGGCACAAGGGTGGGGCTGGTCAGAATACCGGCGCTGAATTGCGCATGTGTCGTGAGCAGCAGGAGCAGCAGGGCAATGTGATGCTGCAAGGCAGGAGGATGCCTGAGCAGGCGCAGCAAGCACAATCATGCACGGGCCGGTAGAAAATGCCCAGCCGCTCAGCCGTGTGCGCAACGTGCATATATGTGTGGCCATGTTTGTAAGCCAAGCAGCAGCAGGGCAGTACCACGCACCTGTCTGCCCGCTTGCTCTTCTGCAGCCGCTCGATTTTGGCGAGGCGCTGGCGCGCCCTGTGCGCCGCCCGGCCGCCGCCGACCGCTTCCGCGCCGCCGCTGGCTTCGGCGCCTGTGGGTTGTCGGGGCGCAGGAGCAGCGGTGTGCTGTGATGAAAATAGCTACTTCCAAGGCAGGCTGTGTGTCAACCAGCTGTGTTTGCCTGCTGCTGCACACTGCATGCTTGACCTGCGCCTGGCGGCAGCAGCAGCAGCAGCAGCAGCAGGGGCGCGTGGCAAGCTGGCGCAGAGCAGCTATGGCAGGCACATGGGGTTTTGCACAACATCGGGTTGCACAACCAGTGTCTGACTGGTGAGCGGGGTGCACTGTTCTCATTTCAGTCAAAGCGCAGCAGCCTCTCACCTGAGTTGGCGCCGCCGCCCTCCTCCAAGTCCTCTTGTGCCGACTCAAAGCCTCCCTCAGACTCGCCATCCGAGTCCGAATCCGATCCGCTGCCAGAACCAGCGTCAGAATCGTCGTCCGACCCGCTGCCATCGCTGCCGACACCGCCGCCGCCGCCCCTGCCGCCCAGGCTCTGAGAGGGCTGCCCTCCCTCCTCATCATCGCTTCCGTCCAGCAGGGCATCGAACGCCACGTCCCTGTGGAGTGAAAGGGCAGGCAGAGGCGGTGGCAGTGAGCAGTTTGTGGCACGCTCTGCCACGGGTTTGAGCGACTCCTGCAGCCTGGCTGCACAGCAGCATCTTGACTCCTGGTGCAGGCGGAACACACCAGCACAGCCCCTGCAAATCGGCCTGCTCAACACACAGCTCTGCCCACCATCCTGTGAGCCAACCAACCAGCTCGCAAAAACGCCCCAGCTCACTTCTTGCTGCGCTTGGCCGCCGCCAGCAGGCCGATGCTGCGCAGGTAGCGCTTGACCTGCAGGGAATGGGGTGACACGACTTGTCACAATCCCAGCAGAAGCTGCACGCATGGCAATGCACTTGATCGTTTGCAACATGCTGCGCAGGTAGCGCTTGACCTGCAGCAACGTGAGCAGAGGGAGGAGCGCTGAACAGAGCACATACGCACACATCTATGCCTGTGAGGTGCCCGTCACTACACATTGCCTGCCCTGTGCCTGCAACTTGCGACTATGCCAGGAAGATCCGAACAGCAAACAACGGGTAGCCACTACACCTGCGCGGGCTTGAGCAGGCGGCCAAGAGAGTCATCCATGCCCTCAGCCACACTACCTCTAAGGTCATTTGACCTATGCCCCTAACATAACCACAACAACACGCACCTGTGCGGGCTTGAGCAGGCGGCCAAGAGAGTCCTCCAGCCCCTCGGCCATCAGCTCGAAGCGGTCGGCGCGCCCGCTGCCGCCGTGCTCCGCAAACAGCTCGCGCAGCAGCTCCTCCTGCAACAGGTTGGTGCAGCGCATGTGGATTTGAGTTCACGTGCCATCCCCTGCTGCATGTCTTGCCATCCCTCTAATCCTGCCCGCACCTGCTCCGCAGTCTGCCCCAGCTGCTTGCCCTGCCACAGCCGCCTGTCTCCTTTGTTATTCCCCCATTCCCAGCTGCGGCCTCAATCCTTCCAGTCTCGCCGCACCTGCTCCGCGGTCAGCCCCTTCTCCTTGGCCCGCCCCGACACAATGCCCAGCTTGGTCAGCTGCCGCTTGATCTGCAGGGGGTGGAAGATGGGGAACTGCTGGTGACCGGATGCCACCAGGTCAGGGCTCGGGGTGTTTAAAGCGATGGTGCGCCATCAACGCACAGATGCAGCAGCAGTGGTGGCGAGGCGGCAGCAGCAGGAGTTGCAGCAGCATTCTATGCAAGCCATCAACTGTGCACCTGGTTGGCGGTGGAGCCTGCGTTCAGCTCTTAGCCAGCAACTACAAGTGGAGCCCCAGCACGACAGCAAGCACACCAGGAATAGACAGCAATGAGCCCACACTGGTCGGCGGGTGAAGCCCGCAGTGGACAACTTCATGACTGAAAACCAAGAGCACGTAAAGGTAGGATTTTTAATCGAAGAAAAATTCACCTGGTTGGCGGTGAAGCCCGCGCTCAGCTCCTCGGCCAGCAGTTGGAAGCAGTCGAGCTTGCCGCGCACCTCCTCGTACTGGTCCTTGAGCAGGTCCACCTGCATAAAACAACAAACCAAGGGAATGTTGAGGCTAATCAGTAGCGGTTGGGAAGCAGTCCGGTCTGCCGCACACTGCTTGTACTTGTCCTTCAGCACATCCACCTGCATAGACGACATCCTTTGAACCCCGGCCAAACCCTCCACGTTCCCATGCACTCCACCTCAACCCAAGTAAACCGCTTTCGAACCTCACTTTGAATCACGTCAGCGAGCCCCATTCGAACCAGCCCCCTCCCGAGTGCCATGCAACCGCTGAACCAGTCGCTGCCTTGCCTGGCGGTCGGTCAGCTTGCCGCGCTGCAGGTCCAGCGCCTTGAGCTGGCGGCCGATCTGGGACTTCTTCCACTTGCCTGAAAATGGGACAAACAAACATGGAGTTAAGACAGTTGCAGGGGAACCTCAAAGTTGTGCATGCCAGCCGGGTGCATGCCGCACGTATGGTGCAGGCTGCCAGCCGCGCGTGCCATGCAAGCTGCAGGCGGTGCTCTCGCAGCTAGGCCAGGCAAACGCACCGCCAGCCGACTTCGGCTCACCTCCAAACTCGAAGGTGAGGCGGGCCAGGCAGTCCTTGTGGCCGTTGTGCCGCTCAAACTCCGACCGCAGCGCCGCCACCTGCATAATAGGAGGATGGCAAGGGTGTGGGGTTGGCAAGTGTTCTGGAGACACACTGCGACAGCAGCAAGGTGCACAGCCAGCGTGACATCGCAGGCTGTAGCAGGCTGTAGCAGCAGCACAAATAAGGTCCAACAGCGCACAAATGCAGGCAGCACACACCACAGAGTGGCCAGCCCCACACTCGCGCACTGCATGCCGTATCGCAAACAAGCCAGCATAGTAAGCAACCCGCCCATGCGCAGCGGGCTCACATCCTCCTCGCTGAACAGCTGCTTGCGGCGGAAGGAGGCGAAGCCCAGCTGGCCCTGCGCATGGATGAGTGAGTGGGTGGGCGGTTGGTCAAAGCGGGTACCCAGTATCGGGTATACGGTTCAACAGGACAAGAGGGCAAAGCCCAGCTGGCCCTGCGGTGTTGGGAGGGTGGGTGGCTTGCAGTAGTTGGTCAGCAGTGCTTAGCCACTAGAGCAGGCGAGTGGTCCACAGAGGAGAGCTGGCAGTGAATAGCACTCATCCAACCAGCTGGCCTGCCACACCCGCTGGGCTAGTCAGTCATGGCCCGCTTACTCTCACCTCCCCGTCACTGCCTTCGTCGTCGCCCAGCGCCGTGCCGCGGCCGCGCCGCCCGCCCCGCTTCTTGTGCTCCTGGGGATCGACCAGGCCCTGTGGAGAGGTGGAGAGAGCATCACCGCAAGGTGTTTGTGCATGGCAGACCTCGCACGAAAGATGTGGCGCACCCAAGGGTTGCAGTGGGCAGTCGCATGCCAACCAAATCAACGGGCGAGACAAGATCCCTCACCCGCCAGTTGTACTCGTTGCGGACGTCTTCTGCCACGTTGGCGCCCTGCACACGAAGCAGGCAATGGAAAGGAGGGAGGATACGGTTGAGTGGGGCGGGAAGGGCTGTATGCGCAGGACACACCTGCAGCCGCAGCATGGCCATGCAGAGCCAGGCCTGAACCTCGCCGCTGCTCAATGTCACTGCACCCCCCAAAACCAACAGGGCCACAGCCACAGCCCTCAGCCGTGCGGGCACTCAACCGCACCTTCCAGAACAGCAGCTCCACAAACATTGCCTTGGCCGCGTTCTCCCGCGCCTGCATGGACCAGTGCAAGGGAGGAGCCAAGTCTGCAACTAGTGCTTATAACAGATGCATGCAATACGAGCACCGTACTTCAGCCCATAGGAACCACTTGCTGGCCTCTCCAGCAATCCAGCAAAGGCTGGGCTACATTCTAGTGAAAGGTGCACCCACCTTGAGTTCGGCTTGGGCCAGCCGGGTCTCCCGCCGTGCCGCCTGTTCCGCGCTGTCCGCTTCACCATCATCGCCCTCATTGCCTGCAACACAGGAGTGTGCAAAAGCAAAATAGCGATTAGCGCAGGGGCAAGCTGATGTGGCTGGGAAGAAGGAATGGGTCGCCTGCTCCGCGCTGTCTGCCTCTCCGTCGTCGTCCTCGCTGCCTGTGAACCAGGACAGCAGCCCAGCAAGCTAGTGCAGTTGGCGGCAGAACAGCAGGCTGCCTGCCCGGCCCACACAGCGTCTTGGTAGCAAGCTGCAGCACAACACCTCACCTTCGGCAGCATCGAATCGCGCTGCACAGGTTGGCCTCCAGCCGCAACCGCCTTGCACCGCAAGACACTCAGAAGCAAACAGAGCCACACACCATCACCTTCAGCGGCATCGAACCGGGCTGCCAGGTTGGCCTCCAGCTGCCCCGCCTTCTGGCGCAGGTCCGACAGGTCGGGCACCATGCTGCACACACAGCGGGGACCGAAATGCAAGCTGTTGAGCCGCATGCAGCTTTGGCAGGTCAACTATGCTGCACGAAACGGCTGGGAAAGGGTCAACAGCTCGGCTGGTAAACAATCGCAGCTGTGCCTCACCGAGCAAACATGTTGCGGACCGTCGTCTTGCAAAGGGAGAGCAGGTCCTGCAGAGACGGGAGCAGGAGCGGAGACGCGCTTGCCAGGAGTTGGCTGCGTGCACCGCCAGCACCGCCAGCACCGTACTGCAGGGCGCGCAGCTGGTGGGCGTATGGCAGACTGCTGGCACAGCCGGGCACTCCCACAGAGGGACAGCCCTGGCACAGTGCAGCAGCCGGACAGCACAGCCGGGCAGTCACACAACCGGCCATCCTGGCGCAGTACAGCAGCCGGCCGGCCGGCCCCGGTGCTTGCCTGGAAGTCTGGGGCGCGCTTGATGGACACTTCCGACAGGATGGCCTCGAACAGGCGCAGCACGGACAGCTGCACAGTGAAGGTAGCAAGTGGAGGGGAGGAGGCACTCAAGGGTCGGTCCTTGAAAGAAAAACAAATTCCGTCCAGGTTGAGAGCTGTAGCAGGAAGTGCAAACGTCTGATTCCCTGCTACTGATAGCTATTGGCAGATTATAAGCAGACACATGCCCCTACCTGGTACAGCATGGGCTCCAGGGTGAGCTGGTGCGGCTCCGCGATGCGCCGGAAGAAGCTGACGATGGCATGGTTGGTGAAGGCGGCATTGGTGCGGTAGCCTGCAGCAGGGGCAGAATCATAGGGGCAGCTGAGGAGGGTGAGATGCCCTGAGCGGCCAGTGACTTGCACAACAGGGCGCGTGCACCAATCCCGATCAACAGAAGCAGGTCCAAGCATGATTTGCAAGCTTGGGAAGCAAGCCAATCTACGTGTTATGGCGCCCACCCTGCAGCAGCCAGGCGTAGAAGTGCACGATGGCGGGGTGCGCGCACTCCTGGCGCACTCGGCGAGCCGCCTCAAAGGACACCTCCCGGGTTGGCCGCGCCCGCCGGCCCTCCTCGTCCTGCAAAGCGTTCGAAGATGGGGCGTGACGAAACTTGATGTGGTGTTGCTGTGCAAGCAGTTGCAAGAATGTCCGCATGCACCGTCAAGGCACTCTCCAGCTGAAACCGACCTCCGCGAGAGGCACCGCAGCTGCAATGTGCCACTAGAAATAACCGTCCAGTCAACATAGCACCCCGAAAGCCCACACCGCCAATACATTGCCCCCCAGCTGGCACTCACATCCTCCAGAGGGTCGCCCGAGCGCCCCACCCGCCGCTCTGCTGCCACACCATCCTCCTCCTCCTCCTCCCGCCCATCCGTGTTGCTACCGGGGCTGCCGTCCTGCCCTCCCTCGCCGGCTGGGGAGCCAGCAGCAGCGCCGTCTGCCCCATTCCTATCTCCATCCTCCCCATCGTCTTCAGCCAGGTTGGTGGGGGCGGCTTTGCGGCGGCCGCGGCCGCCGCCCTGCCGCACCGCTGCCTTGACCTTGAAGCCGCCCGGCTCTGTAGGAAGGGGCAGTGGAAAGCAGGTGTGAGTAGGCAAGTGTTGCATGGCAACAGCAGCCGTGACCTTGAAGCCGCCGGGCTCTGCAGCAGGAAAGCAGGGAACAGTGAACGAGTTTGCAGACGAGATAAGGCAAGCGCCGTTGAGACTTCATAACCGCCGGGCTGTGCGGCAGGCGGGCAAGCCGATTGCATGAAATGAACAGGTGGGACGAGGTGCTGCGAAAGCCCAGCAATCCTTCACAGCGCCTCCACCCCCAAACCATTTCACACACTTAACAGCCGGCATCCATGTGAGCACACATCCCACCTGCGGTGCTCAGCCTGTCCAGCACGCCCAGCACCACATGCAGCGTTTCCACAAGATCGACGCCGTGGCTGCGCGGCTGGAAGCGGAAGTTGTAGCCGCGAATGAGGCGGGACAGCACCTGCAAAAGAAGACAGCAAAGGTATAAAACTTGGATGGCTTTGTTGGGGACCAAAAAGGAAGGGGCTGGAGGGGAGGGTTCAGCTGCGGATCAGCAGGCACCGTTGGCACGTTACGCTACACCCCACTTTGAATGCCACCCCAACAGCCCAGTGCCTACCGGCAGCAGGCCCGACTCCTTCAGGTCGCCGTGCAGCAGGCAGCGCTGGCATGCTATTGCACAACCTTCCAGCCTTACAGCACTCCTTCAACAGCAGCCCACTCACCGGCAGCAGGCCTGACTCCTTCAAATCATCGTGCAGCAGGCGGCGCTGCAGGCGGTCCGCGGCGCGGCGGTCGGCTTGCGAACCCGCCACGCGAGCCAGGTCCAAAGTGAGGAGCATTTCTTTCAGCAGGGGAACGGAGGCGTGCTGCAGGGAGAGGGAGGTGGATTGAACGCAAATTTATGCGGGCCGTAAACAGAGCCCGCCACTCGAGCCAGGTCGAGAGTGAGGAGCATCTCCTTTCAGAAGTGGTACCGAGGAGTGCTGCAGGGATGGAGGTCAGGGTGGCAGCTGGCGTTAACCTGCGGCTGCTGGGCGTGCTGCAGGGAAGGCGGGGCCCACGCGAGCGGAAGAGGCAGACACACGGTGCATGTTCCAACAGAACCCCCCATCCCAATGATTCAAACAGCGGCAGTCTTGCCTGCAGGTCCCAGTTCTTGTCGGAGTGGTCCTTCTGCTTGCCGCCGCCCTCCATGTTGCTGCAGTTGAGGGGTGAAAGATGGCTGGGTGTGCAGAAGAGATTGGAGCAACTCTAACAACAGGTAATCTGCTTGCCGCCGCCCTCCGTGTTGCTGCGGGGGAGGGCGGGAGAGCACGGGGAGGAGTGTGCAGCAGGCCGAGGCAGAGCTGTGGAAGCCGCCTGCTCCAGATACGCCCACGGCATGGCGATACTGCAATCCCAGGCCGCTGCCGCACCGAGTTTGCGCCCAGTCGACTCCAGCTGTGGCAAGTCCCTGCTCCACACATTCCCACCACTGCCCTCACCTCAGCAGGATCCACAGCATGGTGAGCCAGTGGAAGCAGTCCCAGCCCATGGTGGCGCTGATGGCCGCAAATGGAGATGCCTCCTCCTCTCCCTCCTGCTGCTGCTGCTGCCCCGACTGCTGCGATTGCTGCGATTGCTGCTGCTGCTGCGCACCGTCACCAGCCTGGTCAGGGCTGTCGCCCGCACCAGCATCGCCGCTGCCGGCCGGGCTGGCTGCTGCTGCGTCGGCCGGTGCAGCGGGACTGCCGGCCTTTGGCCCCGCTGCCTCGCCCTTCAGCTTGGCCTGCAGCTTGCGCTCCTGCAGAGCAGTGCATGATGATTGCTGATCTAAGTGGTAGCAAAGGAGCAGCAGCAGCAGCAGCAGCGGAAGAACAGGAGGTAGGCCAGCAAAGGTACAGAGGATGGGCATGCAGCATGCCCTGGCTGCTCATTGCCATGAAGTGCTGCGTGCACTGCAGCTACATTGCCGAAACAAACATAGCATCAGCAACACACCACTACTTCTAGCACAGCAGCCTGTCCCCTTGCAAGCGCATGCACTGGGACCAAATACATGGCGCAACTCGCCTCTCGCAGGCGCACGTAGCGGGTGCAGTAGGTGGCCAGGCACACGCAGCGGGCAATCCAACCAGCACACGAGCAGCATCTACAAACAAAGATAGCTATGCGACTCGCCTCTCGCAGGCGCACGTAGCGCGTGCAGTAGGTGGCCAGCCGCACAAAGTGCAGGAAGTCGGCCTCGGAGCAGCGCGAGATGTTCAGCCCCGGCTGCAGCTCCCGGAACACCTGCAGGCAATGAGTGGGATCAAGTGGTGTGCTACGTTATTAAGGAAGCTTTGAAGGCAGGACAGCGGTAGATGTTCAGCCCCGGCTGCAGCTCCCGGAACACCTGCAGCAATGAGTGGGAGCAAAGTGACGCGATCAGTACTGTAGAGCAACAGCAGAACAGGATGTCAGTCCCTGCCCCACGCCCCGCCTGCCGCAGGACCCCAAATGCAGATCACTTGAGCTGAACGAAATGCAGCGTTGGAATAAACGTGCCTGGCCCATGAGCAGGTCGTAGGCTCCATCTGAGCTTTCAGGTTCCAAGAACTCTCAAACAAGACATTGAAACAATTGAGTTGGGCTTGCCTGGCCCATGAGCAGGTCGTAGGCTCCATCTGAGCTTTCAGGTTCCAAGAAC
>VFQQ010002937.1_pt1 | contig 17803 bp, 28 predicted proteins | sample 3512341 | NCBI WGS metagenome assembly VFQQ01 (sample SAMN10412373, study PRJNA504923) | tailings metagenome | isolation source: Relicate 2 Philex TSF1 revegetated site | place: Philippines: Tuba, Benguet | collected 2017-08-29 | reverse complement strand
AAGCCGACTTCCATAACTCCAGCAGAAGCACAACCAAAGCTAGTCACTGGCGCAGGCAAACACAATGCGAGGACCCACCTTGCAGCGCAGCGGGTCCACATAGCCGTACTCAATGTCATGCACCACCTGCAGGTGCAAAGCCGCGATACTTGAAGGTGAGGCTGTTGAACGGTGGCAGGTGGGGTGCTAGCTTGTCAGTTCTGCGGCTTGCATTTGCGCAGGCAGTTGCATCCGGATCAGATGCTCCTGATTGCCAGCCATTGCACAACCGCCCTGGCCTTGCCTGAACCGGGTGGCGGATGGCCATCCACAGCCGGTCCAGCTTCGTCCAGCGCTCCTCCAGCTTTATTACATTTGTCTCCGCCAGGCACGCCCTGCGGCAAAGTGGCAACGACTGAATCAGTAGGCAGCGGCAGATGGGAGGACAGCAGGCCATTGATTAATCGATGGTGGCGGCAGTTGGGAGGGCAGGTGACCATTGATGTATCAATGGCGGCAGCAGCCGGGGGGGCAGCATGCCATTGATTAATCAATGGCGGCGGCAGCTGAGGGGGCAGGACGCCATTGATATGTCAATGGCGGCGGTAGCTGAGCAGGCAGCATGCCATTGATTAATCAATGTCGGCAGCAGGTGAGGGGGCATGAAGCCATTGATTAATCAATGTCGGCAGAAGGTGAGGGGGCAGGGCGCCATTGATTAATCAATGGCGGCGGCAGTTAGGAGGACAGGACGCCATTGATTAATCAATGGCGGCGGCAGCTGAGGGGGCAGGATGCGGCGGTGGCTGACGCATGGATCGGGATGGGATTCCACTGACCAACAGCTTACCTGTACTGCTGCAAATAGGCCAGGTACTGCTGCTTCACTTCCACGTGCTCGGTGCCCACCTCTGTCAGCACTGCAACAGGTAAGAGCAGCAGTGTGCAATCATCAACATGAGGCAGTCTGCGGCAGTGGCCGCCACCTGACTTCCATGTTCCCGTTCAGTCAGCACTGCGCCCATCGGTTCAAGTCCGCAGTCTGCGGCATGCCGGAGCGCATCAGCAGTGCGACGTCATTCCAGAACGCTTGCTGCTGCAGCATCTGCGCACAAACAACCTGTAACGAACCTGCGATCCAATCGTCCAGCTCATCGCAAATGGATGCCACCTCCACTGGAAAGTAGGCTGCATAGGGCACCTGCCCGTAGCTGCCATCCTCGTTCTGGTGCACAGCAGGGCAGGGGGAGGAGTGCGAAGCAGGGCGGGGGCGGGAGGTAGCAGGTCGGGGCGCAGGGAGGCAGCGAGTGAGTAAGGGGAGATGCGAGCAACGGCGACTGGCTCAATCCATCTGGTAGCCCTGGGACGGCCTTCCAAGAGTCACACACTGGTCCGTTCAGAGGCCAGCCACAGCAGCAGCAGGATTTAACAAGTTGGCAGGTTCAAACTTGCCTTGACGATAATCGTGTAGTGGTTGTACAGCTCGCGAGGCAGCTGCCCCGCCGCATCCGCCGCCGCCAGTTCAGCCGCCAACGAGTTGCCCTGTGTTGGGGCGGAGGACAGCAGAAGGCAGGGTGGGGCTGACGGCTGGGTCTGGCACCCGCCGCCCTAGCCGGCAGCAAGAGTGCAGCAGAAAACTTGCCAGCCGAGCAGCCTGGTGCGCAATGGCCGCCCCTCTGCGCCCTTGCTCCAGCCATCTAATCAGCCACCTTGCCGCACAGCTACCTCCCCGCTGCCACCCAACTCAGCCGCCCACCTGCACAGCGCGCAGCCACTTGCGGTGGAAGGCCACATAAGCGCCCGACACCAGCGCCGCATGCACAATCAGGGTGCGGTCCAGCTGGTCGAAGCCGTGCTGCGGCAGGCTGCTCAGCGCTCCAATAACGGCATCCCTGCAGTGCTTGTGTGGCAGAGTGGCAGGGTGAGTCGCATGGCAGGGAGGACAGATGGTGCCAGGCGGGCAAGCACATTTTGGAGTGGAGCTCATCAGCAGGGCAACGGCAACAACAACAAGTGTTGCTGCATGACGGAGTTTCATCCAGCTGCCCAGCGCCTCACCGCTGCAGCTGCTGGCGGTGCGCGCATGCCTCCAGCACCGCATAAAACGCGGGGCTGTAGTCTGGGATGCCGGTTAGCTGCTGGTGTAGTGCAGCCTTGAGCAGCTGCTGCTCGGCGGCAGTGCCGCCACCCAGTGCCGCTACTGCCGCAACCGCCGTCGGCTCAGTCGCCAGCGAGCTTTGGAAGGCATGGGCAGTCAGATGCTCCAAAGCCTTAAGAAGCGCCACCCGCTGCTGGCCCTCCAGCTGCGGCGAAGACAGCAGGCCTGCAGAGACCAAGTCAGAGAGCGGCACGGTCAGCAGGCGACGGTCACGGCGGCGGCGGTCCAAGGCGCGGCGGCCGGCCCGCCGGCTGACGCCTGATTTGAGGGGGAGGCATCAGATCAAAGGTTCCGGGCTCGGCAAGGCAAACAGTGGCACCTGGTGGGAGAGCCGTGTTGCCAGCAGCCATGCACGAAGCTGTGTTTGTTGGCGTGCTGTTGATCAGTTGTAACCAGCGTTTGCAAGTGATCGGACGGCCTGAATGCATAAAAGGTCTGTGTGGCCACGCCCGTCGTTGGCGGCGCCGCCCCATTCAGCAGCCAGCTGTCCAATCTCGCCACCCTGTCCAGCAGGCGCTGCTCGCTTCTCTAACATCACAAGGCAAGGGGCACATGGCGATAGTTGACATAAATGAAGCAAGAATAGCAGCCACTAAAAGAATTATCAGTGAAGCATTGTTGGCGTCTCGCCATGCGCACAGATTGGCGGCGTCCGTCCACTGCTGCTGCCGCCGTGCCCTACAGCGAGCCTGCGCTTCCCTCATTGCGCAGCCGGCTGGCGCTGCGGCTAGGAGCATCCTGCGCTGCGCCCGCTGCTGCGGGAGCGCCAAAGCGGGTGCTGAACTTGAACTCTTTCACCGTTGTTGCCGGCTTAGCCTGCAGGGCGGTCGGCAGAGCAGCGGTGGGGTGCAGCAGTCACTCAAGGTAAGGAGCAGGGCACTGGTTCATGCATTGCATGCAACGAATGTCCTGCTCAGATCCCACCTTGCGCTTGTCCGGGCTGAACACCGGGCGGGCAAAGTCAGGCATGGGGCGGGCCTGCAGGAGAGGAGGGAGCGGTGGAGCTGAGGGCACATTGGCCGCAGTGCACTTCGAGCTTAGTGCTGCTACAGGTGCAACGTGCCGTAAACCAGCCATAGTTTTTGCAAACCTTGAAGCGGTGCGCCGCCCGCTCCGCCTCCTCCTCCCGCTCTGCCACCGACTGCGGGCGGGGGGACGGTGAGAGGTCGGCAGCAAACATCAACACCTGGACAGCCTTGCAACTGCTCGTGAAACACTTCAGACTGCCTTGCCAATCTTGGCCTGGACCGTTCATCTGGCCATCTGGCTGAGGTGGCATGCACCCTGCAAGCCTGACCACTGTCCGAGACACCCCTCACCAGCTGCGCCAGGCGCTCGGCCTCCGACGCCGCCACCTCAGCCTCCTCCCGCCGCCTGCGCTCCGCGCTCAGCTCGGCATGGCGAGCCGCCCGCTCTTGAGTGGCCAGCAGGGGCGGGCTGCCGCATGAGGGGCTGCTGCCAGCGCTGGAGGGGCTGCCGGTGCCGCTGGAAGTGCCGCCGCCGGGGCCGTGCAGGGCGCCGATGCGGGAGGAGGGGCGGGAGCCGTGGCTGCGTGTGGCGGGGATGGAGGGCACTGGGTGAGCCAGCAGTGTATGGGAACTGAGGCCGGAGCAATGTGACTTTGCTGTTGATGTTTTCCGTAAATCATGGACTGCACACGAAGACTTGAATGGGACAGCTCAGCAGAGACACTTCCATGTCTGCCGCTCCGCACCCCACCTGGGCGAGCCGTGCAGCTCATCCTCGCGCTGCCGCTCCTCGGCTACCTTCTCTGCAAACTTCTGGGCGTAGGCGGCATGGCGCGCAGCGCTCTGCAATGAGGGTGGAGAGCAGCAGGCAATGGTGAGGTGCAAAAGCTGGCCAGCGTCTGAGCACAGGCATGCGGGGCATGCATGCTGCCAAAGAGGCATGAGGTGTGCAAGGCTTGCAATTCCGCTAGCATCGCAAAGCGTGTAGCATCCGCAAAAGGTCTGTACTACATCCCACCTGCAGCGCAAACTCCTGGAACTCTGGCGCATGGGGTGCAGAGCGGGCGGGGCGCTGCGGCTGCGCGCTCAGCGTGCGGTGGCACCGCTCCTTGGCGGCACTCAGCTCCGCCGCCAGCTGCTGCTGGCTCTTCTCCACCTGGGGGAGAGCAGGGGAGCGGGGGTGGCAAACGTATAGAACAAAGAGAGCGACATTCCAACAGGTGTCCACGCAGCACAACTTGCCCGCGCACCGTCATGGCCGGGCCCAGCACATTCACTTGAGCGCACCTCCCACCTTGGTGGCCAAGCACCCACCCTGCCAACTGAGCACCTCCAGCAACCAACCCTGCCAACCAAACACCCCACTGGGCATGCACCCACCTCGGCCGCCTCCCGCTCCTCCCGCGTCAGCTTGAAGGCGTCAGAGCTGCGGGTGTAGTCGCTCTGGGCGCGCTCATCGCAGGAGAGCTTGAAGGGGTGGGGCGTGGTGGCCTGTGGTGATGGCGTGGGGAGCAGAAGGGGCGCAGCTGGTCACCTCAATGGGAGCGGCATCGGCTGGATGGATCACACGCAAGCACCTGCTGCAAAGGAGGGCAGCGTTGAGCATGGCTGCCTCCTCAGTTTCCTTTCATCACCTTGCCACACTACCACCCCCAACACTGCCCAGCAAGTTCAGCCCACCTTGGGCTGCTGGTGCCTGGTGCCGCACTGAAGGTCTTGCTGCCTGGCCGGCTGCCGCTGCTCGAGCACCCAGAGGCAGCAGTGCCCGGTCGGCTGCCTCCAGCAGGTGCCGCAGCGTGGGGGTGCGGGGAGCGGCAGCGGGCCGACAGGCTGGGTGAGCTGCGGCAGGAGGCCAGGCGTGCTTGGGTGGGGGAGGAACCTGCAGAGAGGCGCATGCTGCGGCCGCCAGGCGAGCGCTACAGGGAGGGGTGGGAACGATGTGGTGATTGGGAGGGGGGAGAGCAGCTTGGATGGCTTGCAGGACAGCGGTGGTGTTTTTTCTTTACAGTGCAGGCCGGCCTTTGCTGGCTGGACGCCTGCAGCTGAGCACCGGCCACCAGCACCCACTCACCGCGGATGCCGGCGCACTGGATGGCGAGCTGCCACCATCCGCGCCGGCGGCGGCAGCGGCAGCCAGCTGCCGCGCCTTGAGCAGCTGCGCCACTGACAGGCGGGAGGGGCTGGCTGCCACCGGTGGGCTGCCGCTGCCACTGGCGCTGGTGCGTGCGCTGGAGGCAGGGCTGCTCGCCTCGCTGGCACTGTCGCTCTCCTGGGTGCTGCTCTGGTGGGTGCTGCTGATTGCCGCAGGGCTGCCCTCAGTGGCCACAGTGGCAGCCGGCTCGGTTGCTGGTGGAGCTGCAGCGTCTGCAGGCTGCTCCTCGCTGGGCGTGAAGTGCACTGCCGGCGCCTCGCTTCCCGCCACCTGGGTGCTGGCCTCCTCACCTCTGCCACCATGCCTGCACCCACCTCTGCCGCGCCAGCTGCCATCATCACAGGCACGCCTTCTGCGGCAGATGAAGCATGGGCTGGCGCTGGCATGGCTGTGTCGTGCTCGGCGGGCTGCTCTTCATCGGCAACCGGCTCTGCGCTGCCGCTCTCGCGCACCGGGTGCAGCGACGGGCTGCGGCTGCTGTCGGCAGCAAACCTGCTGGGGCTGCGGCCTGGCTCGGGCACATCCTTGCTGCTGCTGGGCGCTGCCAGGCTGCCGGACGCTGCGCTCAGCTGGGCCGCCGACTCGAGGCTGGCCTCGCTGGGCGCCGGCGGTACAACAGCGGCGGCGGGAGCGGCGGCGGTGCCGTCGCTTGGAGGCGTCATCGGCTGGTCGGTTGGCGCCTCTGCTGCAGGCTCCATCACTGCGGGGCGGTTCAGCGGGCGGGGCGGCGTGCCGAGGCGGGCGGAAGCACAGGTTGTGCTCCCGGTGGGTGGCCAGGGGTACTAGGCTGCTGTCGACAGTGATCAGGTGCGTTGGGACCGAGAAATAGTCTGCCGGGAGCCCCAAACGCCTCAAAACAAACCAATGCTGGCATAACACATGAGGCTGCCCTCCCGCCCTCCATGCCAACGCTGATCGCTTGATCGGCTCACGTATACCACCACACCATCGGCGAAGCGGCTAGCAAAGCGGCCTGCGCTCGAGCAGCAAAGCCCTCTCGCTGGCCGGCGCCTTTGAGAACCTGGCAGTGGGCTGCTTTCGTCGATAAGCCAATCGGCAGTCGATCCTTCCCACGCCAGTTGCGGCCGCCGCACCACTCCTCCCCGCCGCCTGCCGCCGCCGCCTGCCGCACAGCCATGCAAGTGGACGAGCCGCAGCGGGATGCCCTGGCAGACTACGAGGAGCAAATTTTGCAGTGGCTGCAGCCCGATGAGACGGCGGGCCAGCTGCTGCGCCGCACGTACGTGCAGCCACTGCGCACCGGCCTGCCGCTGATCGACCGCTTCACAACGCTGCGGGGCGGGCAGGTGAGCTGGAGGGTGGAGCAGTGTTGCCGCATCCTGCTGTTGAAGAATCTGAAACAAGCCGCAGCGCCTGCCTTCCATGCACTGTGGTGCGCCATACACTGCGCAGCCCAAGCTGTCAATGCTCTCCCCGCTCCGCAGGTGCTGGAAATTGCTTCGGCCGCTGGCTGCGGGCGCACCACTGCGCTCCTGCAGGTGGCCGCCTCCTGTATCCTGCCTGGACCGTTCAATGGCATTGACTATGGCGGGCAGGCGGGTGCGTGGCGGCGGGCAGTGAGTGTCCAGCCAGGTTTTGGCTGGTTGGCACAGCACGCCGTGCCGCGCTGCAGCTACTGATGGCTCTCTGCTGCGCTCCTGCTGGTACATGATGCCGTGTTGGCCTTGCGCATCCACCTACAAACTGATGCCGCCCGTTCCTCTGCAGCCCACGTCCTGTTCTTCGACTTGGACGGCAAGATGGATGTTGTGAAGCTGCTGGAGGTGGGCAGCACCTGTTGGGTCCTGGTGAACTGAGCATGCTGTTACTGCCGCCTGCAAGCAGCTTGCCAGTGCTGCATGAGTGGTGTCCCTGCCTCCAGCACAGGCTTCCTGGACCGTGGAACTGACGTGGGTGCACACCTCGAACCCCACCTGTGCCCATCCTCAACCCCGCAGATGCTGGATGCGCGCATCAGCCAGCGGCAGACGGAGGCTGGCGTGCCGCTGGAGCAGCAGGACGAGCAGCCGGCCATGCAGGACAGCCTGGCGCGCTTCCACCTGGTAAGCTCAGCTCCAATGAGACCAGCAAGCTGGTGTGACTCGGTGAGCGCGTAGTGTTTCCTCGCAAAAAGTGACGAGAAAGCAGCCGGCAAAGTTTGCTGCGCCTGCTGCTTTCTGTGCCTCTGGCGCTCGTGCTTGCTGCGGCCAACCCATGTGCACATCCCCACCCGACCCACCCAAACTCCCGCAGGTCCGCTGCCACTCCAGCTTTGAGCTGCTGGCCTCGCTGCGCACGCTGGGCCCCACCCTGGACGCCCTAGCAGCCGCCCCCGGCGGCCTGGCCTGCCTGCTCATAGACAACGTGGCCGCCTTCCATTACCTGGACAAGGCGGCCAGGGGCGCGCCTGCAGGTGCGCCAGCCGTATGTGCAGCATGGCGTGTTGCAGATGTGCCCATGATTAGCGCCGCCTGGTACTGCCTGCGCCTGCTGGGTTGATGACCCCTGTGTTCTAGCGCAAGCTGGACCTTTTGTTGTGCGCCCGGGGCGAGCACTGCCTCCCGCCTGCCGCTGCACACCGATTACTTGTGAGCGTGCCACCCGCTGCTGTCACCCCACCCACAGCAGGCGGCGGCGGAGGAGTGTTTGCCGGCGGCGGAGCGGCAGAGGACATCACTCGAGAGGGCGCGCCGCTCACGCTGTACCGTGTGCATGCAGCGATAGCAGCTGAGCTGCGGGCCATCCAGCGGCGTGTCAGAGTGCCGGTGATCGCCAGCAAGCACGTGCTGTTTCCAGGTGGGCGTGCGGCAGGTTCGGATGAGGAGGGCAGGGGGGAAGTTTGCATTGCCAGCAGATGGTCGCGCCTGCATGCTTAATTGATGCTGCCCGCGAGAATGCGCCTGGCTGCACAGATGTTGTGGAATCCCACACACCTGCTGCTCCCCATTCTCCCCGCTGCGCAGGCGGGCGAGAGGCGGCGGGGCAGCCGCAAGATCCCTGGTCGCACCGGGACAGCATGATGAAGCCGTGGCAGGATTTAGTGACCCACCGGCTCATGCTGCGGACAGAAATAAGCAGCAGCAGCAGCCGCGGCGTTGGTGGCAGAGGGGCAGCGCATGCGGCAGCAGCGGCGGCGGGCCCGCCCGTCCGCTTAGCCAAGTGGGTGCTGCCAGAGGACGCTGCTGTGGTGCGGTATGGGCTGGATCAGGATGGTGTGCACGTGCTGCAAGTGGGCGGACCGTCATAAGCCGCCTGTAAGTTTGGCCAAGGGTGCGATTTTGAAGGGGCACGAACCGCTCGGCTTAGCAGTGTCAGGGCGCAGCGGCGCTGCCTTTGGGGCTGCAGCGCAGGTTTACTGGCCCAGCGGTTGCCCACCAAATATGAATGAGCGATGTATGGCCCCTGCGCATGTGTAGTGGGAGAAATTGAGGAGCCCACCCCAGTGGCGGCAGGCGCATGCGTGGTCTCGTGGACCTGCCGCTGTGACATGCAGGTCGTGTGAGCTCCGCGGCCCCACCCTGCCGACATTTGTACAGACAATGCGCCCCTCCCGGCGCCTTTTGTGACTCGAAATCGTGCTGTTCTGCGACAAGCCCCACAAACATGTGCCGTGCGTTTCCGCCGCAGCGGCGGCCCCCTCTGACCAGCGAGCGGCTTGTCCAAGCGTGTGTGGAGGAGTGTTTTGAGGGCTGCAGCCTCGAAGAGTGGGAGCTTGCGGCCCTCGAGCGCTGGAGGGCATCCGCGCATGCCCCAGGGCACAAAGTCCCCAGCACCCTGCCCTGGAGCACAAAGTCCCTGAGGGGCCTTGCTGTGGAGCACAAAGTCCCTGAGGGGTCTTGCTGTGGAGCACAAAGTCCCTGAGGGGCCCTGCTGTGGAGCACAAAGTCCCCCCCAGGCCGCGAGGGGTGCGCCGCCACCGCCGCCTCATGCGCCGCCCATGCGCCGCCGCCCTGCCCACCCCCTTCTGGCCTGCCTGGGCCCTCCCTGCCCCCCTCCCATCCCTTGCATGCCGCAGCAATCGTCAGCCGCAGCCGCAAGCCGTCCAGCAGCAATTCCCAGCCTCGCGCCGCCGGCCTGACGCGCCTGCAGCCCCAGCTGCCCGCGGTAAGGGTCGGCCTGAAGCCGCGCGGTCCGGTAGGCCTGGCGCCGGGGCTGGGGACGGTGGAAGTGACCGCCGCCGCCGCTGACCGCCGCCTGCCGCCGCCTCCGCGCCGCAGGTATATCAGGATGGCGCCCCGGCAGCGGTCCAAGCAGGCGCGGCAGCCAACCCGCAGCATCGGCGATCTGAACGACGACCTGCTGGAGCGGGTGTTCAGCTTCGTTCCGCTGAAGTACAGGTGGGGCAGTGGCGCACACCCTGGCTTGCCGGCTGGCTTGCAAGCTCACGCACACCTGCCAACAAGCTTGCACGCGCTGCCCCTCTGCCCTGCAGGCTGCGCGGCGCCGCCCTGGTGTGCACCCGCTGGCTGGCCGTGTGCATGCGGCGCAACCTTCTGCGCTCGGTGTGCATCCGCTACACTAGCGAGACGCAGATGTCGGCCTGCATGTGGCTGGCCCGGCGCGCGGCGGCCCACGTGCAGCAGCTGCGGCTGGAGGGGGGCTCCCAGATGATGTGGATGGACGTGGAAGATGTGGATGTGCACTTCTCGCGGCAGCTGGGCATCGTGCTGGCAGCCTGCACGGAGCTGTCGCGGCTCGAGCTGTACGATCCGCAGGTCGACCTGGAAAGCAGCTGGGCGTCAGGCTCGCTGGCGGGGCTCAGCGAGTTCTGCTGCCATGTCAGCTGCATTGGCAACGGCACCCGGATGCCCGGCACGCTCACCCGGCTGCAGCTGCAAGTGCATGCGGAGCAGCTGTTTCAGGTGGGCGATCGGGACGTGGGTCAGCGAGTGTGTGTGTGGGCTGCTGCTTCTGTCTGGCTTCTGCTTTTGCCTGGAGGCGCGCCCACCATGCTCCATGCACCAGTGCACCCGTGCAGGTGTCCTCCCTGACCATGCTCACCAGGCTGCGGGACCTGGAGCTGGTCATCAGCGCCGAAAACGACCTGGCCTGCCTGTCGGTCCTGACCGGCCTGCAGCGGCTGAGCCTGCCCCGGCACGTCCCCACCCCCGCCACGCTGGCCGTGCTGACGGCGCTGACGGAGCTGGTGTGCGACCCCATACTGCCCGCGGAGCTGTCGCACGTGCTCCCTGCACTGCCCCGCCTGAGCCGCCTGCGCAGCCTGGGCATGCTGGGCAACATCCTGCACTACCGGCTGGCGGGCGATTGGCGCACGCGGCTGCAGCGCCTGGAGGTCACCACCCATGTGCTGGCGTACGACCAGCTGGTGGGCGCCAGCAGCCTGACGCGGCTGCGGCAGCTGGGGTTTGTGGCGGCCATGACCTCCCGCAGCGAACTTGATACGGACAGCCTCGTGTCCGCCCTGCGCTGTGCCGCAAGCCTGCCTTCCCTCTCGCATCTCCGCCTGCCGCCCGACCTGCCGTCCAGCATGCGCCGCGGCGACATGCAGTGCGTGATGCAGGCCGCCCTCGAGCTGCAGAAGCGCTGCCCCGCCCTGACCGTGTTGTGCCGTGAGCAGGCGTTCCCCCCTTTGCCCAAAGACGATGCCTGATTGAAAAACAACAGTTAAAGCCCCTCCCTTGTAACCAACAGCAGTTATCACCTAGGTGTGCGTGAGTAGAATTTTTCCCTGGGCTAGGACTACAGCGATGGACGCCAGGAACGAGAGAGTCAAACCCGCACCCAAGGCGAGGACCAAAAAGAACGCGTTGTTAAGCGTGATCAACGCCAGCTCGCGGAGCAACCTGGTGGACATCCACAAGCACCTAGACGAGTATGTGAAGGCTCCTCGCGCGGGGTTGGATCTGAAACTGTTCACACGTTACCATCACCTGTACACATCCCCGACCGCCTACATGGAGAAACTCGCGGCAGAGGGCTACCCGCAGCTGCAGCGCTGGTTCCACCGCGTGCCCAAGAAGCGCAACCTCGTTCGCAACACCCTGGGTGAATGGACGACCCCCGCCTACAAATTCATCCAGACGGCTCGGCGCGGACCGTTTCGCGAGTTCGATAACACAATCAAAATCAACCTGGAGAAGAAACTGGCAAAGGGTCGTCGCGACGCCGCGTGGCTGGCGCGGTACATGACGCACCATGCCCTGCGCGCCCCCGCGTTGCCCAGGGACGCCCCGCGAGGCCCACTGTATCGCGGCATGCGCATGACGGAGGCGGAGCTCCTGGGCATGCTGAACAGCGGGAAGTGGAGCGACCGCGGGTTCATGTCGTTCACACGGCAGAGCTCCTATGCCGATGCCTTTGGGCAGCGACGGACTAGGAACACCGCCAAGTACGTCGTGCTCTTCAGGTTGCGGCTGGGGGACGTACAACGCGGCACACCCTGGATCTGGTACGCAGGATGGGACATACCAAATGCACTGAAGACCATCGACCATCTGGAGGGGTGGGTCATACCGGAGGAGCTGGAGGAACAGGAGGTGACGTTCCCCCCCGGGACGTTGCGCGTGTTGTCGGTGGCTTCACGCCTAGGCATGGAAACCGCCCTGCGGGAGTGGCGCAATACGGGAGACCTGCGCACACGCGTCAAGCCTGTCACGTTTGTCGGGATGCGTGCCGACCTGGTGGTGGACGTCGCCTTCGAGCCAGCCCCCGAGTTCAAATGGAAGCCTCGGCGCAAGGGCACGCGCGAATCCGACGAGAACATCCTGTGGAACATCTTTGCCAACAAGCCCGTGGTGACCCGCAAGCGCGCGCGGTCGCCGTCGCCGAACCAGCCGTCACGCAAGCCCCGCACGTGCACCATCATGTGAGCAGAAATATTATATGGAATGGTGTCGTTCCCGACACCTCGGCCAACAACAAGCCCGCGCGGTACAGGCAGCGGGCAGGCAACATGGCGCGGCGGGAGCTGAACGCTAGGCCCGTCGCAGAGGCCTCCTTCGAGGCCGCGCTGCAGGCGGCACAGCACAACAAGCAGTACAACCGGTACTGGCCAAACGGCATCGGTCGTCGGGGGCTGGGGTCCAACTCGCGCCACCCGCACTGGGTGTTTGATGAGAACTGGCCGGGGCGCCCTGTCGACATAAAGCTGGAACGCGCACTGTTCCTGCGAACGCTTTCGAACCAAACGCACGTGCCCCTAGACCTGGAGTTCAAGATCGCCGAGCTGCACATGATTGTGACAGCCTCACAGGACGCCCAGCTGCGCGCCGCGTCCCAAAAGGCGCTGGTGCACATGCTACAGAAGTACACCCCGGACGACTTGTACAAGCTGGAGAGGTTGTATGCGCAGGCGGTCGGTACGCAGCCCTGCAGTGTGGAGCGGGCCGCTTACGAGAAAGCAGTGCAACGGGGCGTGCAGAAGCTCAAGCAAGGGATCGGCAGCGTCAAAATAGGGGGGAATGCGACGTACGCGTTGATAAAAGCGGCAGTGGCCCAACCGCCCGGCAGCGCGCTGCGGGCCAGCATCGAGGACCTGTTTGTTGCACTGCTGCGGACCGTGAAAGGCGTCAAACGGCGGCCCCTCAATACCGTTTTGGTACGTGTTTTGCGCAACGGGTTTGACACACCAGGTCACCATAACTTCGTGGATGCTGGCTCTTTCCAGTGGCTGCGTACGCTGGCCAACACATCCCCGCGGGCAACCAACTTGAAACGCCTGCTCAACCAGTTCCCCCCCGTGACGAATGGAAAAGCACCTCAGTTCCTCGGTTCTTACACTGAACTCAACTGAGTCAAACAGGCTGGACACGAAAAGAAAAGGACAGGGCCTCAAGACATCCACTGCGGCTGCGGCACATCCCGGGTGCCCGGCGCCTCAAACTGCCACACGTGCACCTGCCGCTGCTGCCCGATGCGCCGCGCCCGCCCGATCGCCTGGTCCTCCTCGCCGGGGCGGACGGCGCGCTCCGCCAGCACGACGTGGTTGGCAGCGGTCAGGTTGACGCCGCTGCTCAGCTGGCTGGAGAAGGGCATCAGCAGCACGCGCGCCTGCCCGCTCTGGAACCGGGTGAGCTCCTCTCGGCGGGTGGCGGGCGGGCCCAGGAAGGAGGCCACGTCGTCCCGCTCCAGCAGGCGGCCGATGAGCAGCGCGGTCTCGGCAAAGTGGCTGAACACCAGCACCGCCGCACGCTCGTCTGCGGCCAGCAGCTCCCGCACCTGCGCACGCGGACAAGACAACCGGTGGCGATGACATACTCACCCAACAAGCCACCCCAACGAGCCACCCCAACAAGCCACCCCAACAAGCCACCCCAACAAGCCTGCACGCCTGCACGCCTACGTACCAACAACCAGTCAGCCACCGCCCACCTTGGCAGCGATGGCGGCGGGCTTGGACTTGAACAGCACGTGGTCGTCCCGCTCCGGGTCCACGGGCAGGGCGTCCACGGCTGCGCGCAGCTCCTCCAGCCGCTCGGAGAGGGGGCCCTCCCGCCGCTGCGCCTGCTGGGCCTGCTGGGCCTGCTGCGGCGCCGGCAGCGGGGCCGCGATGCGCACGCTGGGCAGCAGGAAGGTGCGGCGGCAGACGGGGCAGCGCGGCGAGGGCCCGGCGTGCCGCATGAACGCCAGCAGGCACTCGGCGCAGAAGCAGTGCTTGCACGGCGTGGCTGCCTGGGGGGCGCGCACCGGCTCCGACAGGCAGATGGAGCAGGCCTCTGCGCACCGCTCCATGCCGCTGACGCTGGGGTCGAGGATGGGCCCGGCGGCTGAGGCTGCTGCGGCCTCGGCTGCGGCTGCGGCCTCGGCTGCGGCTGCGGCGGCTCCAGCGGGGGCTGCGGCTGCGGCTGCGGCTGCGGCTGCGGCGGGGAGCACCCGATCCCAGCGGGGCTGCACCCAGGCGGCGCTGCTCACGCTGACCGCGTTGATGCTGCCACCCGCGGCCGCGCGGCGCAGGGCCAGGTGGAGGCCCTGCGCTTGGACGGCGCTGGCGACCCACTCGGTGGCGGTGCACACGCGGCGCTCGGCTGCCGACAGCTGCACCTGCTGGACCGGATGGCGCACCACGCTGACGCCCAGCTGCTCGTGCAGCACCGTCTTGTCACGGCGCAGCATGCACGCCGCCAGCAGCGCGCCGAAGTAGCTGGCGCTGCCCAGGACGCAGAACACGGCGCTGCGGCTGAACTCCCAGTCGGCGAAGGTGGCCACGCGCAGGGCCGCCAGTATGGAGTGGACGGAGTGTTTGCTGGTGACGGGCGTGCCGGTCAGGGCCCAGCGGCGCGGCGCGGGGATGGAGGCGCACACCTGCGGGGGGCGGAGGAGTTGCCGAGATGGGTGGGTGGGTGGACAACACACGCACGCACACCCCACCCAAGCAGCACCCAAGCAGCACCCAAGCAGCACCCAAGCAGCACCCAAGCAGCACCCAAGCAGCACCCAAGCAGCACCCAAGCAGCACCCAAGCAGCTCACCTCGGCGTGCCCGACGCGTCCCATCGTGCTCTCGCTCGGCGGGCGCAGGCTGCCCATGGTGTGCGCCTCGTCCATGATGATGCGGTGCAGCTGCGCGCCGGTGACATCGATGTTGCGCAGGGCGGTGTACGACGCCACCGCCACGCCCTTGCGCCCCTTCAGCTGCGCCGCCAGGCTGCCCTTCTTCTTGCCCTCCACCACCACGCAGTCCGCCTCGGGCAGCCAGCGTTCCACCTCCTGCCGCCACTGCTCCACCAGGCTGGGCGTGCAGACCACCAGGGTGGGGGCGCTCTGCTGGTCCAGGGTGGCCCCCACCAGCGCCAGCGCCATCACCGTCTTGCCCAGCCCCATGAAGTCGGCCAGGATGCCGCCGCAGGAGCCGCCGGGGGGCTCGGTGGGGCTGCGTGCAGGCAGGGGCGGCGGGGCGGCATGGCGGTGTGAGTGGAACGTGCAGAAGGTTTGAACTGGCATGACACTTGACCAGCACTTGATACCAGCGCTTGACCAGCGCTCGCTGCCCGCACCTGAGGCGGCCCAGGGCGGGCGAGTACCACAGCTTCCTGCCGCCAACCGCCTTCACCTCGGTCCACATGTCGTCGCGGAAGTCGCCGCGCTCGCGGTCCAGCATGAAGCGCAGGCCGCCCAGCTGGAACGGCAACAGCTTGCCGCCCTGCAAGCAAGGGGATGGGGGTGGTGGGGAGAGAGTGCGGGTGAGTGGAAGTGCGGGACTGTCGGGACTGGTCATGCAGGCCACCGCTGCAAACACTTGCTGGGCTTGCTGGGCTTGCTGGGCTTGCTGGGATTGCTGGGCTTGCTGGGCTTGCTGGGATTGCGGGGAACTCACCTTGAGGGCGTCCGGCTGCGTCTGGTCTCCCGCGGCGTACTCCGAGAGCCGCGTGTCGATCCAGCCCTGGATCGCCGCGCACGGCTCCCACGGCAGGCACTCCAGCGGCTCGGCCACGGCGGCGCACCCGGCTGCCTCCGCGGCGCCCGGGCAGGCCAGCAGCATGAACTCCTGCAGCGGCCGCACCGCCCCCATCTCCTCAAACTGCTGCCGGCTCCGCGCGCCCGCGCAGTGGCCGGTCAGGTTGCCGCCTTTCCAGGGGTTTGCCGGCAGCTGGTCGTAGGGCTGCAGCAGGTCGGCGTCGAGCCGCAGGAGGTAGCGGCCCTTGCGCAGCACCAGCGACGCCCCCAGGCCATCCGGGAGGCTGGGCAGCCTGCGTGGAGGCAGGTGCAGGCTGTGTGTGGGTGGCGTGCGGTGGCGAGTGCGTGGTAGTGAGCGGCGCGTTTCATTCGCTGGCAAGAGCGGCGGCACACTCACAGGGACTTGTCGGCGCAGTGCAGGTCCAGCAGCACCTCGTCGGCGGCGGATGGGCGCTTCCTGCTCATGGCTGTGTGGAAGGAAGGGAAGGGAGGCGGCGGCAGGCGGCAGGCGGCGACGTGAGCGGCGGCGGCGAGCGGCGGTCAGCGCCCCAGCCAGTGCAAGCCAGTGCAGCCAGCCAGTGCAGCCAGTGCAGCCAGCCAGTGCAGCCAGTGCAGCCAGTGCAGACAGTGCAACCGCCGGGTGGGGCCGCGATAACTCCAACATCACCAACAGCACCAACATCACCAACACCACCAACTTGCCTGGAGTCCGGCTCCGGCCTACGCCAATTGACAACGATGAGGGAGAGAATGAATGGGCCCGGCGATTATAACAGGGCCAGGGTGCCGGGCAGTGGCAATGGGGTGCGCCGGGGCTGCGCTGGGGTTGCGCTGGGCGTGCGCTGGACATGCGCTGCTGGTTGCCCCGTCGCGGCAATGGCAGCATCCATAAAGCCCCTGCTCTCCACTTGGCTGCACTCATTCGAATCATTTTCTTACCAGCAGCAGAGCAGCACAGCAGCACAGCAGCAAGTGAGTGCAACACCGGTTTCCCGCGGGCCTGGCGCGGCGGCTTGCAAGTGCTGTGGCAGTGTTGTGGCAGTGTGCGGCAGTTTTGCAAGCCGCGCCTGCAAAGTTAGCTAACCCGCCTGCCGCCGTCGCCGCCCTCTGCCGCGCAGGATGGCACACACCCGCCAGTATAGCCGCATGCAGGCCTCGCGTCCGGCCCCTCCCAACAGCCGATCCGGCAGCTCTCGCGGACGGAGCCGCAGCCGCAGCCGCAGCCGCAGCCGCAGCCGCAGCCCGTATCGCCGCGCCGACACGCCCGACATGGCCCTGCACCAGTCCTGCTGGGTGAGGACTGGGCGTGTGCCGCTGCCGCCGCTGCTGCTGCCGTTGCTGCTGAGCTGCTGCTGAGCTTCTGCTGTCGCTGCCCTGCGCCCGACAGGAGGCAGTGGAGCCCTCCAACCGCACCGGGACGCCCGACGTGGACGAAGTCGGCAGCGAGCAGGTGTGTGGGCGGGTTGGTTCGGCGGCTCTGGCGCTTGCGCGTGGCTTCTGCATTCTTTCTACAGCTTGTCGTTAGCTAACTGCTCATTCCCAGCCGCCCTGTCGTGCAGCCCCAGCACTACGACCCTCCTCGCCAAGCCCCCCATCCCATGCTGTGGCCGCGCTACGACCCAGAGGAGCTGCGGCAGCCGCAGTACACCCCCTCGCGGCCCCAGCAGCCCCAGCAGCAGCCCCAGCAGCAGCCCCAGCAGCCCCAGCAGCCCCAGCAGCCCCAGCAGCCGCAGTATGTCCGGCGCGTGCAGTATGTGGTGCATCTGCCCGCCGACGAGCCGCCCGTGTACGAGCCGCAGAACGAGCCGCCGCGCTCGCCGCTGGTGCTGCAGCCCCAGCCACCGCCCCCGCGGCCCCAGCCGCCCCAGCCCACCCTGGACCAGCTGCGGCGCGACATGCTCCAGCTGCTGCTCGCCTACGCCGCCGAGCCGCCCCTGGCCATGCGGTTTGCAGTGTGGGCGTGGAACGACGGCGGCGCAGTGCGGGGCATGCTGGCTCAGCTGCGGTCCATGGCGGTGAACGACGTGCCGCTTGCCGCCTGCCGCGCCGTCGCCGAGCAGACCATGCGTGCCATGATGGCTGTGTGATTTTTGTGAGTGTGATTGTGAGTGTAACAAACCACGCAGATGGAGGCAGTGCAGGCAGTGCAGGCAGTGCAGGCAGTGCAGGCAGTGCAGGCAGTGCAGGCAGTGCA
>VFQQ010002935.1_pt1 | contig 17806 bp, 17 predicted proteins | sample 3512341 | NCBI WGS metagenome assembly VFQQ01 (sample SAMN10412373, study PRJNA504923) | tailings metagenome | isolation source: Relicate 2 Philex TSF1 revegetated site | place: Philippines: Tuba, Benguet | collected 2017-08-29 | reverse complement strand
CATTTTAAGACCTACCGATACCGATTTGTTTGCCCAACTTAGCAGCATGAGCGATGCCCAACGAGGAGCCGCTTTGGATGAATTGGTGAGACGTGTCATTACTCCCTATTCTGTTTTAGGCGTATTTTTGTTTGTATTGGGTTATTTGGTCTATCGTTCGCCTTTGCCCGAAATCAACACCGAGCACGAAAGCCCCGAAGTGGCGTCGGCCAATGCCGGCAAAAACAGTATTTTTCAGTTTCCACATTTGATTTTGGGAGCCGTGGCAATTTTCCTACACGTAGGTACCCAAGTAATCGCGATTGATACCGTCATTGGTTATGCCAATTCGATGGGGATTGACTTGCTCAAAGCCAAAACATTTCCTTCTTATACCTTGGCTTGTACCATTGCAGGTTATATTATCGGAATCGTTACTATTCCTCGATTCATTAGCCAAGTCAATGCGCTACGGTTTTGTACGGTATTGGGCACGATATTTACTTTACTCATCATTTTCGCAAAAGGAACAGTCTCTTTTCTAGGCCATACCGCCGACCTCTCTATTTGGTTTGTGGTGTTGTTAGGTTTGGCCAATTCCTTGGTATGGGCGGGTATTTGGCCTTTAGCACTTGATGGTCTAGGGCGCTATACCAAGCTAGGTGCTTCTATCTTGATTATGGGACTTTGTGGCAATGCCATCATGCCATTGTTTTACGGATATTTTGCCGATTTGTACGATGTGCGTACTGCTTACTGGGTATTATTCCCTTGCTATTTGTATTTGGTGTATTATGCCGCTTACGGCCATAAAGTAAAACGCTGGTCTTTATAGCTCCGAAACCTTCCAAGTTTTGAAAACTTGAAAGGTTTGAATAAGGTAATTAGAGCGAAGCACTAAAAGAAGACATTTTTTTCATGAAAATAAAAATCACGAACGGTACCGTTCTTAGTCCTTTCCGCGCCATTAAAAACGGAACGGTAGTTGTGGAAGAAGGAAAAATTTTAGGGGTTCACGAAGGTAACGTAGAAGTACCCGACGCCGAGGAAATAGACGCCCAGGGGCTATACATCGCTCCAGGTTTTATTGATATTCATGTGCACGGAGGAGGAGGGTTCGATTTTATGGATGGCACCGAAGAAGCTTTCTTGAAAATCGCCCAACTCCATGCCCAATACGGTACCACGGCCCTTGTACCCACCACACTCACCGCCGAAAAAGAAGATTTAATCCAAACCCTCGATGTTTATGAAAATGCCAATCGCTTGAATACAAGTGGGGCGGCGTTTTTGGGGATACACCTCGAAGGCCCTTATTTTGCCCTAAGTCAGCGAGGTGCGCAAGACCCGCGCTATATTCGTAATCCTGACCCTGCCGAATACGAAGAGATACTCGCTCATTCGTCGTCGATTGTGCGGTGGAGTGCCGCACCCGAACTAGACGGCGCTATTGCTTTTGGGCAACGACTTCGTCAAAAAGGAATTTTGGCAGCTATTGCCCACACCGATGCCTTTTATGACGATGTGCTGGAGGCATATGAAAGTGGATATTCGCTCGTTACACACCTCTATTCGGCTATGTCGGGAGTAACTCGTAAAAATGCCTTCCGCTATGCAGGAGTGATTGAAAGTGCTTATTTGCTAGACTTAGATGTCGAAATCATCGGCGATGGCATTCATTTGCCCGCCCCTCTTCTCAAATTGGTACACAAAATCAAAGGCGCTGACCGTACCGCTCTCATCACCGATGCCATGCGTGGTGCCGGAATGCCGGAGGGAGAAAGTACTTTAGGTTCACTCAAAAATGGACTAAAGGTCATTATTGAAGACGGAGTAGCCAAACTCCCCGACCGTACGTCTTTTGCGGGTAGTGTAGCTACTTTCGACCGCTTGGTCAGAAATATGGTCTTTATGGCCGATGTGTCATTGCTCGAAGCCGTCAGAATGGCGAGTACTACACCTGCGCGTATCATGGGTGTAGGCGAACAAAAAGGCTCGTTGGCGAAAGGAAAAGATGCCGACATTGTGATTTTCGATAAAGACATCATGGTAAGTATGACGATGGTAGAGGGTAGAGTGGTTTATTCGAATCATTAATTAAAAGTAAGATTTAGGGCTTTAGCCCTGACTTAATTTTGCTTACTTAATCGCCACAAACACAATAGAATTCCAATAGACATCATAACTGCACTTCGTTGTGGTAGAAAAAAGCTTTATAAAACATTCTCAAAAATGAATCCATTGCAAGAAACAACCGTTGACAAACTCAACGTTAAACTTTTTGAAACGCGTCAAGAATTGGGTCAAAATGCGGCTGAAATGGCCGCCGTTAAAATCAAAGAATTATTCCAAAATCAAGACATAGTTAATATCATATTTGCAGCAGCGCCTTCCCAAAATGAGTTTTTGGATGCATTGTCACTTCAGGAAGGCATTGATTGGGGACGGGTAAATGCCTTCCACATGGACGAATACATTGGCTTGGCCGATGACGCACCACAGCGTTTTGGGAATTTTTTGAAAGACCGTTTTTTTGATAAAGTACCTCTTAAAAACGTCTATTATCTCAACGGCAATATCTCTGACCCCGCCGAAGAGTGTCGACGCTATTCTGCACTTCTGGAGACGTACCCTACCGACATTGTGTTTATGGGTATCGGCGAAAATTGCCATATTGCTTTCAACGACCCTCACGTTGCATTTTTTAACGACCCTGTATTGGTAAAAAGAATTGACCTAGACCTGACAAGCCGCCTACAGCAAGTGCACGATGGATGTTTTGCCACGCTCGAACAAGTACCTGAGTATGCCCTCACGCTCACGATTCCGGCGCTAGTCAAAGCACCAAGTGTATTTTGTATGGTGCCTGCGGCCCACAAAGCAGAGGCAATCTATCATACTTTGATAGATGATATTCAAGAATTGTACCCTTCCACTATTTTACGTAATCACCCTAGTGCTACGCTGTTTATTGACCAAAATAGCGCTCAAAAATGGAGGGAAGCCGTAAGTTTGTAAGTAAATTTGTCTCTTAGCTAGCTTATTCCCCTAAAAAAACACCCACATTTTTATGAAAACCCGCATTTTAGGTTGTTTATTAGCCGCAAGTAGTGTCGTGATTCCAAGTATGGGACAACAAAATAGTAAGCCTGTTAATTTGATTGTGTTAGAGCCTGGTCACTTTCATGCCGCTTTGGTTCAAAACACTCGCTACGACAACGTCAACCCCGTGGTGCATGTATATGCTTCCAAAGGCCCCGACGTAGAAGCTTATCTCGACAAGATTAAAAAGTATAATACTCGCCCCGAAGATCCCACCAAATGGGATGAAAAGGTATATACTGGTCCTGATTTTTTCAAAAAAATGATTGCTGAAAAAGCTGGAAATTTAGTGGTATTGGCCGGAAACAATCAGAAAAAAACGGATTATATCAAAAAATCGGTAGATGCGGGCTTGAATGTATTGGCTGATAAGCCTATGGCGATTGATGCCGCTGGATTTGCTTTGCTGAAACAGGCTTTTGCGCAAGCCAAGAAAAACAATGTATTGCTATACGATATCATGACAGAGCGTTATGAAATCAGCAACGCCCTTCAACGCGAATTGGCCTTGCTTCCGGCATTGTTTGGCACGCTACAAAAAGGGACACCACAAGACCCCGCTGTGACCAAAGAAAGCGTTCACCATTTTTTTAAATATGTATCAGGTGAGCCGTTGATTCGCCCAAGTTGGTTTTTTGATGTGGCCCAGCAAGGAGAAGGCATTGTGGACGTAACCACTCACTTAGTAGATTTGATTCAGTGGAGTTGCTTCCCCAATCAGGCGCTTGACTATCAAAAAGATATCAAAATCATAAACGCTACCCACACGCCTACTACGCTCACGCCTGAGCAGTTTAAGCTAGTGACCAAAAACGACACTTATCCTGACTACCTCAAAAAAGACGTAAAAGGTAAAAACCTAGAAGTATATGCCAATGGTCAGATTGACTACACCCTCAAGGGGGTACATGCGCGTGCGTCAGTTATTTGGAATTTCCAAGCCCCTCAAGGTACGGGCGATACGCATTATTCAATCATGAAAGGAAGTAAGGCAAACCTCATTATTCGTCAAGGCAAAGAACAAAACTTCAAACCTGTACTTTATATTGAGGCTATCAACAACACGCCTGCCTATGAAAAAGCCGTAGCGGATGCTTTTAAGAAAGTACAAGCGACTTATCCGGGCGTTGAGTTAAAGAAAAATGACAAAGGTTGGGAAGTGGTGATTCCTAAAAAATACGACATCGGCCACGAAGCTCACTTCTCGCAAGTTGCCAAAAAATACATGGACTTTTTGAAAGCAGGAAAATTGCCTGAGTGGGAAGTACCTAATATGATTGCAAAATATTATACTACGACCGAAGCACTTAAAATCGCAAAAGCGAAGAAGTAGCTCTATTATAGCCTTTTAGGAAATTTACGGATAAACGACTTATGAAATTACCCAAATATCCGTTGGCTTCAAGTGATACGTTGATGACCTTTGAGTTTATCAGTGAAGGACAAAAGGGACCTATTTATAAGCTCGTAAAATATCAACCTACTAACTTAAAAGGAGTGTATAATTTAGCTTTTGGTGACAAAAATCTGGATACTGGAGAAATAGACGATCTTGTGATTTCAAACAACGGGGATAGTGAAAAGGTATTGGCAACAGTCGTAGCTACCGTTTATGCATTTACTGATAAATATCCTGATGCTTGGATTTATGCTACAGGGAGTACGAAAACTCGAACGAGGCTTTATAGAATGGGAATTACAAAATTTCATTCGGAAGTTACAAATGATTTTGAAATAGTCGGAGAAAGAAATGGTGATTGGGAAACTTTCAGAAAAAACATAGAGTATGAAAGTTTTTTGGTAAGAAGAAAAAATGACTAATTTCGTAGTAGTTAAACTTCACCCAAATGAAAGTAATAGCTGAAATAAAAAATCGGAAAACGCCAATTGTACGCCTAGATAAGTCATTAAACAAGTATGATGATGAAGTCTTGTTTCCTGAAAAATTGGAGAAAGCAAACAATATGCTAAAAAAAGTGGGGCTTCCTAAACAATGGTTAGGAAAAAAATAGCCTCCACTAGTATAAGAATTACTAAGCCTAGGGAAATTTCAAAAACTTTCCTAGGCTTTTTTATTTACACCAAATCCCCATACAAGTCAAACTCCTCGGCATCATTGACTTTTACTTGGGCAAAATCCCCTAAACGAACGTACTGTTCAGCCGAAATCAATACTTCATTATCCACTTCGGGGGAATCAAATTCGGTACGGCCAATAAAATACCCGCCTTCTTTACGGTCGAACAACACTTTGTAGGTATTTCCAATTTTAGCTTGGTTCAACGACCACGAAATATCTTGCTGTACCGCCATGATGTCATCGGTACGTTGTTGTTTTACGTCGGCAGGCACATCATCTGGCATTGTAAACGAGTGCGTTTGATCTTCGTGCGAGTAAGCAAATACCCCCAAGCGATCGAAACGGGTACGCTCGACAAACTCAAGGGTTTCTTCAAACATTTCTTCAGTTTCTCCAGGGTGACCAGCAATAAGGGTCGTACGGAGCGCAATCCCTGGCACTTTATCACGAATGGTCTTGATAAGGTCTTCGGTTTTTTCACGCGTAATCCCACGACGCATGAGTTTCAGCATTTCGGTACTACCGCTTTGGAGCGGCATGTCCAAATACTTACAAATATTTGAACGCTCCCGCATCACATCCAACACATCTAGCGGAAAACCCGACGGGTACGCATACTGCAAGCGAATCCAGTCGATACCTTCGACATCGGCTAGGTGGTTCAGCAACTCCGACAAATTGCGTTTTTTGTAGATATCTAGTCCGTAGTAGGTCAAATCTTGGGCAATCAAAATCAATTCTTTCGTCCCACGACGCGCCAATGATTTTGCCTCGGTCACCAACTCATCAATCGAGCGAGAAACGTGCCCGCCCCGCATCAACGGAATGGCGCAAAAACTACAGGGACGGTCGCATCCTTCCGCGATTTTGAGGTAGGCATAGTGCGCAGGAGTCGTCAATAAACGCTCTCCTACCAGCTCTTGTTTGTAATCGGCTTTGAGGGTTTTGAGCAAACGAGGGAGTTCATTCGTTCCAAACCACGCATCCACGGTTGGAATCTCAACGGCCAATTCGTCTTTATAACGATGTGATAAACAACCTGTTACATAAACTTTATCAACCAATCCTGCTTCTTTAGCATCGGCATAGCGCAGAATGGTATCCACCGATTCTTGTTTGGCATTGTCGATAAACCCACACGTATTCACAATCACGATATTGGCATCGTCTTTTTGCGACTCGTGGGTCACGTTGTAGCCGTTGCCTTTGAGTTGAGTAAAAATATTTTCGCTATCCACCAAGTTTTTACTGCAACCCAGTGTCACGATATTGACTTTGTTTCGTTTGGTTCCTTTGGTTTTCATTGATTATTTGTACGACTCTCCCGCTTTGGGCAAAGCCTCTTTTGTTGTATCCAACTATGGATTGTTTGATTTTAACTGTGTAGCTTCATGCTTTGCGTCAAAGACGCGAGGCTATGTGTGCCCCAAATAACAGTTTGGGGCAAGCTAAGGCTCATTGATTATTTGTACGGCTCTCCCGCTTTGGGCAAAGCCTCTTTTATTACATCCAACGACGGATTGTCTGATTTTAATAAAATAGAAAGGAAAAGAGTTCCTTCGAACGAAAAGTCCCATCTTACAAACTCGGAAGTGGCATATATTTTATACCACTTTTCAAAAAGCTTTTTACGTTTGGCTTCACGTCCATCCGACTGATCACAAGTGTACAAAACAATAGCTCGGTTATCTTCAAAAAATTCAAGAAGATGATAGACTACAGTTTCAGCAATTCGAGGGTTGTAAATGCGGGAGAATGGATTAGTTAAAACACGAAATCCGAAAATTTTCACAAATTCAGCAAAAGGTTCTTGTTCAAAATACACTTCTCCTTCTGCAAAATAAATTTCGTACTCAGTCCCTTCTTCGGTACAAAAGACTATATCGTTATTCTTGCGATAACTTGGATATGGATTGAGGGACGATAAACTTGATACCATGCTCTTTTGCAGCTTGTTCTACGCCTTTTTCATGGATAATTTTTTTATCCTTTGAAATACGTAAAGCAATTTCTTTCAGCCGTTGATATTTTTCTTGCTCGCTCATAGCGACTTATTTTTTTACAAAATTACAAAAACCTCCCTGATGAACACTAGCTTATACAAACAAAGTTCGTAAAGTATTAACTATCTCTAAACAGCTGGTGCATACAACAACGGTTTTGCCGACGTGGGGTTAGTTTTTTGACTTTAGCAGGATTGGGTTGTTTTTCGGGGGCTATATATAGTAGACTGAGTTAATCATATGTGCCCCAAATAACAGTTTGGGGCAAGCTAAGGCTCGTCCCGATATTATGTCGGGGTGGATACGGCTTAAAGTCTCCGACTTTAAGTGACATCGGTAAATAATACAGATATTCAACTCATTATGCCCTTACGTAATACTGTAATTTGAGCCACAAAGTCCGGCAACTGAATCGGAAGCACCAAAATTGATGACGGATTTAGGTTTTATTACCCTACAAACTATCTCTAAACAGCTGGCGTGTACAAGCAACGGTTTTGCCGACGGGGTGTCAATTTCTTGGCTTTGGGAGGTTTTTTCCACTTGCCAGAGTTGGCGTTTAGGTTCCAATGTAAACTTAGCGAAGCAAAAGAACGTACAGGATGTTTATAAGGAAGGTCGGCGCGATAGTACTGCGAAAAATAATTTCTTAGAAAGGAGGATTGAACAGAGAGGTTAGTTGTTAAACGATAACGCCATCCTAAGCCGTATGCTATTCCGACTGCATCGTCTCTGGGCGAAGTACCACCACCTGCATTACGGCTTCCGTGATTCAATTCAACGAAACAACGCCATCTCTCTTTTCCAGCCCCTATTTTCAAACCCATACCAACTTTTGGTTCGTCGATATTTTGCCCAGTGTAGCGTACGTGAGCATAGATTTCAATAAAACGCCCCGCAAGTGATTCTAAATGCCCGCCTAAATTAAAAAGAAACCGATGATTGGGAGACCAAGGGATTGGGTTTATTCCCGTATTTTTATAAATGGGTTCTTTATGACTTACTAATGAAATAGCTCCTCCAGTTTCCATAAACCAATAATTAGTATAAGGATATTGGGCACAAGCTTCTTTACCAATTAGGTAAATGAGAGAGAAAAAATAAAGAGGTTTCATAAACAATGGCCGTTTCAATAAAAAAACGGCCATTGTTAGTATTTAAGTGCTTACGTACAGTTAATAATTATCCAACAGCTTTTTTTATACTCATAATAAGCAATTTAGCAAAGCGATTAGTTTTACTGAAGTTGCTTAACTCCTTATTTCTTTTATGGTCATTAACTAACATTATTATTGTACTATTTTACAAAGGAGTTGTATATTGCGACTTTAAAAGAACAGCATTACAATGACCACTAAACCCATCCAAAAAATTCTTTTCGGTAGCCCAGGGACTGGCAAAAGCCATAGAATCAAAAGCAAATATGCAAATGAGTTAGGCATCCAAATCAATAGCGAAAATTATGTACCTGCGGTTTTCCATCCAGAATATACTTACGGAGATTTCATGGGAAAACTTATGCCACTGACCAATGACAGCGGCAGGGTAGAGTACAAGTTCTATGCAGGACATTTTCTAAAAGCTCTTGCCCAAGCCTATAAAAATATAATTGCCACCTATTTAGAGCAGGAAGAAGAACGTGAAAAGGTAGAAGAATTGTTTAAAAAAGAGATTGGAAAAACGGCTAAGAAATCATTCTCAACTGATGAAGCGAATCAACTTGACCTTAGACTTGAAGCAGTCACTCGCAAAACACCACGAAACGTCTTACTTGTAATAGATGAGATAAACAGAGGTAATTCTGGGGCTATTTTTGGCACTGTCTTTCAGCTTTTGGACAGAGAATCTGATGGTTGGTCAAGTTACCCTGTTGTTATTTCAGAATTAGAGTTTAAAGGCGGTTTAATTAAAGAAATGACATTTCAATATAGAACACTCGTTGACTCTAAAGATTCAAATAATAAAGAGGAAAAATATTTTTATTCTGGAAAACAGATTTCTGCTGAGCAATACGGTTACTATCAATCATATATATTTCAGGAAATTAATTCTGAATCTTTCATCCGAGAACATAAAATCAAAATCCCTTCTAATCTTCACATTATCGCCACCATGAACACCTCTGACAATTCTATCTACTTCATGGATAATGCTTTCAAAAGAAGGTGGGATTGGGAATTTGTGGATGTGGATGATGACGACCAACGGGGATCAGTAGCACACCGAAAAGTAATGCTGTATGGAATAGAAAAATGTACTTGGGTGCAGTTGGTGGGTAAACTCAACGAATACATACGCAGTAAGCACAAAGACATCCGCAAAATTGAGGATAAGCAAATTGGCTATCGTTTCATTAACGAAGAAAGTATCACGGAAGAACATCTAAAAAACAAATTGATGTTTTTCTTGTGGGACAGCGTGTTTAGCAATAATAAAAAACCTCTGGCTGATTTATTGGGCGTGACCGAGAGTGAAATAGTGACTTTCGGGCAATTTACTCGCAGAGAACAGGTTGAAAACTTTGTTGCTAAAATCCTAAGTCGTTAGATGTTTGACCTCTCAAAAATAGATTTTAAAAGAACCGACGAAGAACACGGGCGTAGGCATTATTCCTTTGTGGGGATTCAACGTAGCCAATCTAACCCTGACCGTTTAGAGTTTTGGCTTCCGCTTGGTTTCGACGATTTCAACCCCAGTAATAATGACTACGAAACAACCAAGTCGTTCTTTTTTAAGATGTATCGAACCTTTAAAGTCTATCTATCTCGAAAGAGGGAAGGATTGAATGAAGAAGAACGAAAAACCGACCGAGACGGTATTTATGAGTTGGAGAGTGGATTTAGCTTTGTGAATCAAAACCAAGAACAGACTGTATTTTATGGTAAACTCAACGCCCTCGACAAGATTTTGGAAGGCTACGACGAACTCAAAATATCATCTTTGGAGAAAAAGCAAGTTCGTACCACCGATATAGACTATTCCAAAATTCATCGCTATTTACACCAAGCCACTTACTTGGAAAACGATGTCATATACTTGGACGAAATGACCATTGCCAAGAACGTATTGGTGCAAAGCAGCCCACCTATTCTTCAACTGTTTAGCTTTATCTACACCGAAATCAAAAAAGAGTTGGGAGAGTTAGACACTGTCACCGACAAAGCTTTTGAACTTTCGGAAATTTTCAGAGAATTGCACATGCAGCCCGATAGTAGCCTTTTTGATGAATTTACCTTTGGGGAGACTTTACAAGTGCTACGAATGAGTTTGGAAGACATCCAAAGCGAAACCGTTTATAAGGATGAAGACTTTTGGCACTTTTATGATGCCATAGAGTCATTTTTATACGGTGAGAAAACAAACGATACCGAAGGGATATATTGGGGTATTAGCAACTTCTACGACATTTGGGAAGATATGTGTCAGACGTATGTGTTTCAAAGTCATTTGAGATCTTACATCGCATTTGCAGATGTACGAGGTCAGCTACTTAACCATTTAAACATAGAGCCTAATCCATTCATATTAAGAAAAAATCAATTAGGCCATTTTAGAACGCTTCGCCCCGATTTGGTAATTCTAAGCGAAAACCCTGTAATTGAATACAGTAATTTTTTTGAAAAAGTATATCACAAAAGGTCAATTATGATTCAAAATACAACGGCAGAAGGTGGTAGAGAAGAATTAATTTTAAGACTTAAATCTCGTGATTATACAGATATTGACGGATTGAGAATCAAACTAATAGATACATACAATAAGAACCCAAAAGACCCTCAAAAGTATGAAAATGTTAGACGAGTAGATTTTGATGATTCTAGTAGGGGGTTTAAGTTAAAAGAAAAAATGTTTAAGTATTTACTTGGACAAAGTATCGGCAACTTGTTAAATCGGCGTCCTTTAATCTTAGAAAATTTAAAATTCACAATCATTGACTACAAATACATGAAAGTGTCTGATTATCAAAATTATCAAGAACTTGTAGTTGATGAGAAAGGAGAAAATAAAATCAAAGTAGATATTCAGAAGCAGTTGATATATGAATGGACAGTTCAACAAAATATAGAAACTTCACAAACTGAAAGTGAGTTTTGGATTCCCTATTATTCTGAAAATATGAACTTTGAAATGTCTAAAAAAGTTTTGGATAACGTAAGTGATGATTTCCAGAAATCACAGATTAAGGTCTGTAAAATCAATTTTAACATTTTACAGCAACACTACGTCAGCCTTTATGCCGTATGATAAAGTATAACGCTTCCAATAATGTTATCAGTCCGTTTAACCCGATGTTGGCTCTGCATCCACAAATACGCAGGGCTGTAAACGAGCAATTTATCAAACCTATTTTGGAAGTTTTCTTCAAAGATAAAAAAGGAGCAGATAACAAAATAGGTATTGAAAACTTTGAGGCTCTGGACGTTGACAGGCTCAAAACCGAAAAAGAGTTTCAGCACGAAGAAAATTATGTACAAAACTATATTTATGCAGAGTTAATCAAGGAAATACAGAAGAATAGTAATGGAAAAGTCATTTTCAAGCCCAGATATTCGATTTCATTTGATTGGGATTTAACTTACAAATGGGACACTTGGGAAGGTCAAAGAGCATTTTCAAAGAACTACCCTTATAAACAAATTTTTAAAGATTCAGATAAGGTAGAAAGGCAAATTAGGTATGGTACTTTGCGCCTTGGAGAAGCTCCCATACTCTATATTATTTTTATTGAGTTTTCTGAGTTTTTGAAGTTTATTAAAACGCTCAGTGTAATTGATGAACCTACTGAAACCAAACAAAAAGATAGCCCAGAAGAAAAAAAGCAACGATTGTATGATGAAGTAATTCGGTCAAAGCAAAGGCAATTACGAGAAACCTCAGATGTAACTGAACAAGAAACTGTACTCCAAGACCTACAACGCCTTACTTACCTGCGTGATGAACCTCTGCAAGGTACAGGAGGTAAATTAAGAGTAAATTTATCATGGAACACCACCGATGATTTGGACCTCCATATAGAAACACCGAACGGTAAAATTTTCTACAACAACAAAGTAGTTGAATATCAAGGCGTAATTGGAGAGTTAGATGTTGATAGTAACGCAAGTGGCGATTTAGTAAGCAATCCCCAGGAAAATGTCAATTGGGATAGTATGCCAGTAGGGCAACACAAAATATTTGTACATCTCTACAAGAGTCGAGAAAAAGTCAAAGTAACTTTTACAGTAACTATTTTAAACGACGATGGAGATGGTAGAGTTTACAATAATTATATCGAATTTGGGACAACTGCCTTCAAAACAATAGCTTCTTTTGAATTTAAAGATGGTGAATTGGTATTTCAAGATTTATAACGAGACCTTACTTTGCAACTTCATTCCCCCAGCACCACACAACTATAAGGAGCAATAGAAATAGTATCAGCTTTTAGAAAAGCAAACGAAGACGTACTAAACAAAACATGATGAGGTAAAAACGGAGCCGAAAATGTAACTTCTTCACCACAAATATTATGAATCACCCAGACTTCATTCTCCCCCATGCTACGCTTAAAAGCCACTAGGCGACGGTCGGAGTGGGTATCTAAGGGTTGGAGATTTCCTCGAATATCACCCAATACTGCGTTCGATTTTCGGAAATGAATGAGCCGTTTGTAATGATTAAAGAGCGAGCCAGGGTTTTGGCTTTGTGCTGCCAAAGGAATTATCCTTTTATTTTTGTTGTATTTAGGCACCATCCAGCGTGTGCGTTGGGTGTCTTTCTCGGCATCATCCCACCAAAAAGGCTCTCGTATGTACTCGTCAGGTTTTTTACCCAACATTCCAATTTCTTCTCCATAGTACAAATAAGGCTGCCCAGGCAAAGTCAACAAAAGATTGGCGGCGACTTTTAGGCGGTTGGTATTACCCTTCAGCACACTCCCAATACGAGTTTGGTCGTGATTGGTAAGCATGATAGCATCAATAAAACGCGGGTTGGTTTGCGCAAAAATTAGGCGATTTTGAGCTAGCTTTTTTACCAAACCTACCGAATCCCGTTCAGTGGCGGCGATTTTTTGGAGTGCCAAACTCAAATCAAAATTAAAATTGGCGGTAAGCCCTCGAAAATAAGGTGCAATTTTGGGTGCTTCGGTCCATACTTCCCCCACAAGATATACCTGTGGATTGACTTTTTGCATTTCGGTGCGAAATTCTACCCAAAAATCATGATTTTTATATTCTTCCCACTCAGGATAAATATGCCGTGCCGCATCGAGTCGAAAGCCATCTACTCCCATTTTAAGCCAAAACTGCCCTATTTCATAAATCGCCTTGCGCACTGGAGGATGGTCACAGTTGAGGTCGGGCATGCCTCTCCAAAACAGACCGTAGTATTTTTCGGTGGTATCGGGCCATTCATGCCAAGGATTTCGATCCCATGTATCGGGCGTAACTTCGCGCGTAGCAATGCCTAACTCTTCGATTTCTTCGGGGCTTTTCCAGTTGTAGAAATGTCGATAAGGATTGTCGGTACCTCTAACCGACTCCTGAAACCAAGGATGATTGGCACTTGTGTGATTGATGACTAAATCCATGATAACGGCAATGCCACGCGCGTGAGCTTCTGAGAGTAGCCGCCGAAAATCGTCGAGCGTACCATATTCTTTGTCGATGGCGTAGTAATCAATTACATCATATTTGTGATAGCTTGGAGAGGTAAAAATAGGAGTGAGCCAGATAGCTTCAGTACCTAAGTCGGTGAGATAATCTAATCGGGAAGTGATACCATTGAGGTCACCGATACCGTCGCCGTTTGAATCACAAAATGAGCGAACGAAGATTTCGTAACAAATGCGTGGGTGAGACAAGATTTTTCAAGGTTTGTTTAACCGCAATGGACACAATAGGTTTCGCAATAGGCGCAAAGACTTAAAGGCCATTTACGAGTCTTTTTACACCGTTTTTGAGCAAAGCGACGTTAAAATTGATGAGCAGTCCTAATTTACAACCTGTTAATTTTAAGTAAGTTATGACTTGTGCCGTATGAACATCTGTAAATGATTCAACGGCTTTTACTTCAACAACTACCTTATTTTCAACTAACAAATCTAACCGATAGCCAATTTCAAGCCGTATTTCTTCATAAATAAGGGGTAATGCTTTTTGTTTTTCAACTCTCAAACCTATTTTTTGAAGTTCATAAAAAAGACATTCCTCATAAGCAGATTCTAACAAGCCAGGCCCAAGATGTTGATGGACTTTCAAAGCAGCAAAATAAATTTGGCGCGCCAACTCATTTTCATTTATTGCGTCCATCGCGATTCTATTGCGTCTATTGCGGTTAAAATTACTTCTGTTTTGCCAATATCTTCTGCATATATTTCCCCAAAATATCAAACTCCAAATTGACAATATCTCCTACCTGAAGCTGATGAAAGTTGGTATGCTCGTAGGTATATGGAATGATAGTGACGCGGAAACTATCGTCTTTTGAATTAAAAACAGTCAGACTCACGCCATTGACACAAATCGAACCTTTTTCAACGGTGATATTACCAATACTTTCATCGTATCGAAAATCGAAAAGCCAACTTCCACCCACCTCTTCGATATAGGTACAAATCCCCGTTTGGTCCACATGCCCTTGTACAATATGCCCATCAAAACGCCCATGCGCTGGCATACAACGCTCGACGTTTACTTTGGTACCTATTTTCCACTGCCCTAAATTGGTTTTTTTGAGGGTTTCATCTACCGCCGTCACGGTGTAAGATTGCTCCTCTAAACTCGTCACAGTCAAACATACGCCGTTGTGACTCACACTCTGGTCGATTTTGAGTTCTGATGCCAAATGCGATTGCAGTCTGAAAGTGAGATTTGTGCCTTCAGCCAAGATTTCGATTACTTCGGCGGTAGTTTCAACAATACCCGTAAACATAGATTTCGAGATTCAAAAAGATAAACCAGCTAGTGAAGCCACTAGCTGATTAGTCAAAAAATTATTTAAGAAGTCCTAGCAAATAGCGTCCATAACCACTTTTCAATAATGGTTGGGCGATTTCGCGAAGTTGTTCTTCGTTGATAAAACCCATGCGATAAGCCACTTCTTCAATACAACCAATTTTAAGCCCTTGACGTTCTTCGATTACTTCCACAAATTGCCCTGCTTGCATTAGAGAAGCAAAAGTACCCGTATCAAGCCAAGCAGTACCACGATTCAGTACGCCTACTTTCAGTTTACCTCTTTCAAGATAAACACGATTTACGTCGGTGATTTCTAACTCCCCACGCGGGCTAGGTTTGATATTTTTAGCAATTTCTACGACTTCATTATCGTAAAAATAAAGCCCCGGTACGGCATAGTTTGACTTAGGGTTTTCGGGTTTTTCTTCAATAGAAAGCACATTAAAATCCTTGTCAAATTCCACCACGCCATAGCGCTCAGGGTCGTGGACTTGATAAGCATATACCACTCCTCCTTCGGGATCGTTGTTGGCTTGGAGCAATTTACTCAATCCACTGCCGTAAAAAATATTGTCGCCCAGTACCAACGCTACTTTATCGTTGCCAATGAAATCTGCTCCAATGATAAACGCCTGTGCGAGTCCGTCGGGACTAGGCTGCTCGGCGTATTCAAATTTACACCCAATCCGACTGCCATCACCAAGGAGCTTCTGGAAGTGAGGTAAATCATGAGGCGTAGAAATAATGAGGATTTCACGAATACCCGCTAGCATCAAAATTGACAAGGGGTAGTATATCATAGGTTTATCATAAACAGGCATGAGCTGCTTGCTTACGGCCAACGTAAGTGGGTGAAGACGAGTGCCAGAGCCTCCGGCAAGAATAATTCCCTTCATATTTGGATGATTATCGAATTGGTTTCAATTGATTTGGTAGCAGGTATTAAGCTGATAAGCGCAAAAATAATAAATTAGCGTCATAACGCTGTTACCTATAAATAAAGCCCGTCTTGCAACGGGCTTTGACAAATATCTATTCAAAAAACGCTTTCTAAGGCTGATTGTTTTCATTGGCGAGCGCAATCATGGTCGAAAGCTCATCCACAAGTGCATCGGTGTTGCCACCAAAGCCAATGCTTTTGAAACGAATATTGCCTGTTTTATCAATCACAAACTTGGTAGGAATCCCTGATACTTTATAAGAGGCCACTACTTCGTCTTTTTCGTCGAGCAATACATTGAAGGTATATTTTTTCTTTTCGATAAAGTCAGCCGCGTTTTTGCGTTTGTCGGCTTCGGTTTGCCAAGTATCGATGAAAACAAAAGCTACATTGGGATCATTTTTAAATTTATCAACGGCTTTTTGCATGCCAGGAAAAGACATAATACAAGGCCCACACCAAGTAGCCCAAAAATCAACGACTACCGTTTTGCCTTTCAAATCGGCCAAGGTGACGGGTTTTCCCTCTAGATTGACGAGACTAAAAGCAGGCGCAGGTTTTAAAATCATTTTTTCGCGAAGTTCGGCGCGAGTGCTTTCGGAAGCGATACGATTCAACTCCGCTATGTATCCCTCAAAACCATTTTCATTTCCTTTTTCTTTCACGTATGCTTGTTTGAGAGCAGTATTGATAGCTTCGTTAGCTTTCCCCTTTTTAATGGCATTTTCGGCCACTTCTTTGATAGCAGCAGGGTTTACTTTTTCTAAAGCTTGAATGTATCGCTCGTTTACCTCGGCATTTTTATAATGTCCATAAGTGACAGCCGCATCTTTTAAAAATGGCACAGCTTCAGCTGCTTTGCCTTGTTTGAGTAAAATATAACCGTAGGTATCAGCAAAGGTACTGTATTGATTTTCACGTCCTTTCCGAATTTTCGCATCCGTACTAGAAGAAGGATCGCTTGCATGACGAGGCTGATTGATTTGCTCCTTGGCCCATTGGGTAGCTTGGGCCGATAGCTCGGCAGCTTGTTCTAGGTTTTGGTCTTTTTTTGCCAAATTCCATGCGATTGTGTTATATACTTGTATCGACTGAGATTTTAGTTCAGGCCGTGCTTCGGCCACTACTTTCTTGAAATCATCCCATTGATTAGAATCGGCGAGCATTCTCAAATAATTATTATGAATATATGTCATGTATTGCCAATCAACAGTTTTAGGCGCTGACGGGAAATTACTCCAGACCTTAGCATATTCTTTTTTCTTGTCGGCAATTGCTGATTTGGTACGTACAAAATTGCTATACATAGCTACCATATCTTCTTTTTTACCAAACTTACTTTCTTTCACTTTTTGGATAGCTTCGGCTTTTTCTTTTTGTTGAAATCTTTGATAAACTTGTTGTAACGTACCCAATTCTTCTTCCTTTAAGTCAGTACTTTGGGCAAGCAAATCTGCATCGGCAAGGAGCTGTTTTTTTTCTTCTTCTTTCCGAGGACTCAGCGTAGAAGCATATTCTTTAAAAAACGTGCGTTTATTGGCAGGATAAAGGCTAAACTCTTTTTCCAAAAGCGATTTGGCTAGGTCAATATCACGGTCATCCAAGCCCATATCATAATAATAGTTGGCATAGGCATAGCCTAGACTTGCATAGCTACCCGAAAGAGGCTTAGCATCGGGACCATACAACAAAAAGGCATAAGTTTGACCATTGTTAAAGTCTTTCTTTTCTTCAGTTTGGGGAATGATACAAAACGCGACAG
>VFQQ010002934.1_pt1 | contig 17810 bp, 34 predicted proteins | sample 3512341 | NCBI WGS metagenome assembly VFQQ01 (sample SAMN10412373, study PRJNA504923) | tailings metagenome | isolation source: Relicate 2 Philex TSF1 revegetated site | place: Philippines: Tuba, Benguet | collected 2017-08-29 | reverse complement strand
CAGGTGGAAAGCGGGCCGGCACAGCATGGACGGCGTACGCACAGCATGCATGGCTTCCCAGGGGCACCGTGCCCAGCCTCCCTGATGCCAACAAGCAGGCAGGGGTCCACCCGACCGCACGGGCTGTGGCAGGGGCATTGGCCAAGCTATTGAAGCTTGTATCGATCGCCAGCGGTGCTGCCTGATGTTGATCCCACTTGTTACCTGCTGCAGCGGCTCTGCGTGGAACATCAACACCACATTTTGGCATTAGTGCTGCCGCCTTGATGCTGCTTCCTGATGTGCCCTGGTCTGCCTTGTGGGCCGCTCCATGCAGCTCTCATCCTCCTGGCGGGCACTTTGATTGCTTGGGCTCTGCGGCAGGTGTGCGTTGTCCTCAATGCACCCTGCTCTGCTTCATTCTTCTGCCACAACACGCTTGCAGCAGTGCTGCTCATGCATTCCTCCTGGCTGGTGGCGATGGGTCACCTGGACACCCGACAAGTGCCGTACCTTCATTCCTTCATTGCATGCGGACGTTGTGTTGCCTCCACAGCCAGTCAGCCTGTGGTCCAGGCCCAGCCTTTGTGACCCCAGTAAGCAGAAGCATGTGCGTGCAAGGCCGGCGGCGGACCACCAACAAGGCGGGTGCGCTAGGCTGGGTGCGGTCAGGGGGCCTTTGCGCCCCCTGTCTGCACAAGCTATGTTGCTCACTCCTGTTCAAACAATCAAGATTCAATCATCTGGGTGTGAGCTGCTTCCACAGGCGGCAGTGTTACTGGACATCAATACAATGAAGCCAGGTTGAGGTCCCTCGTGCTGGAGACCCTAGCAGCCAGTGCCTCGCATCGACAGTCGCCGTGATGTTGGTGCTGGGACCCTCGGCATTGATAAATCAGCTCGGACAGAGCTGTATGCCATGTGTCTTGCTCACGGAGCCACAGACGAGATGCAGCAAGCGCCAGCCGGACTGCGCTGCTCCACGCCGCCGGCGCTGCGCTGGCGGCGCCCCGCCCTGGAACTTCTGGCGGCCCTGCGCCACCCTCTGCGCAGATCAGCCGGCCCCACGCTCGCTGCTGCGACGCTCATGACCTGAGGCGGGCCCTCAAAGCCCGTAGGCAGGCAGAATGGCCTGCTCCGCGCTGTACCGGCAGTCGAAGCTGGGTCAGAGCCTTGTGGATGCCCTGGATCAGCTCGTAGAGGAGGGAAAGCTGCCCCCGCAGCTGGCGCTGCGCGTTCTCGACGAGGTGCGGTGCTCGCTGCGTTGCGGGCGCCCTGCCGGCTCCCACGCTGGCTGGGTAGGGTCCTCACGTGTTTGCAGGTCTCGTGCCACACCGCAGGCTGCTGAAAGCGGCTGTACAATGCCGCCGCCGCCGCTCACCGCCGCTTTCCCTGCCTGCTCGCCTGGTGCCGCAGTATGACCAGGTGGTTCTGGATGCGCTGGAGAACAAGGTGACGGCCAAGGGCACGCTGAAGGGGCACCTGGACATCTACCGCTACTGCGACAACGTGAGGCAGGGGTGGCGCTGTGGGAGTGTGCCTGCGCCTGCCGCTGCAATGCTTTCAACCCGCCCTGGCAACCCTGGCCGCCTGGCTGCGCTGATCAGGCTGCATGACAGCTGCTGTTCTGCAAAGCAAGAAAGTGTATCATATGTCACTATCATGTTGCAGGCACGTGCACGCCCTTCACCAATGGGCAGGCTGTCTGGCGCACTTTGAGTGCTCGTGCCCCCTCCTCCTTCGCCTGATGTCCCCGCCCTCTTGCTCTCCCCCCATGCCAGGTGTGGACCTTCATTGTGTCGGACGCCACCTTCCGGCTGGCCCCCACGCAGAACAGCCCTCGGCGGGACGAGCAGGAGGTGAAGGTGGACCAGGTGGGCAGGCAGCTGGATGTCAATCTCAGCAGGGAGCATGCCTATTGCCTATTTTGCCTATTGCCTATTTCAGCAGGGAGCTGAGGTTGACAGCCCAGCGAAGCAGACGGGGCAGGTCTGCGTGGCACAGCCGGGTTGGTCGGCAGCACAACAACGAGCACCACCTCAGCCATGCTTGCACGGTTGTCAAGCACATTTTCTGGCCTGTTGTGCCCAGCCTGCAGCCCTGATGCCTGCACATCTGGTGTGTTGCTGGCCAGACTGCTGTGGCCCACCAGCCCCTTGGGCCCTTACTGTGTTTGCAGTGCAAGATCGTGGTGGTGGACCAGCGGCTGGCGCCCAATGCCGACAAGGAGTGATGCTGCTGCACCTCCGGCAGTAACATCGTCCTCCGGTAGTCGCACCGACGTCTGTCCAGCAGCTAGCTCACCTGTCCTCAGCCCTCAGTTCAAACCTTGACACACTTCTGCTCCTGTGTCCTCTGTGTTCTACTGCGCTGCCTCTGCTGCCCAGCTCTGCTGCCCAGCTCTGCTCCCGGCCTCCATTGCGCACTGCTCTCTGTTGCGTTAAAGCTGGAACAATGCGATAGTTTGCAACAGACAGGGCGCAAGTCTTGAATGAAGGTCAGAAGGTGCAAAAGCAGGGGTCAGTCAGGGGGCAAGCGGAGGGGGGATGCGAGGGACAGTGGCGGGGGAGAGCAGAGTCGGCAATGCGGCCCACCAGAATGGGGTGGGCCAAATGGGAAGAAGCGAATAGAACTCCTAGGAAAAAAGGGGGGCTGGTGACGGGGTGACGGAGGGTGCGGTGCAGCCAGCTGGCGGGGTTGCCGCTGGCTGGCCCCCAGCGCATATCGTGCCGCTCCTGCGTTGAGCGGCGCCGCCGGGCATGGCAACAACCAATCGGAGCGAAACGCATGCCCGCGCGTGGGCTCTAGTAGCTGGGTGTGGGGGTGAGAACTACGTACCTCTAGCGGCGGTTTGGGTATCTAACAAGCTGGCTGCCGCTACTCTACCTTGGCTGCTGCTATGGCTGCTGCTGCCGGTGTGGCTGCTGCTGCTGCTTGGCTGCCTGGCTGCTGCTGCATCGAAAGGGCCTGATGCCGCCGCCGCCGCTGCAGCTGAGTAAGGCGCAGGCTCACAGCAGAGGGAGCTGCTCCTGCCGCTGGCTCGCGCCGCGCGGCGGCGCCCACCCCAGCATGCGGCGCAGGTAGAAGGACCACTTTTCGGGCTCGCGCGACTCGCAGTTGAAGGCGGTGGCGGGCACGAAGCGGGAGGCCTCCATGTCCTCCCGGCTGTCGGCGTACAGCTTCTTGAGCTGCGAGTGGGTGCAGGCGGGTGGGGGATGTAGGCCACAGACTGTTAGATACAGGGCACAGCAGAGATTGCAAGCTGAGAGGGCTAAAAGTGGCCAGGCACGCGAGCAGCCAGCAGGAGGATGTGCAAGTGGTGGGCGCGGCTGGCTGGGCTGCCATGCAGCTCAACCTGTGCTAGACAGGCAGCCGCCAAGCCCAGGCACAGGTGCATCCACCCCTGCATTCAGCCCTGCGCCAGTCTCTGCCTGCCCGCCCCCTGCCTCGCACCTTGTACCAAAAGCCGGTGCTCTGCGTGGTGTTCCAGCTGTTGGCCACCGGGTGCGGCGAGTGCACCACGTAGCCGTGCGGCGTGCTGGCAAACTCCATGCCCAGGCGGAACATGTGCATGAGGTGAACAACCTGCGGGCGGGAAGGGGAAGCAGGTTGGTTGAAGGCTGAATGGAGCGCCACGCATTGCCTGGGAGCCAGCAGCAGAGGCGGCTTGGCTGCACCCAGTGGCGCAGCAGCAACCCAGCAGCTTGCCAGCCCAGCTCCCAAGCGCACCTTGTTCTTGCGGTAGCCCTTGAACCGCTCGTCGTACCAGGGCACAAAGCGGCGCTGCGGCAGGGTGGACGGTGCGGTTCAGTAGGTCAGCGCATGCTGAGCAGCAGAGCCCAGGTGGATAGCAACAGCCCGGCATGCCACACACAATCAGGAGTGCACGCAGTGCCCAATAGCGGCTCACACGGCCAGCCCACACAGTTTTGCTGCAAGCGCACCTGCACCAGGACGTAGGGCTCGAAGCCCTCCTCGTATGGAATGCGGTACGAGATGTTGGTCTCAAACCAGCGCGCGTGGTCGGTGGCCCTGCGCAGGTGGGGTACAGGAGTGCCAACGGTAAGGTGGCTGGTGTGGCACTGTGCAGACGCCGGCAGCGCAATGGCAGCTGTGCATAGCCCGCCCGTAGGACAGCAGCCGGGACCAGGGCTGGTGTAAACTGGCAAGTGCCGCATGTGCACCGACATGCACCACCACGAGCAGCAGCGGCATCATTGTTGCACACCTGTGGCCGCGGTTGTAGTGGTCCATGTGGAAGCCGCGCAGCTCGCCGCGCTTGAACAGCTCAGCCAGCGAGTCGCGGCCTGCAGCAGGCGAGCACAGCAGGGCAGGGCAGGCAGGGCTCAGCAGGAAATGAGACCAGCACACAGCACGGGCATGCGGCTGAGCATGCGACCCACAGGAGAGGAAGGCTGGCGGCGACCGCAAGTGCCAGCAGTGTTTCAAGCCAGCAGAGCCACTTGCACCACGTGCCCCAAGGCACACACACTCACTCTTGATGGCCTTGAGCGCCGTTTGCTTGCCCACCTCGCCGTCATCCATCGTCTCAAAGGCCGGCAGCACAATGCCCTGCAGCAGGCGGGGCATGCATGGCAAAGCACAGCCGGTCAGGACTCCAGCACCTGCCGCTCCTTCCATGCGCCAGGGGTTGAGACTGCGGCCTGGTGGGCTGGCTTGGTTGGCTGCACACTCCCTCGCAAGCACATCCTGCCGCACGCAGCGCCAGCCCCTGTCCCGCTGCCACAGGCTCCCACCTGACGGTAGCCAGTCACGCGGCGCAGCTGCTCGTGCATGAGCGGGTCGTGTATGAGGTCGCTGAGCGCGCGCGCTGGCAGGAAGTCGGCATCCAGCAGCAGCACCACCTGCAGATAAGTGGGTTGGTGCACTGCTAATGAATGCTGCAGCTTCCCAGGGGTTCGCACTGTGTCCAGCTTGTGCGCCCCTGAGCATGCCCGCTCTGCCCCCTGCTGCACCTGGCACCACAGCACAGCACCAGCCAGCAAGCTGCCCCTCTGTCCTCGTTATTCCCCTCATTCTGCCCTCGACGCCTCTCCCCTGCTGGCGCCGCACCTCGGTCTGCGCCAGCATGAGCGCGCGGTTGCGCAGCGCGTTGACGGGGTACAGCCCCACCAGTTCCATGGACCCAACCTCCTCCGTCACGTACACCAGGTCCAGCTTGCACCTGCGGCGGCAAGAGCAGCAATGGCCGGTCGGTCAGCAGAGTGGCAGAGCACCTCTGAGATGGGAAGGCGGCGAGGAGGCACAGCCAGGGCGCATGCAACATCCTTGGCCACATTGGGTGCCACAACATCGCTGAGCAGCACCGCAGGAACAGCTGGGCACCCATCACTGCCCTAGATTGGCGCCCCACCGCACCGCGACCAAACAAAACCAGGCGCAGCAGCGCACCTGCCGCGCTTCTCCATGCGCTCGTGGAACTCAGCAATGATGTCCAGCGGTGCGGCCAGGTCGCGGCCGTGCAGCTCAGCCAGCTCTGTTTATGACAGACAGAGCAGGGTGCAGGATTAGTGCGTCAGAAAGGTGTGCTGGTCGGAAGCGAAGCAGCAAAGATGCAGGGTTGCATGGCGCTTGGCGCGATGGCAACCATAGCAAACCTGCTGACTTGCAAGCAATGCAGCTACCGATCGCAGCAGCTCACCGCTAACAACCTTGCCCTGCACCAGCGGCACGTGCACCGAGGCGGCAATGATGGAGCCCCACGCGCCGCACTGCCCCTCCAGCATGTACAGCCGGTCCACTGCAGGGCAAATCAATGTGGAGCCACAGAGAGACATGGTGAGAGAAAGCAGCAAGAGTGAGGGTGAAGCACAGCGACAGCAGCATGTGCGGTGTGCGGTGCGGTGGACTTCAGGCGCTCCCAGCAAGCTGGGAACCAGCCCATGCGACAACCAGCCCCTGCAAGCACCCAGCGCTGCGCACCAGATAGCTGCGTCACAATGGTGACGTCCGTGGCATTGCGCTGCTTGTTGGTGAGCCACATGCGCTGCACCTCCAGCACCGGCACGTTGGGCGGCTGCACGACGCAAAGGCAGGGCAGGGAAGGCAGGGCAGCACGGGTTGAGGAATGATGCACAGCAAAGTGAGCCCGACGGTCCACAGTCGATGGTACGTTGCTCGCCACCCAGACAGCAAGCTGACCGGCCATCAGGCCATCAGCGGTGCTGCCACACATCCGTCCCAGCCCCTCCGCACCCGCATTTTGCGGCAGAAGCCCGCGTAACGTGGCGCATCGAATGGGCTGTGCCCCGAGCTGCCAGGCTTGAGCATGTTGTCAATTTCGGCTGCGCTCAAGCCGCTGCTGCCTAAAAGGGCGCCGGCGCCGCTGGCCCCAGAGTAGACTATCACTGGTTGCTGCTGCTGCTGCTGCTGCTGCGCCGCCGGCAGGACCACTTCGCTCGAGAGCTGCGAGGTGCCGCTGCTGGACAGGCTGCCAGAGTATGGGAAGGCGATGCCCACTTCTGTGTGGTATTTGTAGACAAATAGCGCCAGCTGCATGGAGGCGCGGAAGGGACGTGGGGGCGAACGATCAGCATGGCAGGCTGGCATGTGCCCGGCCGCGGCAGTTGGTGGGAAAGCGGGCACTACGGGCTGCGGGCAGGTAACAACAGGGAAGAGGGGCTGTAGCCGGCACAGCAAGCAGCCCAGCGCGCATGCATCTCGGCAGCATGACCGCCCATCCCCTGCTCACAGCGCAGCACAGCATGACGATGCCGCTGAGCGCGACCTGCCGGCTCTTTTGCCGCGCCGCCGCCTTCTTGCTGAGCTGCCGCTCCACCATTGCGTATGCTGCCTCCCTCATGCCCATCTGTGACGGGCTGCGCCGCGTGGATCGAGCCGATTCAAGGCGGCCCTCGCCAGCCATGCCGCTGCTGCTAGGTGCTTACCTGCAGGCCTGCAACGAGCGGCAGAGATGGGGGCAAGGGGGAGGTGGGCGGGGCACCAAGCGTCACGCAGCGGCGGCACTTGTTCACAGCCTGGCGGCCGCTGAACACCGCTTGGGCAGCCACATTAATCTTCAAGGGACAGGCAGGCTGCCCCACAGAGTGCCCAGGGGCTGTTGGGTGCTGCCGCGTCAGCTACTCACCGCGCCGCAGCCGCCTTCCCCCTCGCGACAGCCCAGCCGTGTGGCGCCGCCTGCCGCCCCGCAGGCCCCGCGCCGTGCTTGGCGACGGCCCAGAAGCCGGGTTGGGCTGCGCGGTGGCACTGGAAGGCTCCCAATCGCCGGCGCCAAGCTAACGTCCAGGCGGGGGGTAACGGCCCTGCGTGGCCTTTGCTCCGATGTGGGAATAGCACGCAGAGTGCGTGGGAGGAGGGACAGCACCGCAAAGGGCGCGTTTTGGCTCACCATGCACAGCCCCCTGCTGACCCGTGCTGGGCGGGTCCTACCTTGCAGCGGCGATTGTCAGACGATTGGTGGCATCGAGCTGCTCTCAGATCTGCTCAAGCACCCGGCCGCCAGCCCAACCTTTGGGCGCCACCGCTTGCCCGCCCCGCACAAAGAGCCTGCAGCTAGCGATGCAAGCCTCACAAACGGCATGGCTGCCTAGTGCAAAGCCGATCGCCAGCCGAGGGGGGCGGCGCAGGCTGGTGGCAGCGGCGGCAGCGGCGGCAGAGCACCACGACCCACAGCCCGCCTCCAGGTGCGTTGGGAGGCATTGGGAGCCAGTGGCTGTGACATACAGCACGATTCTCTCACACCTGAAGGAGATGCCTTTGCAGGCGGGCGCTGCTGTCGAGCGCAGTGGCGCTGCTTGCGGCTGCCGTGGCTGCCCCGGCGGCGCAGGCTGTGCCCGTGCCGCCGGCGCCCGCCACTGGCGACTGCCCCGAGTGCATTGGCGAGGTCAATGAGACGCTGAATGCCTGCACGCTCGACTCAGTGTCGTGCACATCCACACTCAACGACGATGAGGCGCACTTTGCGGCACCCTGGCAGGTGGGTGGGACTGAGCATCCATGCTTGCACATTGGAGTGGCGCTGCCTGCAACTAATCCCTGGACTGCCGCAGTAAGTGCAGCACCGCCGCACTCTGCAGTGCCTCTTCCTGCCGCCCCTCAGAGCCGGGCTGCAGCCGCCGAGCTGGCATGTGCGCCAGAAGCCAACCGCCAGTGCAGCTGGCACATATGTTAGTAACAAACCTGATCTTCCTGCCGCACCGCAGTTTGACGGCGACCGCGATGCCGCAGTGGCTCGCCTGCTGGAGGTGGTGTCTGGAGGCAACTTTGAGCTGGGGCTGATCGAGAGCTTTGGCGGCATCAAGCAGACCGATGCGGCGGTGTACATTGCCAAGGGCGTGCTGGCTGTGGCCACAGGTGCGGCGATCCAGCAATTGTGGGAGGGCAGCGGCAAACAGCAGGGATCTTATGTAGGCACATGCGATGCGTCAAAGGGCGCGGCTGTTTGCAGGTTTGGAGACGGCGTATGGATTGGCCCGCTAATGCCAATGACGCTTCAACTTCTGCTGGGCCAAAGCTGCAGTCAGCATGCCTCACTTGCTTCCGTGCCCTCCCCACAGGCGGTGACATGCCGGAGCAACCAAAGCGGCAGCGCAAGAGCGCCGCCGAGTTCAAGCCATTTGACGGCAAAGGTACGGGTTGGGGACAGGAGGTAGCATCGCTGCGGGAGAATGGCAGCAGCGTCAGCAGCCAGTCAGCCACTCTGTTGGGACTGCATCATGGGCCTGCATCACGGCTGCCATCTTCCAGGGCGGTGTCGCAATTAACACTGGTTGGCTCCCCCTCTTGCATTATCGCCACCCGCTGCCTTCTGCTGGGCGCAGTCATTGAGCGGCGGACAACGGAAGGCGGCGCGGAGTACATCCGTGTGGTGCTGGGCACCCAGGGCGGGGCGGCAACTGATGTTGAGGATCCCTCGGCGGTTATTGATGCCGAGTTCCTGTTCCTGTCAGGTCAGGGGCGCTCGTGCCTGTGTGCTTGGCTCGCGTTGTGCCAGGAGCAGCATGGGCGGGCAGGGCAGGGCACAGCATGGCACGGCACGGCACGGCAGCACCATGCGGCAACCTCAGCTTGGCGACTGCGTGTTTGACGTCCTTGTGCTGCATGCTGTCCCCTGTGCAGGCGACAACCTGGTGAACATCCGGGCCTCGTCGCGGGCGGAGCCTGAGGGGCGGCTGGGCAGCGGCGGCCAGCTGGCGCTGTCGCTGCGTGAGGGCTTTGTGATTGACAGGTGGGCGGCGGGGGAGGCAGGGGCGCTCGCTGCATGCACAGGCGCACACCCATGAGTGCAGCGGGAGGCCGACATGGTTGTAATGAAGTGCCTGCTGCACAGTGAAGCCTCCGTGCGCGACAACCCTGCCCCACCTGCTGCTGCTGCCCGCCCTGCCTGCCCTACCCGCAGGAACGTGGCTCGGCGGGAGATGGAGCGTCTGCGCACCGCGCTGAACTGGGAGCTGGCGCCCGTGATTGCGGACTTCAGCCCCGCCTTCAACGCCGAGGCGCCCACCATCTTCGACAAGGCAAGCCGGGGTGGACCAGCTTGCCCCTCTTGGCCGGGGCCTGTGGCCGCTGCCGCTGGCTCGAAAGCTGCAGCAAACTAGATGCATCAAGCAAAGCATGGTGCTCACTGAGCGAGTCACCCACACGCCCCGTCCGCAGGTGTTCGACCCCTGGAACCGGCGCAACCAGTTCCAGCCCAGCGGCGTGGCCTACCCTGCTGAGGGTGGCAAGTAAAGGCAGCGGCATAAACACAACGTTGAAGGGGCGGTGCACATGACCCACACGGGTCACCCGATGTGCTACCCCTCTAAGCACCAGCCCTGCTGGCAGAATGATTGCAAACCGAATCCGAACATTTGATCTGATCGATCTCACTCTGAGGCCGTCTGCTACAGAGTGAACTGTCTGCATTTAGAGACCAGCAGCTTGGGATGAGGCAGGCCGGCGCGCTGCTGCCGCTTTGCCGCTGCTGGGCGGCGACGGTGGCTGGTGGTTCATGGGGCGCGCCGATCAACCTCTCGCTTTGCAGCTTCAGTGCAGCATACTCACCTGACGCGCTCTGGTGAGGAAGGAAGCAGCCACTAAAGCTCGCCCGCCCTCTGGCCAGCCCCGGTGGCCCTCGGGCTCTGCGCCACCCACCATGCCGTCCGATGCTCTTCACAACGTCACGTGAGGCAGACCTGGAGCCCGCAGACCCGCTGCACCGCCCCGGGGCTTGCCGCCGCCCGCGCCACGCCGCCACGTGCTCGCCCGCCCCTGCTCAAGGCCCTGCGCTGTCCCTCCCATCCATGTGCAGCATTGATGACTTGCCGGACCATGTGCTGGAGCGTGTCTTCTTGCTGGCCGGCGTGCGCTACGGGTGAGGCTACATGGTGCCACGCAGCCACTGACGGGCTGCACCCAGTTGCAGTTTCCGCTGCTCTCCCCGTGCCCACTGCCTTCCTAGCCTTGCCCACCGCAGGCCTGCCATCGTGGGTGTGTGCACCCGCTGGTCAGGCGTTTTCTGGGGCAGCGCACAGCTGTGGCGCCACCTCACCATCTCCACAGATGAGCTGGAGCAGCCGATTGGACGCTCGCCCTCAGCTCCGCTCATTATGTTTGCTGAGCACCAGTGGGAGCATGAGCAGCGGCGCCTGGCCAGCTGGCAGGCAGCCAAGCGCGCCCAGCTGCAGCGTATCAGCCACCTGGCAAAATCGGCCACTTTCCTGGGAGATCGGCGCCGCATGCAGCTCAGCGGCCAGCTGCCGCTGCTCAACTCACCGGTTCTGTGTGAGCTGGAGCTGCCGCTGCAGCTGGACGAGCAGGAAGCGCTTAGTCTGGCGGGGCTCACACAGCTCACCCGCCTGACCGCCCATATCGATCGCTCAACCCTGATCCCCGTGCTGCCCCGGCTGGCCAGGCTGCAGCGCCTGGCGCTGCATGGGGGCAACCTCAACATGCAGCTTGGGACCGCACTGCGGTCGTTTGCAGGCCTCACGCATCTGGTGAGCGCGCTGATTTATTGTAGATGTAGATGGGTGCTGGAAGGTTCCCAAGCTGCCAAATGTGCAAGTACAGTGCCTCTGCCGAAGGCTGTCCTGGCCTGCCGTTCAAAAAAAACACACGCCGGCAATACCTCTGCCCTACAGGAGCTTTATTTGATTTATGCCAGTGGGAACTGCCTGTCGCACCTGGAGCGCCTGCCGCAGCTGCGCCAGCTTGGTGTCAGCATGCGCAACAATGATGTGATACAGCTGCGGCAGCCCGCCAGCTGGGCCTCCCTGGAGACTTACTGCTTCTCAATAGCCAGCCCAGCAGGTCCTCTGCAGGTGAGCTTGCAAGGAACGATTTGCGAGCTTTGGCCCGAGCTGCTGTACTGCGCAGCATGCTGGCTGCCATTGCATGCCTGCAGGAGAGGAGGCGCCAGCGCTGGATTGCTGCGGACGCTGCCTTGGCACCGTAGCTGTGCACCGAGACTGGTCCCCTCCCTCCTCTGCCATGTGCATCCAGCTGGCTGACTTTTTCTTCCGGCGCCTCAGCTTCCAGCCGCTGCAAGCTGGCGCGGATGGCGAGCGCTCCAAATGGTACCCCAGTGATGCAGCTGCCGGACGGCCAGGCAGGCTGCTGATCGAGGATGTTATTGATGGACCAAGGGCGCCCGCTCAAGTTGACGAGGACAATGATGGCGGCGACAGTGACAGCGATGATGATGCAGCTGCGGCCCCCCAGCAGCCCCCTGGACTGCCTGCCCGGCAGCTGAACGACTTGCTGGAGGCGGCTCTGCTCCCAGGCGCTGTCTTGCAGCGGCTGGTGCTGTCCAAGTCCCTGCTGCACCCAGCCGCCCTGTGCCGGCTGCCTGCGGTGGCCAGCCTGCAGTGCCTGGAGGTTCTGCGCTGCTACAGCAATGGCGGCATGGATGCTCCGCTGCAAGCGCTGGTGCAGCTGGCCCCTGCGCTCACCAGCCTGCGCTTCGAAGCGCCCAGCGTCAGGCACGGTGGGCAGCCGTACGCGGGCAAATACCTGCAGTCTTGCCCAGCCTACCTGCTGGCCCACCCCTCTCTGCGCTCGGTGGCGGTGCTCAATCGCCGGCAAGACCACTGGGACATGGAGGAAGCGCTGAGCCGCCTGCCCAGCCTGGGCGCCACAGCGCCGGGTGCGCGGTTTCGTGCTTGTGCTTCGCCGCAGCTTTCTGGCCAGCCAGGGCACTGGACGGCGTGCCAAGGCCTGCCTGAGCTGCAGATCTGGTGGTGGGCATGCTGCTGTTGTTGCATAGTCTTGATGTTCCTGCAACACTGTGCACTTCCCGCCTGTTGATACCCTGCAGTGCTGGAGCACCTCACCACCGACGGCTTTGCCTTCATGCCCCCCGCGCTGGCGGCGGTCAGCAGCCTGCGCAGCCTGGCCTTCTTGGATCAGCCCGAGTTTGAGCTGACGGGCGATACAGTGGGCCTGGTGCTGGCACTGCCCCACCTCACCTCCCTCACGCTGCCGCAGCTCACAGACTTTGAGCAGCAGGCGGCGGAGCAGCTGCGCCGCGCCCGGCCGGGGCTGAGCCTGCAGGTGCAGCCCAAGGAGCAGCCGCCGGGACAGGGTGAGCAGGCTGAGGGCGGTGCAGACCCCTGCGTCGTTTCATGCGCCTCAAATGAGCCTGCTGAGCACCCCATGCTGTCGCGTGCTGCTGCTCTGGCTTGTGAGCTGTAGCCTCTGTACATATACATTTGGTCTCGCCGCTCTACGCCGTCTGCCGTCTTGTGTATACTAGTACGGCAGCTGCCACCCTGCAATCATTTCCGCTGACTCCCCTGTCCTGCTTGACCATATTCTGCACCATGGGTTTGGCCTGTGCAGAACCATGTGTGCTTGTAATGCCCGCATTTCAGATGCATGTCGAGTCATGACGCGAAGCAGCACCGCAGAGCCAGGCCCGCCCACGCAGGCTGCCAAAGCACAGCTTTTGATACAGCCATCGACGAAACACATGTTAACGAGTGCTCAGCGGTGCATGATGAATGATGCTGCAAGCAAGCAGCGGCCGGGGCGGTGCCGAGAATGGCGGCGGGAGTGGCGGCGGCAGTGCAGGGAAGCGTTCGTGCGACTGCAGGCAACATTGTGAAACCATTCAGAGCGAGGAAATGACGGCGGGATCACAGCCAGGCCCCGAGATGCACTCCATGACTCCAGCACCTTGGCACTGGGCTTAACTTTCGCTTCTCCCGGTGATCGTGTTTGTAGAACTGCACGGCATAGTGTCTAGACATACAGCGCCCCGCCAGCCCTCTCACGTGTGCCGCCACGCCAAGCCAGACAACCCTGTGCCGCGCAGCAGCCTGCACCGCTTACCTGGGACACCGGTGAGACTTGTAGCCGATCAGCGAAGGGTGCCGACGGCCCTGCGCCCCATTTCCGCCACTACACACCTGCCGGCTGCTCCCGCCACTCGGCCGACGCCTTGGTCGCGATGCCTCCACTTGCCCTGCTGCCCTGCAGGGCGCGATGGCGGACCTGGCCCAGCCCCTCCTACCGCAAGCTGGGCATGTTGACATCAACGGCGGCAACAGCGGCAGCAAGCTGACTGCTGAGAGCCCCTTTGCCGACAGCAGCCAGCAGGATCTTGAGGCGGCGCGCCCTGCCGCCCGCAAGGAGGGCGAGGGCGAAGATGCAAGCGCGCAGATTGCCCGCCAAGTTGCGCTGGCCATTTGGCTGTCACTGTTTGCCAACGTGCTGCTTGTGGTGGTCAAGGCGGCGGCCTACTTCATCAGGTGTGGTGACAGCGGTAACGGAAAGCGGTGGTACTGCCTGCAACGTATGCAACATACTTGGAGCAGACGCTGCCCAACCCAAGCCACACCCAGGCCTCCGCCTGCCGATGGCCTGTCGACACCCATAACACTGTTACCCCACCCGCACCTCCAACCACCCTGCGCAGCGGCAGCATGGCGGTGCTGGCCAGTGCAGTGGACTCAGTGATCGATCTGCTGAGCCAGTTTGTGATTTGGCTGGCCGATTGGGCCATGGCAAGGTCTGGCGGCGGAGAGAGGGTGTGCTGCTGCTGTGCCTTGCTGTTGCTGACTTGGCATTGGGTGGGAGTCTGCTGGCCAGGCGCTGTCGCTGCCGCGTCAACTGCCTGGCCTGGCTTTGTCCCACCCATGCGCTGGCAGGAAGGACGATCGATACCCAGCAGGCAAAGCGCGGCTGGAGCCCATCTCAGTGCTGGCCTGCGCATTCATCATGGTGAGGGGAGGGCAGGAATGCAGCAGTTGAACTCCGGTGCATCGACGGAGTTTGTGGTTGACAGCTTGCTGGAGAGATGCAAAGCAATTGGAGCTAGCGGCAAGTGGGGCTCACCCACCAACGAGGAGACTGTCTGCCTCCGCCTCACTTCTCGCCCCCTGTCCCTCTACCCATGCTGCTGTGCTGCAGGTGATTGGCTCGCTGCTGGTCATCCAGGAGTCGGCTGAGCAGCTGTGGAGCGGCCTGGTGGCAGGTGGGCTGATACAAGCAAGTTGCAACTTGGCATGGTAATTGGCATGGCGGCTGGGCAAAGGGCCAGCCACATGCAGGTGCTCAGCAGCGCTTGCCCGGCGCTGGGCCCTGCGTGCTTCCGGACTGGGGCCATGTTGCCATCAATCAAAGCAGCAGCGACAACAGTCGCACCCAGCCTGCCGCATGCACCGCTTCCTCTCCAGGCATGCTCCCCGAGCTGGAGCTGCGGCCGCTCATGTTTGGTGTGCTGGGCATGGCCACGCTGCTCAAGCTGCCCCTCTGGTGGTGTGAGTGTGCAGTCTTATTACTTTTTGCCAGCCCCTTAGGGCCCCGCCCGGGTGGTCAGCGTGTACCAGTGTGAGTGCCAGACAGCCCGGCATGCAGTCAGGCGGAGGCTGGCTGGTCTGCATGCGCCTGGGGGGTGTTGCAGCTGTTTGCGTGAGCGCAGCTGTTTGCGTGAGCGCAGCGGGGTGCAGGGCGGGTAGCGGCACAGCAGGAATCAGCACAGCACCAAAGCGTAGAGGTGGGATCACAGTGTTCAAAACTCAACACCCTGCCCTCCCTGCCCCGTCCGCAGACTGCTCCCGGCTGACGCGCTACAGCGGTGCGGCGGAGGCTCTGGCCGAGGCAAGGAAGGGGATCAGAAGCAGGGCGGGCGGACGCACGGCAGCAGAGATGAAGCCATGCAGGCTGCCTCATGCCACACAGCTCAAAGCGGCCTGAGCTGCCTAAGGCTAACATTGCTGTCTAAAACATGGCGTTCCATGCAGGACCACATCAACGATGTTTGGGCCAACGCCGGCGCAATTGTGACCGCCGCCGTGGCATCCCGAATGCGCCAGCTGTGGTGGACGGATCCAGCTGGCGGCATCCTGATCAGCGCTCTCATCATCTATCGCTGGTCTGTCATAACGGCCTCCTCTGTTGCCAAAGTGGTGAGCCGGCTGGCGTGCAGCTGCATGTGCGGTTCATGGGCGGCAAGCGAAGCGCAAGCGGTGCTGTTACAAGTCACCGCTGCCTGCAACTGCTGAGAGAGCGGCACAGCAACCAAGCCTGAATTGCGATCCCATGCAGGTGGGGGTGGTTGCTGATGACGATGTGCTGGACTTGGTCCAGGTGCTTCTGAGTGTTTATAGTTTAAAACACAATTGTTACCGCAAACCACTAGCCTTCAGCAGCTCCGATCTGCCAATCAGGAGCGCAGCTGCTTGTGCCGCTGCTGCCGCTGGTGGTGGTCTTGGCGCCACCAGCTTGGTTGGTCTTCGCGCGACTCACCGAGGCTCAGGCGTGTGTGTGCCTGACTTTTTCACTTTTCACAGGAGCTGGCGGCAGAGCACCACCCGCAGGCCAAGCCGGGCTTCCTGCGCGCCTTCCATGCCGGCCAGCGAGTGGCGGTGGACTGCGAGCTCGAGGTAGGCTAGGCGCATCAGAATGTTGAATCTGGACGCCTGATGCGTTGGGGTACTCCCCTGGTGTTGCTGCACTGCCATAGTCCCCTGGCGTTGCCACACAGCGACCAGGCGCTGCAAGGTGCACCACAGTAATCTGAGGGCAGCTGGTTGTAATGCTGCTGCTCCAATTCTGTCACCTGTTGTGCGCCCACTCTCAACTGAGTCTGAAATGAGGCAGCGCAATCCCTCTTGCCTGCAGGCGCCCCCTGGCCTCACCATCCTGGAGGCTGCCACCATCAGCCGAGACCTGAAGGAAAAGATGGAGGCACTGCCCGAGGCAAGGAGGGTGGGCAGGGAGAGCAGCAGGGCTGGAGCCATGCGTGGTTTCGGGCGGGCGGGGTGGCGCCCTTTTCAACCATGCTCTGTCCTCCCCTCTGCCCTGCCATGCAGGTGGAGAGCGCGTCGGTGGTTGTGGTGCCTCTGGGCACGCACACCGCCCCTGGTGGGCCAGCCCTGCTGCTGCCACCGCGCACCTCCAAGCTGCCGGGGGCCGCTGATGTGGCAGAGGGAGCACTGCTGGCGGAGTCGGCCGCTCTGTCACGCCTGGTGAGGCGCTCACTTGCTGGGCTGAGATGTGCTGGTGTGGACTTGGCTACCCTGGCAAAGCACCCCACGTGCGGCGCTGATGCTGGGCCAGCTTGATGCCATTGCATGGCCCGGAAAGCTCGCCACAAAGGTGATATGCCGCCTCTTCCGCATTCCCTCATCCTTCAGGCATCTGCCTACCTGGCGGCGGCTCCCACCTGGGGCCACCTGCCAAGTTCGTCTGGGAGGCATCCTTCGCAGCCGCACCCCTCGCTTGACAGCGCCCAGCTGCAGGCAGAGGCAACCCTGTCGCCTCCAGCCGCAGCTGTGCCAGCAGCCCCAAGCGCACCTGCCCAGCTGGAGCCACCTTGTGTACCTCTGCCCGGCCTGCAGCAGCAGCCTGCCGGCAGTCTGGGTGCCACCCCTCTGCCGCCCAGCTTCCGCGCTCGGCCACCGGCACTGCCGCAGCCGGCAGCGGGCATTTCGCGACGCATGACGGCACCACCCTCGCTGCTGCCTCCGGCGCCCAGCTACGCTGAGAGGGCGGCATGGATGCGGTCGCTGCGGGACAGGCCTGACCGGGGCTGCAAAGGAGCCACATTCCGGAAGCGCGACCGAGCCGCGCTGCTGGCAGCCATGGGGCGCCGGCCTTCCATGTTTGACCCCGCACAAGCCTGGGAGGCTGCTGCTGCTGAGGCGGCGGCTGCTGCAGGCGAGGCAGACGCGGGTGCAGAGGAGGCAGCGGAAAGCGGCGGTGGCCCTCCTGGCCAGGAGACCGGCCAGCACTCAAGCCACTGACTGCATTCCAGTGCATGTCTGCTTGACCTGCTTGACCAACTGCACTATTGCTTGGGCTAGCAGCAGCGTATTGAAAGCTGCGGCATCAGGGCATGGGCTCTGCAAGAGCGCCTGCTCACCACTCCAAATCCTGAGCCAGTTGTTGCGAATCATGATGCTGCTGTTTGAAGAAAAGTGTGAGCGCAAACGACCGAAGTCTAGCAAGCAGAAAGAGCTGGCAAATGCAGAAGCAGGGCACGCCAGTCAGCAGGCAGGAAGCCAGGCAGGCACAGGCTCGTCGCCACAGGCTGAGTGCGCCGCCGCCGCCGCCGCCGCTCACTCCTCGCCGCTGCCGCCGTCGGCGCCTGCGCTGCCGCCGCCGCTGGAGGGAGCCACATCTGTTGGGCTGAGCTCCACCCGCGTCTTCTTGCCAAAGATGTCCAGCTCAGCGGTTACCCGGCCGCCCTGCGCCTCCACCACCTTGCCGCCAAAGTCGGCAAAGCTGCCGCCCACCACAGCAATCTGATGGATAGCGGGTTGGGGAAGGGAAGGGGTGGGTCAGGGTGAGTCGAAGCAGCTGTGTTTGCTCTGTCTGGCAATGACATCATACAAGCAACAGCATAAAGCCCAAGCCACGAC
>VFQQ010002933.1_pt1 | contig 17812 bp, 14 predicted proteins | sample 3512341 | NCBI WGS metagenome assembly VFQQ01 (sample SAMN10412373, study PRJNA504923) | tailings metagenome | isolation source: Relicate 2 Philex TSF1 revegetated site | place: Philippines: Tuba, Benguet | collected 2017-08-29 | reverse complement strand
GTTATTCCTCCTACAGCCGGTTTACACTTTAGCAGAGAGTTGGCCATGCGTTTAGAAATTAAAGGCATTCGCTTTGCCGAATTAACCTTACACAATAGCATGGGAGCTTACAAAGAAGTAGAAGTTGAAGATTTAACCAAACATAAAATGGATAGCGAATATTACGCCATTCCTGAAGAAACTACCGAAATTGTAAACACTGCCAAATTAGAAAAAAAGAAAATTGTAGCAGTTGGAAACTCGGTTTTACGTGCCATTGAAAGCTCGGTTTCTTCTAAAGATACTTTAAACCCATTAAGTGGTTGGACCGATAAATTTTTATTTCCACCACACGATTTTAAAATTACCAATTGCTTAATATCTAACTTTCATAGGCCCGAAAGCACCTTGCTTATGGCTACAGCAGCTTTTGCCGGCTTCGATTTATTGCAAGAAGCTTACAAAGTTGCCGTACAAGAAAAATACCAATTTCTTGCCTATGGCGATGCCATGTTAATTATATAACAAAAGTTGGTTCAAACAGCAACAGCCAAATACGCCCTAATTGTTGCCGGTGGCAAAGGTTTACGTATGAACCAACCTTTGCCGAAACAATTTACAAACCTGTGTGGAATGCCTGTTTTAATGCATACCATACAGGTTTTTGCTAACATAAATGGTATTGAAATTATTTTGGTTTTACCCGAAAACCATATGCCATTATGGAAACAACTTTGTGCAGATAACAAATTTTTAATACCGCACAAATTGGTTGCCGGTGGACCAACCCGCGCAAATTCTGTTACCAATGGCTTAAACAGCATAGATAATAACCACGCTTTAGTTGCCATACACGATGGCGTGAGGCCGCTTATTACATCCCAAATTATTGAAACATCTTTTAATGTGGCAGAAGAAAAAGGCAATGCAATTGCAGCTGTTAAATTAAAAGATTCGATAAGACATGTTACCGAACAAGGCAACAAACATGTAAACCGCGATGAATTTTATTTAATTCAAACCCCACAAACCTTTTGGGTAAACGAAATTAAACACGCTTATGCCGCGCAAAATGCCGATTTATTTACCGACGATGCCGGTATTTTTGAAGCAACCGGTAAGCTCATTTATTTAATTGAAGGCAGTTACAGTAATATAAAAATTACCACACCGGAGGATTTAATCATTGCTGAAGCATTGTTAACAACTAAATCTTAACGGCTTGAATTACCTTTCGCATTTTTATATTTCCAGCAAGCCGGATAATTATTACTATAACCTTGGCCTTATTTTACCAGATATTTCGCGAGGTTATGTAAAAACGTTTAAGCATGAACCAATTTTAAACGACCCGGAACTATATTGGCTTCAACAAGGTTGCCTGCAACATTATACAGATGATAAAACATTTCATGCCAGCGAGTTTTTTAAACAAGGCAGCGAAATTTGCACCCAACTGGTAAACAATGCCGGATTTAGCAGCGAAATTAACAGAAAATGGTTTTTAGGCCATGTATTATTTGAATTGTATGTGGATAGGGCTTTGGTAATGCATATTAATAAACTGGCAACCACATTCTACAATAATTTACAGCAAATAGATTACACTAAATTACACCGGTTTTTAACTTTACACCAATGCACCGACGCAGAGCGTGTAACAACAGCTGTAAAAAATTTTACACAAGCTGCTTACATTAAAAACTACACAGATAATAACCTGTTTGTTTATTCGTTAACCAGAATTATGATGCGGGCTAAGGCCGGTGCGTTTAACGCAAGCGATAAATTGATTTTATTGGATTGTGTAAACCAACTGGAAAATTTAATTTTGAAAGATAAGCTAAGCCTGCTTTATTTGTTAAATAATACGTTTAAATGAAACTACGCGCCTTAGTTGTTATATTTTTATTGTTTGTTACTGTTGCAAACGCGCAGCGAGCGTTAAAGTACAGCAACGATTTTTTAAGCATTGGTGTTGGTGCCCGCGCAGCGGGAATGGGTGGATCGGTAATTACATCTACCCATGATGTGTTTGCCGGTTATTGGAATCCGGCAGGATTAATGGGCATTTCAGATAAACTTCAGGTAGCAGCCATGCACAACGAGCAATTTGCCGGTGTTACCAAACACGATTTTGGCGCCATAGCTTTTGGCTTAAACAATAAAAGCAAAGTGGCCATTAGTATGGTTCGTTTAGGTATTGATGGCATTCCGAATACACTATATTTAATGCAAGACGGACAAATTAATTACGCCTTAATACGCACTTTTTCGGCTGTTGATTATGCTTTTATGGGCAGTTACGCCACGCAAACACCTATTGAAGGATTAAATATTGGTGCAAACGTAAAAGTAATCAGACGTATTGCCGGCGATTTTGGTGGCGCATGGGGTTTTGGCTTAGATGCAGGTGCAACATATAAAATTAATAACTGGCAATTGGCGGCCACCGGAAGAGATATTTTTGGCACATTTAACGCTTGGAACTTTAATTTAAGCGAAGAAGATAAAAAACAATTATTAGCAGCCAATAATGCATTGCCAACAGGTGGCTTAGAAATTACATTGCCCAGATTTACATTTGGCGTTGCGCGCAAATGGTATTTTGCCAAAGATAAATTTAGTGTATTACCTGAACTTAACTTTGACCTTACTACAGACGGTCAAAGAAATGTGCTTATTAACAGCAAGTGGTTTAACTTAGACCCTAGAGCTGGTGTTGAGTTAGGCTATAAAGATTTTGCGTTTTTACGCGGTGGTATGAGTCAGATGCAATACGTACAAGATTTTGCCGGGAATAAAAATTTAAACATAATGCCCAGTGTTGGTGTTGGTTTAAAACTAAATGCCATTGCCATTGATTATGCACTAGGCAATGCATTTAATCAGGGCCTGTTGGGCATGAGCAATATTATAAGTTTACGTTTGGCTATAAACCCAAAAAACTAATACATTCCGGCATGTATACAACAAACAAACCAGTTGAATTTTTCCAACATAAAACCCGCGTTTAAACATCTCCTTCATTTAAATATTATCTTATTTAGCACATGCATCGCAAAAGTATTAACCAACTGTATTTACAATTAACTATCTGGCTAATATTAATTATCGTGCAATCGGTAAAGGCACAATTTGCACCACAAGCCGGCTTTGCCGGAAGCACTGCCATGCACAAAGATAGCAGCGCATTTATAGCTTGGGGCAAACAAGCAACTGCAAATTTAGGCTGGCAAAACATTGCCGATACTACCTTGGGAAAAGTTAATGTAGGTTTGCCCGAATTTGTTGCCGGAAAGCCCGATGGCGCTATTATTAGTCTTGGCGATGGTGGCAGTTGCACCATTACTTTTGATGCACCTATTTTTAACGGACCCGGTTTTGATTTTGCTGTATTTGAAAATGGATTTAGGTTTAACGACACCTTGTATTTTCTAGAATTGGCAAGCGTATCGGTAAGCTCGGATGGTTTTAATTTTGTTGGTTTTGAACCCACCAGCCTCACTCCTTTCGATTTTCAAACCGATGCTTTTAGTGGCACCGATGCCCGACTGATTAATAACCTAGCCGGAAAATACATTGCTCCGTTTGGCACACCATTCGATTTAGATGAATTAAAACACAATCCATTGGTAAACGTTAATGGCGTTACCCATATAAAAATTACCGATGTGGTAGGCAGTATTTTGCCTGAATTTGCAACCAAAGATAAATTTAACAACCCCATTAACGATCCGTGGCCAACGGCATTTCCATCTAGCGGGTTTGATTTAGATGCTGTTGGTGTTATACACCAAACGGTAGGGGTTAATCAAATAGAAAAGCAAACATTTAAATGCTATCCCAATCCGGCCAAAACCAACCAAATAGTGCAATTAAATTGGCATTTACCGGCCAGATTTTTAATGGTAGACATTGCAGGTAAAACCATTCAAGAAGGCATAGCAAAAGATGGTTCAATACAAGCACCCGAAAAGAGTGGTATTTATTTTGTTGAAGTAACAAACAACCATACCACCACCAGAATTAAGCTGATGGTTGAGTAAATGGCGGTTTATAAATTAGAAAATGCTGAAACAAGCCTAAAAGCTCACTTCAACTTCGTTTGCAATAAGGTCTTCAAAAGTTTCGCGTTTGCGAATAAGGTGGTGTTTGCCATTATAAATAAGTACTTCTGCTGGTCTAACCCTGGCATTGTAGTTGCTGGCCATTGTCATACCATAAGCACCGGCATTTAAAAAACACAGCATATCGCCTTCGCTCACTTCATCTAATTTTCTGTCCCAGCCAAAAGTATCGGTTTCGCAAATATTGCCCACAACTGTATAAATGCGTTGTTTGCCATTGGGGTTACTAATGTTTACAATATGGTGGTAGCCATCGTACAGCATGGGTCTGATTAAATGATTTAGTCCACTATCTACACCAACAAAAACAGTTGCGGTTGTTTGTTTTAACACATTGGCTTTTACTAAAAAATATCCGGCTTCGCTAACCAGGAATTTTCCCGGCTCGAACCATAATTCTAACTCGCGGCCATATTCTTTGCAAAAGGCTTTAAAACGCTCAGATAACACCTCTCCTAAATCTTCAATATCGGTGGTTATATCGCCGGGTTTGTAGGCCACTTTAAAGCCACTGCCAAAATCTAAAAATTGCAAATCCGGGAAATCTTTTGCCGAATCGAATAAGATTTCGGCACCTTGCAAAAACACACCGGCATCTAAAATATCGCTACCCGTATGCATGTGTAAACCATTAACCAAAATATTATTGGTTTTTACCACGCGCACCACATGGCGCAATTGATAAACAGAGATTCCAAATTTAGAATCGATATGGCCGGTAGAAATTTTTGTGTTACCACCTGCTAAAATATGTGGATTAATACGAATGCAGCATGGAACAGTATTGCCGTATAAATGGCCAAATTGCTCTAAAATAGAAATATTATCGATATTGATATGAACACCTAACTTAACGGCTTCTTGAATTTCTTCAATGCTAATACAGTTTGGCGTAAAAATAATATCTTCGGGCTTAAAGCCTGCGCGCAAGCCCAGTTTAATTTCATTTAAACTTACAGTATCTAATCCGCTGCCTTTATTTTTTAGAATTTTTAGAATAGCCGAGTTATTAAGTGCTTTGCAAGCATACTTTATTTTAACGTTTACGGTACTAAAAGCATTTACCAACTTATCGTATTGTTGTTCAATACGCGCCCCATCATAAACATAAACCGGTAATCCATAAGCATTTGCCACATCTGCAAGCTTAACACCTCCTACCGTATATTCGTTGCTTTCTAAAATCATGGCGCGAAATTACACATAACACCCAATTTTTTGTATGTTGGTGCAAATATTTACAGTTATGGAAGGTCAAAAACATGTACCAAACACAAGTAATTTATTAATTGTACTGCTTTGCATTTACCTCTTTGGTTTGAGCCAACCCTTGTGGGCTCAAACCAAAACTGAAAAGGCAAAAACAGCCATAGAATTAGAATTAAGAAAGCAGCAAGTGGCCTGGAATAATGGCAACTTAATCGGTTTTATGGCAGCTTATTTGCCAAGCGATAGTTTAAAATTTGTTAGTAAAAGAGGCATAACCTACGGCTGGCAAAATGTGTACAACAACTACCAAAAAAGCTATGCAAGCGATAGTTTAATGGGAAAATTAGATTTTGATTTTAAACATATTGAGCTAATAAATAACAACCATGCTATAGTAACCGGCACATGGCAAGTAAACAACCAAAAGGGCATAAGCAGCGGTTACTTTACGTTGTGGCTTAAACGCTTTAAAAACAAGTGGTTAATTGTGTATGACCATACGAGTTAGGGGTTGGTGGTTAATACCACCTCTCTACAGCGCCGGCAATTTTTTCGGCAGGAAGCTCTTCCATGCAACTGGTGCCATCTACACAACTGCCGCGGTAAAAGCACTTGCACGCCTTATTTGGAGATACAATTTCGCCTTTGCCAAATAAATCAAACTCGTGTGGGTTAAAGATATTATTCATTAATACAATGCGTTTGCCCAAAGCTAAAGTAATGTGCATGCCCATGGTAACCTGCGTTACCACCAAGTGGCAATGGTTTACCAAGTTTATAAACTCATATAAACTAAAATAACCCAAATACAATGCTCCGCTGCGTTGCTTAATATCGGTATTACGCGCATGTTCTGCTTCGCCACCCAGCAACAAAATTTCTGCATCCGGATGTTGTTTTTTTAGAATTTCAACCAACTCAACCCATTTATCTATGCTCCACAAACGAGTAGTCCAACGGCCGCCACAACCGGTATTTAGGCCAATTATTTTTTTATCTTTAGGCAATTGCCAGGTATAGCCTTTATCGCTGTGGGTATCCATTAAATAAGGCTCGCCTTGGTGGGTATATCCACAAATTTCGAAAATTTCTTGCAAGTAACTTTTGGTATTGGCTTTACTTACATCGTCGAACATGCCGGTAGAGAATTTATGCATGGCCAAATCGTTGTAAGGCTGAATTTCGTTGTCTTTTAACACAAAGCCATATTTTTCTTTGGCATCAACAACTTTAAGCAGAGCGCCGGCTTCTTTTTCTTTATCTAAATTAATGGCAATATCCCAAGTGCTGTTTTGTGCATAAAAAATGCTGTTAACATCCCATTTTAAAATTTCATCAATTTTAGATTGTGGCAAAATATCGGGCGTCCAAGTAAGCCATGTAATTTTGCAGTTAGGGTATAAGGCTTTAAATTTTTCTACCAAAGGGGTGGTTCTAATTACATCGCCAATGGCGCCAAGTTTTATAATTAAAATACGTTTGCTAATGGGTGTATAATTTGGGCAACCATCGCAATGGTAACCAAATTGTTTATGCGGTTTGCAGGGAATATGTCCTTTGTAATGTAAACAGTCGGCTTTATAAATCATGCTTAATTGTTTTCTTTAATAGCCCGCAAAATAACAAAATGTTGCAATTGATGCACGATAAAAATTAAATGGTTAGCCTGCTCACAAGTAGGTTCAGCCATAATTGGCACACTTTAAACTGCAACTATTAGGCTGTTTTACAACGCCTTGAACCCACATTTGCTTAAATTTACCCAAAACTTTTGCTTAATTTTGGCTTAGATTTCTTTATTTGCGCACAAATGACAGCCAGATTTTTAATTGTAATCTATTTTGTATTGGCCATTGCATCTTGCAAAGAGCAGGAAACCACCTCTGTAAATTATACTTACAAATTAAGTGGCTGGTATTTGCGCGATACAGCAAATAAAGCAAACGGTTTAAAAGGAATACACTTTACAAACGATAACCAATATTGTTGGCTGCGTGTGGTGGCCGGACAAGACAGCTTAAATTGTTATGGCACTTACCGCCAAACCAGCGATAGCACTTTATTGTGGAACGAAACGTTTGTAGTAAATTTTAAAATTACCCCAATAGATACTATGCCGGGCATTATACAATTGCAAGTTGCCACTACTCCACCCAGTGCGCCATTATTTGGCACATATACACGCCCTTAGTTTATACAAGCATCTTCAACAGGAGGTTTAGCATAAAAACCGGTACCATTATAAGGTCTTTTGCCTTCGCTATGCATACAGGTATCGCTGCAACAACCTTCCATTTGGTTGCTGCATTCTTGGCACATGTTAAACTGCTCGTTGCAGGTAACATTGGCACAATTTAAGTTTCTATCGGTAGCAGTTCCGCACTTTACACATTTGGCTATTAAGGTTGGGTTAACATGATTTATGGGGACAGTAACCCTGCCATCAAAAACGTATAAAACGCCATCAAAATCTTTTCCTCCGGTATCGTTGGCGTAGCCAATAATGCCGTTATGCATTTGGTAAACATCTTTAAAACCCAGTTCTAATAAATACGCCGATGCTTTTTCGCATTTAATGCCACCGGTACAATACGTAATTACTTTTTTATCTTTAATTTCAGGTGCAATTTCCTTAACTTTCTCAGGAAACTCTCTAAAATTTTCAATGTCTAATGTAAGGGCATTTTTAAACCGACCAATGCGTGTTTCGTAGTTACTTCTAACATCTAATAAAACCACATCGGGTTGTTGCATTAACGCCTGAACTTCTTGTCCGCGAAGGTGCTTACCGGTACGTTTATTCGGATTAATAAAATCTAATCCGGAGTTAACAATTTCTTTCTTATAACGACAATGCAAACGGTTAAATGCATGATTGTTTAACGGATCTATTTTAAAGCTAATACCTTCAAACCTTGGGTCTTCTTCAAGGTCGCTCATATACACCTGGCATTGTGCCGGTGTGCCGCTAATGGTGCCGTTTATGCCTTCTTCAGATATGTAAATTCTGCCTCTAATGCCAAGCTGTTTGCCATATTTTAAGTGGTAATAAGCAAAATCTTCTGCATCTGCAATATTGGTATAAAAGTAGTAGGCCAATACCCAATAATTTGCGTTGTTTAAATTGTTCATATCGCGGCAAAGTTAAGCAAATAGGCAATTTTACAACATGATTTATATCATAATTAGCCATTTTTTTAATGGTAAGCAAATTGTGCTGAACCCACTAAACTAATTAGTTAACAAAACCTTACATGCATATTTCTTACCCGTAATAGAAATAATACTTACCACATACATTCCTGTTGGTAAATCGTTACAATTAAAAATCTGGCCATTGGTTTGCGTTAATTCGGCAGATTTTAGCAGTTTTCCATCAAGGGTAAACCATTGTACAGTGCCGGTTTCGCTGGCATTAATAAACACCGATTGCGCACTGCTAATTACGCCTACGTTAATCCAGTTTTGGTTAGGTTCTACAAAACCTTTAACAACAACCGTTTTGCTGTAGTGTATATTTCCGTTTAAATCGGTTTGGGCCAAACGGTAATACGACAGCCCATTGTAATTATTAAAATTATCGGTAAAATTATACGATTGCACTTGCTGCGTATTACCTGCACCGTTAACAAAACCTAGTCTTTCAAATTGTTGGTTGCCAAAGTGGCGTTCAACCCAAAATCCCTTGTTATTTTGTTCTGTGGCAGTTTGCCAGTAAAGCTCAACCTCGCTTTTATTTAAGCGGTTGGCAGAAAAATTTAGCCAACTAACGGGTAAGGCATTGTTTACAGGCCCGGTAATTTCAAAATCATCTAATGCCAATCCGGCTGCGGTAACACCACCATCCGATTTAAATACAAATCTAAACGAGACCCTGTTGTTTCCGGCTAAAAACGATACGTTATGTTGCATGGTAGTAAAGCTGCTGCGCGTAGCGTTAAAATAAGGAGTGTTACGCGGAAATGCTGTATTGGTTGTTGCATTTGCAAAATCGTACCAGCCGGTGGCCGTTGTATTACCTAATTGTATCCATGTATTGCCATGGTTGGTGCTGTACTCAACAATATAACCATCGTAACCAATTTCAAACACATTTTTAGCTTTAAACGATAAATTATATGTACCATTTGCCGAAAAATTAAAACTAGGCGTATATAGATACGATTCGGTATTGTTTACATAACTGCCACTTAAGCCCGTAACCCATGCAAAACTGCCGCTGGCGGTGCCATTTTTACCCGAAGTGGAAGAGTTACCTCTGGCAAAAGCAGTACCATTAACAGCAAACGATGCAAAATCGTTTGGATTGGTTTCAAAATTTCCGCCTAAAGCCAGCGTATAAGGAATTTGACGGTATGGCAACACATGCACATATTGATTTATGGTTTTATTTAAACTGCCATTTACCGTTAACGAAATAGTATAAACTCCGGCTGTAGTATAAGTTTTAACCGGGTTTAAAGCAGTTGATGTTGTACCATCGCCAAAATTCCATAAGTGTGTAGTTGCGCCGCTGCTTGTATTTACAAATGAAACCGGCTGATTGATATATACCACACGCTGATTGGTATAAAAATCGGCAGCAGGTGGCGAAAATGCATTGCTCGAATACATGCCTCTTCCATGGGTTGCGGCAATAACCAAATTATCGCTGGTGCGAATTTTTAACATATCGGTACGCACATTGGCAAATCCGTTGTTGGTAGGACTCCAAGTGGTGGCTGTACCCCTTAATGTATCGGTGCTCCAAACGCCCAATTCTGTTGCCAGTAAAGCTTGCCAAGGTTTGCCAGGATTAAACAACGCCCACCTAACCGGCATATCTGGCAAATTGCCTTCAACACTGGTCCAGTTTGTACCGCCATTGGTTGAACGCCACACACTATTTACACCATAGTTGCTGTAAGTTACCAATACATTATTTTCGTTTCCGTTTTCAATTTCTATACAACTAACGCTGGTAGATGGCATACCTGCAATGGAAACATTAATATGAGTGCGAATGCTTACTGCCAAATGCGCACTATCTATGCGCACTACCCTACCGTTGTTTAAACCAACATAAATTCTGTTACGCACATTTGGCGATACTTTAACATGCGTTACCCTGCCATTGTTAAATTCGGGTACTGTATCAAAAACCAATGAGTTTCCGGTTTGTGGGTTCATCCATTTAACAAAAAACCCATTGTTACCTGCCAAGTACATGCGATTGTCTATATCATCGTAATCTGATGGGCTAATAAAACTACCCACTTGTTGACTGGTAGAAAGCGCACTGCTAAAGCTAGCACCACCATTGGTAGAACGATAATAACTGGTATAAACATAGCTGGTCCACATAAATTGTGGCTGGTTTTGGTCGATATGGCAAAATGCCCCATCTCCACCGGTAACTTCTGTAGTATTGTTAATACCATGTACGGTAAACCTGTGTGATCCGTTATCTTGTGTACCCCCTAAGAAAAACTGATTGCCGGCAGTTGGATGAATATCGCAGGCATAAAACTGAGTGGTATTGTAATTTATTTCTTTTGGGGTAATGGTTGGCGTGCCAGTGGCATTAGCATTAGCACAGCGGTATATACCGCCATCGTTTACAAAATACACTACACTCGAATTACCCGGTTCGTACATACCACCATGTTGGTCGGCATGCACTTCTTGCTGGTTAAAGCCGCCATACCAATGGCTAACAGGTTGCCAACTGCTGCCACCGTTGGTTGTTCTAAATAAATCTATGCCACCCACAAAAACAATATTGCTATTGTTTGGGTCAACCACAATGCTTAAATCGTACCATGCCTGGTTGCGCGAAAAATCTTTCCAAGGGTTTCCGGTTCCGGGAATACCCGGATCTGGACTAATTGGATGTGCAGCAGTTGTATCAAAGCTTAAACCCGCATTTGTACTTTTTAAAATTCCTGTAATTCTGCTGGCATTTTCACAAAGTAAATAAACTGTATTTGTATCTAAAGTACTAACGCCAATTTCAATTTCTCTGCGAGGCGTATGCGTTGGCATTGTTAAAGGCGTTGTAAAAGTATTACCATAGTTAAACGACTTATGCACTGTTCCGCTGCCACTGCCTGTGCCCGACATAGAAACGTACATAGTGCCATTGCGCATTATTTCAATATCTTGGGCAATATTTCCACCTGCCGAGGCAATAGCGCTGTTTAAGATATTGGTAAAGGTATTTCCACCATTTATACTTCTAAACAAGCCGGTGCGAGTGGCCACAAAAACGGTATCGCCGGTTTGTGTGGTTATAATTTTTTGGCAGTAATGGAAATTGCTATTATTGGTGGCGCTTAATTGTGTCCATGTAGCGCCATTGTTGGTACTTTTCCAAACACCCAACCCCCTAACGGCATCTAGGTTTCCGTTGCCTTCGCCGGTGGCAAAATACATAATTTGCGTATTGGCGGTTGCTTGTGTAATACTTGTAATTGCAAGGTTTTGAAAAAAATCATTAATGGGTGTCCAATTTGGCTCAATTGCAGTTATATCGGTGGTTTTCCAAACACCACCGGCTACACCACCCGCCCAAATGGTTTTACGCGTTGGATCGGCCAAATCTACCCACATGGCACGTGTTCTGCCACCACAATTTCTTGGACCACGTTCAACCCAATTTACGCCGGGAATAGCATTTTTACCCATGCCTTGCTGCGCAAACAAAGATTGCATGTATTGCCATGCTTTTAATAAACGTTCGCGAGGTACAATACCTAACTCAGGGTCGTGTGTTAAATCAAATTCTTGCTGCCAGGCAAGGTCCATGCGGTCTTTTTTAGGTACTTTCTTTATGCTGCTATTTATAGGGTTGAACCAACCAAAGCCAATAACTACCAATATTACAGCCAATAACTGACTGCTTTGTACAATTTTTTTCATGTATTCAAATATCACCTACAAATAAAAACTAAATTTTACTTATTTTGGTTGCTTAATTGTTAAGTATGAAAAACACCTTTGGCAATATATTAACCATTACCACCTTTGGCGAGAGTCATGGCTCCGCAATGGGTGTGGTATTAGATGGTTTTCCGGCAAATTTCGAGGTTAACATAAACGCTATTCAACAGGAGTTAAATCGCCGTAAACCTGGCCAGAGTAAAATTACAACCGAGCGTAACGAAGACGAGTCTTTTGAAGTACTAAGTGGTATTTTTAACGGCCGCACTACAGGCGCTCCAATTGCATTGCTTGTAAAAAACAAAGACCAAAAAAGCAACGATTACCAGCATTTAAAAGAAGTTTACCGTCCATCGCATGCTGATTATACCTATGCGGTCAAATATGGCATAAGAGATTACCGCGGTGGCGGGCGCCAAAGCGCCCGCGAAACGGTTTGCAGGGTTATGGCAGGTGCATTGGCCAAACAATATTTGGCACAAAAAGGAATAAACATTCAAGCATTTGTTTCGCAGGTGTACGATATAAAAATTCCTGAACCCATTGAAAACCTGGACTTAACTTTAACCGAAACAAACCTGGTTCGTTGTCCACACCCCGAAACCGCCACCAAAATGACAGCTTTAATTGAAAAAATAAAGCAAGATGGCGATACAGTTGGTGGCACCATAACCTGCATTTGCCGGGGCGTACCGGTGGGTTTGGGCGAACCCATTTATGCAAAACTACACGCAATTTTGGGTTCAGCCATATTAAGTATAAATGCCTGCAAAGGATTTGAAATTGGAAGTGGTTTTAACTCGCAACTAAAAAAGGGAAGCGAATTAAACGATGAATTTACTTCAGAAAACAATCAAATAAAAACAAAAACCAATAATAGCGGTGGTGTTCAAGGCGGTATAAGCAACGGCATGCCCATTTGGTTTAATGCCGCTTTTAAACCTGTGGCAACCGTAAAAATTTCGCAACAAACCATTGACACAAGTAACCAACCGGTAAATTTTGCTGCAGCCGGCAGGCACGACCCATGCGTGCTGCCTCGCGCTGTGCCTATTGTTGAGGCTATGGCAGCATTGGTTTTAATGGATTTTTATTTGTTAAACCAATTGCGCTAATGCAACCATAGATACTTGGTAAATTGTCTATTATTTTTAATATTGCAAACTTAAGTTATTACTGAATGAAGAATTTTATTTTTGGATGTTTGGCTTTTTTATCATTTGAAATTGCGCACGCACAACAGGTTATTAAATGTTTTACCGATGAGATTAGGGAGGCTATGATTAAAGAAAATCCCGAGTATTTAACCCAGGAAGAAATGGCCAATGCTACAGCACGTTTGCAGGCACCTTTATTTAAAAACACTTCTGTAAGGTATATTCCGGTGGTGTTTCATATTATTCATAAACATGGTTTTGAAAACATATCGCAAACTCAAATTAACGATGCGCTAAGGGTATTAAATGAAGATTTTAGAAAACGCACCGGCACTAATGGAGGTGCCAGTACCGACCCGTTAGCTGTGGATATGTTGTATGAGTTTAGGTTGGCTCAACTAGACCCAAATGGAAGCCCTACCAGCGGTGTTAATCGTATTTTTTCTACACAAACAGATAATGCTACCGATGCGGCCAAAGCATTAAGTTACTGGGATAGAAACAGGTATTTTAATATTTGGGTGGTAAACACCATAAACAACAGTGGTCAGCAAGGCACCATTTTAGGCTATGCGCAGTTTCCGTTTTTTGGATCGGCAAATACCGATGGTGTAGTAATTCGTTCAGACCAAATGGGAGCCATTGAAACCGGACAATTATCTCAGGCAGGTCGCACATTAACCCACGAAGCCGGCCATTGGGTTGGCTTATACCATCCGTTTCAGGGAGGTTGCCCAAATTCCAATTGTTCATCGCAAGGCGACCAAGTATGTGATACACCACCGGTTGCCAGTTCAACTTTTGGATGTCCTAGCAGCAGAAACTCTTGCAGCACCGATAACCCGGATTTAAACGACTTGGTAAGAAATTACATGGATTATGCCGATGGCACTTGCATGAATATGTTTACCGTTGGCCAAAAAGCACGAGTTGACGCCATTATGCCACAATTTAGGGCCTATATTTACAGCTTGGCCAATATTAATGGTGCCGGTATAAATTCAGATGGCAGCTACCGCGCCTTACAACCTTCGGCTCGCAAAGCGCCATACAGCTATGGATTTGAAAACAGCAACCCAACAGCCGATGGATGGCGCTTTGAAAACTATACTTGTCCGGGCGATAGCGGTTGGCATATAAACAATACTGTAAAATTTAGCGGTAACAGCTCTATGGCAGCATTAAACTTTAAAACCAGCCGACTAAATGTTAGAAACGCATTTACCTCTCCGGTAATTGATATTACCACATTAAATAACCCTTCGGTGAATTTTAAGTTGGCTTATGCCCGCCGATTAACTGTAAGCAACGAAAGACTACGCATTTTTATAAGCAACAGTTTTGGTCGCGAGGAAATACTGGTTAGAACCATTACCGCAGCAGAAATGGAAACAGCCGAAATTCAAAACACATCGTTTACGCCAAACAATAGCCAATGGAAAGGATTTAGCATAGATTTAACGCCTTATAAAAGCTTTACCAATTTAAGTGTGCGTATTGAATTACAAAACTTACGTGGTAACAATATTTTTATAGATGATTTTAGCATTGGCGAGTTTACCAGTGTGGGAGAAGCGTTAAAAACGCAAATGCAATTTAATGTTTTTCCTAATCCGGTGGCACAACAGGGCAATGTAACATTCTATTTAAACCAACCACAAATGGTAAAAATGGAATTAATCGATTTAAATGGCAAAACCATTAAAGAAATTACAAACAACAATTTTATAGCAGGCGAAAATCAAGTAAGCTTTAGCACAGAAAACCTTAGCAAAGGGCTTTACTTAATAAAAACCCAATTGCCTACCGGGCAGTTTATGCATAAGGTTTTAGTGGAATAAGTTTATCAAAGAAAATTGTTGCAGCAGGCAAATTATGATTTAATTGCTGCAACAGCTTTATATCAATTTACTAAGGATTTGACTAAAAAAAATAGACCAAAAACACATAAGTCTAAGCGAGCTTGCTGCTAAATTATGATAACAAATGACATAATATAAACAATTTGAGCGTTAATCAGTAAGCTGTAATTATTACCTCACCGTTTTACGTTTATTATTTTCAAAATCTTCAAAAACAAATCTGCCCAAACCATCCAGGCTGCTGTAAAAGGCTTTGCCATTATTTAGTTTGGTAAAGGTTTGTACAAATTCAACCAGATAAGGGTCGGTAGCAATCATAAATGTGGTAACAGGAACATGTAATCTGCGCGCATAAGCGGCCATGGTTAAGGTTTTGTTTATTACTTTTTTGTCTAACCCAAAACTGTTTTGGTAATAGCCATTGCCTTCTTTTAAGCAAGTGGGTTTACCATCAGTTATCATAAAAATTTGTTTGTTGGCGGTTTTTCGTTTGCGTAAAATATCTAACGCTAATTCAAGTCCGGCATAGGTATTGGTATGGTACGGACCTACTTGTAAATAAGGCAAGTCTTTAAGTTCTACCGGCCAGGCATCGTTGCCAAAAACAATAATATCTAAAGTATCTTTGGGGTATTTGGTTTTAATAAGTTCGGCTAACGCCATAGCAACTTTTTTTGCCGGTGTAATTCTGTCTTCGCCATATAAAATCATACTATGACTAATATCAATCATTAATACCGTGCTGGTTTGCGAAAGGTGGTCTTTAGACCTAACCGACAAATCGTTATCGGTTAATTTAAAATCGGTTGCACCATGATTAATTTGTGCATTTCTAAAGCTGTCTGTAAAATCAATATCACGCAAATCATCGCCAAATTCAAATGGTTTTAAATCGCTGTTGGGTTCATCTCCCCTACCGGTTTTATTGGTGCGGTGGTTTCCACGTGCCGATTTTTTTAACTTCCCAAAAATCTCATCTAAACTATTTTGCCTAATGGTTTTATTGGTTTTTAAAGTGGGTTCAAAACCATTCAGGTTATTGTTATCTTTTATGTAGCCATTGTCTTTTAAATCTTGAATAAAATTACCCATGCCATAGTTTTTATCGGTAATATTATATTCTTTATCAAGGTCGTTCATCCATGCCAACACTTCTGCTACATCGCCACCGGTATATTGCAGCAATTGTAAAAACAGGCTTAATAACTCGCTAAACTTATTGTTGGCAACAGGAGGAGTGTATTTAAAAAATAAATGTCCGCGCATAGTCTATTTAACACAATGTTTACAAATTTGTGTTTTTAAAATTAAAAACATGCAAGAATTCTGATAAAAATGACGTTATTTTGTCAGCCAAAAATCGAAAGATTTATACCCATGAGAGTACTTATATCGGCTATTTTTTTAATTGTAATTGCTGCATGCGCCCATGCACAGGTTGACGAAGGCTTAATAGAAAAAGAAATTTTAGACAGTTTATTTATCGAAGAAGTTGAAAACCGTGCGGGTCCGGATAAGGTTTTACACGCCGAACCATTATTTATTGACCTTATTCGCGATCTTGGTGCACGCAAAGGCGAGCGCGAGTGGAATGTTGGATTAGGATTAACCGATTTTGTTAAATACGACCAATACACAGCATTGGTAGAATACGAGTGGGCCCCGATTGATCGACTTGGTTTAGAGGTTGAGTTGCCATTCTCGTTTTACTATCCGGGTTTAAATATTAGCAGAAGCGATATTCCACAAAGTCGACTTAATAGCCTTAAATTAGCAGCACAATACTCGTTTTACGTGAGCGAAAAGAATAAAACAAGTATGGCTGTTGGTTATATTCACGAGTTTGAAATGACTTCTTTTAGGCGATACGGCAAAGAAAACTTGTTTTATGGCAATATTTACAACCCATTTTTTGTGGCAGCCAAACGTTGGGGCAATAATTTCCACACGTTATTGTACACCGGACCCGTAATTTTATCGGCACACAACAAGAATTACACTTTAATGCAAGTTAATAGTAACTTTCATTACATGATTCCCGGCACCCGAAACTTTATTGGTATGGAGGTAAACAAACTTTTCGAACCTAACGACAACGAAATTATACTAAGGCCACAAATGCGCGTGGGCATTACTAAAAACCTTCTGGTGGGCATTGTTACATCGGTGCCTTTAAATAAAGACTCGGAAAGATTAGGTTCGTTTTTACGTATTATATACGAGCCACCGCATTAATATTTAGGGCTTGCTGATTAACGCTCAAATCATTTATTTTATGGCACTTAAGTATTTAAAAACTATACTATTCTGAAAGGTGAAAAAACAATTCTATTGGGCTTAAGCTGGTTTTGCTTTGCAGAAGTTTTTAGTTTTCGCTAATTCAGTTCTACATCATCTTCTTCGTCAAAGCCTGCACGGCTGTGCTATAGTAGTCAGCCCTTAAAAAGCCTCTAAAACATTCAAATATGTTATTCATGTTTCAGGTATAATCAAAATTCCGGTAGTTTTTTCTTTTTCCACCTTTGCTTCTCCAAAGGTGGAGCCAAAGGAGCCA
>VFQQ010002932.1_pt1 | contig 17813 bp, 23 predicted proteins | sample 3512341 | NCBI WGS metagenome assembly VFQQ01 (sample SAMN10412373, study PRJNA504923) | tailings metagenome | isolation source: Relicate 2 Philex TSF1 revegetated site | place: Philippines: Tuba, Benguet | collected 2017-08-29 | reverse complement strand
GACCAGCTCTGCAACTTGCAGGGGCGGAGTGAAACCGCATGATACCAGGCATGCCAACCGCCATGCGCAGAAAGCAACCACTCTATAAATATCAGCATGCTTCAGGCAGGGCGGCACAGCAGGCCGCGCTCAGGACCCACCCTCCATGTCTCCTGGGCACTGTGCCAGCACTTTCAAGTCCTCTCGCTCTGGCAGGTCCCAGCGGGCGCGGCCACCCAACTGCTCCACGCCACACTGCACAACAGGCAGACGGGTGGGTGCCCCCAGGCAGGCGTGGGCCGAGGCTGGGCAGCAGGCCTTCACGAGGGGCAGTCAGAGCAGGGCCGCAAGTGCACAGTACCGGCAAAGAAGCGGCTGATGCTGCTGGCCGCTGGGCACAGCGCAGCAAGCGGACATTGGCAAAGCCTGCCCGCCACATGCGCATGAAGGCAGGAACGTTGAGCAGGCAGGGCTGGCCACCCAAGCACCTGGGCGCTCAGGGCTGCCTGATCCAGCTTTTTCAGCTGCTCGCCCAACTGCTGCATTGCCGCCGTCTGCAGGGCAGGAGGGCAGTAGCATCGCAGCGAGGCACCCCTCGGTCGCTACGAGGAGGGGCTGGAGAGCCGGGCTGGAGAGCCGGGCTGGAGAGCCGGGCAGCGTCAAAGCAATGAGATGCTGGCCAGCGAGCAGTGCTGGGCATGCCAACAACCCCTCTGAGCTCGCCGACACATGACCAAGACCAGCCAGCTCAGCCCAGGGCAGAGCACAAGCAGCGCGAGGCGCCCACCTGCCCCTCTGCAGCAAAGGCGGGGTTGCCCCACACCAGCTGGTGCAGCGCCGCCGCAAACCGGCCAGCATCCAGGGTGCCGCTGCTGAGCTCCTTGCGCTCCGCCTGGGTTGCACAGGCGGCCAACGCCTCGCCGCCGTGCCGCGGCAGGTCGAAGCACACCGCCTGCCACTGCTCGGCTAGCCCCAGGCTGCGCTGCACCTGCAGCTGCTGCTCCTGCGGCAGCGGCGTCCGCCGCAGCAGCTCCTTCAGCTGCTCAGGCGTCACTTCTGTCTGCCGCAGCAGCGCTTCCAGCTGCGCTGCACGTGGCTCTCCATTGGCGCCGCCCTGCTCCTCACCGGCAGCTGCCGCCATGCGGCGCAGCAGGAAGGCCCGGACCTGCAGGTTGGTGTGCACAGCAATCGGCCTCAGGCACCCGCAGCAGAGGCAGACAGCTCCCACCGCTGAGCCGGCAGCAACCAGTTGATAGCAGCAGACTTGCTGCCTGCATGCAGGTAGGGTGGCCCGCGCACGCCGCCCCGCCCTTTCCCACCTGCAGGTACGGCCGCACAGCAATCGCCCCTTTCAGCGATGGGTAACCAGAGCATAACGGAGGGACAGCAGCAGCCAGCAAATAGTCAGCTGAATGGGTGCCTGCCTGCAGCGATGGCGGCCCTGTCCCGCCCCTTCCCACCTTGTCCACCTGCTGCTGCAGCTGCTGCAGCGCTGTCTGCCGCTTCTTGCGCTCCATGTTGACGCGCTGCTTCACGCGGTCCTTCTCTTTCTTGCTGGCCTCCTCCTCCTGGTGCTGCCGCCGCCGCTCCTGCTCCGCTTTGCCCTGGCTGGGCTCCAGCTTGCGGTGCAGCGGCTCGGTCAGCTTGTCCGGCAGACCCGCCACTGCAACAGAGGAGGGGTATGGGTACAGTGTTAGCCGGGGGGCAGCCGGGGCTCAGGTGAGGATGGGTCCAGCCTACGTCCATTCATCAATGACAAGTTGGAAGCCAGAGCAGATACAGCACAGGAAGCACGGCCAAGGCTTGCTGGCTGCAGCGCACCTCGATACAGCCGAACGTGCGCAGGCAGAGCGTAGTGCTCCCTGTCGGGTGCAAGCACGCCCATGGCCCTATCCGCGCCAAACTCCTCTGCAGGTGATCGATGAGTAGCGCGGGGGATGTGACACGGCCCCTGCACATGCTGCTGCATGGGTGCATGCACAGCACTACAGCACTGTGCCGCACGAGGCCTGCCGCCTTTGCAAGGGCAGCCGTGACTGCCACGCTCTTGCATGCGCAGGTGATGATTTCCCGACAGGCTGCCCTCAGCCCAAGCGGCCCCAAACGTGGCAGTTGCAAGCTGTCACCCAGCGGCACACCAGGCATTACCCACCTTTGATAGCTTGCATCTGCTCATGCGTGCTGCACCTGTTGAACCGATCACGCAGCGGCAGCAGCCTCTGCTAAGCAGAGGGATCGATATGGGCAGAAATGGTTATGTTAGAAAGTCGGCCCCGCATGTTGGAATGCCCAGGCATGCAGCGTACGCATGCCCGTGCCTGCATGCCCCAGCCAGCCGCAGTGCGCAAGGTGCATGCAGGGCTGAGCAAGCATGCATGCATGCATGCATGCAGGTTGGCCAGCGCACCCGCTGCAGGTAAATCTCTGCGCTGATGCCCTCAGCTGCTTCGATCGGCCACCTGCAAGGCAAACCGCAGCCATATTTGTGTGACAAGATGGCAACACCTTGTCATGCCTGAAATCGTTGCCGGGGCCTGACAGCAAACGATGCACAGTGCGGCTCCAGAACCGCAGGCAGGGGCCACAGTGCGCGCATGTGCACACCAGCACAGCGCACCTGTCATGAGCAACCAGCTCTGCAGCTGGGTCCACCCATTGTATGGCCATCGCGTCCTTTTTGGAAGGCAGCGCATCTGACAGCTGCGCGAAAATGTCGTGGCGCCCGCGTGCGCCTGCAGCCATAACAATGGGTTCCACTGAGCAGAGGACATTGCACGACATGCGAGGGTCATACTGCTTTGGAGCTGTCAAGCCAGGCCATGAGAAGCTGCACGAGAACTGCTCGTTTGGCGGCCCACAAAGCACCAGTGATGGGGAGCAGCAGGACTGGGCAGGAGCCGCTCCCAAGCATGCACAGCAAGGTGCCAGCTGGGTCTGGCCCTGCACGGCGCAGTCCAATGCATCCCCCAGCCCGCCCACCCACCCACCCACCTCGGCTGCCAGCCACGATACACAGGAGCACATCACACAGGCCCAGGCAGTTGACGGAGCGGTGCACCGCGGCGCCCTCAACTGCAAAGCGCAGCGCATCAGTCAGCAGCGGCAGCACAGCTGCCTCCCGTGCATCTTCGCCTCCATCCTGCAAGAGAGGCGCAGGACCAACGTCCACAGGTGAGCATGCAGCTGCCAAGCAGCGCTGCAAGCCAGCGCCTGCAGGCCTGACACGACCTCCCACAGAGGCGCGTGGCGGGCTGGCGGCGGCAGTAGAGACGCAAGCGCCCATGCACTGCTTCAGCGTGCAGCTGATGGGCATAAAAGCAAGCACTCCACTGGCCTTGCATTGAGCAGCAGCGCCCGTCCCTGCCCGATCTAATCGCTGCAGCTCCCTCCTTGCATTGCTGCAGCTGCCCGCCCCGTACCTGCTTGAGCGCGGCATCAACCGCCTGCCGCACGCGCACTTTGGCCAGCGCCAGGCACGTCATGTGGCTGGGGCTGCGCTGGTGCAGCACCTCCAGCTGCTGCAGCGCATCCGCGCAGCGCACGCCCTTGGCATACGTGGCCAGCAGCTTGCGGGCCTCGGCCGCCCCCGGAGCGCCCTGCGGCCCAGTGGGAGTGGTTGCGGGGCGTTGGCGAGGCAGAGCAGCTGCAGGCAGGTGCTGCTTGCATGGGTGTTTGCCTGCCAGGCACTGCCAGCTGCCATGGGCCTGGCCATTTGTGCCACAGAGATGGACAGCCGCAACTCGGGCAGAGTGGCAGCGGCGGCGGCGGCGACGGCGAGCCGGCAGGCGTCCCTGCCGCTTCTGATCAGCATTTCAATATGCCGACATGCCCCTGCAGTGATCGGTGGGCAGCAAGGCGCACCTGCGCAGCGGGGCTGCCATTTTGGGCGCTGGCGCTGCTGCTGGTAGTGACTAGGGTGCCGCTGCCAGCTGCTGGCGGGTCTGCGCCCTGCCTCTTCCTCATCGCGCGCCGCCCGCCGCCAAGGGGTGCGCTCGAGTGCAAGTGGCGTTCTACAGCCTCATTCTTCGACCTGGCGCCGCTACGGATCTCGCAAAATGGTTCATGAAGTCATCCGATTGACCGCCGCCATGCTGTGCACCGCCGTCGAGCTGGCGGCGGTGGCAGCGTGCTGCAGCGGCGGCGGCATGCCTACACCATGGGGTCCAGGCAGAGTAACTGCAGTGTCGGCATGCTGGCGTGATTGAAACATGCAGGGTTTGCACACCACATGGTGCTCGCTGCTGCACGATGGAAGACATCTGTGCCGTGTGCTGCTGCCTCGTTCCAGCAACCACACAGCAGCCAGCCCGTTGATTTATGCCCCAAACACGAAGGCAACCAAAGAACCGATGACCGGCAATGCAGGCCCCTTAGTGTCATGTTTATGTGCCAAACTGTGGCATGCTCGCTGGATCAGAAGCAATGAAGAATCGACCGCACTCTGTTGTTGGCCCCGCCGCCGCCGCCGCCGTGGCGGCTGGCAGATGCAGGTCATGCCGGGTGGCTCAGGCGATGCAGGGCAGTCTCTCGAGCTTGCGCAGGGCACAGTACTGATCTGATCAGACCTGCAAGCAGCCCCAGCCACGCTTCTGCCATCGAGCCGCTCGCCCGCGGCCTAGGCAGCGTTTGCCGGACATCAATTGCGGCTGCTGAACGAATGGTGCAATGAGCTGAGGCCGATCGGCGCCAATGGGGCCCAAGAAGGGGCTGAAGGCCGGCTCGAAGGCCGCGCCGGCGGCACAGGCCGCTTCGAAGCCTTCCGAGGTGTGCAGATGGGTCTGCCAGTGTAGAATCCGACGTTGGGCGTGCTGCAGCTGCCGCCCTACAGGCGCCGCCGCCGCCGCCGCCGCTGCCTGCCGCTGCCTGCCGACCGGCCAGAGCATCCCCGCGTGCGTGCAGGGCCTGGCACAGGTGGCTGCCGCCTACCTACGTTTTTGCAAGAGCCCCGCCAGCCTCAAGGCGCTGAAGAAGGCTGCTGCAGACCACCCGAGCGCTCTGGCGGAGCTGTGCCTGGCCAAAGCGGCGCTGCTGCAGGGCGTGCAGGCTGCAACCAAGGTGTGGGCTGGCTTCCCTCGGGTTGGGTTTGCTGTGGTGGGCGCTTCTGCTGTGGATTTGTATCGGTATTGGTGGGCTTGGTGGGCGCACACGAACAGGGGCAGCCGGGTTTGACAGTCGTAGAAATCTGCCGCCATCTCCAAGATTCCCTGACCCGTTGTTGCTGCCCGATTTGAACTGTCCGGGCAATGCGCATTGTTGCATGGCGCTAGCATTGTCCAAACCCGTCGTTTATTTCTCTTTCTGGAGGAGCGCATTGTTGCAGCCAGTTGGATGCAAACTGGGCCCCTGCTGGCTTCTTGTGCTGCTGCTGCGCAGGCCGGCACTTTGGCGGAGGGTGAGGCGGTGCTGGTGGAGGCCGCACACAAGACCTTGGAGCATGTAGTGACCGCTGCGGTGGAGCACCGCTCGCTGGTAGCCCTGCACCACTCGGTGCTGCTGCTGGAGCATGCGCTGCTGGGCCTGCCCGGTGGGTGGCGCTCGCTGGCCCTAATTTGCACATGGCAGGGATCCGCCTCGGTCCTGGATGAAACCCTTTGGGGCAGCCCTCGACACCAGCCCTTGCACATGCGTGCTGTGCATCATGGCATGGGTCGCAAGCGTGGGTTGCATGGCACGGATTTAGATGCGGCTGCCCAGAGCTCGGAGTGGGCACGCCACATGTGTTGCCACTAGCACTCACTTGTCGCGCGTGCACTTCCCTACCGCATTTGTGCAGGCTGGGAGGAGCGGGAGGTGCAGCGCAAGCGGCTGGTGGAGGGGCGCCCTCCCGGCGAGCTAAAAGCCCAGGGGGCAGCCGCCTTTGACCAGCTGGGGCAGGATGTGATAGAGCAAGACCTGTGAGTGTGCAGACAGGGCTGGAGGGGGGCCTGGAGGGGTGCTGCACCCTTCCTGTGTGTAGCGCAGGAGGCCTTGCGTTTGCTTGTGCGGCGATGGGATACAGGCAGGCTGCAGAGCAGTGGCACAGCTTGCAGTGGCCAGCCTGCTGCAGCACGGCTCCCTTGCCCACTGTGCACGGCCCCCGCCGCACCGGCGCAGCACAGACCGCATGCTGTGCGCGTCGTGCGCCCTGCTGGCATGCAAGGCGTCGCTCATGCTCGATTGGCATGCCCCACCCCAATCCCCAACGAGCAGGTGGCTGGGTGATGCAGGCTACTCCCGCAAGGACGGCAGCCTGCAGGGCGCCGAGGCGTTTGTGCGGCGAGTGGTGGGAGAGTATCAGCGCAAGGTGGAGGAGGTAGCGGCCCTGGCGCGGCGCCAAGGCGCCGACTTCCACTATGACAGGGCCATGTTTGACGTGCGCGAGTCAGACTTGCGGCTGGTGAGAGCAGCTGCCGCAGCAGCTTTTGCAGGCAGTGCTACTACTGCCTGCCCGCTCGCCCGCCAAGCGCCGCAGCAGGTGGTGCTCCAGGCGCTGCCCTGCAGACCAGGCTTGTTTTTGCAGGTTGCCTTTGCAGTTCTTCGGCTCGCTCACTGGGCTGAGGTGTGCACACCTAGCGTCGCACTGCTCCATATCTTGCAGGCAGCTGCGCTGGAGGACCCTGATGATGAAGAGCCGCCCTCGCTGTCATCAAGCACGGCCCCGCTGTCGCTGCGCTTGGTGCACAGTAAGCTGGCAGGCCTTGCCCGCCAGTCGCATGGGGCCGGGGTTATATCGGAGCATGGAAGGACGCAGTGCTGCTGCGCTTGGCGGGTTGCAGTTGCAGCCACTGAAGCAGTGCAGCCGGTCGGGTGGGATTGCCAGGCACTTTGGTAGTATGCGGCCTGCCCCGAGTCGGCCTGCTTGGGCAGACTGCTGGGCAGAGGCCGAGCAGCCCTTCCTAACCCATGCTGCCCTGGCCTACGCTGCAGTGGACTACCTGCCTAAGAGCGCAGAGAGGACGCTGGGATTGTGGGCGTCTGCCCGCAGCATGGAGGAGCACAAGCGGCGGCGGCTGCAGCGCCAGCGGCGGCGGCTGCAGCGCCAGCGGCAGCAGGAGCGGCAGGCGGGCAGCGCAGAGGGCCTTGCAGCCAAAGCGCGGCTGATGCAAGCCTCCGGAGCAGAGCTGATGGCGCGCAGGCAGGCGCAGCAGGTGCGCTGTGCAGGGTGTGCAGGCCTGCCGCGGGTGGTGTCTGTGGTCTGTGGGCGCCTGCATGCTTTGGGGCGCAGGGCGTACACGGCTGCGGCTGCTGCCCTTCATGCCACCTGACGGGTGGCGCTGTGAGCTGGATCGTGCCTCAACACCATCTCTCAACTCCTGCGTTGGCCATCCCCGCCCCCTTCCCCCCCTGCAGCTGGCTAGCGTCTTGAGGCAGCAGCTGAACGCTGAGGGCGCGACAAGCGATTCTGCTGGCGGCCCAGCCAGCCAGGATCGCCAGGTGGCAGCACTGCTCCGTCTAGCCAGCGTGCCTCTCCCAGACCTGCGCCGCCTGCTGGAGGAAGAGGCTGCTGCAGGCGGGCTAGAAGAGGGTGAAGCAGCAGCAGCAGCAGCAGCAGCAGCAGCAGGCAATGGTGTCAACGGGACAGACGCAGCGGCATCGGCAGCAGCTGCCGAGCACGGCAGTGTGGCGCGGGCCATTCAGCTGCTGCTGACAGGCGGCGTGGGGGCGGCGCAGTTCACGCTGCCCGATGAACTGCAGCAGCGGGCGCACCAGCTGCCGGGACGCAGCAGCAGCAGCGGCGGTGGCGCGCTGGCCAGCAGCTCCAGCGGCAGTGGCCCCATCGGCAGGCAGAGCTTCCATCGGCTGCTGCAGCAGCTGGTGGGAGACCGTGAGGCGCTGGCGCAGTGCAAGCAGGAGATGCTGCAGGAGATTCCGCAGTTCAAGCTGGTGTTTGACCGCGTTGGCGTGGCGCCCGAGGATGCACCCACTGTGAGTGCCCGCCTAGCTGTCCCTGCCCTGGTTTGCACCTCGTTGCCGGTGGCTTGCACCCATCGCCGGCCGGTGAGTCGCTGCCATGTGTGTTGCAGCCGGGCGCGCGGCCTCCTGGCAGCGTCAGCCTGGGCCGGGCAACGGTACCACTGCACAGTGTGTGCCTGCGGCGCATGCTGTACACAAGTAGCAGGCAATGCAAGCTTGGCGCTCCTCTGTCTGCTGGGCCTGCAGCTGCCGCCGGACTACACCATGACTGACTTGGACCTGCCGCCCAGCGTCGAGGCAATCCTGCCCACCAAGCTGTACCGAGACATCGTCCTGAAAGATTTCGATGGTGGGTTAGGCTGCCGGGCGCAGTGTGCAGCGTTGCAGTACCACGGGTCAGCTGCACGCGGCGCGGAAGGCCATGGCTGCACTTGGGCAGGGCTGCACTTGTGCGCGGGTGAGGTGCTGCCCTGCAACTGCTTGCCCCATGTGTTGCTGGCTGCGGCAGCAAGTTTCACCAAACAAGCTCCTATCCACATGGCTCGCCTGCTTGTGCTCCGCGCGCCTCTTTGTTTGCAGTGTTCAGGGGCCCGGTGTGGCGCCCAAAGATACTTGACTACCAGCGGCAGGTGGGGGCAAGCCGAGCGGGCGGCAGGGCAGAGAAGCGCGGCCGAGGGATCAACAACGAGCTGCACACCCTGAGCTTCAATTCGGATGACACAGCCTGCGAGTGAGCGCCGCTCATGCCAGTGCTTGAGTGGGCTCGGCAAGTCGGTTGCAGCTGCGGATGGCAGGCTGCGGGCGGACCATGTGGGGGTGCCTGGGTGCCGCTGCACTCTCTCGGCTGACAGCAGGGCAGGGGCATGCCGGTGCATGCCACATGCGCGCATCTGCGGCGCCACAGTTGCAACCTTTGATGTTTGACCGGGCTCCTTTGTGCCCTGCTTCCATTCAGGTACTTCGAGAGGACACTCTCCGGCTTGCTGGACTTTGATATGGAAGGTGCGCTGCCTTTCTTCGCTGTTTTGTTTTCAGCTTCTTGCGTGCGGGTGCAGCTGTGTCTGTTGCATTGGTTCTCTCCTTTGAAAGAGACATGTAGACGCTGTCAGGTGCGCATGAAACACCTGCCATGCTGTGCATGTCGTGCAAAGCATGTCTGGCACGGCACGCAGCAATTAGCCCCTCAACACCACCTTTCCAATTGGTGTGCAGACATCAGCCTGTCCCACACAGTCGCTGTGCATCAGGCATCGGTGCTGCTGGCCAAGTATATTATTGGGACTGACCCGTGCCGCACCAAGGCAAGCCGTTGGAGTCCGTGTATGGCCAGGCATGCTGCAGGGCCTTGCACAATGTATCCGCTTGCACAGTGTATCCGCGGTCAAGCGGTTTTGGGGCCAGCACAACCGACTGCTCTGTGAAGCTTCCGTCTTCAGCTCTGCCCAGTCGTTCATAAGCTTACCTGTGTAGTTGGCTCCGTACATTCTGCAGATGGAGATGTGCCTCAAGCAGGTGCTGCTGGTGAGCTGAGCTGCCGGGGGCAGCATGAGGAGGAAGTGCATACCATTGCTTGGCAATTTGGGGTCAGGATCAGCCTGCACCAAGCCACCCTCACTCCATGGCTTGAGTGGCCATTCAGTCGCACTCGGGCAACAACTCTCCTTGGGGCTAATACCAACTAATACCAAGGCAGCACGCCAGGGCTGCCTGCCATGTTGTTGTGAGGAGGAGGCAAGGGCCCATGTGCCGACCTGCCTCCCCGCGCTTTGCCTGCAGGGCCATGGTTTGATCGAGGCAGTCGTGGAGCAGCAGGCGCGACAGCCAGCAGCCCATACTGACAGCAGGCACGGGGCGCGCACTGCAGGCTTCCTGGGCGGTCTGCGCGGCTGGGCGGCTGGATCCAGCTTGCAGGACGACTCAGATGACGAGGCGGCAGGAGGCTTGGCTGGCACCTTTGTAGGCGGCGATTCCCCTGGGTTGCTGGGCAGCCGCAGCGCGATGTCCTCTGTGGCGGCAGCTCCAACCGCAGAGGCAGCCGCACACCTGGCTGCATTGCACGCAGCGGCAGCGAGCGTCCATGCCGCTCCCTTTACAGAGCTGCTGAGCCGCATCGTTTGGGTGCGCTGCCGTGCTGCCGTGCTGCGATGTGCCTGTTCTGCCTGGGCCCATGCTGCACGGCGCACCAGCCTGTGCTCAGCACTGCGTGCACTGCACATGCAGCACCTTGCGCCTGCCCCTCTCAGCCTGCACCTGCACTTGCCCGCACAGCGCACTCTAGGTAATAAGCGAGACGTCCCCTCGCGGCCCCCCGCCCTGCAGGACGGCAAGCAGCGGGAGCGTGGCTTGCAGGCGGCCACGGGCGCAATGGCTGCCGCGTCTGAAGCGCGCGGGGTTGCGCTCACTCGGGAGGCCGGCTATCTGGTGCTGCACCTGCTGCCCATGTCAGACGAAATGGCGGCCGCCGCCGCTGGTGGCGCAGGAGTCATCAACACAGAAGAGATAGAGCAGGCGAGCAGTTTGCTTCTGCTGGGCATGGCTGGTGACGTCTAACGGGGGAAGGGTGCTCCGTCGAGCGGTGCTGGTCCTGGCAGTGCAGCCTGCTGCAGCGCACTTGCTGCCGCATTCCTGCTGCACTGCCCAGCGAACAGTGCATCCAGCAGTGCGCACAGCTGCGCCTCAGCAAGTTGGGCCACACGCCGCTCATGGTTTACCCTCCACTGCACGCTGCCAACGCTAGGCTTTCATCCTCCCCATGCAGCTGCGCGCGATGGTGCTGCAGCGCATCCTGGCGGCACTGCGCCACCTGGCCAGCCAGGGCCGGCTGGTGCGGCACCCCCTGATGCAGGCCGCTGTCAACTTTGTGTCCGTTGGTCTGGAGCAGGCACGGTGCGTCGTGCTGGGGTGCTGCAGCCCCCCCTTGCGTGCTGGGGTGCTGCAGGGCCCCCTTGCGTGCTGGGGTGCTGCAGCCTCCCTTTGCGTGCTGGGGTGCTGCAGGGGCCCCTTGCGTGCTGGGGTGCTGCAGCCCCCCCTTGCGTGCTGGTGTGCTGCAGGCCGCCCTTGCATTGGCCATCAGTTGGCCAGGGGCGCGGCGGAGTGCCTGCCGATGCTCAGGCCGTCAGTGCATGTGCCGCACAGACCCTCCCTCCCTTGACCCTGCTGCTCCACAAATGCCGGTTAGCTCGTACTGCCTGTGCTTGCCAAGGCTCCTCACATCACAACGTCCATCAGCCGGCGCAGCACTGGCGGGGCTGCATGACACCCACCCTGCGCCTGCGCTTTCCCATCTGCATCGCAGCCTGCATGCGCTGCTGCGGCCGGGCTCCGACTGCTGGGCGCCTTGGAACCGCCTGGGTGTTGCCCCGCTCACCGATCTGCTGGTGATGTACGGCACTGTGGCCGCCTACTTTAGCAGGGAGTTTGCTGCGGGCCCTGCGGCGCTGGGGCCAGAGTTCCAGGTGAGCAGGCAGTCAGTTGGGGCGGCCCACAGCCAGCAAAGCAAGGCTGCACAGTTGTGGGGTTCCCCCCTTGCAATGCTGCGGGCGTGGGTACCGCATCAGGGGGCACCGAAACTGCAGACCACGGCCGCGCGCGCAACCTCCTGCTGACGTGCCGTCCGGTACCGTGCCCGTTGCCCTGCTGCAGGACGTTCTGGCTCATGCGCTGTCAGGCGTAGAGCTGCTGCCCAGCGTGGGCGTGCTAGCGGAGGTCCAGCAAAGGGAGCAGCTGGGCGCAGAAGGGGCAGCAGCGGCAGCGGCAGCGGCAGCGGCAGCGGCCAGCACGGACGGGGTGCCGGCTGTGGGGCTGTCGCGGCTGGGGCTTGCGGCTGCGGTCAGCGCTGCGTCAGCCGTCCAGCGCAGTCCCGCAGAGCGCTTGAGCACGCCAGCCCAGCTGGTGCGCAAGTCCATCCTCCAGGCCACTGCGATGCCGCCAAACCTGCCAGTGCGGGCTCTGCCCCCGGCTGGCGAGTGTGCCACCAGCCTGGCGCAGTGCTGCGCAGGCGTGCCGCCGCTGGCTCTCCTCAAGGAGCAGCTGCGGGATGAGCTGCATGGAGAGCCAGCCAGCGGGGTGAGTTTGGCCGATGGTGCTGCTAACTGACCCGTAGATTCAGATATTTCAGTTGACCAGCCCCCAGCATGCATTGGAACATCCTGCCCGGCAGGCAGCGTTCAGATGCATCAGCCAGCTGCGTCCCTGCTGTACATGCTACTGCAGTGCAGGCACGCACCACCTGGCTGCCTCCCATTCGTATACAACTCTGCCTGAACGCACATCACAAATACGCGAAGCCGACTCAGTCTGCCTCCCTTTCCTGCAATCGGTTGTCGCAGGCGTTAGCGGCGCTGGACCAGCTGCGGCGCCTGCAGCTGTGGCGCAACCTGACGCTGCATGCCTACCACGGCACCGACAGCTTGCGGCAGCAGCAGACAGCGGCAGTGAGGCAGTTTGCGCAGCTCATGCAGCTCGTGGGCAAGGCAAGTTGGCTGGGCATATGGAGCGTATGCGGCAGGCGATAGGCCCAGTTGGTGTTTGCGTGCCGCGGTGTTGTGCTTAGGCGCAATGCTGCTGTGCAGCTGGCTGTTTTGGTTTTGTTCATCGGCGCCAGCCTGTGGGCCTGAACTGCTTGCTTCTTGCTTGCGTGCAGCAGCAGCAGGCACAGCTGGCTTGGGCCGCTGCAGCTGCACCCATCCTGCCTGGCCGTTTCTCTCTGTTGCTGCGCAGCTGGCGGATTGGGATGAGGGGCAGAGCCTGTCTGAGCTGCTGTGCGGCACTGGCGCCACTCCAGGCCTGTTGGGCGAGCTGAAGCAGCGCTGCGATGGCATGGTCGATGCCTTTGTGGACCAGTGCTACCAGGTGCAGCTGTTCAAGGTGAGGGCGCTGGCTGCGATGGCGCAACGTTCTGCCACGCCTGCCGGGCATGCCGTGCCTGCTGGGCGTGCTGCGCCTGCTGGGCATGCAGTGTGCAGCTGTGGCCAAACTGTGGCGGATGCGCCCTGGCATGTGCGTGCTTGAGGCGCCATGCTGGGCATGCTGTGAGCTGCTGGGCCCTCAGCTCCCCAACAAGCGCTGATCCTGCAGCTGTTCTGCTGTGGTTCCGGCCCCCTCCCCGCTTGCAGCTGTCCCAGCAGATGTGGCAGTGGCGGTGCGTGGTGGAGCAGCTCACGGCCCTCAACAGGGAGGTGCGGGTGCAGCTCAAGGGACTGCCGGATGGCAGCGCCACCAAGCGCACCCTGTCTCAATTCCTTTCAGAGGTGAGCGCATGGCCGCACATGCCTGTGTTGCACTCCCGCTCTGGGATCCATAGCTGTTGAAACTGGATTGCTGACGTGAACTGCCCGAGCTCTGGTGCCCTCTCAACTGTGCACATGCCGCTGGTTGCAACCGATGTGTGTGCGTTGCTGCAGCTCAAAAGTACTGAGAGCTGCTTCACTCTGTGGCAATGATGCTGTTGCCGCAGCTGGGGTGGCGCTGCAGTGACAAGCATGCTGCACGCTTCAGCTGACTGCCACCACCCTCCACCCTGCCTCTGGTCCTGGCCAGGTGTCCGCCCTTGCCAGGGCAATCGGCCATAATGTCATGACGTCCTGCGCAGCACTGATGAAAGAGGAGGGTAGCAGGGCAGGCAAGTGGCCGCGCTTGCATGGCCATGGCCTGCCTGAAAGGCAACCCGTCCGCATCTGGCACTTTCAGCAGGCACCTGCATTGCTCAGGGAAAAGGAAAAGCCTGCAGGCACCTGCATTGCTCATGCAAGAGGCCTGCAAAGCAAGGGTGGTTCGGAGCAGCCACCCCGCGGCATATCTCCTTGCTTGCGCGTGATTGGCGCGGTCTGCCCCCTTGTGGCACATGCGAAAGACCAAATGCCGTGCAACATGTTGGCATGCCGCCAAGCAAGCCCCCAATTGTGTCTGGCCTTCCTCCCTCACCCATGTGAATCGCAGGCAAGATGGAGTTCGTTACCGAAGCAGTGCCCTTGGTCAAAGTGCATGCGGCACAGCTGGTGGGCTGCGTCGAGAGTCTAGAGGAGCTGGAAGAAGCAGTGCAGGGCACGGACGGCAGCAACGCGGCTGTGCGGTGCGTTTTGCATCACAGAGTGGGTTTGCCAGCATCGCAAGTTGTACAAGGCATGCCTGCTAGTGCAGTGCCTGCTCGCGGCCAGGGCATGCAGGTACTCTTGGGCTGCTCGCGGCCAGGGCATGCAGGTACTCGTGCCTGCCGCCAAGCTCCTCATCAGCGGCGCTCTGAACAGGGCTCACTGCCGCGCCACCCCTCTGGTGCGCAGTGCGGTGGTGCTGAGCTACAAGGAACGGCTGCATCGCCTCAACCTGGCTACCCAGACGGTGCTGAAGGTGCGCTGACAATCATCCGGCTGCGGGGGCTGCATGCCCTTGCTAGTCGGCGAAAGCATCCCTGTCAGCTGTGCGCAATCGGCTTTGCACTGCCGCCTCGTCAATGCCTGCTGGACCGCGAAGCAGCAACTGCCCTTTGGTGCCTTGCGGTCTGCATCGCAGGATCGGCTGAGTGCGCTCGTGGAGAGCAGGCAGCGCATGTTCTACATGGCCGACTTGGTGCTGCGCTCCGAGATGAGGTGCGAGGTTGCTGCGCTGCGCTGTGCTGCGCCGTGCTGTGCTGCGTCATGCTGTGCTGTGCTGCGCCGTGCTGTGCTGCGCTCCAAGGCAAGGTGTGCCGTGCTGCGCCACGTGTGCCCCACTCCTTGCATCCGGGGCCGCTGTTTAGGTGCGCTCAACAAGCATTGCCTGGCCTGGCAGTCACACGGCTCATCCCGCACACTAGGCAGATTTTTTCTGCTGCTCGCCCGCTGCTGGCCCAGTTGCCTCTCTGACCTTTGCACTCCCTGCGGCCCTGTGTTGCAGCGTGTTCAGCACGCACTTCTGCATGCAGTCCCCGCTGGACCCGCTGGCAGACCAGCTGCTTGGATATGCGCTGCCACGCAAGTGGGAGCAGCAGATGGCTACACAAAACGCGGCAGAGCAGGCTGCAGCGGGCCTGCTGCGCCTGGGCGCTCCTCCAACCGGGCAGCCATCTGCCAGCAAAGAGGAGGCGGAGGCCGCAGCAACGGGTGGCAAGGAGCGGCAGGCACAGCAGGCACAGCAGGAGCAGCAGCAGCAGGACGAGCAAGAGCAGCAGCGGCAGGCGCAGGCGGAGGCTAAGCGGCAGCAGGAGGCGGCAGCAGCGGCAGCGGCTCTGCTCGAGGAAGAGGAGCAGCAGGCGGAGAGGCAGGTGGGTGATACGTGCTGCTGCAACGTGGCTGCCCTGTTGGGAGGCATGAGCTGCATGTTGCAGGCGGGCGTGCGGCACAGCAGGAAAAGCTGCTGCTGCATTCTATACAGTATGGGGCTGTGCACGCAGTTTAGACTCCTGCCGTTTCAGAAAACGCCCGCCTTCCAGCTGTCCAGCTTGCTGCCGTTTCGCACCCCTGCAGGCCAAGCAGCGGCAGCGCAAGGAGCAGGTTAAGAAGCAGGCGGCGCAGCAGCGTGCCGCAGCTGCAGCTGCGGCGGCTGCTGCCAAGCGGAAGGCGGCTGAGGAGGCGGCCGCTGCGGAGGCGGCCGCTGCTGCCGCAGCCAAGGAGGAAGCAGAGCGTGAGGCAGAGCAGCGGCGGCAAGCTCAGTTAGCGGAGGAGCGGCGGCGGCAGGAGCAGCTGCTGCAGGAAAGGCTGGAGGAGCAGACACGACGAGAGGCTGAGCTGCTCAACCGCCAGCGGCGAGAAGCGGAGCAGCGGCGGCGGCAGGAAGAGGAGGCGGAGCAGCGGTGGCGGCAGGAAGAGGCGGCGGAGCAGCGGCGGCAGCAGCAGCTTGAAGCGGAGCGAAAGCGGCAGCAGCAGGAGGCGGAGCAGCGGCGACGGCAGGAGGAGGCTGAGAAGCAGGCGCAAGCGGAGCCGCAGCGGCAGGAGCAGGCGATGCAGCAGCAAGATGGAACGCAGGATGCAGGAGCACCAGCCGTAGTCACGCCAGTGGTTGCCGAGCAGCTGCCGGCCGGGCGAGCAGCAGCTGCACCAGCAGCCGGCTTGGCTGCAGCAGCTGCCCCTGCTCGCATGCTGCGGCAGGCACTTGGCGGGCGTCCCGCACCACCGAAACTGCAGCAGCAGCCGCAGCAGCAGCAACAGCAGCCACAGTCACCGCGCATGCAGCTGCCAGCTGTGCCGCAGTCACCGCGCGTGCAGCCGCCACAGCCGCAGGCAGCACCACAGGCGGCTGCACCCCCTGCCGTCAGCAGCCGGCAGGCTGGCAGCATTGACTGGGAGGCAGAGGCAGCAGCAGCGGAGCGCCTATTGGGTGCAGACGGCGAGCTTGACTTCTCAAAGCTGTCCCTAGGAGATGCGCTGCCCAGCAGCAGTGCAGGCCCAGCAGGCGCAGCAGGCGCGGCTGGCGCAGCAGCATCAGCACGTGGCGCAGCCTCAGTAGCAAACGGCCGGCCTGGCAGCGGCGGCCCTGCCGGGCGGCAGGCGGTGCTGGTCCCAGCCACGCGGCCAGGCAGCGCAGGCGGGCAGCGACCGGGCAGTGCAGGCTCTGAACGGCCGGGCTTGGCAGGGGCAGCAGACCAGGCTGAGCGCCCGCCAGCACGCTTTGTCTCGTGGACGGGCGCCTGGTGAGTGCGAAAGACGCCGGATGGATGTTGTGGCTGAGAACAGCTGCATGGCCTGTGCAGACCCAAGTATGTGCCGGCGCTGCAAGTTTGGCCGCAAGGATGCCCCCTGCTCCGTCTGCAAACCAACCAAGCCCATGCCGTAACTTTACTATGCAGGGTGTGCGAGTGCGGGCAGCGGAACGAGAGCATCAAGGAGCACTGCCGCCGCTGTGACGCCAGGGACCCGTGCCTGTGAGTGCCTTGGCAGTCGGGGCAGTTGACGAGTACAGTAGAGTATCTCATACTGTACACGCCAACCGGCCATTGAAGCTGGTGCTGATGTACTAAAGATTGTCCAAAACTCGCCTTCCTTCCTACCTCTTTGCACACCTCTCCACTCCACCTCCATGCAGGCGCTGGTTCCAGGGGAACTGTGACGAGAGCAGGAGGCCGTGCCGCCTGCCCCACCTGTGGTTCGACCTGCCATCTGAGAAGCCCAGGCGGGAGGACAAGGCGGTGCCAGGAACGACATTGGCGAGGTGAGGCATGCCGTGCTGTGCATGCTGTGCTGTGCATGCGTTTCATGCTGGGCCTCTGTTGCTGCGAGTGTTTAGCCTGGCGGACCCTGCCATTGCCATGCAATGCCACGGCCGCCCCTCTGGCATGCCTGCCATTTGCACATTCCCTGCACGTGCGCTGCCCTCTGCAGGCCCAACCCCAATTTCATCTACAAGCGCAAGCCGCGCGCTGCAGCAGCCAAGCCTGCCAAGCCTGCTGCTGCAGCCTGGAGCCACCCTGGCCTTGCCGCCCCAGCAGGGGCCAGCTGGGACACTGCGGCAGGGCAAGGCCAGCAGCAACTGCAGCAGCAGCAGGCGCCACCTCCACAGCCACAGCCTCCGCAGCAGCAGCCACAGCCACAGCAGCAGCAGCCACCGCTGCAGCAGGCAGCAGGAGGCGCGGTGCCACCCAGCGGCAGCTGGGCAGCAGTCGCCAAGCCGCCACCGGCAGCAGCCGAGCCTGCTGCAGGGCAGCCTGCAGAGCCCCCTCCCCAGCAGCCCGCTCAGCCGCAAGTTCAGCCGCCAGCTCAGCCTGATGTTGGACAGGAAGCAGAGGATGAGCTGGCAAGCCTGCTTGACAACCTGGGCATTGGCGCCAGCTCAGCAGCAGCGGACTTGGCGCCAAGCAGCACCGGCTGGAGCTTCGATGCAGCAGCACCTGTGGCAGGGGTGCCAGCAGTGCCAGCACCAGGCGCAGTGGCACTGCCTGCAGAGGCGCCCGGCAGCTGGCCGGCCCCCGGGCAGGACCCTGAGGACGCTGAGCTGGAGGCCGCCATCCAGGCCAGCCTGGCGGACGCAGCGGC
>VFQQ010002929.1_pt1 | contig 17821 bp, 12 predicted proteins | sample 3512341 | NCBI WGS metagenome assembly VFQQ01 (sample SAMN10412373, study PRJNA504923) | tailings metagenome | isolation source: Relicate 2 Philex TSF1 revegetated site | place: Philippines: Tuba, Benguet | collected 2017-08-29 | reverse complement strand
TGCTGCTCTATGCGACGCCGGTGTTCTGGCTCGGGCTGATGCTGGTGCTGGTCTTTTCGGTCCAGCTCGAATGGCTGCCGGCCTTCGGCTACGCCAATATCAGGGCTGCGAGCTACGGCACTGTCGATTATGCGCTGGATGTCGCAAAGCACCTGATCCTGCCGGCGGTGACGCTGGCGGCGATCTACATGGCCGTCTACACGCGTCTGATGCGCTCCTCGCTGATCGAGGTGTCGCATGAGGATCACGTCCGCACGGCGCGGGCGAAGGGGCTGACCGAGGGCCGCATCCTGCGCGGCCACATGCTGCGCAATGCCGCCGTGCCGGTGGTGACCTTTGCCGGCCTGCAGGCCGGCGCGCTGATCGGCGGTGCGGTGGTGGTCGAGACGGTGTTCTCATGGCCGGGGCTTGGCCGGCTGACCTTCGATGCGGTGACCGCGCGCGACTATCCGGTGCTGCTCGGCCTGTTCCTTGTGATGTCGGTGATGGTGATCGCGGTCAATCTTTTGACCGATCTCCTGCACCGGTTGATCGACCCGCGCGTCGGCGCGCATTAGGGAGTGTCGACATGAAGGATATCATCCGCACCTTTCTGCGGCGTCCGGCCGGTATCGTCGGGCTGGTGCTTCTGGGGCTGGTCTGCCTGATGGCGGTTGTGGCGCCGCTCGTCTATCCCGCCTCGCCGTGGGAGATGACCGGCATCCCGTTCAGCCGTCCCGGCGAGAACGGCATGCTTCTGGGTGCCGACACACTCGGCCGCGACGTCGCGTCGGGCATCGTCCATGGCGCGCGGGTGTCGATCCTGATCGGGCTGGCCTCGACGGCGACGGCACTGTGCATCGGCGTGCTTCTGGGCTGCATCTCGGGCTATGCGGGCGGTGCGGTCGATGCCGTCATCGTGCGCTTCACCGAGATCTTCCAGACCATCCCCAGCTTCGTGCTGGCGATCCTGCTGGTGGCGATCCTGACGCCGTCGATCGGCACCATCATCCTGGCGATCGGGCTGGTGAGCTGGCCGCCGCTGTCGCGGCTGACGCGGGCGCAGGTGCGCAGCGTGGCACAACGCGAGTTCGTCCAGGCGGCGCGCTGCCAGGGCCAGTCGACGCTGTCGGTGGTCGTGCGCCATGTGCTGCCCAACGCCATCTCGCCGATCATCGTCGCCGGCTCGCTGACGGTGGCGGCCGCGATCCTGATCGAGGCCGGGCTGTCCTTCATGGGGCTCGGCGATCCCAACTTCATGAGCTGGGGCTACATGATCGGGTCGGGCCGCACGGTCATCCGCCAGGCCTGGTGGATGAGCCTGTTTCCCGGCCTTGCCATCCTGCTGACGGTCGTTGCCATCAACCTCGTCGGCGAAGCGCTGAACGATGCGCTCAACCCGAGGATATCGCGGGCATGACCGAACCCCTTCTTGCCATCGAGAAGCTGGTGCTCGGCCTGCCGGACGGTGCCGACCGCGCCCGCGCCGTGGACGGCATCAGCCTGACCGTCAATCCCAACGAGATCGTCTGCCTTGTCGGCGAAAGCGGCTCGGGCAAGTCGATGACGGCGCATGCGATCCTCGGGCTGCTGCCGAACAAGGTGAAGGCGCTCGACGGGGCGATCCGGCTCGGCGGGCGTGACCTGCTTCAGCTTTCGCCGCGCGCCATGCGCTCCTTGCGGGGAGGCGAGATCGCGATGATCTTCCAGGAGCCGCTGACCGCACTCAACCCGCTGGCGCGGGCAGGCCAGCAGGTGGCCGAGGCGATCCGCACCCACGATCCGGCAGCCAGTGCCGCCACCGTCTCGGCTCGCGTGCGCGAACTGTTCGGCCAGGTCGGCCTGCCCGATCCGGCGACACTTTCCGCGGCCTATCCGTTCCAGCTTTCAGGCGGCCAGCGCCAGCGTGTGATGATCGCCATGGCGCTGGCCAACAACCCGCGCCTGCTGATCGCCGACGAGCCGACGACGGCGCTCGACGTGACGACGCAGCGCCAGATCCTCGACCTGATCCGCAGCCTGCAGGAAAAGCGCGGCATGGGCGTGCTGTTCATCACCCACGACATCGGCGTGGTCGCCGACATCGCCGACCGCGTCGTCGTGCTGCGCCATGGCAAGGTCGTCGAGCAGGGTGCCGCAGCCGCGGTCCTCAACGCACCGCGCGAGGATTATACGCGCGAGCTGCTGGATGCGGTGCCGGGACGGGGGGCGGCGTCGAGTGCCAAAGGCACCGCCGCGCCGCTGCTCGAGATCAAGGGCCTGCAAAAGGTCTTCACCACCAAACAGGGCTTCCTCGCCGCGCCGCGCCGGGTCGTCGCGGCGGACGGCATCGACCTTGTCCTGAACCGGGGTGACACGCTGGCCGTGGTGGGCGAGAGCGGTTCGGGCAAGTCGACGCTGGCGCGCATGGTGCTGCGCCTGATCGAGCCGGACGGCGGCGACATCCTGTTCGACGGCGCTCCGGTCCGCGCCATGGGCCGCGAGGCGCTCAGGCAGTTCCGCCGCCGCACGCAGATCGTATTCCAGGACCCCTATGCCTCGCTCGACCCGCGCCTGAAGATCGGCGAGAGCATCGTGCGCGGCCCGATGGCCTTCGGCACCCCGCGAACCGAGGCCGAAGCCATCGCACGGCGCTGGCTGGATCGCGTCGGGCTCGGCGCACAGGCGCTCGACCGCTTCCCGCACGAATTCTCGGGCGGCCAGCGCCAGCGCATCTGCATCGCGCGGGCCTTAGCGCTCGACCCGGTCTGCCTGATCGCCGACGAGGCGGTCTCGGCGCTCGACGTCTCGGTGCAGGCGCAGGTGCTGCAGCTGCTCGCCGACCTCAAGACTGACATCGGCCTCTCCATGCTGTTCATCACCCACGATTTGCGCGTCGCCCGCGAGATCGCAGACCGCATCGTCGTCATGCAGCACGGCCGCATCGTCGAACACGCCCCAGCGGCCGAACTCTTCGACAAGCCAAAAGCCGAATACACAAAACGACTGCTCCAAGCCGTCCCAGGACGCGAATTCTTCGCAGGAAGAGAAATGATTCCTGCCTGATCTCGAAGGACAGAGGCACGCCCGGTCAGCGGCTTGCTCTCGCGGCGATAGTTTCGGCCGTCCTTTGCAATTTCGGTACGTATTGTCGCTCAATCTGTTCCAGGGAGACCGCATTGCGGGCAGTGACGATGTTGATGCAGCAGCGCAGGATACCATCGACGATGACGGGCACACCTGCGCCGGCTTCGTTGTCGAAGAACTCACCGGATTGCAATCCATAGCCTCGGCGCCGCGTCTCCGAGATGATCGCCGTCAGCCGATCGGGGTTTGCAAGCAGGTCGCGCGATTCCTGCGGATGGGGATTGTCGAAGCGCAGGATACGCTCGCGCATGTCGTCGGTACAAAAGGCGAGCCATGCGCGACCGGTTGCCGAGATGCTGAAGGGAAGCTGCGAGCCCGCGCCGCCGAGACGGACGACGGAGAACTGTGCCTGCTTGGTGTTGGTGTCGGCGATGACCAGACGGTCGTTCTCGCAGACGACAATGTCGGAGGGCCAGCCGAGATCGAGCCGCAACTCTGCGATCAACGGACGGGCAATAGTGACGATTTCGTCAACCGCATTATAGCCCTGGCTGAGCGCTAACGAGCGCAGGCCGACCGAAAAGACCTTCTCCGCCGGATCATAAGTGGCGAAGTCGGCCGAGCACAGCGTCTCGAGCATTCGCAGCGTGGTGGCCTTCGGCAGCTTCGTGCGTTTGTGGATGGCAGTCAGGCCGGCCGGGCCAATGTCGTTCAGCGCTTCCAGAACCTGCAGGACCTTCAGCGAAGCAGCCACTGATTTGTAGACTGGCTTGCGTGTATTTCTGTCACCCGGCATCCCGCTCCCCCTTTATCGCTTCACATCCGCCATCGGCCGGACACTGCAGATTTCCCGAATTTAGCGCCCGCTGAAATGCCACCCACAACGCTCGAATGGCATGGTTGAGGTCGCCAGGCTCAATATAGGTTCACTAGATGAGCCTAACGTTTCTTTTTTCATTAAAACAGGCTCATTGCAACAGATTCATTATGGACAAGGCGTCAAACCAATGGAAGATTGATTGTTGCGCAACGCTGATATCAGCAATTGCGTTGAAGAACAAACCGATGGTTCATTCAATGAACCAATTTTATGAAGCGCCATGCTGACGAGATCTGACGCGGTCCACATGCACCGACACGCACTCTTCTGCGAGCAAGCCTCAACTGCCGGTTCGCTCGGAATGGTGGCGACGAACCATCCGCTGGCCGAGCCCGCATCCGTGACTGAGGGAGCATGAAAATGCGTGGAGAGCTTCTCGGCTATGTCGTGCGGCGGATCGTGCATTCGATCCCCCTGGTGATCGGGGTGTCCATCATCGGCTTCGGGATCATGCACCTGGCGCCGGGAGGACCGTTGGCGGTCTACACGTTGAACCCCTCGATCACGGCGGCTGACATCGAGCGGCTTCGCGTTGCGCTCGGGCTCGATCAGCCCGTTTACGTTCAGTATCTGGCCTGGGCGAAGTCCATGCTGACGGGTTCCTGGGGGTATACGCTTTTCGGCGGGCGTCCGGTGCTCGCGGTCATACTGGAACGTCTTCCGGCGACGCTTCTGCTGATGGGCACGTCGCTGGCGCTTGCCATGATACTCGGCACTTTGCTCGGCGTGCTCGGAGCTGTCCGGCGCAATTCGATCTTCGACTACCTGGCCACGACCGGAGCGATGCTTGCGCTGTCTTTCCCGACCTTCTGGTTCGGCCTGATGGCGATTTACATTTTTGCCATTGAGCTGCGCTGGCTGCCTTCCGGCGGCATGTATTCGCTTGGCGAGGAGGGCAATGCGCTGGACCTCCTGCGGCATCTCGTTCTGCCTGTAACTGTGCTCACGCTCGTTCTGGTCGCGACCTGGAGCCGATATGCGCGGTCGAGCTTTCTCGAAGTGATCCATCAGGACTATATCCGCACGGCGAAATCCAAAGGCCTCGGCGCCGGCCGGGTGCTGGCGCGGCACGCCTTTCCCAATGCGGTCATACCGCTGGTGGCGCTTCTCGGCGTGCAGTTGCCGACGCTCTTTTCGGGCGCGCTCGTCGCGGAAACGATCTTCGGTTGGCCGGGAATGGGGCGGCTGTTCGTCGATGCGCTCAATATGAAGGAATACTCGATCCTGATGGGCATGGTCATGTTCACCGCCCTGTTCGTTATCGTCGGCAACCTGCTTGCCGATATCGCCATCGCGCTTATCGACCCGCGCGTGAAACTGGCCTGACGGGGAGGGTGATATGACGGACATTACAATTGCTCCCCGCCAGGAAAACCGCTCCTACGGGCAGATGATATTACGGCGGTTCCTGACCCATCGCCTGGCAGTGGTCGGCGCGGTCGTGGTTGTTCTGCTGTGTTTCTCAGCAATCTTCGCCCAGTTTCTTGCGCCGCATGACCCTCTGCGGATCGACACGTCCCATCGGTTCCTTTCGCCGCTGGCGTCCTGGGAATATCCGCTGGGAACCGACGAGCTTGGACGGGACACGCTAAGCCGGCTTCTCTATGGCGGGCAGGTTTCGCTCATCGTCGGCATCGTCGCGATGTTGACGACGATGCTCACCGGAACGCTGGTGGGGCTGGCGGCGGGATACTATGGCGGTGTCGTCGACAATATGCTCATGCGGCTCGTCGATACGCTGCTGTGCTTTCCGCAAGTCTTCCTGCTTCTCGTCATCGCGGCCTTCGTGCCGCCGACCATACTGTCGATCTCCCTGATCATCGGGCTGACCTCATGGATGGAGGTCTCCCGTATCGTTCGGGCGCAGGTGTCGACTATCAAGGAAATGGACTTCGTACAGGCATCGCGCGGGTTTGGCGCCTCGAACTGGCGCATCATGATCGTCGAGCTGTTGCCCAACATCATGGCGCCCGTGCTGGTCGCCGCTACGCTCAAGGTCGCAACCGCGGTGCTGATGGAGTCCTACATCAGTTTCCTTGGCTATGGAGTCCAGCCACCCATGGCGAGCTGGGGCAACATGCTGACCAATGCCCAAGGCTACTTCGACACCGTGCCGTTCCTGGCAATCCTGCCTGGCGTCCTCATCACCCTGACTGTGCTGAGCTTCAATTTCCTCGGTGACGGACTGCGAGACGCCTTCGACGCCAGACTGAAGCTGGATCCGTAAAGAAATCAACAATCAATAATAGAGGGAAGAACACTATGACGACCAAACTTCAATTGACACGCCGGTCGCTGCTAAAGGGAGCCGCAGCTTCAGGCCTCATTCTACCGGCTGCCGGGCTCTACACGCCGGCGATCGCGCAATCCAACCGCGATCGCGTTATTCTGGCCGGGACTCAGGAGCCGGTGCAGTTCAATCCATTACTTTATACCAATGCGGGTACTGAAACGATCCCGGAATCGCTGATGTTCGACGCGCTGTGGGACATGAACGACAAAGGCGAGTTCATTCCGAATCTGGCCGCCCGCATTCCGAGCCGCGAGAATGGCGACATCTCGCCCGATGGACTTACCTGGCGCATCAACCTGAAGCGCGACGTCAAGTGGAGCGACGGCCAGCCCTTTACGGCTAAAGATGTCGAGTTCACCTACCAGACGATCATCAATCCCAAGGTCGCGGTGCGCTCACGCAGCGGCTTCGATCTGATTGAACAGTTCAAGCTTGTCGATGATCACACTGTCGAGTTCACGCTGAAGCGCGCCTATGTGCCCTTCTACTGGGCCTGGCAAAACATGCACATCGTGCCGCGCCACATTCTTTCCGCGGAGGCCGATATCAATATTGCCGGCTTCAACACGCAGCCGATCGGAACGGGTCCCTATATTCTCAAATCCCGGACGGCCGGTAGCCACATGGTTTACGAGGCCAACCCGAATTACCACCGGGGACCGGCGCGCATCGGGCAGTTCATCCATAAGTTCGTGCCCGATCAGCTGGTCGCCTATGGCCAGGCGAAGACCGGCGAGGTGGATTACTTCGCCTCGGTCGGCGTGCCGCTCGATCGATGGGAAGAAGCGAAGGCCCTGTCTGACCGCACGTTCTTTGCAACGCCGCAACCCTATGTGCAGTTCATCTACTTCAATTGCGAAAAGCCGCAGTTCAGCGATCCAAAGGTCAGGCGCGCCCTCTACATAGCGCTGGAGATGCAGAAATCGATCGACGACATTAATTTCGGCAACACCCCCCGCACCTTGTCCTATCTGCATCCGACGCATTGGGCCTACAACGCAGCACTTAAGGACGAAACGGCCAATCCGCAGCTGGCGGCGAAGATGCTGGATGACGCCGGATGGAAAGTCGGGGCCGATGGCATTCGCGAGAAGGACGGCGTTAAGCTGAAGTTCACGATGTCGACGACGGCCGGCGTGCCGAGCCGTCAGTCAACCCAGGCTCTCTTCCAGCAGAACTGGAAGGAGATCGGCGTTGCCATGGAAATCAACAACATGCCGGGCTCGGTGGTGTGGGGCGAGTTCCTGACCAAATCGCAGTTCGATACGCTTCTAGTCGCGTGGGAGCCTCCGGTCGGCATGGACCCCGACTATACATCCCGCGCCCATTCCAGAGCCATCGGTTCCGGTGCGAACTATACGCTCTACAAGAATGAGGAAGTCGATCGCCTGCTTGACCTTGGCGTCACTCAGGAAAATGTAGATCAACGCAAGGAGACCTATGGACGCGTTCAGGAAATCCTTCTTGAGGAAGTACCCTTCGCGCCTCAGCTTGCAGTTTCGGAAGGAGGCATCAAGGTCAACGCGCTGACGGGCATCAAGCCCAACCAGTATGTCACCGATGCGGCCTGGAACGTTTACGAGTGGTCCTGGTCCTGATGCGTTCAAATATGCCGGCGCGCATATGCTGCGCCGGCATATGAGTGAGAGTTGCCGACTATGCACGCTGACACGACCATGACCCTGGACCGGGGATTTGTTCAAAGATCCGCGCATGAGGAAAAAAGTAAAGTAATGCACCAACCGATACTCTCCGTTGCGAAACTTTCGGTTTCGTTTCGCACCGATGCCGGGTGGCAGACGGTTGTGCGCGACGTTTCGTTCGATGTTGCGGCGAAGGAGACCGTCGCGCTCGTTGGCGAGTCGGGATCGGGAAAGAGCGTCACGGCGCTTTCAGTGATAGGTCTGAACCCCGCTGGCTCCAGCCGCGTCGAAGGGAGTATCAAGCTCAACGGCAACGAACTGCTGACGCTGTCCGAGCGGGCATTGCGAAGGGTGCGTGGCAACGAAGTCGCCATGATCTTTCAGGAGCCCATGACAAGCCTGAACCCGGTGCATACGGTCGGTACTCAAGTGGCCGAGGCCCTGATATCGCACCGCAGGCTTTCTGGAAGCGAGGCGCATGCTGAAACGCTGCGACTCCTGGAGCGAGTGCGCATTCCGGCAGCCAGATCGCGGTTTCATGAATATCCGCACCAGTTTTCCGGTGGCATGCGTCAGCGCGTCATGATTGCGATGGCGCTCGCTTGCCGGCCGAAAATACTTATTGCAGATGAGCCGACCACGGCGCTCGACGTCACGATCCAGGCGCAGATTCTTGAGCTCATAAAGGAGCTTCAGGAAGAGGAGGGCATGTCCGTCCTGTTCATAACGCATGACATGGGCGTTGTCGCCGAAATCGCCGATCGCACGGTTGTCATGTATGACGGTCAGGTGGTGGAGGCGGGCGCCACCGAAGGCATCTTTCGAAGTGCCAATCATCCTTACACGCGCGCGCTCCTCTCTGCTGTCCCCAAACTGGGGTCCATGAAGGCGTTCGCGCGTCCGTTGCGGTTTCCCATTGTCGACCGTGCGACGGGTCTATCCGATCAGCCGACCGAAACGGCCGATACCGTCAGGCGTGCCGAACAGCCTCTCCTTGAAGTATCCGGCCTGACCACCCGGTTCGAGATTCGCTCCGGCCTGCTCGGCAAGGTCCATGGTCGGGTTCATGCGGTCGAGAATGTGTCTTTCAAGCTCCATGGCGGGGAAACCCTGGCGCTGGTTGGAGAGTCCGGCTGCGGTAAATCGACGACGGGTCGTTCCGTCCTTCGGCTCACCGAGCCGCTGTCAGGATCGATCACGCTTCAAGGCGCGGAAATACTGAAGCTCGATCCCGCGGAATTGCGCGAGCAGCGGCGGCATATGCAGATGGTTTTCCAGGACCCATTTGCCAGCTTGAATCCGCGCATGACGGTTGGCGCTTCGATCGCGCAACCACTGATGATCAATGGCCTCGCCAGCCGTTCGGAAGCAGGAGAGCGGATCGGCAACCTGCTGAAGAAGGTTGGCCTGCAACCCGAAATGGCGAGCCGCTTTCCGCATGAGTTTTCCGGTGGCCAGCGGCAGCGCGTCTGCATAGCGCGAGCGCTGGCCGTAGAGCCTCGTCTTATCGTCGCCGACGAGGCCGTTTCGGCACTCGATGTCTCGGTCAAGGCACAGGTGGTTAACCTGATGCTCGAGCTTCAGGAGCAGATGGGGCTCGCCTATCTCTTCATCTCGCATGATATGGCAGTGGTTGAGCGCGTCAGTCATCGCGTGGCGGTGATGTATCTCGGTGAGATCGTGGAAATCGGCCCGCGCTCTGAAATCTTCGGCAACCCGCAACATCCCTATACGAAGCGGCTGCTGGAGGCGGTTCCCGTTCCCGATCCGGCGCGCCGGTTACACAAGCGCGTTGTCGCGAACGACGAGGTTCGCAGCCCAATTCGCTCTGCCGACTACATACCGCCGGTACGCCAGTATCGCGAAGTCTCCCCCGGCCATTCCGTCATGGTCAATGGATGATCCGGCGGCCCGAAAATGAGTGCCCGCCGCCCAGGCTAAAGCTGCAGACTGATACCGCTATTACCGACCAAAAGGACCACCCTTTGACCGCCTTTCCCTTCACCGAAGCCACTCCAGTTCAGTTTCACGGACCGCTGCCGAAGACGTCGGAAGTCGTGATCGTTGGCGGTGGCATCATCGGGGTCATGACGGCGCTGTTTCTGGCACGACGGAATGTGTCGGTCACACTGCTGGAAAAGGGGCGCATCGCGGCCGAGCAATCCTCGCGCAACTGGGGCTGGATCAGGCAGCAGGGCCGCGACGCCGACGAGTTGCCGATCGTGATCGAAGCGTGTCGCCTCTGGCGGCAACTGGCTGAGGAATGCGGCGAGGACATCGGCCTCAGGCAGACCGGCGTGACCTACCTTGCGCGCACCGACAAGGAACTGGCCGACTTCGCGGAGTTTCTGAAGATTGCCGAAGCCCATGGCGTCGACACACGTCTTCTGGATTCCGATGAGGTTGCCGAACTTATTCCCGGCATGTCGCGGCGGTTCGGGGGCGGCATGACAACCCCATCGGACATGCGGGCCGAGCCCTGGATTGCCGTGCCTGCCATTGCCCGCCTGGCGGCGCGGGAGGGCGTCAACATCGTCGAAAATTGTGCGGCGCGCAGGCTCGACCTCTCCGGCGGCCGGATCAGCGGAGTCTGGACCGAGAAGGGCCGCGTCGCTACCTCGAATGTGCTTGTCGCCAGCGGCGCATGGACGTCGCTTTTTCTGCGCGCGCATGGCGTCTCGATCCCGCAACTCAGCGTCAGGCTGACCGTCGCCGCGACCGGGCCGATGCCCGAGATACATGCGGGTGCGGCCACCGACGAACACATCGCTTTCCGGCGCAGGCAGGATGGGGGATACACGCTCGCACCTGGTGGCAGCCACCAGCTCTATGTCGGACCGGACGCATTTCGCCATCTGACGAAATATCTGACCGCCCTGAAGGCCAATCCCTTCGGCACCCGTTACCTGCCGGCGGCGCCGCGAGGATATCCGGATGCCTGGTCGACGCCGCGCAAATGGGACGCGGACGCGGAAAGCCCGTTCGAGCGAATGCGGGTCCTCAATCCTGCGCCGGAGGCTTCCGGGCTGCGTGCCATCGACCGTGGGTTCAGGGACCTTTTCCCGCAGTTCAAACAAGTGCCGATCAAGGCGAGCTGGGCGGGCATGATCGATGCTATGCCGGATGTCGTGCCTGTCGTAGATCGCGTGCCCGCCATCCCCGGCCTCGTCATCGCAACCGGCATGAGCGGTCACGGCTTCGGCATCGGACCCGGCATGGGCCGCGTCCTGTCCGATCTGATCCAGGGCAATGCGCCGGGACACGACCTCAACAGGTTCCGCCTGTCGCGCTTCACCGACGGTAGTCCGATCCGGCCGGGACCGGCCATCTAGCACCAAACCAATCTGCTCGGGCTTGGCCCGACCGTGAAACAGGAAAAGAAAATGTCTCTTAATCCGCCAGGCCCTCTCAGCCTCGTTCCTTTCGTAAGTGCAGTGAGCGGCTGCCTGACATGACCAACCGACTATCCTTTCCTGTGCCGACCGAAGACGACATCAGCGAACTGACCGCTTTCCGCCACGAACTTCACCGCGCACCCGAACTCTCGGGTGAAGAGCGGGAGACCGCACGGCGCGTCTGCGAGATGCTGGTGCCGACGCATCCCGACAAGGTTCTGACCGGGCTGGGTGGCCACGGTGTCGCGGCAGTCTATGACAGCGGCGCGCCGGGGCCGACGATCCTTTTCCGCTCGGAACTGGATGCCTTGCCTATTCAGGAACTGGGCCGTATCGAACACCGGTCAACCGTGCCGGGAAAGGCACATCTTTGCGGGCATGACGGCCACACGACGATCCTGCTGGGCCTTGCCCGCATCCTGTCGCGGGTGCGCCCGACCAGCGGGCGCGTCATCCTGATGTTCCAGCCCGCCGAGGAGAATGGCGCGGGGGCCGCCGCCGTGATCGCCGATCCACGCTATGCCGAGATAAAGCCCGATTGGGCGTTCTCGCTGCACAACTCGCCGGATGTGGATTTCGGCTTTGCCAGGCTTGGCGCGGGTCCGGCCAACTGCGCCTCGCGCGGGATAGAGATTCGGCTGACCGGCAGCACCGCTCACGCTTCGCGCCCTGCCGACGGCCGCTCACCCATGAAAGCGATTTCCGAGCTGATGCCTGCTTTGGAGGACTGCCGCAGCGGCAAGCCTCTTGGGCCGGGGTTCTCGATGGTCACGGTCACACACGCATCGATGGGGGCGGCTGCGTATGGCGTGGCACCCGGCGAGGCGAAAATCCTCGCAACGCTGCGCACGGTGGCGGACGAGGAGATGGATGCGCTGATGTCTCAGGTCGAAACCCTGGTGCACGACGCAGCGGACCGCCACGGGCTCGCCTGCGAATTCAACTATGATGAGGTGTTCCTTGCTTGCACCAACAATGCCGAGGCAACGGCTCTTCTTGTTAACGGAGTCGAGCGCGCGGGTGTTCGTCACCAGATCCAGACCCTGCCGTCAGTAGGTTCCGAGGATTTCGGCCGGTTCGGGCTGAGCGGGGCGAAATCGGCGATGCTCTTCCTTGGCTCCGGCCCTGGCTGGCACCAGGTGCATACGCCGGAATACGACTTTCGGGACGAACTGATCCCGATAGGCATCCGCATCTTCTCGGAAACGCTGGCGACCTGCCTGGAAAACCACTGAGCGTCCGCCTTCAAATGGTGGCCAGTGACGGGGCCGCTCTATCAATAGCATTGAGTATGTCGGAGCTGACATGAAGTCGCATTATAAAGTCGTGGTCATCGGTGGCGGTGTTGTCGGGGCCTCCATTCTCTATCATCTCGCCAAATTCGGCTGGACGGACACGCTGCTCATCGAGCGCAATGTGCTTACCTCCGGCTCGTCATGGCATGCCGCGGGCGACTTCCACCGGCTCAATGCCAACACCAATGTTGCGGCGCTGCAAGCCTATACGATTGACCTCATCTCCGAGGTGGAGAAGGAGTCGGGCGTCAATATCGGTATGCACAGAACGGGCGGCATCTCCTATGCCTGTAACGCCGACCGCTGGGACGCGCTTAAGGCATCTTTCCGCATCTATCAGTCCATGGGTATCGAGGACGTGCGGCTGATCACGGTCGACGAGATTCTCGAGCGCTGCCCGATCGTCAGGCCTGACGGCATCATCGGGGGCATGTATTCAGAACGCACGGGCCATCTCGACCCCTCCGCCGTGGTGCACGCCTATGCCAAGGCAGCACGCATGGGCGGCGCTTCGATCATCGAGAAGAACCGGGTGACGGAACTGAGCCAAAGGCCCGACGGCTCCTGGGATGTCATCACCGAACAAGGCACCATCAACGCCGAGCACGTCATCAACGCCGGCGGTCTCTGGGCCAAGCAGGTCGGCCGCATGGCCGGCCTCGAACTGCCGGTCTCGCCGCTTGAGCACATGTATCTCATCACGGAAGCGATCCCTGAGGTTGCCGAACTCAAGTTCGAACTGCCGACCATCGTCGACCTCGACGGTTTCTCCTATCTGCGCCAGGAGCAGAAGGGCCTCATGCTCGGCATCTACGAAATGGATCACCGCCATTGGAACATGGACGGTACGCCTTGGGATTACGGCTTCGATCTGATCCAGGAAGATCCCGACCGTATCGAGCACGAGTTGACGCTGTCCTATGAGCGCTATCCGGTTCTCGAAACTGCCGGCATCAAGCGTTGGGTCAACGGCGCCTTCACCTTCACACCCGACGGCAACCCGCTGGTCGGGCCGGCGCGCGGTGTCAGGAATTATTGGGTCGCCTGCGGCGTCATGGCCGGCTTCTCGCAGGGCGGCGGCGTTGGCAAGGCGCTGGCCGAATGGATGGTCTTCGGCGAGCCGGCCGACGACATCTTCGGAATGGACATCGCCCGCTACGGCGCACATGCCTCCAACCGCCAATACATCAAGGAAACGACCGGCCAGTTCTATTCCCGCCGTTTCGTGATGACCTATCCGAACCAGCAGTTGCCGGCCGGCCGGCCGCTCAAGGTTTCGCCTTCCTACGACCAGATGACCGATGCCGGCGCCCGCTGGGCCGCCTCCTGGGATCTTGAAGTGCCGCTCTATTTCGCGCCGAAGGATTATGAGGAGAACCATACGCTCCGCCGCTCGACCGCCTTCGACATCGTCGGAAAGGAAGTGCTGCATACCCGCGAAAAGGCCGGCCTCATCGATATCTCGGGCTATTCCCGCTACGAGGTGACCGGCCCGAACGCCGAGCGCTGGCTCGACCGCGTCTTCGCCTGCAAGCTGCCCAGACCAGGCCGCTCTTGCCTGGCGCCGATGCTCGCGCCCAACGGCAAGCTCAAGGGCGACCTTACCATCCTCAACTGGGGTGACGGCACATTCTGGATCATGGGCTCCTACTATCTGCGCGAATGGCACATGCGCTGGTGGGAACAGTTCGCCGAAGAAGGAGTCACCATCCGCGACCTCTCCGACGACTGGGTCGGCTTCTCGCTCTGCGGCCCGCTCTCGCGCGAAGTGCTGCAGCGTGCGACCGGGGACGACGTCTCCAACGATGGTCTGAAATTCCTGGGCTGCAAGACCGTCGACATCGGCCTCGCCCGGGCCAAAGTCGGCCGCATGTCTGTGACCGGCGAGATGGGCTTCGAGATCAATGTGCCTGCCGCCTATCACCGCACAGTGCGCGAAACGCTGCTCAAGGCGGGCAAGGACATCGGCCTCAAGGAAGTCGGTTTCGCCGCCTCGAATTCGTTGCGCCTCGAAAAGAGCTACGGGATCTGGAGCCGCGAATTCACGCAAGGCTACACGCCGCAGGAAACGCTGTTCGACCGCTTCATCGACTTCTCCAAACCGGACTTCGTTGGCAAGCAGGCAGCCGTCGCCGAGAGGGACAGTCGATCCGCAACGAAGCGCCTGGTAACGATCGAAGTCGACGCGACCGATGCCGACGCCTCGGGCTATGAGCCGATCTGGAAGGACGGCAGTCTCATCGGCTACGTCACATCGGGTGGTTATGGCTACACGGTCGGCAAGTCGATAGCGCTTGCTCTGGTCGACCGCGAATATGCGGTGCCCGGCACGGAGCTCAAAACCCACATCGTGGGCGACGAACGTGCATGCCGTATCATAGAGGATTCGCCCTATGATCCGATGGGCAGGGTGATGAGAGGCTGAGAAGGAATCTGGCAGCGACGAGTCATTTTCCAACCCGCAGAAACCGGGAAATCGCATCGTTGACGAAGTCGGGTTTCTCCTGAGCCGCTGCATGGGCGGCACCCGGCACGTAGATCAGTTCGCAGTCCGGGATTGTGGCGGCCAGGTCCTCGGAGTTCCGGCGGCTGAAATAGCGCTCGTTTTCGCCATGGAGGATGAGGGTCCGCGCGCGTATCCCGGCGAAATCCGAAAGGGCGAAATTGGGTTCGGACACCCAGAGCCCTTTCATGATCCGTTGCCAGTAGGCATTCCACTCGTCGCCGGTCATGTGCGCGCGCATCTTGGCCAGCAACTCCTTCAGCATGGGGCTGGCCGAGGTTTCGAGCTCTTCGACGGTGATCGTGTGGAAGCGGTCGATGACACCGTCGCTGTAGCTTGCCACATTGTAAGGCGTGCCGATCAGGACGAGGTTGGTCACGCGGTCGGGGTGTCGACGCGCCGCATCGAGCGCGCTGCATCCGCCGTCGCTGAAGCCGACAAGGGTCGCGCGCGCCAGATCGAGGTCGTCCATGAGGGCGATGACGTCGTCGGCAAAGGCGGCGTAGGTCGCGGGCAGATTCGCGCCACCGCTGCGGCCGTGTCCGCGCGTGTCCGGCAGGATGATCCGGAAACTGTCGGCGAGGGGCAGTTGATTGCCCCAGCTCTGATGGTCCATCAACCCGCCGTGCAGGAAAATGACCGGGTCGCCGGACCCAAGGTCGGCATAGGCCAGTTTGTGGGTGCCGAGGTCGGCTTTGCTTACATCTCCCGGAATTGGCGTGATGAGGTCTCCGGCCATGACTTTCCCTCTCTGGTTCGCTCAGGCCCAGCCTGCCGTTTCATCTCGCGGACGGGTTCGATGTTTATGATGGTGCCATAGTCATTATTGTGAATAAACAATTCGAAAAAGCTGATCCTATTTGTGGAAAACGAAATCGCAAAATTCAGGTAATGGGCTGTTTTTGAAATCAGATTCTTCAAGAATTTGCATTCCAGTTACGGGAAATCAGCGCGAGGTCACATTGACATAATTCAGAATATTAATCTACGAATACACTAACAGGAATTTTAGAGGGACATCGTGGCGACTGGCGGTACTTTCTTTACAACAACGCCGAGCCTGACGAGGGTGCTCGCGCACTGTGGAAAGACGTTCCAGGGCAGGATTTCTTTGCAAGCCGCGCCGTAACGAGACCGCCAGGAGCAAGATTTGATGCGTGACGAACTCTGGTCCTGGACGGCAGCAGAACTGGCGCAGGCGATTGTGGCGGGCCGTATTTCCAGCGTCGAGGCGACCGAAAGCGCACTGGCGCGTATGGATGCAATAAACCCGAAGATCAATGCTGTGGTTGATCCTCTGCATGAGGACGCCATGGCGGCCGCGCGCGAAGCGGATGCTGCGCTGGCGCGCGGCGAGGCAAAAGGCCCGCTTCAGGGTGTGCCGGTCACCGTCAAGATCAATGTGGATTACGCCGGACATGCGACCACCAATGGCGTCAAGGCCTTCGCAAACCTGATCGCGCCCGGGGACGGTTCGGTCGTGCGCAACCTGCGCGCCTCCGGCGCAGTGATAATCGGCCGGACCAACACGCCGTGCTTCTCCATGCGCTGGTTCACCGAGAACGAATTGCACGGCGCGACACTGAACCCGCACGACGCTGGTCTGACGCCCGGCGGATCCTCGGGCGGGGCAGGATCTGCTGTGGCGGCGGGTATTGGAGCCATGGCGCATGGCAACGACATCGGTGGCTCGGTGCGGTTTCCGGCCTATTGCTGTGGCGTCTACGGGTTGCGGCCCACTTCGGGGCTCCTTCCGTCCTTCAACCCGACACAGGCTGCCGAACGCCTGATCGCCTCGCAGATGATGGCGGTGCAGGGGCCGCTTGCGCGCTCGGTCGAGGATATCCGGCTGGCGATGCTGGCCATGTCAACAAACGATCCCCGCGACATCTGGCAGGTGCCGATGCCGGAACTTGCGCCGCCGCCCGCGATCGATCCGTGCCGCGTTGCGCTGTTTGCCGAGCACGATGAATGCGACATCGACCCTGAAGTCACGCAGTCGATCCGCCATGCGGCTGCGATCCTGACCGATGCCGGATACACGGTCGAGGAAATCCCCATTCCTTCGATCACCGAAGCCGCCGATCTGTGGCGCCTCATCATGGTCAACGAGATGCGCTCGGGTCTTGGCGCAATGATCGAGAAGCACGGCGACCCGGCGATCCGCTACGCCTACGAGACGCTTGCCGACGGTGTACCCGATCTCGACCGGACGGATTTCCTCAAGGCGTTCGCGCAGCGCAGCACGCTGCTTCGGCAGTGGCAGCTGCTGTTTGCTACCCACCCGCTGGTGTTGACGGCGGTGAGCTGGAAGAAGCCTTATCCTGTAGGCCACGACCTGAAGAGCGCGCCGTTCTTCGACAGCTATTACAAGGAGGTCGCGCCTACCGCCATGGCGCCCATCCTTGGCCTTCCGGGCATGTCCGTGCCGGTGAAGACGGGGGAGGGACTGCCGATCGGCGTTCAGTTGCTGGCCAACCGCTTTGGCGAGAACGCGCTCTTATCCGCAGCCAGCGCGATCGAACGGGCGAACGGTGCGCTGCTCCCGGTAGAGCCACGATGATCGACGACCGTACGCGTTCGTTCATCGAGCAGTCGACGCTGCTGTTCATTGCCTCGCGCAATGCCGGGGGCGCGATGGATGTGTCGCCGCGCGGCGGTCAGCCCTCTGTGGTACGGCTGCGTGACGATGGTGCCCTGCTGCTGCCCGATTATGTCGGCAACCGCCGGCTCGATACGATCGGCAATGTGCTGAGCAATCCCGATG
>VFQQ010002928.1_pt1 | contig 17828 bp, 12 predicted proteins | sample 3512341 | NCBI WGS metagenome assembly VFQQ01 (sample SAMN10412373, study PRJNA504923) | tailings metagenome | isolation source: Relicate 2 Philex TSF1 revegetated site | place: Philippines: Tuba, Benguet | collected 2017-08-29 | reverse complement strand
TTCATCCTGCTCAACATCCTCGGCGTCCTCGTCTATCCGCAGGACCAGGTGATGATGCAGCGCGTGCTGTCCACCAAGTCCGACAAGGAGGCCGGCTGGTCGGTGTGGACCCTCGCCGCCATCGTCATTCCGGGCAACCTCACCTTTTTCGGCATCGGGACCGCGCTCTACGTCTATTACAAGCAGCATCCGGCCAACCTGAACCCGATGCTCAACGTGGACTCGACCTTCCCGCAGTTCATCGCGGCCGAACTGCCCGCCGGCATCACCGGCCTGATCATCGCCGGCATCTTCGCGGCCTCGATGTCCACCCTTTCCAGCAGCATCAACAGCGTGGCGACGCTGGTGTCGGTGGATTTCTACGAACGCTACGCCAAGACGGCCACGCCGGAAAAGAGCCGCCGGCTCGCGGAGTTCAGCACCGTCGGCGCCGGCCTCATCGGCATCGGCACGGCGCTTCTGCTCGCCGCTGCCGACATCAAGTCCGCGCTCGACACCTCCTTCATCCTGATGGGCCTGCTGGGCGGCGGCTTCGCGGGCTGCTACGCGCTGGGCATGTTCACGAAACGCGCCAACTGGCAGGGCGCCTTCATCGGCGTCGGCGCCAGCCTCGTGCTCACGCTCACCGCCTGGACCCAGAGCCTCGTGCACCCCTTCTTCTACATCTTCATCGCGAATTTCACCACCATCGCCGTGGGCTATGCCGCCAGCTATTTCTTCCCCGCGCCGACCCAGTCGCTGCTCGGCCTCACCGTTTACACCCCGCGCAAGACCCCGGTCACCGTGAAGCCGGCCTGATTTCCTCCGCATGAAAACCTACCGCGCCGTCATCGTCGGCACCGGCGGCATCTCCGATGCCCACGTCCGCGCCACCGAGGCCACCTCGGGCCGCGTGCAGTTGGTCGCCGCCTGCGACATCGACGCCACCCGTGCCCGCGCCTTCTGCGAGCGTTTCAACATTCCCGCCGCCCACACGGACTACGCCGCGATGCTGCGCGAGGAGCGGCCCGACATCGTGCTGATCGCCGCGCCGCCGGGCCTGCATGCCGACATGAGCATCGCCGCGATGGAAGCCGGTGCCTGGGTGCTCTGCGAGAAACCGCTCTGCGCCTCGCTGGCCGAGCTCGACCGCATCGCGGCCGCCGAGCAGCGCACCGGCCGCCGCACCGCCTGCGTGTTCCAGATGCGCTTCGCCTCGTCGAATGTCCACGTGCGCTCGCTCCTGCAGCAGGGCGCCTTCGGCCGGCCGCTGGTGGCCGTGTGCCACACGCTCTGGTATCGCGACGAAGCCTACTACGCCGTGCCGTGGCGCGGTAAATGGAAGACCGAGCTGGGCGGCCCCACCATGAGCCAGGGCATCCACAGCATGGACCACCTGCTTCACCTGCTCGGCGACTGGACGGAGGTCCGCGCCGTCGCCGAGACGCTCCACCATGCGATCGAGGTCGAGGACGTGTCCATGGCACACGTGAAGTTCGCCAACGGCGCCCGCGCCTCCATCATCAACAGCACGCTCTGCCCGCGGCAGGAGACCTACCTGCGCATCGACTGCGAACAGGCCACCGTGGAACTGACCCACCTCTACGCCTACCAGAAGGACCACTGGCGGCTGACTCCCGCCGTGCCCGGCACCGCCGAGGCGATGCAGACCGCGTGGAACAACTTCCCGCCCGACGTGGGCTCGACCCACGGCGCCCAGCTCAACGCCCTGGTCGCCGACATGGACACCGGCGCGGTGCCGCTCACCAGCGGCGCCGAGGCCCGGCGCACGCTCGAGTTTCTCGCCGCGCTCTACAAGTCCGCCTTCACCGGCGCGACCGTGACGCGGGGCAGCCTCCGCCCCGGCGATCCGTTCTACGCCGCGATGCACGGGGGTCTGGCCCCCGCCCGCGCGAAAAAGTAAGCGCATCCGGCCTTCCGGCGCGCCGCCTGCTTCGTTCCGCTGTCATGTCCGCTCCCGTGAATCCCCTGGAACAACCCGGGCTGCTCTCCTACCTCTGGTCGGCCCGCCGCCGTTTCCGGGGCGGCGTCATCCTCGCCCTGCTGCGCAGCCTCGCGGCGGCGCCCTGCACCTTCCTCATCCAGCAGATCGTGGACAAGCCGCTGAAGGAGGGCAGCATCGAGGGCGTCCTGCACTTCAGCCTGTGGTTCGTCGTTTGCCTCGCCCTGCATTTCGCCTTCTCGGTCTGGGGTGCGCATTCGATCGCCAAGACCATGGCCGGGCTGATGGTGGAGATGCGCAGCCGCATCTTCTTCCGGATGCAGTTCCTGAGCTTCAGCTATCTCGACGACCAGAAAACCGGCCGGCTGCTGTCCAAATATGCCTTCGATACCCAGAAGATCGAGGGCCTGCTCTTCGCGGTGCTCAACCAGCTGCTGCCCAACCTGCTCATGGGCGCCTGCATCATCGCGATCCTCGCCTGGATGAACTGGTTCCTCCTTCTCGTCCTCCTGCTTGCCATCCCCGTCTACGCCTCGGCCAAATGGTTTTTCTTCAACCGCATCCAGCGGGAGAACAACGCCAACCGCCTCGCGCAGGAGCGCCTCACCGGCACCGCCTCCGAATACATGTCCGCCCTGCGCCTTGTGCGCAGCTTCGGCGAGGAGGACCAGGCCGAGCGCGAGCTCGACCGCAGCAGCGAATCCTTCGCCCGCAGCCGCATCTCGCAGTCCTACGTCAACGCCCTCTTCGGCACCTACGTGCATGTGGGCATGCAGTTCCTCTCGCTCATCGTCATCGCGGGCGGCGCCATCATGGCAATCAAGGGCGGCATCACCATCGGCACGCTCTTCGCCTTCATGGCCGGCTTCGGCTACATCCTCGGCCCGGTGCACATGTTCATCGGCCTGAGCGAGCCCTACTTCGCCGCCAAGGAGGGCTACACCAGCATCAAGGAGCTCATCGATTCGCGCTACGTCGAGAACTGGCACGGCACCCGGCGCGAGGACCGCATCCACGGCGACATCGTTTACGAGGGCGTCTCCTTCCACTATCCCTCCGCGCCGGACAAAACCGTCATCAAGGACCTCAACCTCGCCATCCGGCCCGGCGAGCACGTCGCCTTCGTCGGCCCCTCCGGCTCGGGCAAAAGCACCCTGGCCAACCTGCTGCTCGGCCTCGACGTGCCGACCGCCGGCCGCATCCTCATCGACGGCGTGCCGCAGTCCGAATGGAACATGCGCTGGATCCGCCGCCAGCTGGCCGTCGTCATGCAGGACAGCATCCTCCTTTCCGGCTCCATCGGCGACAACATCCGCTTCGCCAAACCCGACGCCACCCCGGCCGAGATCCAGGAAGCCGCCCGGCTCGCCAACGCCGAGGAGTTCATCCTGAAAATGCCCGACGGCTACAACACCGCCGTCGGCGAACGCGGCGTCGCCCTCTCCGGCGGCCAGCGCCAGCGCATCGCCATCGCCCGCGCCATCCTGCGCAACCCGCCCGTCCTCATCCTCGACGAGGCCACCTCCGCCCTCGATTACGAGAGCGAGCGCCTCATCCAGGAAGCCCTCGACCGGCTCTCCGTCGGCCGCACGGTCATCACCATCGCCCACCGGCTCAGCACCATCAAGAACGCCGACCGCATCGTCGTCCTCCAACAGGGCGTCATCATCGAAGAGGGCAATTTCAAGGAACTCAACGCCCGCGGCGGCGTCTTCTCCCGGTTGATCGCCGCCCAGTCCGCCGGCGCCGAGTTCCTCGAGGCCTGATTCTCCTCAAGACTTGCGGTCCCGGCCGGCCCTCCCACCCTGAAGCCAATCCCTCCCCGCCCATGAAACGACTCCTGCTCGCCCTGCTGATCTCCACGGTCGCCGCCCACGCCCAGAACACCGCCTTTCCCGGGATCAAATCCCTCATGTCCCCCGAGGAGCAGCGCAATTCCGGCATCGCCGACCTCACCGCCGATCAGCTGGCCCTCATCGACATCGCCATCGTGCGCCACTTCGCCACGGCCGTGCGCGCCGAGGTCAACCATCAGACCGCCATCATCGCCCGCCAGTTGCGCGAGGAGGAAGAGAAGAACCTCCTCAGCCGCTTCGGCCTGCCGAACCCCTTCGACGAATCCTGGCGCGACATGCCCGGCATCAAGGCCCGCGTCACCGGCTGGGTCGGCGGCAACAGCTTCCGGCTCGACAACGGCCAGGTCTGGCGCGGCCTCACCCCCATCGCACAGGAACTCGCCAACCGCGAGATCGAGATCCAGCCGCGCCGCGGCGGTCACTTCATGCTCATCGTCGAGGGCCGCAGCACCGCGGTCCACGTCGTCCGCGAAAAGTAAGCCGATCCCCGTCCGCGGCCCATGCTGACTCTCGCCGGCGACTCGCTCCGGGCGGAGGTGATTGATCCCGCCGACGCGGCCGACCGCGCCCGCCTCGGGACCCGCTACTGCTGGGGCGGCTACGTGTGGCAGGTCCACGACCCCGTCGCCGGCCCGCTCCTCACCGGCCCAGAATGGCCCGTGGACCGGCCCAGCCCCTTCAACGGCCAGGGTCTGCCGGAATCCTTCCGCCACGCGGAATTCGGCACCGGCCGGCCGCTGATCCTTGAAGAACGCCGCGGCTTTATCATCGGCATCGGCGAGGTCGCGCCCAACATGGCCGGCGAACTCGCCGTGACGGTTCCCTGCGCTTGGAGCCTCACCCGCACGCCCGGCACGCTGGAATTTTGCACCGCCCAGGCCGGCAACGGTTACGCCTGCCAGCTCACACGCCACCTCAGCCTGCGCGGCCGCACCCTCGTCTCCGCCAGCCGGCTGACCAACACCGGCGGCCGCCCGCTGCCGCTGCACTGGTTCGCCCATCCCTTCTTCGCGCTGACCGACCGGCTCCTCATCTGCGACCTGCCCGCCGGCTGGGGCATGGCCGAAAACGCCGGTTACGCGCTGGACGCGGCCAACCGCCTGAGCTTCAGGCGCCGCTTTCTCCACCGCGACGACGGCCACTTCGAGCAGCTCCAGATCGGCGGCTCCCCGTTGCGCTGCACCCTCTCGCATCCCACGCTCACCGGCGTGGTTTTCGCGACGGATTTTGTGCCCGACCTGTGCCCCGTCTGGGGCAACAGCAACACCTGGTCCATCGAGCCCTACATCCAGAGCGAACTCGCCCCCGGCGCCACCCGCAGTTGGTCGCTGACCTACGAGTTCGGCCCGCAGACCTGAACTACGTTGGCATCACAAGCTCCGCAGACAATCGGCGGGGTTGATGCGTTTGAGCCGAAACAGACTCGGCACGCAGGCGAGCACCGCGACCAGAAAAATTGCCGCCGCTACTCCCGTATAGGTGGTCATACTGTGCGGGTTCACCCCGTAGAGCAACGATCCAAGCACACGCACCACCTGGCTCGCCCCTCCCAGACCCAGTAGCACCCCGATAAGCACCGTCAGCAAGTGCCCGCGCGTGAAGTCCGCCCAGAGCCGCGTTGGCTCTGCCCCGAGCGCCATGCGAATGCCAAACTCCCGCGCTGATTGCAGCACTTGTGTCACCGTCAGACTGTAAACACCGATCGCGCACAGTAACACCGCCGCCAGTGCAAACACCGTCGTCATGTCCGCGGTCATCCGCACCGAATTCAGCATCAAGTCAATCTGCCGCTTGATCGTGGAGGGGAAATAAGCCGCCACCCGGGGTTCACCGCGATGCACCGCCTCGTTGATTGAGGGAAAGGTCGCCACACCTCCGCGATCACGCACATAGGCCACCACCGTCGCGCCCGATCCCTCGGTCGGGCGATACGCGGTGAAGATCGAGTCATTGGTCCGCGCCCGCGGACCATTGGCCTGAAAATCGCGCACCACACCGCGAACACTTAGCTGCACAGGGGGCTCCTCGGGCTTCATCCAACGATAGCGGACGTAAAGCGCCCGGCGCAACGGATCCTGCCCCGGCCAGAGCTTTTGGCCGAGCGATTCCGTGATGATCGCCTCGCGGACTCCGTCTTCAGATATGTCGTTCGCAAAGTCTTCGCCGGCTACAAATGCCACGCCGAGTGTCTCGAAGTAGCGCTCCGTGACACGCGATTCAAATGCCTCGCCCTGTTTGCGATCGCCGGTTAGCTCCCCCGGGTCCGTCGCATAGGCGCAGTAAGGGCCGTTGCTATAGCCCGAGGGATTATCGGCGAAGGCCGCAGCCGCCGTCTCGGGCCGGCGTCGAATTTCCTCCAGACACTTCCGCAGGGTGGCATAGCGCCCTTTGCCCCATTCTCCCCTGGGATAGGATAGGGAAAGTGTGCTGAGCCTGGCTTCAAACACCTGCGCCGCGTCGAAGCCCCAATGCGTTTCACCGACATTGTGGTTGGAGCGCACCATTTGTGCCGAGCCCACCCCCAGTGTAGTCAGCAGTGCGATTTGGCCGGTGAGCAGCCCCCGTCGCCACCACGCCCGGCCGCCGCCACGGCTCGCCGCCGTGTGCTCTCGGATGATTTGCTCCGGGTTCACCAAAGCCAGGTAGATGATCGGCGTGATTACCGTCGCCACCGCCACGATCCCGGCAAAGAGCAGCCCGGTCCAGGCATCGCCCCAGGAGAAATGATAGCTCATCCAATATGGTCCGTTGATGACCTTTACCCGTTCAAAAAGATACGGCGCTGCCAGCGGCAGAATCATCAGCGCGAGCACAGCTCCGGCCAGCGCGAGAAAAGCCACTTGCCAGCTCACTTGCCGCATGGCCGCCCGGCGCGGGATGCCCAGCGCCAAATTTGTGGCGATCTCGGACCGTCGGCCGAGAAAATCGATTGTCATCAGGTTTGCCGCGTTTGCACAGCTTACCGCGAGGAACAGGAGTGAAAGCGCGAGGAGGATTCGCGAGCTGATCTGCACATCCGACCACAGGAAAAAATCGCGGTAACGCACGAGCACCGGCTTTTCCCCGCGTCGAATCGCCGTGGTTTCAGGCGGCAACGTTGCGAGGATCGCCCGCAGATCACTTTCGGCCCGCTCCTCGGTGATGCCCGGCTTAAGCTTCACCAATGCCGCGCGCAGCGCCCAGTTCGATCCACTGCCATCGCCCAGATGACCATACGAAACCCAGAGTTCCTGATCATTCGGAAATCGGTAACTCGCCGGCATTACCCCGATGATGGTCCCTTGGTCGCCGCTGAGTTCGATCGGCTTGCCGGCGATATCGGGATCACTGCCATAGCTGTCGCGCCACACGCGTTCGCTCAGCAAGACGCGCATCGGCGCCCGGAATATATCGTCCTCGGCCGTGAAGATCGTGCCCAACAGGGGCTTCGCCCCGGTCAATTGCAGCGCCTGGGAAGAAAGGAACGCGCCCAAAAGCCGCTCGTCGCCGGCGGGAGTCCGCACAAAAATTGACAGATAAAATGCCAGCGGGCGAAAATCATCGAACACCGTCTGCGCCGCCGCATAAGCCTCAATCTCCTCCCGCGTCAACTGACCCGAAGCCGTCCATCCCTTTCCCTCGTGCGCCAACACCCGGTATTCGCCCTTCGGATCAAAATCCGGATTGCTCAGGTGCACGGTGCGAAATAAAGTCCAGCTCAGCAGCGAGAGTGCGATCGACACCGCAAACGTCACCAGCATCAGGCCGTTCTGCGCGCGCCGGCGGAACAGCCGCCGCAGGGCGAGGATGAATTCAAACCAAAGCACGCGCATGGCCGGAGGGGTGGCGGTGGCTTGGGGCATCCATGGGTTAACGGCACTTCGCACCAAATCCGCAACCCGTGGGGGCGTGCAGGCGGTGGCAACGGGGTGCGCCCAAGAAAACGCCGCCCTGCCCGATGACGAACCAAAAAATCAGCCGGCCGGTTCCAGCCCCACCGCCGTCTCCCGCACGGGCAGCAGGCGCACGCGCTCCTGGCCGGGGCGGTTGGGCGTATGGAGGGCCATGATGAGCCGGCCGTCGAAGGCGCGGAAAAGCATCGGATGGCCGCCGTCGCGCGCGAACAACGGCTCCGGCGCCTGCACCCAGGGACCGGTGACCGCACCGCTCTCGCTGCGGGCCACGCCGGTCACGTAGCCGCCGCGGCCGAAACTCGACCACAACATGAGCAGCGTTCCCGCCGCGGTGCGGTGCAGCCAGGGTCCGTCGGTGACGCGGTAGCCGTCGCCGTAGTCGCTATGCTGCGCGAGGCTCCACGGCGCCTCGCTGGCGCGGAAGAGCAGTTGCGGCGGGCCGGCGGGCTGGCGCAGGTCGGCGCTGAGCGGCATCGCATGCATCTCGCCGTCCACCGTCTGTGTCCACTCCCGCACAAACACCAGCCACGGCCGGCCGCGGTCGTCCACGTGCAGGGTGCCGTCGATGCTGCGCCAGCCAAGCGGGGTGACCGGCCCGGGCGAATGCGGCGCAAAGGGCCCGTCGGGCGAGCCCGCGACGTAGATCGCCGTGTAGTGGGCCTGCGGATGCACCACATTCATCCCGACCCCGAAGGAGGCGAAGAGATACCAGCGGTCCCCGTGACGGTGCACTTCCGGCGCCCAGTAAAAATCCGCCTTGGCCGGCCCGACGTTGCGCGGCAGGAGCGGCCGGGCTTCGCTCCACTGCCCGAGATCGCGGCTGGTGCGCACGCTGAAACCGTCGGGCGCCTCCATCGGGCCGCCGAGCGCCGTGGTGCCATACAGCCGGTAAAGCCCGGCGGCGGGATCGGGCAGGATGAAGGGGTCCCGCAGCTGGATGCTATCGAGTCTGGGCATGTTCCCGCACCAAGGACGAAAGCTCGCCCACCTCGCCCAACGCCAGTTCCCGGCTGGTGCCGCCGTGATACAGAAACGCCGGCTGCAGCGGGATCTCGACCCGGCCGGCATGCAGGCGCACGACGGCCGCATTGCCCAGGCCCAGCACGGTTTCACCCGGGTTGGCCCGCAGGTAGGAGCGGATCTTGTGGGCCCGGCCGCTGAAGTCCGGCTCGTCGGTCCGCGGATGATGCGGATTGATCACGGCCGGGAAAATCCCCAGCGCCGCGCGCGAGGGCACGTCCACCACCGGGAAATCGTTGGTGCAGCCGATATGCGGACCGGCGATGTTCGCGCCGGCGCTGGTGCCGTGAAAGGGCGTGCCGCCGAGCACCGCTTCCCGCAGGGGCCGGAGCTGGCGTTCCTCCAGCAGCGTGCGCAGCAGCAGGAAGGTTTCCCCGCCGCCAACGAAGCTCGCCTCCGCCGTCTCGATCCGGCGCCGGGCCGCCCCGCCGCCGAGGTGGTGCAGCGAGTAGGCATCAAAACCGTCCGCCGCAAACATGGCCTGCAGGCGCTGTTCCATCCGGTCGCGGTCCTGCGGCAGCGAAGCGTGCAGGATCAGGAGGATGCGCCTGCGGCCCGCGTAGTGCCGGTTCTGCACGGCGGCCACCTCGGGGAGGAAACGTTCGTCCCGGGTGATGCTGCCGCCGCTGAGCATGATGCTGGCGCCGGGGGTGTTCCGGAAGTTGGGCCGGGCGGGATACAGCCCCGGCGGCACGGCGGCGGACACCGGGAGGGCCGCCGCCAGGCCGGCGGCGGCGCCGGCCTTGAGAAAAGTGCGGCGGGAAATGCGGGTCATCAATTCAAGGTTCGGAGATTTCGTCAAAAGGCCATAGACCAACGCCGCGCATCCGGGTTTCAAGCCCGGCTTTCAGGAATATCGCCTTCATCTCGGCGGGGGTATAGCGTCGCACGGGCAGTTCCTCCACGTTGGCCAGAAAGTAGGTGAGCGCCGCGATCGTGGCCGACGACTCGGGGATCATGCGGGGATCCACCTTGTCGATGGTGTCGGCGAGGTCGTGGTAGTAACGCACCTTGTCGGGCTCGATGTGCGCGCCGAAGGTGATCGAGGGGATGCCTTCGAGCTGGTAGGGCGTGTGGTCGCTGCCGAACCAGTTCACGTTGGCGACGCCCTGCCGGAGTTTCCGCGCCCCGAGCGAGGCGTCGAACCGCTCCAGCACCGGCACCAGCGCGTCGAATCCGAGCGCGTTGACCGACAGCGGAAAACCCACCATGTCGAGGTTGACCATCGCGGCGACCGGCCGCTCTCTGAGGGTCGGCGCGTGGATGCGCGAACCCCAGAGGCCCTGCTCCTCGCCGTTGAACCACACGAGCTCCACGGTGCGGAGGTTGCGCGGTGCATGCGCCTGCAGCTGCTTCGCAACGGCGTAGAGCTGCGCGACGCCCAGCCCGTTGTCGGTGGAGCCTTGTCCGAGGTCCCAGGAATCGAAGTGCGCGCCGACCACAACCGTGTCGGCCGTGCGGCCGGGAAAGGTGGCCACGATGTTGGCCGTCTCGATCTCGGTGCAATACGAGCGGGTGTGCATCCGCAGGCGCACGGTCTGCCCCCGCCTGAGCAGGCGGAGCATCCAGTTGCCCTCTTCCTGCGTGACACTGTAGACCGGGATCTTCAGCGGCTCGCCGGTGAAAGAGCCGGTGCGCGCCAGCAACTGGCCGCCGTCCACGCGGTTGATCCACAGGATGCCGCGCATGCCGGCTTTCAGGGCCGCCGCTTCATACTGGCCGCGAGGCACGCTCGTGTGCGGGGCGAGCAGGCCGATCTTGCCCTGCGGGGACTCCAGCGCGGCGATGTCCTCCGCCCGGCCCTGGCCGATGTCCACGACCTCGGCCTCGAATGGCTCGTGTGGCTGGACATAGCTGAGCGCCGCCACCCGCAGCGGGCGGTGCAACGGCGCGAGCATCGTCACCTCGTCCTGCCCGCGCACCCAGCCGGGCATCTTGAAACGCTCGAGCCGCGCCTCGACCCCGAGGGCCTTGAGCTCCTCGATCGTGCGGTGCAACGCGCCTTCGTTGCCGGGCGCGCCGGTCAGGCGGCCACCGAAATCATCGCCCAAGCGGGTGAGAAAGTCGTGCGCCGACGCATCGGCCAGCGCCTCCGCCATGATGGCATCCTGCACGGCTTGGTCGGGCTGGGCGCCCAGTGGCGCCACCAGCAGGAGCCCCGCGACAAAGCAACCCAATAGGTTGCTTTGGGCGCGACGCATCAAGGTGGCTGACAGCTGCAGGATGTAACCCAATAGGTTACTTTGGATGGGGTTGGCGGTTTTCATGATTCACGGAGCCAGACGCGCATCTCGCCTTCACCCCGGTTGGCCCACAGGCCGTAGGGAATGGCGCGCAGCGGCACCGGCGCGGTGGCCGGCGGCGCGGTCTGGTAAAGATCGGGGGTGATTTCGTCGCGGACGCCCGGTCCCTCGATGACGACGCAGCCGCCGAGCAGGGCGGGGTCGTGGCGGGCCGTGAGCGGCGCGGTGCGCGGGAGCGCCAGGGCGGAGAGCGTGGCGCCGTTGTCGGCTTCCTCGAAGCAGTAAACGACCGGACCGCGCTGCAGCGCAACGCGGCCGGCCACGGTGGCGACACGCGGATCGGCGTGGATACGCTCGACCGGCATGGGCAGCGTCAGCGCCAGCTTGTCCCCGGGCTGCCAGGTGCGGGTCAACGCCACGTAGCCGTTGACCGGCGCAAGCGGCCGGGGCTCGCCGTTGAGGGTGAGCCGCGCGCCGCGACACCAGCCCGGGATGCGCAGGTGCAGGGTGAACTCCGCGGCCGCAGCCGGTTTGACCTCGATCGCGATCTCCTCGGTCCACGGATAATCCGTGCGCACGGCCAGCCGCACCTCGCCGCCCGCGGCGGTGAAGCGCAGGTCGCAGTCCGCATAAAGGTGCAACGCGAGCCCGTCGGTGCGCTGCGAGGCGACATATTCGCCGAGCGAGGCAAAGAGCCGGGCGACATTCGGCGGACAGCAGGCGCAGCCGAACCAGCCGACGCGCTGGGTCTTGAAGAGGTGGCACTCGTAGCGCCGCTTGGTGACGGCGGGAATGACCTCCAGCGGATTGACGTAGAAGAACTTCGTGCCGTCCACCGACATGCCGCTCTGCACGTTGTTGTAAAGGGCGCGCTCCATCACGTCCGCATATTCGCCGCGCAGCTCCACATCGAGCAGCCGGCGGGCGAAGAAGATGACGCCGATGGCGGCGCAGGTCTCGGAGTAGGCGCGGTCGGGCGGCAGATCGAAAGGCTCGGCAAATTTTTCGCCGTAAGGTTCGCTACCCACGCCGCCGGTGACGTAAAGGTGGCGCCGCACAATGGCGGTCCAAAGCGTGCGGCACGATTGCCACAACGATTCGTCCCCGGTCTCAACCGCGAGGTCGGCCATCGCGGCGAGCATATACATCTGGCGCACGGCGTGACCGACGGGCTCGGTGAGCTCGCGCGCGGGCTTGGCCGCCTGCAGGGTGCCAAGGCCGTCGAAATGCATGTGCCAAGGCAGCTTCTCGCCGCGGCGTTTCAGCTCCTCGAGCAAATAGTTGGGCTCCTGGCCGCGCTGGTTGATGAAATAGGCGGCCAGCCGGGTGTAGCGCTTTTCCCCGGTGGCGCGGGCAAGCTTTACGAGCGCCAGCTCGACCTCCTGGTGGCCGCAGTAGCCGGGGATCTGCCCCGGACCGAGGCCGAAGGTGCGGTCGATCATGTCGGCCAGCTTGCACACCACATCGAGCAGCGTGCGCTTGCCGGTGGCACGGAAGTGGGCGACCCCGGCTTCGATCATGTGACCGGCGACGTAGAGTTCGTGGCAGTCGCGGAGGTTGGCCCAGCGGTTCTGCGGCTCGACGAGCTGGAAGTAGGTGTTGAGATAGCCGTCCGCGCCCTGCGCCTTCGCGACGGTGGCGATGAGCCGGTCAAGCTCGGCCTCCAGCGCCGGATCGGGGTGCGTGGCGAGCCGGTAGGAAGCCGCCTCGATCCATTTGGCGAGGTCGGAGTCCTGCCAGAAAAGACCGTGAAATTTTCCCTCCTTCTCGCCGGCGGCGACCTGGAAATTGTGCACGCAGCCGCTGGGCTCGGCCCCGGGCACACGGTCGTTGAGCGCCTCCCACTGGTAGGGAATGACGACCTCGCGGACGAGCCGGGCGCGGCCGGCGAGAAAGCCGCGCTGGAAGCGCACGTGGCCGAGGGGCAGGGCGGAAGTGTAGTTCATGCGAAATGCAGCGAGGCGACCGAACCGGGCGGGAGGGTCAGCGCCACTTCCCCGCCCTTCACCTGCACGCCATCGAGGTTGCGGGTGTCAATCATGCGCGGCCGGTCGAAGGTATTGCAGGCCGTGAGTTCGGGCGCGGCGATCACCCGGGCGCCGCGCAGCGAGGCGGCGCGGCCGGCCAATGCCAGCGTGATGCCGGCGGGGGAGGCGCCATCGGTGTTGCAGAGCGTGACCGTCACGGAACCGTCGGCCGCCAGCGAAGCGGTGGCCGACACCGCCGGATAGGACAACCCGTCGTGCTGCCGCAGCGCGGCATCGCTGTGCACGGGCAGGCGGCGCGCGTCATAGTGCGGCAGGTAGAGTCCAAAGACGTCGAAGGTTGGCGTGAGCACGAGCCGGCCGCCGCCTTCCTCGGTCAGGGCGACCGCCTGGAGCACGTTCACCGTCTGCGCGAGATTGGCGATGCGCACGCGCTCGCAGTGGTTGATGAAAATGTTGAGCGTGAGCGCGGCGAGCACGGCATCGCGCACCGTCTGCTGCTGGTAGAGGAAACCGGGGTTGGTGCCGGGCTCGACCTCATACCAGGCGCCCCATTCGTCCACCACGAGCCCCACGGTGCCGGCCGGATCGTAGCGGTCCATGACGGCGCGGTGGCCGCGCACGATCGCGTCCATCTTCCAGCCGAGGGCCATCACGCTCTTCCAGCCGTTTTCATCGAAAGGCGTGGCAGGGTGCTTCTTCGTCCAGGTGCCGGGCAGCGTGTAATAGTGCAGCGAAAGCCCCTGCATGAGGGCATGGCCAAAGGAGTTTTTCGCGCCGTCGCGCATGACGACATCGGTCCAGCGGAAGTCGTCGGCATTGGCGCCGCAGCCCACGCGGAGCAGCGGGGCGCCGGGGAAATCGCGGGTGTAGGTGGAGAAACGGCGGAGCTCGGCGGCGTATTGTTCGGCGGTCATGTTGCCGCCGCAGCCCCAGTTCTCGTTGCCGATGCCCCAGAGCCGCACCTTCCACGGCTCGCGCCGGCCGTTCGCCGCACGCTCCTCGGCCAGGGTGCCGGCGGACGCATTGCAATACTCCACCCACTCGCGCAGTTCGCGGGGCGTGCCGCTGCCGACGTTGCCGGCGAGGTAGGGCTCGCAGCCGAGCTGTTCGCACAGGTCGAGAAACTCGTGCGTGCCGACGGCGTTGCTCTCAACCACGCCGCCCCAGTGCGCGTTGACGCGGCGCGGCCGTTTCTCGCGCGGACCGATGCCGTCGCGCCAGTGGTAGTCGTCGGCATAACAGCCGCCCGGCCATCGGAGGTTGGGGATGCGGATCTGCTTCAGGGCGGCGACGAGGTCGCTGCGCCAGCCGCGCACGTTGGGCACTTTGGAGTCCTCGCCAACCCAGAGGCCGTCGTAGATGCAACGGCCGAGGTGCTCGGCAAAATGGCCGAAGATATGGCGGTCAATGACAGGGCCGGGTTCGGCCGCGTGGACGGTGAGGCGGGTGGAGGTCATGGGGAACTGGGATGCGTTCAGGACAAGGGTTGGGCGTGAAGACCCGTCCTGCCGAGGTCATTCACGCACGTTGTCCTTGATCGTCAGGGTGTTGAAATCGAGCACCCGCTGCAGGCGGCCGTGGGTGACAGTCAGCTTGCGGCCGCCGACCTCGGCGTTGAGATAGGGTCCCTCGAAGAGTTTCCACTTGGAATAGTCCAACGGCACGCCGTCCACGACCGGGGTCTCGCCATAGGTAAAGGCGACCGCCTTGCCGCGCAGGGTCGTGAACCGGACCGACGGGACCGGCTCCAGTGTGAACTCCAGCGGCAGGGCGCGCATCGCGGTCTTGAAGGCCTCGAAACTCTCGAACTCGGCCGCCGCGGCTGCCTGCACAATGGTGCCGTTCTTGAGGTGCGGGCTGGTAAGCACCCGCCCGCCGAGGTCATCACGCACCTTGGCCCAGCCGCCGTTGTAGTGGAGGTAGGGAATCCAGTGGTAGGGGGCGAGCGGCCGGTAGGCGAGGAAGGCGTTGCCGCCGCGGGCGAAGATCCAGCCGGAGGCATCCTCGGTCACGTCGCGCAGGTCCTTTGAGAAAAATCCGTTGACGTGTTCGAAGCGCTCGCCGGGCGCGATGTCGTAGAGCGCAATGACCGTGTCGAGGTCCTGAAAGACCTTTTCATACGGCGAGCCGCCGAGGACCTTGTCGGGCGAATCATACGAGGGTTTGCCCTCGAAGGTCACGCCGACCGGCATCGGTTCGGGATAAGTCGCGAACTGCGCCTGCATCATGCGGCCGGAGGAATGCGGGTGCAGCGAGAACATCGTGGGATGCTTGCCGCGCGGGTCTTCCTCGCGCCAGGTGATGTCCCACACGTGGGCCTGGATGACATCGTTGACGATGCCCTGGGTGGAACCGACCGCGTAGTCGTGCCGGAGGTAGTTGGTCTTGTAAACCGGCGGCGAGAGTTCGTCGCTGTAGCGCCAGAAGCGGCGCGTGCGGGCGCGGTCGCGCTGCACGTAGTCGCCGTCGCGCTCGACCGCGATGCGGTGGATGACCTCGGGCAGCACATAGTTTTTTGCCACGGGCGCGAAGTAGAGTCCCCAGCCGCCGAAGCCGGCGGGGGGCGGGGTGTTGCCGAAGAGCAGCCAGGAAAAATAGGAAGCGAGGGCATTCCAGCGCTCGATGACGGAGCCTTCGTCGGAACGGGCGTTGGGCCCGCGCAGGACGCCGTTGAGGCTGACGGTGGCGAGCTCCGCAAACATCCAGTCGAGCATCATGCGGCCGCGCTGCTTCATCGCGGGATCCTTCGCCCAGGTCGCCATGAACAGCATCGGGATGGCATATTCGCCGATGTAGTGGGTGGTGTTGAACTCGCCCTGCCCCACCGTGGTGGTCGTGTCCATCCAGTGGATCAGCCACTCGCGCGCCTCGGCGAGATTTTCTTCCGAGCTGCGGCCGGTATACCAGGTCTCGGCTGGCTCATTCGGATAAAGCTCCGACATGAGGTAAAGCGAAGCGTAATACATTACCCAGTGGTTCTCCGTATCGCCGCGCAGCTGGCGCGTCGTGCGCCACGCTTCGCGGATGGAAGCCCGTGCCTCGGGCGACAGCAGTTCCCGGCCGGTGAAGGCCACGCAGACGGCGGGAAACATCCAGAACGGACCCGTGCCGGGTTCCGCCATCATCTGGAGCACGCGCTCATTGCAGGCCTCGATGTCGCGGCCGAGCGTCAGCAGGATGGAGATGGAGGCCATGTCCATCGTGCCGGGGATGTTGTTGAGATCCACGCGGCCGGCGCGCCACTGCAGCACTTCATCCACGCGGGCGTGGTAGGCCGCGAGGCGCTGGTCCTCGGCGGGCACGGTCGTGACGACGGGAGCCGGGCCCTCGAAGGAAGGCTGGGCGGCAAGGGTGACGGCCAGCAACAGGGCCGGGGCGGAGCGGAAAAAATGGGAAGCTTTCATGGGGCAATCAGTTGGCGGCCTTGGGCAGCGTGAAGAAGTAATTGACGAGCGAGCCGGCGAGATCGTTGGGGTGCCAGGTGCGGCCGAAATCGTCGGAGTGGAACAGCGTCTCCTGAAACACGCTCGCGTAGAGCCGGCCGGCCGGATCCACGCCCACGCGCCACACGCGCGGGTTTTCGGGCAGGCCCGCGTTGCGCGAGGTCCAGGTCTTGCCGCCGTCCTCCGTCGTGAGCACGCCGTGCGCCCAACTGCCGATGGCCAGGCGGTCCTGGTTGGTGACATCGAAGGTCACGTTGTAGAGGGCGCGCTCGGTCGGCACGCCGGGCAGCGGCGTCCAGGTGAGCCCGCCGTCGCGCGAGATGAGCGCGCCGGCGCTCTGCGTCGCCGCCACCCAGATCTTCGGATCGTGGGGCGACTGCTGGAGATCGTTCACCGTGTCCGTGGTGGCGTGGACGCGGCGCCAGTTTTGGGCGCCGTCTTCGGTCAGGAAAATGCCGACCTCGCAGCCGGCCAGCACGCGGCCGGCGCGGGTGCGGTCCACCTTGATGGTCTGCGTGAACTTGCCGCGCTCGGGCAGGCCGTGCTCGCGGCGCACGAGCGTCTGCGCGCGGTCGGTGGAGACGGCAATGCCGTCGGTGAAAGCCACGTAAACATGGTCGGGGGCGTTGGGATCAACGGCCACCTCGCGGCCCTCGGTCATGTCCCAGCCGTTGCAGATGCGCCAGGTGGCGCCGCCGTCGAGGCTGCGCCAGAGCCCGTTGAGCGCCGTCGTGTAGATGACGTTGCGGTCGCGGGGATCAAAGGCCACCGCGGTGATGCTGGTGTCGTTGTAGCCGAAGTGCCGCCAACCGCCCTCATCGGTGCGCTGGAAGATGCCGTTGGTCGTGACGATCTTCGAGCCGATGACGTAGTTGCGGTTGATGTTGGCGCAGATGTAGAAGTCATACGCCGGCGTCGCGGTGGCGACGGCGGCCAGCAGGCCGAAAAGGGGGAGAATCAGGCGGGGTGGTTTCATGGTGTGACGTGATCGGAGACGGTGACGGTGTTGAAATCCAGCACGCGGTGCTGGCGGCCGTGCGAGATGGTGATTTTGCGGGAACCGAGTCCGGCGTTGAGGTGCGGTCCTTCGAAGAGTTTCCAGCGGGAGTAATCCACCGGCTGCCCGTTCACGACCGGCGTCTCGCCGTAGGTGAAGGCCACTTTTTTGCCGCGCAGGGTCGTGAACTTCACCGCGGGCCGCGGCTCCAGCGTGAACTCCAGCGGGAGCGCGCGCATGGCGGCCTGGAAGGCCTCGAAACTCTCAAACTCATCGGCGGAAGCAGCCTGCACGATGGTGCCGTTGTTGGCGTGGGGGCTGACCAAAATTCGGTCCACAGGGCCATCGGGCCGGAAGCGCTCCCAGACGTAGCCGCTGTCGCCGCGGGGCAGCTGGCGGTAGCCCAGGAGTTCGTCCCACGTGTAGGGTGCGAGCGGCCGGTAGGC
>VFQQ010002927.1_pt1 | contig 17828 bp, 32 predicted proteins | sample 3512341 | NCBI WGS metagenome assembly VFQQ01 (sample SAMN10412373, study PRJNA504923) | tailings metagenome | isolation source: Relicate 2 Philex TSF1 revegetated site | place: Philippines: Tuba, Benguet | collected 2017-08-29 | reverse complement strand
TTGCAGGACGCGCCACTGCCGCTGCCGCCTTTGAGGGCTACCAATGGCCTAACCACATTATTGTAGCGTCTGCCTCGAATGCAGAGGGCAGCTACTGACCTTTTCCAGCCAGCCGGCCTGCACTGCTCTGTGCCGTGTTTGCTGCCTGTAAAGCATGCCAGCACGCCACTGCGCCTGCCCCAAACCCTGCAGGTCACCACCCAGCCGGTGGCAGATCCACAGACCACCACGCGGCAGAAGGCCGCGACTCGGCAGCAGGTGGCGGCTCAGCAGAAGGACGGGCCCCTTCGAGCCGAGCTGCGCGAGTTTGATGGCTGGTGGGTGCATTTTTCACATCACATGGGGGAATTGGGGAAGTCTGCAGTGGTCATTCAGGTGCAGCACGACGCTGGCAGGTCATGCGCCCGCAATGCCGTGTAGGCAGTGGCCGTGCCTCACTGGTCTGCTGAATCAGCATTTTGTGCATAGCATCAGAACGCTGCACACCCAACACACACTCTCCTTTGATCACTCCTCCTCTCACTTTACCTCTCAGGCCTCACAAGGGCGCGCTGGCCCGGCTCAGCCAGCAGGCGGTCAGCTTCCACGCCCGGGCGCAGCAGGCCAAGGACGCGGCGGTCCGGCTGCCCGCCCTGGCAGACCTGCAGGTGCGGGTTGCTGCTGGCTTGGGGGGCCTAGTTACGATTGGGGTCTACAATTGCGCCAGAGGGCCCCACTCCAGACCCTGCCTGAGGCATGGCACACCGCTGGTCCCCGCTTGCCATCAGAGTGCAGCGCGGTTTGCCTGCTGCTGTGTTGCAGCCCCAGAATTATCCACCCATACATCTTTGGAACCCTCCGTTTGGCAGGAGCTTGAGCCCGGCGGCGGAGCCGAGCTGCGCCGCGCACGTGCCGCCGTCACCATCCAGCAGTGCTGGCGGCGTGCCAAGGCGCGGCAGGCGCGGCGGGCGGCCATGACTGTCCTGAACGGCCCCGCATTCACGTGAGACGAGAACAAGCAGCTGCTAGGATCTGCTGCTGCTGCGCCGCATGCATGCGTGTGTCATGGGCACATTCTGAGTGCATGCATGCCCACCTGATTGCAATGCTGCATGACCGGCCGCATGCTGTGCTGCCTGCTGTGTTGCAGGCGTGCTGTGCGCGCTTGGCGCGCCCGCCTGGCAGAGCGCCGGGAGCGGGAGGCGCGGGAGCAGGCTGCTCGGGAGGAGCAGGAGCGGCTGGGCTGGGCGCGACTGCTGGGCTGCTGATCGGTTGCAAGGCTGCAAGGCTGCACTGCAAGGCCTTGCCAGATACGACAGCAGCGGGGATGCACGCTGCAGAGAGGCTGGCCACGCCGCTCACATGTCAATTTCAACACCTGTGGTCGTCCTTCCTGCACCTGCAGGGCGGCGGCGGCGACGGATGCATCCCTGCGCTACAACTGGGTGGAGTCCGCCCTGGCCTCAGGCCGCCTGCCGCCAGGGGAGTGCCCCGTGTGCGGCACCGACGCCCAAGCTGCCGGCCATGCCGCCGCGGAGGCTGCCCACCGCCCCACCAACGCCGGTGGCAGCGGCCTCAACGTGGCGGCAGCCTCGTTCCTGCCGCATGCGTACACAGACGAGCACCGGGCAGCCGCCGCGGCTTTCCGCCAGTTTGCGGAGCTGTACAGGCAGCACATGGCGCTGCCGCTGAGCGCCGCCGCCGCCCTGGCGACGCGCCTGAGCGCCGCCACAGAAGGTGGGCGGGTGGGGATGCTTGGTCACCACGGGTGGGGGTGCACGGTGCATCGTTCTGGCTTGCTTGATTGGGCGGCTGGTTGACATGCCCGCCCATCTGCCCTAGCACCCTCTAGTTGCACTCGCATGCCTCTGCGGGCTCACAATGCCCTACTGCCTGTGTGGCGATTGTGTCGTCTGCCCCTATATAGGCTGCTTTCTGTCTGCCATCTGACTGCCGTCTGACTGTAGAGCTGCTGGCCCCCTTTACACCCTTGCACCCACAGGCGCCAGCTTTGCGCTCGCCATGAAGCAGCTGGAGGCGCTGCAGCAAGCGGCGGACGCCGCCCGTGCCGCCCTGGCGGCTTACGACAGCCAGCGGCGGTGGGGCGAGCACGCCGCACTGCTCGACATGTGCTGCGTGCAAAGCAGTGGCAGCGCTAACAGCGCAGTGGGGCAGGTGCGCAGGCCAGCATGGGTACTATAGGTTAATCAAATCACGCTCGACTGCGCCGCTGCGCCGCCCCAGCTCCAGCACTAGCAGTGTGCGCTGGCGCAGCCCTTCACAGGTGCGCCGCGCCCAGCGCTGCCGCCAGGTCATCGCCTGCCGCATCCTCAATCTCAATCCCATCGTCCTCGGCGCCCTCGTCGTCCTGCAATGGTTTTGAGGGGCAGTAATGTCACTGCTGAAGTGCACACAGGGGTGTGTGGTTGGCGCATAATGCAAAGCTGGCCGCGAGCCCTGCCAGCAGTTGACAGAACAGCCGGCAACCCGAAATATCAAAACCAACCTCCTCATCCGGCTCCATGTTGTCATCAAGCGGGCCCAGCGCCGCCGCCTTGCCGATGCGCTTCATGATGTCCTGCGCATGGCAAGCAGGCAGAGCGGCGCGGGCTGGGGTGAGGGCAGCGGTTGAGGAGGCGGCAGGAAATGCGTTGTTGTCCCCCGCCCGCAGGCAATAGGGACCCCCCTTCAGAGCCGCGATGCCACCCTCCGACAGTTCATTCCTCGTCTAAAGCCAAATCTAGAAAGCGCATGAATCAACAGGGACGCACCTTCAGCGCCTCGATGCCGCCCTCGCTCAGCTCGTTCTAATCCAGCGCCAGTGCTGCTCCGCTCAATCTAAAACGCGCATTAATCAACAGGGACCCACCTTCAGCGCCTCGATGCCGCCCTCCGACAGCTCGTTCTCATCGAGCGCCAGCAGCTGCAGGCCCGGCTTGCGCGCGCACGCCTTGGCCAGCGCGCAGGCGCCGCCCCGCTTCAGCTGGTTGCCGCACGCGTCCAGGGACTCGAGGGCGGTCAGGCCCACCAGCGCCTGTATTTGAGAAGAAGGGTGCGAGCAGAGGGAGACAGTTGCTTAATGCATGCAGATGAAAAGCACGCGTCCAGGGTCTAGAGGGCGGTCAGGCTGACCAGCACCTGTGTGTGAAGACAGGGAGTGGCACGCTGCGAAGCAGTGGCCGGCAGGCCTAGCAGGCATGCACGGGCATACAAGTGAGGGGAATCCCCCCATAAGGCCGATGCCTCCCAGCCAGCAGCATGGTTTTGAAGTTCCCAACCTGGACCAACGCATTTGCTCCCTGCCCACCTTGGCAATCGTCACAGCACCCTCATCTTCAAGCTCGTTCTCCCGCAGGTTGAGCCGCCGCAGCGCGGGCTTGGCCGCCACGCAAGCCGCAACCGCCGCCGCGCCGTCAGGGGTAATCTCATTCAGCGCCAGCTCCAGCTCCTGAAGAATGAAATGGGAGGCATAATGAGCACACATTGGACCGCTGGTTAGAGAGGCTGGTAAGAGAGGGCCTCAGGCGTGACCTCATTGACTGCAATACCTCTCACACCGGTCCGCTCCTCACCTCCAGCTGCGGCGCCGCGCCCGGCTGCGTCAGCGCCTGGCACACCGCCGCCACTCCGTCGTCGCCCAGCGAGGTGTCATTGAGGATCAGCGCCTTGAGCTGCAGCAGGAAATGTGTGGGGAAATCAGATCTATAACCAACACAGGTCATTCAGGATTAGAGAGCTGCTTGAGCTTGAGCTGCAGGGCTGCAGGGAGCGAAGGGGGACTGTGTGGCAACCAAGCGGACGTATGCGTGCCGATATGCGCTTGCCGCTGCTGGAATGCCTGCGCACCCAGGCTCAGGACCGCATATCACTCGGCTGCCTGCTGAGCCCCTTTGTTCGTTCATGTGGCACATGACCTCTGTTAAGCAACATGGCGGGCTTGCCCACCTGGCCCTGCCGCGCCAGCACCGCCGCCAGGTCGTCGGCAAACTCGGCGGTGATGGGGTTGTCGTGAATATCCAGCCGCACCAGGCCCATGGCTGTGCAGGCGGTGGCAACAGCGGGCAGCATCATTGAGCAAGCAAGAGAGCAGCAGTGCAGGTGACAGCTGCCGTATCTAGCGACAGCTGCAGCAAGCGGCACGTGCAAGGCAGCCGCAGCCCACCTGCCGCCCGGCAACAGCAGCGGCAGCAGCAAGTGGCTGCAATAATCAACAAGTGCCGAGCAGGCACTGGCGCAGCCCACCTGCCGCCAGGCCCTTTGCCAGCGCGATGCCGCCCTCGGCGCCCACACGGGAGGAAACCATCTTGAAGTCCTCCATGGCGGGGCAGCGGGACAGCAGCCTGCGTGTTGGGAGAAGCTAGGAAGGGCGCAGTTGTCAGGTGCAGAAGTGAGGATCCTGAGGGCAAAGGCACGTCTTGAGAGCTAGCAGGCTGGCCTGCAGAGCGGCGGCCCGCAAGCTTGCAGCACATGAGGGCGGGTGTGCGCACCTTGAAATGTGTTGCTCACTAATTGTCATGCAGCCGCGTCACTTTTGAGAAGGGAAATAACACTCCCTCACAAGCTCACCGTGCAATAGAGGCCGCGCCCTCGTCCCCGCTCATGTTGTTGTACAGGTGCAGGCGGCGCAGGCTGCCCGTGTTGCGCATCAGCTCGTCGACCGCGGCGCAGCCGTGCACGGAGCAGCCCACGTTCTGGAAGGCAATCGATTCCAGCGCGGGCTGCACAGGAGGGGGAGCAGAAGGGGTGGAGGAGGAGTTCATACGACCGGGCGGCGAAGCTGTGCTTGCACCGGCGGCAGCAGCGCATGCTTGGGGTACGCAACCAGCTCGCCACACTCAAGTGCAGCAAGACCCTTGCCTGCAGCTTCCGCCCGCTTTGAAACAGCTGCCGTGGAGCACGCATTCCCAGCCAACACACCCCGGAGCAGCGTGCACCCACCTGCTCAGAGAAGGCTGCGGCGCAGGCGCGGATGCCCTTCTCTCCCAGAGCGTTGTCCGACAGGTTGAGGTGGCGCAGGCGTGCCTTGCCCAGCGCCGCCGACAGGATGCGCAGCGCAGCAAGGGCCTCGTCCTCTGCGACATGAATGGAATAGAGTCTTGCGTTGGGTAATGCAGGAGAGAGCAGTGGCGGCAAGACCGGTTGCGGCGGCTCGGCAGCAGCGCTGACCAGCATTGCCAGTGGCGGCAGAAATGCTAGGCCAGCAGCAATGCTAGGGGCCAGCAGTGGTTTTGGACAGCTGCTACTTCACAAGCATGCAGCAGCCGGCTGTTCACAGATACTTGCACCCACCGGGGCGGCCCGCAATGATGCAAGAGCAACAAGCAAACCGCAGCGGACAGCTAAAAGCAGTATCAGCACCAGACACGCACCAGGGCGGCCCGCAATGATGTCGCTCATATCGGCATCCACCAGGGTGCCGGCGATGTTCTCAATGGCGCGGGCCGCCACCTCAGCCGCATCCACGCCAAACGACTTGGTGCTGAAGCGGATCTGCATGTGGTGTGGACATGCAAAACATGCAAACAGGTTGCTGTGCCGAACAGGAGCTGAGCAGGTCTGCAGCAGCATGAGAGGGGGCTCCAATGTTCTGCTGGTGGCAGCTGCTTGGTGGGCCTCATAAGTCAGATCATGCACCTACAGCTCCGCACATACGCCTGATGCAGCACCTCTGCAGCAGCAGCCAGCCCGCAGCTGCAGCAGCACAGCAGTCAGCACCGGCAAGCAGCCAGCAGCAGCGCCGTGCCTTTGTGAACTTGGCTCCGGGGGCCAGCAGGGGCGCCAGCAGCTCCTCCGCGGTTTCCTTGGTCACAAACTCGCGGGCACCCGTCAGGTCCAGCTCCTGCATTGGTTAAGCAACACGAACGCATAGGAACCCTCCCATCACATAGGAGCATCCAGCTTCACCGTCACAAACTCGCGGGCGCCCGTCAGGTCCAGCTCCTGCATTTGTTATAAGGTGCAACCAGCTGGCGCCATCTGGTCCACCCCATAAATTAGTTGAACAACAGCAATTGCGCAGCACATAGGCCACATTGTGCTTTGTCAACAGATCACACACATGGGGCAAATCAGCTCCCAACCAAGTTGCTACATCGCCCCCCTTGCAGCACCCACCTCGCCCTGCGCCTTGGCGCCGCCCGCCGCCTCAAGCGCGCCGCCGTTCTGCACCACCTCCAGGGCCAGCGCCGACAGCTTGCGGATGTAGGCCTTGAGCGTCTCGTGGTGCGGCCTGCAATGTCAGCGCAGGTGCGGTGTTTGGTGCAGAGCAGGGTGGCACAGGCAGCGGCGGCGAGGCAGCGGCGGCGGCGGCAACCGATCGCTGGCTGGCAATGCCTTTGGCCGCTGCGGCCGCACCTGACACCCGTGGTGGTGCGTGCCTCCACGCGGGCCACGGTGTAGGCCTTCTTCTCCACCGCAGCAGCGGCGGCGGACACCACATCGTCGGGGATGGGCGCACCGCGGAAGAAGGCCATGGCCGAGATGTTCTTGGCCATGCGGTCCACCGTCTCCTGGCGCTGCGCCTCGGTGAGCGCCCACTCCTCCGCCTGCACGGTCATGGTCTCTGCTGGGGAGAAGCCTGCAGCGCCGCGCGCACGTGAATAGCGTGGGGAGCGACCCGCAGAGGCGATGGCAACGCGCGATCGGTCGCATTGCGCCGCCCCACCACCCGCCGCCGCGGCCGCCGGCGGGGCAGCTCAGCACGGCGTGCACGGGCGGCGCCTACCGCTTGCCTACTCCCGTGAAGGGAGGATGCATGGCAGGACGCATTGAGAAGACTGTTCCGACATACCCTTGCTGCCCAGTTGCATCCACCACCTCAAGCTGTGCACCGAGCGCTGCTGCCTGCCCGTGCAAGCCGACAAGGGCAAGCTACAAATGCCGCACTGCCTGCATCCAATGCTCGCCTGCGCACCGGCGTTTGATTGGGCAAAGTATAGTTCACACATTACAGCACAAAACAGGCAACAACTGGCAGTCACTTTGGCTCAGCCCTTGGCTGCTGAGGGCCGCGCCCACCGCCGCCCGCTCTCCGTCTCCGGCCAGGCGTCCAGCCACTGCCGGATGTAGGCCAGCGCTGCATCGTCGTCGGCCGGCAAGCGCTGCTCGCTGTCGTGCTGCCGCATGCGGCGCAGCAGGGCCCGCAGGCCGCTGCTTGCATAGCTCAACACAATGCCGCCGTCCTTGTGGCGCGGCACTGGCACGCCGTGCTCAGCCAGCAGGAAATAGCGGCCCGCCAGCACCGTTGTGCTTGACTTGAGGTAGGAGAGCTGGGTGGCCGACAGGGCGCGCTCCAGGGGCACGCCGCCCACCTGCGGCAGACCAAAAATGAAGCGCAGAAATATTCAAACCTTGGCACATGTGTTGCCTACACGGTCCACCGACACTGACGTGAAGTTGCTCTCCAGGCGGAAGAACCCTCGCCTATCTTCCTACCCACCTGGGCAAGGAAGGCCAGCTTGAGCTGCGTGTTGGCATTTGCCATGTCCATAAAAAACGCCTGCGGTGCCGCCCACACCAGCGCCACAACCTCCTAGTGGCTGAGGCTGAGAGGCGGGCTGGTCAGCCAGCGCTCGTTGGCTTGCAGGCTGGCGGGCGCGGCCAAAAGCAGTGGCGCCTTGAGCAGCACTGCAAACAGCTGCTCAGGCTGCGGGAACCAGTTGCACAGCACCGCAGCCGCGGGGCTATACCGACTGTCTTTGCGTTCGAGCACCAGCGGGCACCGCTGCACCAGCTGCTGCAGCTGCTCGGGCTGCAGCGCTCCGCCCCAAGCTGCCTGCAGCGCTGCCACCTTGCTGTCCAGTGTTGCTGCCAGGGTGCCCAGCAGGGTGGGTGCTGCTCGCAGCATGCTGGCTGCTGCCTCCTTGCTGCCGGCAAAGCTGACAGGTCGGGCACCAGCAGCAGCCGGTACCTGCTGGGCATGCTGCCGAGCATTACCGCCATGGACTCACTGCCCTTCAGCGGTTCCTCCTTGCTCTCCCTGCACTGCTGCTGATAGGCTGCCAGCTGGCGGTCGGCTAGCGCCCAGTTAACCTCAAAAGCCGGCTGATGCTTGGGCCACTGCCGGATGTATGATGCATCCCTCCTGCAGATGCGCTCCACCAGCTGTGCCACCTTGGTGCGGCCAACAAACCACTGCAGCGGCGCTTGCACCAGCTGGTCTGCTGCTGCACCCAGCTTGGCAGACAGCTTGCCTGCCAGCTCCGCTGCCTGTGCCCGGCTGGTGCCACCCTGCTGCTGCAGGTACGCCTGCAGCCGCTGCTGTGCTGCTGCAATGTCCTTCTCGCTGTCCTGGCTGATGAAAGAGGGGCGGCCACCGCAGGCTGGGCTGCATGAGATGCTGGCTGGGGCGGTTGTGCTCAAGCCGGCGGCTTGCAGCAGCTGGAAAGGCGGCAGATGTGCAATCTGATGCCTGCGAGCGGGAAGCATGGAGAAGAGGATAGCATAGCTGCGGAGGAGGTTGTTGAGGGAGACCCAGGGCTGCTGACCAAGAGTGCGGCAGGAGTGTGGGCCCTGCTGCTTAGCGGCTAGCCCACCTGTCGGCTGCAGACCAGTCGAAGCTGCCGAGGGCCGATGGGTGCAAGCTGTTGCCGCTGCTGCCGCCGGCGGTGAGCGGCGGCAGGGGGCCGGCTTGCAGCGCTTGCGCGCCAGCCGGTGCATAGCAGATCGCCTTCGCCGCTGCATCACGCCTGCGGGCAGCGGGAAGGCAGCGCAGGGGGCAGGGTTGGAGGTGGCGCCGCGGCTGCAGCAGGCAAGCGCTCCTGCAGTGCCCGATCAGCGGCGCACCTGCACACCAGGCGCGCCAGCAGCCCCAGGGAGGCCTGCGCCCGCCGCATCGCCGTTCAGCCGGTTGGCTGCAGGTTTCAGACCAGGCCCCGGTGCAACACACTAGGAAGCCACACGAGGCAGCGAACAGCAGACGCTGCTCTCGCCCTGCCTGGCCAGGCGGCGCCTGCGACCGGCACGCCGCGGCGGGAGAGCGGCGGACCTGGCTGCATGCAGCTGTATCCGATGAGTCCTTGTTGTGCAAGCACTGCCAGCATGCGTCGCTACCAGTGCAGGATGTCAACAGGATGTCAAGCACAGTTTTTGAGTTGTCATTTCACAAGGGTGCAAGTCACACTGCCCACCACTGCCACCCTACAAGCAGCACAGCTCTCCATCTCTGCCGCCACGCACTCCATGGCCTCCCTCCAGGCCGACAGCCACCGCTATACACCCGCTAGATTAGGGTCATTGGCTACCAGTCACCACCAGCAGTGCGAATGTCTAGCATGCGATTGTTGCACAGGCGTGTGCACAGCTAAGAACGCAACAAAGCACATGGCGTAGCGGCCTGCACAAGCACACTGCACAGCTGTCTCTCTGCCGCCGCAGCTGCTCGGCCATGCAAGCGTGCCGCTGCTGGGCAGCACTGCGCGACCCGCCCGCCGCCTGCTGCAGCGCTGCAGCTGCCGCAAGCAAGCTCTGGATGCAGCTAATCTACCGCCTGTAGCGCTGGCGGCGGAAGTTGAAGTAGAGGTGCAGGATGCCGCGCTCAAACACGCACTTGAAGCCGCGCTTGTGGTTGTACTCCCTGGAAGAAGGAGGGCGAAGGAAGGGGTGGGGAGAGTTGGGGCACAGGGATGTCAGAAGCCCTGGGACGACAGTGATGGCTGGCAGGCTTGCGAGCTGGCTGTGCGGCGAGGCAGGCAGGGGCAAAGAGGGGCGAGGGGCGGTGGTGCACCGGTTGGAGGTTTGAGCAGCAGAAAGCCAGCCAGCTCCTCACCACTCCTTGTTGAGGATGCGGAAGGCGATGTCCTCGTAGGGCGGCCCCGCCGAGAAGCGCAGGATGCAGGTGGAGCCTGCGGGAGGTATGGGAGGCACAGAAATCCCATTTTGCACGAGGCAAAGTGTGTGTGATGGCACTGCTGAGCAGTGCAGGATGTAGGTGGGGCCTGCACAAGGGAAGGGAGGCGAGCAACTTTGAGCTTCAGGGGATCATATGAAGGATTCCATGAGCAGCTTGCACACAGAGCAGGGGCAGTTGAATGCGGTGCCTCCTTCTCCACCTGTACGTGGTGCCCATGCCAAAGGTCACAAACTGAAGCGATCAAACAATGACCTTTACCCACCATCCTCCGCCACCGGGTCCCTCTCCCCTTGCATGGCGGCGTCTTCACCAGGCAGATCAAGCAAAACTAAAGGCAAAGCCGACGCACCGTCTTCCGCCAGCGGGTCCTTCTCCACCTTGTACGTGGGGGCCACCGTCTTGTCGATGAGCTCGGGGTAGAAGATGTTGAACTTGTAGCCCTGCGGAGCAGAAATAAACGATTCCAAGGTTTACCAAGCGGCCTTAATAATGGCAGGCAGGCGGCAAGGCTTGGGTGGGACATGAGCCCTGCACAGCAAGAAACAGAAGGGGTCGCAAGACGGAACAACCGAATAGGGGAGTTCTGGGAAGCAATGCTGCACTCGCAGCCGCCTTGACCAGAAATCTCAAAAGGCAGGCGCTGACGCACCTGCACTGTCTTGGGCGGCGGGTTGTCTCCGTCGTAGTGCGTCTGGTTGTACTTGTTCCACTCGTAGCTGCAAGGGGGAGTAGATGTAGTGCAGGGAAGACACGAATATCGGTGGGTCTGGCTGTACTTGTTCCACTCATAGGGCAGGGGAACAATGACAAAAGGGAGGGCAAGTATGCTGGCTGCAGACAGAGCGCCAGCATTAAGCCGTTCATGTGCCTGTTTGCAGCAATCAACCACAGGAAGCAGGCGGGCAGGGCGGCAAACATCAGCCAGAGGGCTGAATGCACCAAGCGCACCCTGTATGCATGCGGTTGAAATACATATAAGCAGGCACGGGCGGCACACAGGCCTGCCAGCAAATCAATCACAACAAGCTCACCCCGTGTGCACGCGGTTGAAGTACTTGGGTCGGCGCGGCCGGTACTTGTCGTGCCACCAGTACACCTGCACTCATTAGGAGCATGGGAGGCATGGGGCGCTAGGGCGAGACGGATGTGCGGTTTGGGTGTTATTGCTGCATGTACTGCTAGGCAGCTGCCCTTAGTTGCCCACCCTGTGCCTGCGTGCCCAGCAGCACTGAAGGATGCACCCACCAAGCAACATAGAACCCTATCGCTTCGGAAGTACACTATGCTCCCAACCCACCTGCGACTCCGGGTCCAGCTGCACCTCGCCGCCAAACGGCGCATCCCCGCTCGTCCCCAGATCCCCCATCGCCTTGTCCGCCGCCTTGAGGAAAGCCGCCTCTCCAGCCTCCTCCTGCCCCGGCGCCGAGCGGCCCGCGGCGCCGATGGCGGCGATGGGCGGCGGCCCGCCAGTGTGCAGGAAGCGGCCCGCTTCTGTGGATGGCAGCGGGGTGAGGGTTGGTAGAATTAACTGAAGCAGCAGGGAGGGAAGATCGGCAGCCGCCGGTGTGCAGGAAGCGGCCCGCCTCTGCGCAAGATGGCAGGGAAAGAGGCAAATGGGTTTGGTGCAGGTCGGCAGGATGAATTGAAGCAACAACAACAGGGAGGGAGGATCGGCAGCCACCAGTGTGTAGGACGCGGCCCGCTTCTGTGGATGGCAGGGGGTGAGAGTTGGGAAAAGCTAAGTTAGCAGCAGGGAGGAAAGATACGCAGCCGCCGATGTGCAGGAAGCGGCCCGTCCCTGCACAAGGTGGCAGGAAAAGGGGCAAGGAGTGGGGTTAGGAAGCTTGCAGACATGCAAGAAGATGCGGAGCGCCGGCTGTGGAACCTCGCTTGCAAGCTGCAACAAGCAGCCAACCTGTGCTAGCATGCTGCAGTGCATCAAGCAAACGCCCCCTCACCTCCCCGGCGTGGTATGGCGCGACATGATGCGGCCGGCCTTCCATGAACCAACAAAACAGACTTGCAAGCCCCAACAGCCAGCCAGCTGCTTAGCAAAATCAAAACAAACAAACATCTGCATGCCCCCTCACCTCCCGGGCGCGACATGATGCGGCGGAAGATGCGGTCGGCCTCGGCCTGCGCTGGGCGCGCTGCGGCCTGCGCCGCGCTGACCTCGCGGTACCGCTGCGCCTCCTTGTACTTGACCTGCGCATGGGGGTGTATTGGACATCAGAACCAGGTTGAGGTGCACAACTTGGGAGGGTTTGTGGCCGCCCGTCTCCAGCCCGCCCGGCCGCTGGCTACAGCACCCGCTTGCTTGCGGTGCCCTGCGCCAGCTGGATCTTTCCATCCGCTGAACCAACACCTGCACAAATGAGAGCACCCACCTGGGACCGCAGCAGCTCCAAAAGTCGGGTGTCCTCCTCCTCTGCAATGACGTCCTGCCCCGCATACGCCGTGGGTGGGAGGGGCTCGGGAGAGAAGCCGCGGCCGCGAGCAGCGCCGCGCTCCACTGCAGGAGGAGCGAATGGGTGCAGTTGGAGCCACTGGTTGATGTCAACGTGTGGACAGCAGCAGGTTTAAAGCGGCAGGTGCAAGCAGGTCCCCTGGTAGAGCAAGTGCCATGCAGGCCACAGCAACCAGCACCACAGAGCTGTAAGCAAGCCCTGCCACAGGAGTGCAGCAGAGCAGCCACAGAACACAGAGCGGCTCACCCTCCTGCTCCCCGTCCGACAGGTCATCCCAGGAGCGAGGCTCGCCGCGCGCCGCCGCCGCCGCCCGCGCCTTGGCCGCCGCCGCCGCCTCACGCGCCACGTCAGCAGGGCCCGGAGCACGCGCCAGCGCTTCAAGCTCAGCGTCCATAGCAGGCTCCCCTGCTGCACCCGCTGCGCCTGCTGCGCCCTCCTCCCCTTCCGCCCCTTCCTCCTCGTCCTCCTCAAGTTCAATTTCGTTCTCGTCCGCCGCCGCCGCCTTGGCCGCCGCACGCTCCTCTGCTGTGGGGGCCGGCCGCCGAGCCGCCTCCTCATCCTCGCTCTCCACCACCTCCTCCTCTGCCTCCTCCGCCCGTCGCCGCGCCGCTGCTGCACCTCCCTCCTCCTCCTCCTCCCAGCCCATCTGCTCTGCCACATTGGGCCGGGCCATCATGCGGGCAAGGTGCTGCTGCAGGATGTCTGCAGGCGGGTGGAGCAGGGCGAGGAGGGGCGGGAGAGGCTCGTGCTCAGCACTCGCTGCGCGCTGCTGGTTGCAAGGAGCTTGCAAGTCAGCGCAACCTGATACGCACAACCCATGGCGAATTCAGCTGCCAATCAGGCCAGCCGCCAGCAGCTGCCGGCGCTCTTAACCCACCTCCATGGATCTCCCGCAGCCGCGCCTTGGCCTTGTGCAGCGCCAGCCGCTTGAGCACCGCCTGCAGGCAGGAGAGTGGTTGGCAGCAAACGCATGCGCTCTGAGGCTGCACGACCAGCGCTTGCGGATGCCGCTGTGGATGCCGCTGTGGATGCCGCCAGCCGCTCGAGCGCCGCCGGAGGGATCCGGGAGCATGCACACTGCCACTTAGCCAAAGTACAGAATGATGACAATGCTAGGTGCATGTGAAGCCATGCAGCGCAGCGCAGTCGGCGCAAGCTGCACTGGCTGCTCCCAAGCAGCATCATCTGCGGCGGCAACAGCATCAAAAGCAGCACTGCTTCTCTCCGGCGGCAACAGCATCAAAAGCAGCACTGCTTCTCTCCAACCATCACGCACCTGCCAGTACTCGGGGTCTGCCGCGGTACCGCTGTCCAGCTGCTCCTGGATACCACTCTCCAGCTCGCACAGCTCGCGGTACGGCTTGCCTGCAGCGGCGGCGGTACAGATCGATCGTATGTGAAGCAAGGCAGCCTGGCGGTTGGAGCTGCTGGGCAGCACAAGACAAGTCGCCGATGCAACTTGTGTCTCATTACCAGGCGGGGCTAGGGTGGCAGCCATGAAGGGACAGGTGGCACACCGGTGGCAGCAAAGCACCCACCCGCCAGCATGGCCGCCACTTCAGCGTCGATCGACTCGTGCCAGCCCGCCTCACGCACGCGATACTTGGCAGGGATGGGCTCTCCACGCATGCTGCGGGCAGGAAAGGACCACACAAGGACGCGAAGGCAGGGAGTTTGAGCCGTGCTCTTTGTTGCGCTGCACGAAGGCTGCAAGTGGCAGCACGCCTGCAACTTTGGTGCGGCCAATGTCCTGCCGTCTTCGCCTCTCCAACAAGCCTGCCCAGCGTCTGCTTGCCAGTGTAGCAGCCCCTTAACCTCACTTGGCGCGGTCGATGTCCTCCCGCTTCTGCTCTTCATATAGTTCATGGTCCACCACCAGCGCAATGGCGGACCACCAGTCGCGGTGCAGCGCCTCGTGCTTGTCCAGCTCCTGTGGGCATCAAAGTTGGAGTCAAGGAGTGCACGAATGATTGAATCAAAGGCAAGTGCTGAGGCGTGCGGCATGTGTGCCTGCTCTGCCGCGATTGTCGGAAGTCAACGACTCCCCTGAATGCAGCCAAATCCTCCGCCAGCTCCGCCAGCAGCTGCATGCATGCACGTTTGCACCTGTGCTGCTTTAGCAGCTAAAAAGGTGTGCAGCAGCTCACTATAAACGCGGCCACGCCCTCCTTCAGCTCTGTCGGCAGACACACATGCGTGCACATCAGAAACTGTGCAATAGGGATGCAGCAGCTCACTATGAACGCAGCCACATCCTCCTTCAGCTCAGTCAGCTCCCGCAGGGTGCGGCCCGTGATGACCGAGGTTGGGTCGTCCTGCAGGGCAGGAGGGGGCGGAAAAGGAAGCATGTCACTAGGCACGTGCGTGGGCGAGCAGGGTGCGGCCGGTGATGACCGAAGTAGGATCGTCTTGCAGCACAACGCATGGAAACAGTGATTCGAACAATATGACGAAACAGGCAGGGAAGTGTATTAGCATGGTGCAGCGGGTGGTGATCGAAGTGGACTACATCCCATTTCAGCATGCGCACCATGAGGGGGGCCACGTCCTCCAGCACAAACAGGCCGTGCGCGAGTGCAGCTACCAGCCGGCAACCACGACGAAAACAACCACCAGCTCCAAATCAGAAACCATGTCTTACCATGAGGGGGTCGACGTCCTCCAGCACAAACAGGCCGTGCGCGAGGCGGTCGACGGGCTTGGGCCGCCCCGCCGCCAGCCGCTGCTGCGTGCGCTGCTTGGCCTGCTCGAGGTGGAACTGCTCCAGGAGGGGAGGCGGAAAGGAAACAACGTTGTTGAGAAGTGAGAGATTTAGCAGCAGGGTGAGGGAAAGGCAGGCTGCTAAATCACTGCTGCAGGTGGACTGCTGCAGGTGGAACTGCTGGGCGCGGCGGAGAACAATGGCTTGTGTATCGGGCGTCTAGTGGGTTGCGCCGCTGCCATCAGCATAGCAGCAACAATAGCTATGCCCAGGCGATGCAGCCTGCACCCACCTCCTCCTCCTTCTTCTCCAGCTCAACCGCCTCAGCAATCGCCCGCTCCCGCTGAATCAGCTCCAGCTCCTCAGCCATGGCCGCGCGCTCCGCCTCGCGCTGCTCCCGCCGCTTCTTCACCTTCTCAATCTCCTCCTGCAATTGGTTAGAAGTGTCATATGGGGAATGCACACAACCGTCGGGTCCACCTTACCACAACAACAACACTTCATCCCAACAACCACAAGCCCCAGCCTGTGACAGCAACCAAAAGCGCCTGCAGGCCTCACCAGCCGCTCCGCCTGCCGCTGCATCTCGGCACGCGCCGTCATGTCGCGCACGTCGCGCCTGCATGGGCGAGACTTGACTCAGGCGGATGAGCGGGTGCCGCACCAACCCCGGCACATGACCCCCTGCTCCACCGCCACCGAATGCAGCAGGCCAGAGCGCGTGGCTGTCCCCCTGCCGCTGCCGGCCGCCGGTGATTCTCCCGGCTGCCGGACCACCGGTTGCAAGTCAGCAAAGTTATGAAACTGCAACAATGCTGCAGCACACCAAGCACCTCACCCCGAGGCAATCTCCTTCTCAATCTTCTTGCCCCACACAAAGCGGTCCGTGAGGTTGGCATCGCCTGCGGGGGGCAGACGGCTTGCAAGCAGGATCAGCATGCGGCAGGAGCAGCCCAAACGGCTGCAAACAAGGCAGTCAGCATGCCAGACAGCCCGAATAAGGCAGAAGCCACAAAGGGTAATGGCTGCTCGGTTGCGTAGGCCCAGAGAGCGCGCTTTGCATGCCCAGCAGCGGGCTGAGGGTGCAACAGCAGCAGGGGCTGAGGATGGAGCAGCGACGGGCTGGGAGGGCAACGGCAGCGGGCTGGAAAAGTTGCTGCAGCACAGGGGATGACCATGCAGCAGCAGCAGCAGGCTGGAAAAGTTGCATCAGCGAGCTGGCCATGCTGCAGCACCCACCAAACGGGTTGTCGTCGTTGGTGTAGCCCACGCCCGTGACTTTGTGCTTCTTCAGGTGTTGTGCCACCTTCTTGGCCTGCAGTGCACGAAATGCTCCACCTTGACGTGAGGGCAACATCGGACACTGCTCCACCACAGCGGTCGGCCGGTCTCCCAGCGGCAGCCGGAGAGAGTGCAGCGCAGGCAGCGCGAGGGGCGCCAAACTGGCAGCAGGACAGCATTCCCAACAGAGCACGGCGCAGCGAAGCGGCCAGCAGCGCCCAGCGGCGTGCGGCTGTGGCAGGCAAAAGCTTTGGTAGCTCAAGCAGTTTCTGCTTGGCGCAACGCCAGGCTGCTTGGCGCAGCGCATGAGCAGCACCCAGCAACACCCAGCACCCACCAGCTTGGCTGCCTTGCGGCGCTTGTACTCCTCCTCATCGCTGCTGCTGCCGCCGCTGCTGCTGTCGCTGGACGAGTCGCGCCGCCGCCGCTTCTTGTCTTTTTCCTTCTTCTCCTTCCGCCGCTTCTCCTTCTTGTGCTTCTTCTCCTTACTGCCCATCGCGCCCTCGCCTAGGCGGCTGGCCTGCCTCCTGCGCTGGCCCGCCTGCGGCTGCGGAGGCAAGATGGCGGCAGCAGCGAGCGTGGGCGGCGGCGGCAGGCGTGGTGAGCAGGCAGGTGCGACTAACGGCCGGCGGCCTGTTCTGCAGCTTGCGCGGGATGTCCATAAGTCAATGCGGGGACCCGCAAGTGCCGCAGAGCTCCACTGCAGCAAGTGCGCGGCCGGCGCGGCAGCCGGCGCGTCGGCGACAGCCCCCGGGCTGCCTCAGCGCACCTGGGAGCTATCTCCGCCGTTTTCAAGCCGTGTGCAAGACGCTGCGCTCCGGGACCTTCTTCGCAATCACCCGGCGTGCACAGCTGCGGGCGCTGCTCTTTGTAAATGGTGTGCAGGGGTTGAAGAGATCGCAGCAGGGCGCGCGGGCAGCCGCGGTCTCCCGCCTTGCCACATCGCGGCGCGCTGGCGGTGGCGGCAGCACGGCAAAGGCGGCAGCGGCGGCTGAGCCTGCGAATGCATGTCAAACAGAGTCAAGCACACACCTCCAGGCATGGTTGCAAATTGAGACATCACACCACCCCGTCTGCCTGCCCACCTGCCTGCCTGTTGCGACCGAAGCAATGCAGTCCAGGGCTCCGGGAATCTGAGCCACAAGCTGCAGGCCTGTCCAGTTCACCCAGCAGAAAAGCTTGGAGCACGGGAGTCGGTGCGAATGAGCTTAGCTGCGCCTTTCAACATGCAAGGGCAAGCAGGCCGGTTGGCGGCAGTGGGTGGGCAGGCGCCCTGCCCCTGTGCACATGCTCTCAAGCTTCTTTGCAAGTGGCAGTTGCACGTGGTGTGAACGAGTCAAACTAGGAGCAAAGCAGCTCTCAAGTGTTTCACACATCCTCCCACAGATCCTCTTCCGCCAGCTGCTCGTCTTGCTGCTGCTGCTGTTGCTGCTGGCCGCCCTCCTCTTTCACGTCCTCCCAAGCCAGCTCGTCCGCTGCTATCGCTCCTGCCGCCTGCTGCTGCTGCTGCTGCTGCTGCTGCTGCTGCTGCTGCTGCGGCGGCGGCGGC